>Ga0307380_10002545_pt1 | contig 25839 bp, 30 predicted proteins | sample UN3MG_FD_202239 | JGI IMG/M metagenome (GOLD analysis project Ga0307380, IMG submission 202239) | Soil microbial communities from Risofladan, Vaasa, Finland - UN-3 | ecosystem: Environmental > Terrestrial > Soil > Coastal area > Acid sulfate soil | place: Finland: Risofladan, Vaasa | collected... | reverse complement strand
ATTGCGGGAAACTGATCCAGAGCTGTGGCTGTATGCTCGGGAGCGATATGAGGCTGGGCCTGGCAACCTGCGCTCTATGTATCCGGCAACAGGTGGACGAAGAGCAAAGCCGGGCGTTAAAGATCAAGACGGCGTTGGCGGCCATAGAGAAGCCGGATCACGAAACGCCGTATCAATCGCCGTGGCCAATATGCGGATGAAACGATCATGCGCTCTGCCCTTTGGAGGCATCGTATGACGGTTTACTTTTATACTATCCTATCCTAAGCGAAGGGAGGGCCTGTCTATGCGGAGCGCCTAAAAAGCGCAAAGGACTAAAGGTTTGGTGCCGTACTGCCTATAGTGGCTGAGTAACGGCAGTGTTTAAGAGGTAGCCGGGGGAGGGAGTTCTCTCCCGGCAATTTTAAGGAGGATTGAATGGATAATCTAAAACCATGTCCGTTTTGTGGTGGTGAAGCTGACGAGTATGCCGAAGATGGATATTTGCAAATTGAATGTCGGAAATGTGGTGCGAGATCAAGAAAAGATAGCGACATGGATGCAATTGAAGCGTGGAATCGGCGGGCAAAATAATCCCAAGGAGATAATATGCAAGAAGAACATAGAGACGGTTTGGTAAGTAAGCCTGAAGAATATACTCCACAAAAGATGCATTTAAGCATTGAAGATTCTATGGTGAAACAGATAAAAGTTTTTCGGGAAAACAGCGAGGCGCATAAAGAAGCCCTCAAATCATATAGTCAAATGACGGTGAATCAGAAAAGAAGAATGAGAAGGCGATTGGCAAAGAGAAAATGAAGGCGTTTATGGGGAAGTGATGGTTCGCCAGATACCAGTTTTTAATTTAATGCTGTTCGATTCGGCGTTTCCTCCTATGGAAGAATCAATTTGTGTTTATTGTGGTAAACCGGGAATGTGCCTACATAAGGTCTCATGGGATGATGGGGTAGAGGGAATAACGAAATGGGAAGATCATGAATTGTGTTGTGTATGCGGGAAACCCACCATTGGAAAATTATCAGGGATAGGTTATGTGTGTAGTGAATGTGTTGACGCCTTCCCCAAAGGAGAATGAGAGATGAATGAGAAGCCCATAACAACGTTGGGGCCGTGGAGTTATTACAATCCTATAGATATGGCAGCAGATGAACAAAGTTTCAGTGTAAATAAGGAGGTAAAGTGGATGAATGAGATAGACAAGAAGATAGAAGTAGCGGAGAAAAAATCTAATGAATTGTGGCACATCATAGCTCATTATGATTTGGACGAAGATGATGCTATTGATGTAATGAAAGAGACAGCAAGACAGGCTATATGCGTAATTGATAGGCTCATCGACCAACTCAAGGAATGCAGGGAAGAAAAGAACAAACATAACTATCTATTTAGTGATATTGATGAGGCGTTAGTAATACAGCGCACCAAGGAAACGTGCTTCAAGGCGGGATGGGCATGGATACAAAATGATTTTGGAGAGCAGTTTGGATATGATCCCACTGACGATACGGATAAAGAGGATTTTAAACAAGCCCTCTATGAGGCAAAGATAGACAATAACCAGCGAAAATGATACATTTATGAGGAGATTCATTTAATGGCAAACGATAGACTATATATCAAATGTAAAGTATGCGCAGAAAGAATCATGATTGGGAAATGGTGGGGGGATTACATAGATATGTGGAATATGGATAAAATAGATAGGTATTTGTCTGAACATCTGCTCCTGCACGGAGGGGTAGAAGGTAATGCATTAACAAAGGGGAAAGATTTGCCTATTGTTTTCGAGACAGAACAAGACGAGTAATACATTCTAGCAAATAAACACGTACCTGGGAGGGGAACGTTATCACAGAAACGAAGAAACGGCCTGGCAGAAAGCCCATAAAGGACACCGTTGATCGAGAGAAAGCGGCGCAGGCTTACGTCATGAGCCGTGTTGAAAAGCTGACATATCAAACCATCTATCCTAAAATATATCCACACGGAAAAGCAAAGACACCGCGATCAAGAATCTCGGCCATCTGGCGATTGATCCATTATTATGAGCAGAACTGCTTAGAGGATACGCAGTATCAGCTCCGAAAGGCCGGGCTTGATAAGTTTTATATTTCCAGGAAGTTGCGCGAACTCACCGAAGCCAAGACCTCGAGGTCCGTACTCGTTACAGAGGTTGTCACAGACAACGAGGGGAAGCCGCACAAACTGGACGTGCATTCGCTCATGGACTTCGAGGACAACACCACGCAACTGAGAGCCACAGAAACAGTATCCGGGATGTTAGGGATGACCGAGCAGGTAGCCGGTGAGGATATGATGATTCTATATATTCATCTACCGAAAGGGAGATTCAAAAAGAATGCCCGTGGCTGAAGTGATCCGAACAGGTAAAGATTACATTCCGCTGCCGACGATGACATACTTTCACAAATCGATTGCGCCGATCCGCGCTATTGTAGGGCCGGTTGGATCGGGCAAGACGTCCGCTGGAGTGATCGAGATCGAGCATCTAAGTGCTATGATGTTCGATGAGCTGGGAATCAAACATACGAAATGGGGTGTAATTAGAAATACCTATCGGGAGTTGATGGACACCTGTTACCAGACGATCCTTGCATGGATTCCCGGCGGCAAATGGGTTGACAAAACATCGACTTATACATATCGAGTCGGTGACCGCATAGTTGAACTGCTGCTCCGATCATGCGATAGACCGGATCAGATCAAGCAATTCAAATCCTTAGAGTTGACCGGGTACTGGATCGATGAAAGTATCGAAATTGCCGAAGAGATTAAGCTGATGATCCGTAACCGGATCGGGCGCTATCCGGCAAAAGAAGAATTGGTCCGCTTAGGATTATCAGAGGCAGAAATAGACGAAATACGATTCGGCATCGAGACCTCAAACCCTCCTGATGTAGAAGACCCGATGTATTGGAAATTCCGCTGGATGACATCTCCTCCTGGAATAGCAGGACCGATAACACCGGACGGGCCGATACCCGATAAACAACCGCTTCAAGGTTATGAGGGATTCTGGCAGCCGCCATATGAAAACGAGAAGAACCTCCGACGGAGTTACTATAAAGACCTGGCCGTAGACTACGCAGCAAATCCCGACTGGCTGGATATGTATATCAAAGGCAAGCCCGGAATCATCATTCAGGGGAAGCCGGTCTATAACAACTTCAGACGTGAATACCATGTCGCTAAAGAGCCTATCGTATGGTCAGGCGGACCGCTGTATATGGGTTGGGACAATACCGGTGTTACTCCCGCAGCAGTCCTGCTGCAGATCCCGTCTGCGATGAGACTACAACAGCTCCGCGAATACTATACTGATCGGATGGGGATCGTTGACTTTACGCGGTCTGTTATTCAGAAAATCAATCAAGACTTTCCTGGAGCTCAAATCCATCACTGGGCCGATCCCGCAGGGGAAAATAGCATATCAAGAAAGGAAGGAGGCTTGACATCCAACGCACAATTAATGCGTGATGAAGGGGTAAATGTAAGACCGAGCGAGAATGGACTGAGAGCACGGATCGAGTCCGTGGAGCAGCAACTTGCACGGATAGACGGGTATTTATGCGATCCGTCCTGCACGCGAACGATAAATGGATTCTTAGGGGGTTATTGCTACCCTGAGAACCGGAGCATCATGGGTGAGTTCCTGCCGAACATCATTAAGAACCGATTCTCTCACCCTCACGATGCCTTACAGTATGTGACGGTCCGCCTTGTAAAACCGGCTGAGATTCGAGAGGACATCCCGAAGGAGCAGATAAAAGGCTCACGATGGCAAGGACGGAAACGCGACGAGGCGCAATCGGACTATGATCCGCTGACGCATGGCCTTGGTAAAAACTTATTGAGGAGACGGCGATGGCGATAAACACGGTTCGATTGGTAGAAGATCGGATGAAGATTCAATCCGACTTAGAAACGCGGCGGATCCAGTGGGAGGGCGAATGGGAGGATGTTGCCTCCCTGGTACATCCCAGGCGGCAGTTTATGACCCAGGAGATCCAGGCAGGTTTAAGGGTAGGTGAACAGATATACGACGGGACGCCTACAAGCGCCTTACGGATATGGGCAACCGGGATGCAGGGGCATATGCTGGGGCCTCAAATGGAATGGTTCGAGCTCAGACTATCGAACCGCGAGCTAAACGAGATCCGCGAGGTCAAGATATATCTCCGGCAGTGCGCCGAGGAGATGTATCACTCTTTCAGGCGGTCTAACTTCTATGATTCGATAGCTGAGATGTTACTGGACGCCGGGAGCGTTGGCACCTCTACGATCTACTTTGACGAGCTGGTCAAAGAGAAAACGCTGAACTATTCGACACGCCATCCGGTCGAGATTTACCTGGCAGAGAACAGTAAGGGCAAGGTGGATACGATCCACAGGAAGTTCAAACTGGAAGGACGGCAGCTCGAACAGGAGTACGGGAAGGATGCGATACCCGAAGACACTATGCGCGAGATCAAACAGAACCCACTGGACAAGTATACCGTCATTCATTGCGTCTGGCCGAACACGGACTACGTCGAGGGCTGGGATACGTCAGTCAGGATGCCCTGGCGCAGCATATCGATTCTGGAAGCCAAGAAGCACCTCCTGAAGCTGTCCGGTTATAAGGACTTCCCATATGCCTGTTATCGGGTGACCAAGAGCTCACAGGAAGAGTACGGCAGATCCCCGGCCATGGATGCGATTTATGACATCATTAAGCTGAACAATATGAATAAGACCGTTCTCGAAATGGGGCACATGGCCGTTGCGCCTCCTTGGAACGTACCCGAGGAACTGCGGGGCCAGGTCCGTTACCGGCCTAAAGGTTTCAACTACTATGAGGAAACCAACCGGATGATCCATCCTATCCACGCAGGGTCCCAATTCCCGATCACCTTAGAGCTTCTTCAGGACGTGAGGGCGCAAGTCAAAGAGGCATATCAAGTAGACTTCTTCATGATGATCAATCGGCAGGACAAACAGATGACGGCTACGGAGATCATCGAGAGAACCGGCGAGAAGGCCGCGATCCTTGGAACCTGGGTATCGAGACTGGCATCTGAATTGCTTGATCCTCTGGTCACCGGCGCATTCATGAAAGAGTTCAGGGCAAAGAGGCTGCCAGATATGCCGTGGGTATTACAGGATCTCGGAGCATCAATTGACATCGAATACCTGGGAACGCTGGCCCAGGCACAGAAGCGGTTGTTTGAATCGAGCGGGATCAAGAACAGTGTGGGCGTCGTGGTGCCGTTGATTGAGATCATGCCGAACATCGCTGATAACTTCGACTGGGACTTCATCGGCACGAAACTGGCCTCTTCCTACGGAATGCCGCCTGAAGGAATACTCCCTAAAAAGATGGTCATGGGAATCAGGCAGACGAGGCAGAAGCAGATAGAAGCACAGAAAGCCATGGAGCAGGCGGCGCTGATGGCTGATGCGGCTCCGAAGCTGGCAAAGGCTGCAGAGCCAGGATCACCCTTAGAGGAGGTCCAGGACGCGGTGAAGGGCGGCGGTGTTCCGGTGGGAGTATAAATGGGAGAACTGAAAACGTTATTTAGACAAGCAGAACAGCAGGATCGTGGGCTGTCGCAAGCATATAGATCGGTATTCTCAGGCGAGTTGGGATTGAAAGTATTGACGGATATCCTGATGGAGCTGGGATTCGCCGACATCCTGACAGCGCCGCTAGAGTCGGATACGATCTTGCAAGCAGCGGGGAAACGGATCTTGTCGAAGTTCGGCAACTGGCACCCGGACAGATTCCGGCAGATCATCGCAGCGATCATAAACGTTCCCCCGGTTGTATGGCCGGTGATGCCAAACAAGGTTATGGGAGAATATGGCGGGGCACAGGCTCCGAAGTCGCCAAGGGTCGTGAAGATAGGGAGAGCAAAAGATGCCAAAGATAGTGAGAGTGAGCGGGCGGGAAAGCCAAAAGGCGGTAGACGAAAGGCTGGCGCTGGCGGGACTGCCGCCAAGCAAAAAAGAAAAGCGAAAGGTGAAGAGACCGAAAGGCATAATGATCCCGGCTGAAATAAACGAAATAGAATTCCCATATCCTATGCCTGAGGAAGATAAGGAAGTCTATGATGGATTGGAAAATCAATTTAAACCAATCGAAGAAGTCGAAATTCCGGTAGTGATACAGGATCTTGATTTAGACACCTGGGAACGTTTTAGAGCACTGGCCTTATTGAAAGGTAAGAATGAAGGAAGATGGCTAACAGCTCTGATGAAAGAGCAGTTGGATAAAGTACAAAGCGCATTACAGGAGGAATAAATGCCTGATATAGACCCGACGATTGCAGTGGTAGAGACTCCCGCTACGGAGCCGGTGGTAGACGTAAAGCCAGCAGAGGGAGAGCCGACACCCGGCACAGCGGAACCCGCTAAACCGGAGTGGCATGGTACATGGAGAGGCCAGCTTCCCACGGATCTCCGAGAGCGTGAAGAGTTCAAAACGTTTAAGACTTACGGCGAGCTGGCTGCGGATTGGCTAAAGCGCAAAGAGTCAGAGGGCGATTACGTCAAGGTTCCAGGCGAGGAGGCCACGGACGAGGAATTGAATACCTTCAGGGAGAAGATGGGCGTTCCTTTAAAGATGGAGGAGTACAAGTTCGAGGAGCCGAAACTTCCGGAAGGCTTGCCGAAAGACGAGGGGATGTTGACAGCTTTCCAGAAGTTTGCCTTTGAGAACAACCTGAGCACGAATCATGCGAAGGGGCTTTACGCCTGGTATAACGAGTACAGGTCTACTCTTTGGAATCAGTATCAGGCACGGAGAAAGGAGCAAGCCGATAAGGCGGAGGCCGATATGCGACTGGCCTGGGGTTCGTCATACGATGAGAAGACTGCGCAGATAGATAGATTCATCGATGAACAAGGCAACGAGGATCTAGTGAAGGTATTCAACGAGAATGCTCTATATCGAAATCGAATCGTTATGGATTGGATCTACGGACTGTCCGGCAAGTTCCAGGAGGACAAGCTGGTACCCGGCGAACTTGTTGTGAAAGTGCCAGAGAAAAGCGCAGAGAGGCGGCTAGGCGAACCACCGAGAATAAAGTACGGTCCAGAATGGGATGCATACGTGGAGGAGACTACATGAATATAGCACGGTTTCGATGTATTGAGCCATGTGTTTTTATGGGATACCACTTCACTCCAAAGGCGAAACAGCGAATGGAGGGAAACCTTACGGTCAACGCCAAATTCATACCGCCGGAGCCGGAGGATGCGGAATACGAGCTTGACTTAGACGAGGTCGAAGAATTGGGATTGCAAATCCCGCCATACTTGATTAAAATAGAATAGAGGAGTCATATGATATTCAAAATAGAACCTACGACTAGCGGTATTTATACCAAAAGTCATTTAGAAAAGTATGTGCCAGAACTAGAAAAGCTTGGATTTAAAATAAATAAAAAAGGCTGGATAGAATTCAAAGAGATTACAATAGAAATCAATACAGTAAAGGAATTGATGGAACTAACTGAAAGATTTTCTAAATTGGGTGCGGAACTAATAATAATCTGGCCGGATACTATAGAAATATATAACGACTATCGAGAATAGAGGAGGGCAATATGCCAAAAGAGTTTACATTCAAAGGTCGAAAGGTCGAAGAGAAACCGAAAGAAGAGCCGAAACCGGTTGAAAAGCCGGGGGTAAAACCGGAAGAGAAAAAGCCGGAAGGCATACCTTTCAGCACGTGGAAGTATCCCAAGATGGATACTTACTACGAAAAGAAAGCCAAAGGAGAGCCGACCGGCGGACTAGACGTGAAGTCATGAACAAAGCGCCCGCATGTCAGCACAAGGCCGATCCGGCAACGATAGAGTTCGACCATCGTTATGGCCGGATAGCAAGGTGCGCTAAATGTGGGGCGAAGCTGTTGATCCGCAGGATGTTCGTGCCGAAAGCAAAAGAGTCGGGTAAAGGCAAGGTTCACATGAGTAAGAAAGTCCGAAGGTTTATACGGACGCAAAAGATAATCCCTGGTTCAGGGTAGAGATTCTATATTGAGGAGACTGAAATGGCACTAGTAGCAAAAGCAGAAGCGATAGCATTTCTGACGGCAATAGCCGCCACACCGGGGGATCTCCCGGCGAAAGAGTCAGGCGAATGCGCTGTGCTCCATGCGGCGCTTACAGGGGTCGGAGGCTTTTCAAGAAGCCAGGCGCTTGCCTTCGAGCGCATCATGAAGTGCTACAGCAGGGCGACCCAGAAGTACGTTTAATGTTCGAGGAGGAGCGGAGGGAGAGAATCAGATCGGCCTTACGGGAATACTTCGGTTGTCCGGATGACACATATGGAGTTGTATTCTGGCGCTATAAAGGGACCGATGTTGATTTCCTGTGTGGACCGAAACTGAGAGAAGCCGAGGAATTTGTGAATAATCTTTTGAGCCTCACGACAAAACCCCTTGACGTTAATGAGATTGAAGGTGTATTATAAATTATATTAGACAGGCTGTAGGTTTGTAACCTGCGAGACTGGTGCTGACGACCTGAGCGTTTGCGATGGAAGGCAGACACGGCCTAAATGGGAACGTGAAAGCCGAAAGCCTTAAACACTAAGTTTAAGGAGAACATCAGTGGCAACATTAACGCTTACAGGTGCGTTAACGCTGGTCCAACTAACCAAACAACTAGTCGGGGGAGAGCTCCAGGAGATCGCCGAAGTACTCTCAGAGTACCAGGAGATATTCCAGGACGCAGTCTTCCGCGAAGCGAACTCCAATACTCATCACATCCATGTACAACGACTCGCACTGCCGACAGGGGCATTCCGCAACGTCAACCAAGGGGTTGCAGCGGAAGCATCCCTGACCAAGCAGGTAACCGAGAACATCGGTATGCTGGAGGCAATCTCCAACATCGACGAGGCGTTGGTCGAGATGTCAGGGAATAAGACGGAGTTCCGCGCGGGAGAAGACGCAGCGTTCCTAGAGGGCATGTCGCAAACATTTGCGGATGCTTTCGTATACGGAAACGCGGTAGTCGATCCCGAAGAGATCAACGGTCTGACGACCAGGTACAATGCTTCAGCTCTGGCAAACGTATGGAAATGCGGCGGGACAACGACTACCACTTCACTTTGGGCGGTGCAGTGGGGCTTCAATAAGGTCTTCTTCGTATATCCTAAAGGACACAGGTCCGCAGGGGTAGAAAAAGAGGACATGGGCAGAAGGTATGTAAAAGACGCAGGCGGTACTAACGAGTACATCGCTTGGACTTCGCACTTCAAACTCAAACTCGGAATCGTAGTAAGGGACGACAGAAACATTCAACGACTGGTAAATATCCAAGCGGCGGGAGCGGCCAATATTTTCAACCCGGATATACTCGTACAGGCTTTAAACCATATGCCTCAGAGAGGAAAGGGAGCCGTCATATATGGCAACCAGACCCTTGTGAGTCAAATGGACATCGACGCTATGGATAAAGGCAACGTCCTATACTCACCGGGTGAGCCTTACGGTGACGAAGTCACGCGGTTCAGACGAAAACCGATCCGAATTTGTGAGGCTATCCTAGACACCGAAACGGAAATAGCGTAAGGAGGAGTGAAATGATTGACAATAACTTAATCTTCAGCCACGAACAGGCTGAAACGACTCAAACCGTTCACCCTTCCACAAATGACATCGATACCGGTGCCGCAAACTCCAATATCGGATGGGGCGAACCGCTGTTTCTGAATTTCGGAATACATACCCTTGTCGCCAGCGCAACCGGCACACTAACCGTAACGCTGGAAGATTCTGCCGCAGGAACGACTTTCATAATCATAGTCCAAAGTTTCCCATGGATCGCAGCCACGCTAGTAAAAGGTTTCCTCTGGACGGTAGGCATCCCACACTATCATTCGCGCTTCTTCAGAGTAGTATACACAATAGGGGTGGCTGTTCTTACCGCAGGGAAATGGAACTGCTGGCTAGGCAGAGAGCAGTACAGGAAACTGGCATAAGCCAGACGCACCAAGAAAACAAGCCGGGGTCGAAAGGCCCTGGCTTTTTAAAACCAAGAGGAGAGAAAAGGAATGGCTACAAGAAAGACCAAAACCGAGAAGACCCAGGAAGCGCAACCGGCGCCAGCCGCGCAGAAAGCGCCAGCCGCGCAGAAAGCGCCAGCCGTGGGTCACTATCTCTGTATTCAAAAATGTTTTTTCAACGGCACGCTCTACAAAGATGGAAAGTTCTACGATATATATGAAACAGAAGCCTTACCAGAACATTTCCAGAAAGTTGATCGGATCAAAAGAGTCGGGAAGATAACCTTGAAGCCGACGATGGCTCTCAGGGGCGGCGGAGCATATATCCGTACAGAGGACAGCGTCCCATCAGTCCGAGATCCACACGGCGGGCCTTTTAACGTTCCAATCGAATAAAGGAGGGTCCAAGTGGCCTCTTTTACGTCCATCGATATATGCAATCTGGCGCTGACGGCGCTCGGAGAGGAGCGGATCGTCGCCCTGACCGACAACACCGCCCAGGCCCAGGCTTGCAAAGCGTTCTACGATCATGCGGTCGAAGAAGTATTGAGAGTCGCCAAGTGGGCGTCCATCCTATCAAGGGCGGAACTGGCGCAGCTCGCCGATGCTCCGCTGATGGGCTGGGGTTATCAGTATCAACTCCCGAACAATTGTCTGAGAGTATGGGAGCTGCAGGACTCCGGAGGCAATAAAGGACATCCGTGGATAAAAGAAGGCAAGCGCCTGCTTACGGACATGGACGAAGCGTTTATCGTCTATGCCTCCAACGCTGTGGATACCAGCCAGTACGACAGCCTCTTACGGTCGACAATAGCCTACAGGCTGGCCTATCACCTGGCCTACTCGCTCACGCAATCCCGCGAGATCCAAGCGCAGCAGTGGCAGCAGTTCGTTGTATTGATGCATGAAGCAAGAGCGGCGAACGCAGCCGAAGGCTTACCGGAAGCAGACATGGACGAAGTTCCAGAATCGAAGTCATGGACAGCAAGATAAGTGAGATACGCACCGGTTTTTACAAACTTCATCTCAGGTGAATTCAGCCCGAAACTATACGGCAGGGTGGACCTGCCTTCTTTTTTTAACTCCTGCCGGACACTTCAAAACTATCTCATCATGAAGCAAGGCGGTGTGATCCGCCGGCCAGGATTGAAATACATCACATCGACCAAGACGGACCAAAAAGCGAGCCTCATACCGTTCAAGAAAGACGCATCGAACGTCTATATGCTGGAGTTCACCAATCTCTTGATACGGGTTTATAAGAACGGCGCTATCGTCGGCGCACCCTATGAGATCGTGACCACGTACACCGAGGCGGAACTCTTTGATCTGCAATTCGACCAGGCCGAGAACGAGATGTGGTTGGTCCATCCGAGCCACAAACCGGCCAAACTTACCTGCACGTCGGATGCTGTATGGGTGTTAGATCCAGACCCGACGTTTACGGGTAGTTTCGTTTTCAACGCAGCCGGTGACTATCCGAGCTGTGTCTGTTTCTTCCAGGCCCGGCTGTGTTTTGCAGCATCCAATACCCACCCGACACATTTTTGGGCATCCAGGACTCCCACGGCGCTGGGTGTTACGCAGTATCAAGACTTTACAACCGGCACTGCGGCGGCAGACGCCATGAACTACATCATTCCTGGAGGCGACCGGGTACGCTGGCTTGCAGGGAAAGACTATATCCTGATCGGCACGGAAGCCTCCGAGTTCATCCTGACCGGCGGCGATGGTCCGCTGACCCCGACAACCGTATACCTTAAAAAGCAGGGCAGCATCGGATCTGCAAATATTCAGCCGGTTCAAATCGGATCGGCAGTCATGTTCGTCCAAAAGAACGGCAAGACCATGAGAGAGCTGCGATGGGAAGATGCGATGCAGTCCTACGCCGCGAATGACGTGACTATCATGAGCGATCATATTGCACAAAGCGGGATGATACAACTCGCGGTACAGAGAGACCCGTTCAACCTGGTGTGGGCCGTAACCGAAGAAGGACGAGCGGTAGCGATGACTTATGAGCGGGAACAGGACATGCTGGGCTGGGCGAATGCAATCGTGACAGACGGCATAGTCGAGTCCATCGGGATCATACCGAGCGCAACCGAGGACGTGATCTACCTTTCAGTTAAGAGGACGATAGGAGGGGCGACAAAGCGGTTCGTGGAATACTGCAAGCCGATTTACGGTGCATGGCTTGACGATCAAAAGGACGCTTTCTTTGTGGATAGTGGAGTAACCGACGACCGGGGCGCACCGACTACGATCTCCGGGGCTACCAAGACAAATCCAGTAGTAGTGACCGATACCGGACATCCTTATATCGCAGGCGACTTTGTCAAGATCGTGGGTGTCGTGGGGATGACAGAGTTGAATAACCGGGTGTTCAAAGTGGCAGCGCCAGGGGCGAACGACTTCCAGCTACAAGACGTGGACGGCAACAACGTCGATGGCACAGGATATACAACTTATGTCTCCGATGGGACCGCTGAAGAAGTGACGAAAACAGTAAGCGGCTTGACCCATCTACAAGGCGAAGTCGTTCAGATCTGCGCGGACGGGGGATCTCATCCGGACAGGACCGTGGCAGCCGGAGCGATTACCTTGGACGACTATTACAACACGGTTCACGTCGGGTTAGGATATATCTCAATTCTGTTGCCCATGAAAATGGAGAGCGGGGCACAGTTCGGATCTTCCCAGAGCTATATCAAGAAGATCGATCATGTAACGCTGAGGGTCTGGGAGACTCTGGGGGCCAAGGTCGGACCTACTTTGGATGATCTGATCGAACTCAATTTCAGGAAAGGTGACGCCGTGATGGATGCGCCGCCGCCTCTAATGACTGACGACATCGACATCACTTTCCCAGGGGGATACTCGAAAGGTGCAGATATATACGTTGTCCAGGATCTACCCCTTCCGCAAGCAATCCTGGCGGTGATAATCAGGCTGATGACCTATGAAGCGCCGTCTTGAGATCGTACCCTTTGAGGTAAAGCACCTGGAGGGCTATAAGTCGTTGACGGGGCCTGATGAGGTTGGAACGGCAAGGCTTGGTAAGGAACCGACAGAGGCGTATACGGCGCTGGACGAGAAAGGAAGGACGATCTTTTGCATGGGTAGGATCGAGGTGACGCCATGGTGCCAGGAAGTATGGTTTATAGCGACGGTGCATATAATCAGGTGGCCCAGGGAGGCCGTAGGGATCGCCAAGAAATACTTGAAAGAGTGCTGCCTGAGTCGGTCGCACCGGGTGCAGGCGGTTGTCTTAAAGGACTGGGAGAAAGGTAATCAGTTTATGCAGAAACTGGGATTCAGGCGGGAGGGCATATTGAAAGCGTTGGATGAGGAAAAGAGAGACTACAATTTGTATGCGAGGGTAAGATAATGGCAGCACTAGCAATCGCAATAGTAGGTACAATCGTAACGGTGGCAAAGGCCGGATATGAATACAGCCAGGCGCAGCAACAGAGAATGGCCGAAGAGGAAATGATCGAGGCGCATAAGAAGTATATCGGTGGAGCGAAGACCACGACCGAGGCTGAAGGGCAGACACAACTTACCCGAGCTGGCGAGGACATAGAGAAGGCTCGCGGGAACATCGAGGCCGGGCTGGCCGCAAGGGGAGTCGTCGGCGGGGCATCTGCAAGCGCGATCCACGCGGAAATCGAGAAGACAAAGCAGGAGTGGCAGGGCGACATCAAGGCCGAGACCGATAAAATCATGAAGGAACTCGACCTGGCCGAAGAAGACCTGGCGTATCAAGCGAATCTGTCCGACATCAACGCACGACTGGCAGGGACACGAGCTGTTTTCGGAGGGCTTGAAGGTATAGCGGGAAGTGTATTCGCTGGCCTGAACTATGACTACGCCCGACGCGGAATTACTCCGACTACGACAAGAACGAGACTTGGAAGTAGCGCCGAAGCCCTATTCAAATAAGGAGTCAGAATGGGAATCGAAATACCAGCCAATCCTAAACGCTACCAGCGACTCGGTCCTACCCTTCCGCGTCTTAATCTGCAACGGGCACGGGCGGACACAACCGGGGCCGAGATAGTGGGAGGCATAGCGGATCTAGGCAAGCTAGTCCTGGACCAGACAGTCAGGCTAGCGGATAAGATGGCGACGGCAGAGGCCACGACCAAGGCAAATCAGAGCTATCGAAACACCGTCTTAGAGTTTCAGCAGATGCAGTCCAACTTCGAGAAGGACTCTGATTACGACTCTTTCCAGGACCGATTCACACAGAGGACAGAAGAGATATACGCCAAGGGTCTGGAGGGTTTATCGCCGGAGGCGCAGCGAGAATATGACGAAATGTTTCAAAACGAGCGTGTGAAACAGTCAGTCACCGTAAGCAACTTAGTGACGAAAAAGAAGCTTGCGTATATGGGCGCATCCCTGGAGCGGGATCTGGCTATGGGCGTAGAGAGCATGAACATGGACTACGTGACGCAGCGGATAGCCAGCGCCAGGCAACAAGGAGTTTTAAACGCCGAGCAAGCCGAGCAAATATCGACAAAAGCGAAGTACCAAATCCACATGAAGCAGTTTATCCGGGATGCGCGATCCCTGGGCCTGGAGAATGGCGCTAAGTGGGCCGCGATACCGGCCAGGGAAGGAGAATACGAGATAGAACCAGGGGATCGGCAGAGAGTGTCTAATCTGTTGGAATGGGAATTCCGGGAATCGCAGGCAAAGAAAACCGATGCGCTTGAAAGAGCGACGGCGGCGGCCAACTCCAAAGCCGTGGACTATTTCAAAGTAGGAGCTTTGACCTTCGGCAAGATAGATCAACTATTCGACCCGGTGGCGATGGCGGATAGGAAACAATTCTGGACTCTTAAAGTAATGGACGATATTAAGGAGCGGCAAAAAGGAGAGAAAGAAGAATATGTAACCGATGAGGCAACGCTGGGCCGATTGATAAGGTCGATCCATGGAGAAGGAGACAGAAAATTTATCATGGCTCAGATCACCGCCGCGCTTGATAAGGGATTGGAGAAAGAGAAAAACGGAATCAGCATCGACGACTATACCAAGCTGATCAGCGCCCTTGACAAATACAAGCCGGAACCGTCAACCGGAAAGGTTGCGATGAAAGACTATGCCAGGGAAACGGCATTTTCGACCATAGAGAAAAATAAGGAGATGACTCAGACGGAAAAGTATCGCGCTATAAATGCGTTGAATAATTATGTCCTGGACATGGAAGCCAAAGGCCAGGTCGTGAAGGAGGAAACCCTTATTGAGTTCAGCAGAAACTTAACCAGGGGATTGACCGACGAAAAACTCAAAGTCCGGCTAAGAGAACAAGTCCTTCCGATCACCGGTCCGACAGAGTTGATACCAGAAACCGTACTGGCCGGAGAGAAAAGGGAGATGGCAGAGCAGAAAGCGCGGGCAGCAGAAATGTCACTGGAAGAGAAGAACACCAGGATCATGGCGATAGACGCATTCAAAAGGGAGACCATGCAGAACCCGGATCAGGAATGGTATATGCCCGAAAAGAAACTGTGGGCGTTCCGGTTGGGCGACGTCTGGTATTCTTATGACAAACAGAACAAGAAAATGTACACATTGAATATGAAAGACAAGAAACCGGAGTGGAAGTGAGTGACGTACTGGAGTTTTTGAAAGCACAACCACCTCCTCCGGTAGAAAAGAAAAAGTCTATCCTGGCTGGGGAAGGCCCTCCTCTTCAGGTAACGCAGCCGAAACCTTATGCTCAGGCGCAGGAGGAGGCAAAACAAGCCTTCGGACAGGCTGCGGAAGCAGAAAAGCCGTATGACTGGCGACCCGGAGAAACATCCAGACGACTGCCGGAAGGCGGCCAGGAGCTAAATCCCTGGACCGAAGACACCTTGATGCTGATTAGAGATCCCCAGGTAAGGGCGAGGATCGCAGAAGCAGAGAACCAGAAAGAGGAAGAGGCCAGGTTTAAGAACGCGGAAGTCTTATCTCTTCTTACCAATATCCCAGTGGCGGATCTATTAGGACGGGAGGATGAGCTGGCAAAGGTCTGGTTGGGTATGCCTGCCGATCAGAAAGTCTCACACACGACTTTATGGGAACGACTCGGCCTGCAGGTCCAGGCGGCGTATGGCACCACGATGCTTCTGCGACTATATTCACAAAAACTGGCGGGTGATGATTCGCCTGAACTTCAAGCGAGAATAGATAAAGCCGAAACCAATCTACCTACACAAGATCCCTTTAAGGGGGGATTTGTAGAGCAGGCAGTACGCGGAACCATCGACCAAGTCCTAGGAGTCTGGTATGAAGGCGCGGAAGGGGCCGGGTGGATGGGTCTGGGAATGGGCAGTCTTGGGGCCGTAGTAGGATTTATCGGCGGAGGAGTACCCGGCGCAGGCGCAGGATGGACGGCGGCGCTTCCTTACGGGGTAGCCCTAGGGCGACAGTTCGGTTTCATTAAATACATAGCGGCGTCAAACTATCGGTCCATCTTAAAGATGAAAGATCCTAGCACGGGGAAACCTATCGACCCGGCAATGGCGAGAGTCTTTTCCTGGACGATAGGAGCGGTAGAGGGAATCCTCGAGGATATTCAGTGGGAAGCACTATTCGGTGGTGGGGCCAAAGGAGTGGGGCTGTCAAAAGCAGTCGGCAACGGGCTGACCAAGCTCATGACCAATAAAGGGTTTCTGGCAACGGTAACCAAGTGGGCAGCCAGGGCGGCGGCGACGACGGTCGAGGAAGTGGCTGAAGAGGCTATTCAGGATGTGGCCACCCAGGCTCAAACGGCAGTTATGAAGGAAGTAAATAACTACCTGAAAGGCACGGAGTTCGAGCAAACCTCCCGCGAGGAACGATGGAAAAGCGTCTGGGATACGATCAAGGAAGCAACGCCTCAAATGACTTTACTTGGAATGCTTGGAGTAGGCGGAAGGATGGCGAAACAGTCTATCGCAGAGTCCCGCAAGGCTGCGACAGAGGAGGCGAAAAAAGCCGGGGTCAAAGACTATGCGGACCGTATGGCGCTGCTGGACCTGAAGAAAGCAGAGACAGAACCCTGGGGCAAATCCTTGATGGAGTTGACCGGGCTACCTATGGATGAAATAACCGACTTTATAAAAGACAAGCACGAAGCACAGGTGAAGGAGGCGGTCGAAGAGAACATGCCTGTCCCGATAGAAGTCTTGAAGAATTACGAAGGGGAGACCTGGGCGGATAAGAAGATCGAGCAATACCGGGAACGTACCACGAGTCCGATAGCACGGAACGCATCGACCGAGATCAAGCTGGAGCAAGTCCACGAGATGCAGGCTGAGAATACGCCTGTCCTGAATACCATAGCCAAACAGATAGATTCAGAGATCGGTTCAGTCTCCGAGTGGTTTCATAAAGACGATGAAGCGATCCGGGCTACTATGAGACCGATTGAACAGCAAGCGGATCTATCTGCTATCCGCACGGTCACGCCGACAATTCAGGCGGCGGGCCAGGCGATAAAGGCGATAACCGCAAACCCGGAAATTGCCCAGGTTCTACAAGTAGACTCTGTGAATATGCTGAACGCAAAAAGCACGGATTGGGGGGCCGCGCTGGTGGATGTCCGATTGCAGAATGGGCAGATCGTAAGGATAGAACTGATCCCCAAAGGCATGGAAGCAGGCAGGACGGCAAATAAACAACTCGCCGACAAATGGCGAGAGACTTCCGGAGAGTACAAGGAGGCGCACCGGGAGGAATATCTCAAGGATCTAGCGGAAAGCCGGGTGAGATACGACGAGGCGATCAAGAACCTTGGCATTCCCGAAAGAGTGGCGCAGAGACAGCTCGCCAGAGAAGGCCCGAAACCGGTCAGGGAAACAATCAAACTCCCTGATAATTGGATGACGGCAAAAGAGGAAACGGCGCAGGAGGTATTCAGGAAACGTGCCGCAGAAATAGCACCGGCAAGACGGGGAGAACGGAATCGAATCATAAGGCAATACGAAGCACAGTTGAAAGCTACTTTCCCGGCTTATACAGCAAAACAGATAAAATACGCCATGTTGATGATCAGGAAGGCAGCCGAGGCGATGGGCGTATCCCTTGACCAGTTCTTGAAAGCGTATATCGAGGGATTCAAGCCGGGGATTCAACATCTGAAGATGGTTGAAGTACAGGCGCTTTTCCAGACTGAAGATAAACAGCCGATGGGGCGGAAGGACGTACTAGCCTCCCCTGCTTTCAAGGAATGGTTCGGCAAGAGCGTGATCAAAGACAGCAAGGGGAATCCTTACCCGGTCTACCACGGGACAACGAAAGTTTTCCAGCAATTCAGAAAAGAGATGCAGGGGATAGCAACGGATGAAGGATGGTATGGGGCAGGATTTTATTTCACAGCAGATCCCGAGACAGCGGCCCAATATGCTAAAAAATGGGAATCTGGATCTCCTTTAAGTCGATACGTTATCAATTCAAATATTATCCCTGTCTATTTGAAAATGGAGAATCCGTTTGAAATAAAAAGACGATTCGGAGGGGAAACCGTTAATAAGTTAGTCGAATACGGGTTTGATGACGGGCCGCAAATATTCACCGAGAACTTAAAAAAGGCTGGATATGACGGGGTTTTGGTATTCGATATGGATAACACAATTGCTGAATACATCGTCTTCGAGCCTGAGCAGATCAAGAGCGTTTTCAACGTCGGCCAATTTTCACCTGCGACAGCAAACATCCTGTATTCAAAGGACATCGAGGACATAACTGATGAGGAATGGTCGCCTGAAATGCAGGAAATGACGGAGCAGGGTTTCACCGAAGAGGATATGAAAGACGTGGACCCGATGCACGCCGGGCCGTTCGATCCCGCTATCTGGACCCAGCAAGAATTACAGACTTTCTTACGGGGCCTAGGAGTGGCCGGATATGCAAAGAGAGGATACTCTCCCATCGTTATAGGTTACATCCGGGCTGCAATTGCTCGGCCTTTCCTCACCGATAAGCAGTACGAGGGAGCGATCAAGTACCTGAATTATGGACCCGATAAATATAAACTCGGTTATCTACTCGGCACCAACCAGGCGGATCCAGAAACTTTGCACGAGTTGGGTTTCATGAGCGATGAAAAATATGCAAAGTATACCGGAGAAGCGGAAGAGAAAGGGATCGTCCCGATCATCGAAAAAGGGATTGTACCGTCAGAGACCATAAAAGGCGCAGTTCAGTTCTTAGAAGGCGGGAAAGCTCTTGTTGCCGCTACTGAGGCGGCTGACTTCAGCACCTTTGTTCATGAAATGGGCCATGTGTTCAGGCGGCTATTACCGGACGGCGATCTAAAGATCATCGAGAAATGGGCAGGAGTAGAGGAAGGAATCTGGACAGAAGAATCTGAAGAGAAGTTCGCCAGGGGCTTAGAGCACTACTTATTGACCTCTGAGGCACCCTCAAAGAAACTGGTTCGGTTATTTAAGCAGTTCAAAGAGTGGTTATCCGATCTTGTCCGGGATATGGGGAAGGAATGGATGAACCCGGAGGTCCGCCACGTCTATGACCGGATATTCTTGACACCGAAAGAGCAAATACAGCAGAGGCTAAAGATCATCAAGGAAGAAATACAGTTCCCAGCCGAAGAGGGAATGCGGCGCGGGGAAACGATAAGTTCGGAAAAGATCGAGGCGGAGGCAAAGAAAGAAGAACCGCTTCACGGCGCATCAATACCTACTATCGAAGAGACGGAGAGAACACAACCGGAATCCGAGGAAGATCCTTATGAGGCCGCCGAAAAGTCTCAGGAACAGGGAGCAGAAAAGATTAAGGAAGCCGTTTCCTCCTACGAAGCCGTGAAAGATGTCTGGTTCGGCGAACAGGATACCAGGATATTAAAACATCAGGTACAGAAAGAACAATTGCAGCAACGTATCTTGGAAGTCCTGGGGTTGGATAAAAAGATTTTCCTGGCACGATGGTTCGATACTAAGGCTCCGAAAGTAGACGCCGCAATTCAATTGTATATCGACACGAAACGAGATCCGGGGGCAGTTCGGGAATATTGGGAATATCTGAAGGACGATGAGAAAGAGATCGTCACGATGAGTCAGAATCTCAGTCCTGAATTGAAAGCGATTGCGGATACCATCGAGGCTTCATATAAAGAGATCGGCGAAAGGGCGCTTGACTTCGATGTGATCAATAACGTCTTAGAGAACTACGCAGCCCGGATATGGGACATGAAAGGAGAGGAACTGGCACCGATCCTTCGCAAGTTCGGGACGAAGACCCATCATGCAAAGCATCGGGTTTTTACTACGATCATCGAGGCATGGGGGAAACCACGGAAAGAGGAATGGGGCACAGAGTATAGATTGAAGATCAAAGGGGCGACTGCGAACCTTCAGATTCTACAGGATGAAATAACTCGAACCATCGAGAATAAAAGGTTCCTGAAAAGCCTATTGCAGATCAGGACCGCAGACGGCGAGGCGGTTGTCACGACATTCAGGCGTGAAGACTATAAGATGGTCGAGCATCCCAATTTCCGGGTCTGGAAATGGGCCGGGAAAGTTACGTTTGAAGAGACAACAAGCTATATCAAGAAATTGTGGCGTGAGACACAGCGCACCGTTACCCATAAGACAGAGGCTAACCAGCAGAGACGCGCAGTGGGAGCCTTAGAAAAACTGGTAAAACAAACCCTGATGCTCAGAGGGATGACGGAAGGTGAAGCGGATAATGCGATCAATATTATAAGAAACACGAAAACGACTGAAGGGATCGAAACCACTACCGAAAGCATTCTTGAGAAAACAACGACGGAAGCTGTAAAGCGCGGGATAATCAAGACGGTCGAAGGTAGAAACTTTTTCATCACCGAAGACGGGGATGTTATGGAGAAGCGAGAAGTCTACGCTCAAAAAGAGATCGCAAAGAATTTAAATAATATACTCGGACGAAGTAAGATCATAGGAACCTTGGGAGGTCTTACAGATATTATAACTAAATTCAATGCGGTATTAAAAGCCTGGATTTTGCAGACATCTTTCTTTCATCACCTGGCCTATTACCGATCATACTATTTTGGAACTGGTCGAAAGAAGTTTTCTGAATTGCTACCCAGGGCGGCATACAGACAAGGATACGCGGCGATAATGGCGTTACAGCCGGAACTTATGCTCGGAGTAAAGAAAGGGCTGACTCTCGGACTTAACCAGGAATGGCAGGAAGACCTGATACAAAGCGAGGGATTCTTGCAAAGACTCTTGAATAAAACCGCTGTAACCCGAGGAGTCAAGGATGTGATCATGACCCTCCGCCAGCATCAGGCCGACTTTCTTTTCGGCAAACTCGGAGCAGGATTGAAAGCTAAATCATTCCTAATTGAATACAGAAACGAGATGGTGCGTAACCCGGCGCAGGATCCAGAGGCCGTGGCGCAGAGAGTAGCACGGTTGATAAATGACGACTTCGGAGGCCTGCACCTTGGCCGGATGGGTCGGAATCCGACAACTCAACATATTTTTCGGTTAGTCGCATTGGCTCCCGACTGGACCGAAAGCAATATTTTGTCAATGATCAAAGTTGTAACCGGACCACTTTATAAATGGGAATCAGATAGTTCGATGGACCCGGTATCCGAGCGGGGACTTTATCAAAAGTTCTGGTTGAGGGTTCTTTTACGAGGATTCGCAGCGACGGCGTTATTGAATTTCGGTTTGGCCGGCGGGGATCTCGATAAGATGATGCGGCGCTATAGATTGGCCATGGATCAGGGCTGGAATAAAATGAGATGGGCGTCGCTAGATATAACCCCGATGTACCAGTTGTTCGGGGGAGAAGGACCGGAGAGAAAATATTTTTCACTGATCGGCCATTTTCGAGATCCTTTCAAATTCATGATAAACTTCCGTGAGGCGCTGAAAGCGAAGGCGTCGGTGATGGCTCGGACAGGGCTGGATTTTCTTAACATGGAAGATTGGGCCGGACGGAAGTTTACTACTTTCCAGGAATTGCTCGAAACCGGGCAAACAGTGAAATGGTTTGCCGAGAAACCTCATTCGTCCTGGGAACAGCTGCCGTCCTTTTTTCTGGCAGAGGCAACTAATATGCAGCCGATACAATTCCAGAATCTCTTGCACTTCATGAATGGCGAGATGGAGGGATTCGATGCGATTACAAACAGCATGGGCCTGGGCGTGACCACGACTTATAACCTTGGAAAAGAGGGTGTAAACCCCATGGGTAAACGGAGGAAGAAATGATAACTACCCTGACGAACAGAATTCAATACAACTGCGGAGGCGGAGTCGTTGACTTTGCGTTCCCGTATGAGTTTTTCAATACCGGCGACCTTGTGGTTGTGTATACGAACCTGTTGGGAGTAGACGCGGTACTTACCGAAACGACGCATTATGCTGTAACAGGACAGTCCGAAAATGGACGCTACGAAAGCGGCGGAACCGTGACAACTGTGGCCACCTATCTGACAGGCGAGAAAATCACGATCTACCGATCTGTCCCGATAACACAATTGATTGATTATACGGCTGCCGGGCAGTTCTCGGCGGAAACCCATGAAACGGGACTAGATAAAAATATCGTTATTCTACAACAACTCATGGATCTACTCACGCGATCACTAAAAATCCCAGCTACCGATCCTGTGACTCTGGACATGGAGATGCCTGGGAAGGCCGATAGATTGGGGAAATATCTTTACTTCGACGTTGTCACTGGTGAGCCAGTCATGGTCGATTCGCTAGATCTGACTTTGGTAACCGTTTCAGCTTTCATGCAGACGGTCCTTGCGGCTGCGGATGCAAACAAGGGCCTGGCGTTATTGGCACCCTCCAAGAACGTGACGGCTGATTATGTGATCCTGGACAACGATGGGTTCCGTGTCTTCTTTGTGGTGACCGGCGCAGGCGATTTAACGCTGACGTTGCCGACTCTAGTGGACAATCTGAACCGGGATATGATCTTCGTCTTTATCACTGACGGCGGAGGTAACATCATAATAGATGGAGAAGGGGCGGAGACAATCTTTGGTGCGACGACACAGATCATGTATAACGCCGGAGAGGTTATGAGAATTAAGGGGATGCCAACCGAGTGGAAAATCCTGCATAAAAGCCCAATTTTCTCAACCATTGATCCGACGACCGAAGGACAAACCGGGGATATCTGGTACAAGTATATACCATAAGGAGAAGGAATGGGATTTTTCAATAAAGTAAGCGGAGCATGGAAACCCATCATAGGAACCTATATTAAAATAGGCGGGGTGTGGAAATTGTTATCGGGTATTCAAATCAAAGTTGGGGGTGTCTGGAAATTGGTATTCCCACATACTCCGGTAACATATACCTGGACGGGCGCAGGAGATGCTGTTTCTTGGTCGGATACTATTAATTGGGATGTGGGCGGAAGTTACCCGTCTAAACCATGGCATAATGTGGTGATAGATGCAGGAAATGATGCAATTTCTTTAAATGCGGCGGCGTCTGTCGATGCAATCAGGGATCTAACTATTGCGGACGGTTCGGGTGGTAGTAATTTAACTTTAACTAAAAATCTTTCTGTTGTAGGAGATTGTATTTTTGGCGATGCGCTTTTTGGGAATACAGGAAGAATATATATTAACGGCAAAACATTGACCGTCTATGGAAATATCACTCTGCAAACAGGGGGTATAATCACTCTTGGAAGTAGCACCGGATTATTAAAAGTAGGAGGTAATTTCACACGAACAGGTGGAATTTTCACTCACAGTAATGGCACGATTGAGTTTTTTGGTTCATTTCTGTCGTCGATACCGCCCACCGGGGTTTTAATTTATAATTTTAAATGCATAGAACCGGGAAAGGAAATTAAATTCACCAACGGACAGACTATTCATATTGATGGAAAGTTGGAAATTCAGGGCGCGCCGGGTTTAGAGATTAAACTCCACAGTACAACGCCTGGCTCTATTTGGGGGATTCAAAATGACGGTAATATAGAGACTGTGGATTATGCCTCTGTAAAAGACAGCGATCCTGTTTTAGGAAATGATATAACCGCAACCCATAGTATTAATGAAGGAAATAATGACGATACGACATCACCGAAATGGATTTTTGTATGATTTATGAGAGTGACCGATGAGCATAACTGATACCGTAATCAGAGAAAGGTACAACTGCACCGGCGCGATAACAGACTTCGTGTTTGCTCATGCGGCTTTCGATGAGTCGGACCTCGAGGTCTGGCATCTGAGCGTCGCCGGGGTGATGACTCTCCTCACTTACGTCACACACTACACAATCACGCCTACGAACAACAGCATGAGAAACGGCTGTACTGTGACCACCGTGGCGACCTATCCTTTAGGGGATGTCCTTATGGTGATCCGGGCCGTACCGTATACGCAACCATCTTCCTGGGATGGCCTTTCGACGTTCTCGAAGGTGCAGATCGAGGCGGATCTGGACAGACTTGATATGCAGATTCAACAGCTTTCCGAAAGGCTGGAGAGATCCCTGACTTTGCATCCCTTATCGACAATTACCGATCTGATCCTGCCGGACCCGGAAGAGGGAAAGTTTCTCATCTGGAAAGCCGGGCAACTCACGAATAATCAGTATTTTGTCGGAGCATCCTATACAATTCTGGCATTCATGGAAGTGTTCCTAGAAACTGCAAACAAGGCGGCGGCCAGAGCAGCAATCGGAGCCATAGACGCCACATGGACCTTGGCCGGACTCGGAGAGAAAAACTTCAGCTCCCTGGATAACGACCTGGCGGCGCTGGCACCGGACGAGGCTGATGAGTTTCCTTTCTATGATATTACTGGTAGCGCCTGGAAAAAAGTGACCCGATCTAATCTGGTAATTCCGCCTTATGTGATGAACATCGGCACCGGCGATTGGCCTTACACGGCATCCTTAACAAGGCACTGGACGAATTTCTATGGTACGTCCGGCGCTTCGGATCGGGTATTCGATCTGCCGGCAGCGACGGGATCGGGCAAGGTGGCCGGGATATTCAAACCCGATTCCGGGGCTGGCGACGTGGACGTCACGCCGAACGGGACCGACAACATCAACGGCCTTAATGCCGTCTGGAAAATCAACGGCCAGTTTCAGTATGTGGTCCTCCAGGACCGGGCGGCTGGCGAATGGCATGTGCTTGATTGTCTCGGGACGCTGTTGGAGTTTACGAGTGCAGCAGACGTTGCTATTGGAAGTCCGCAAAGCGGTACATGGGCCAATCCCGCAAGTCATTCACTATCCATTACGCCGGGTTATTGGTTGGGAAAGTACAAAGTAACTGCTAATACTTCCGATGTAAGCTCAACTGTCCTAGGAATCTATGCAACTTTATCTACTGCCAATAATAGCGAGAGTGATGTTACGTGGTCAGAGGGAGGGATGACTGGTAATAGTCATGCCGCGGCAACACTGATAACCAGAATGACTTTTTTCGTGGAATTGCCTCTGTTGGTTGCAGTCACCACGACTTATTATCTCAACATAAAAGGCGCCAGTGATGCAGCAGGAGCCTTAACATCTTTGACTACTTATGGTGCTTCAGTGGGAGAAACTTTGATTTCAGCAAGGAGAATCGCATAATGGGCGGCATGAAGTATTACCAGATAGACGGTGTGCCGTTTGCTACGAATGCGGTTCCGCCGAAAGAAGCCGTGGAGATCGACAAGGTAGAGCATGACAGGCTGGCAAAGGCAAGCATTAAGCCTGAGCCGGTATTCGAGCCCGTTCCCGACCCACTTGAAGAAAGAGTGAAAAAGTTGGAAGATGAAATCACACTGTTGAAAGGTAGACGATAATGCCGAACGGACTAAAACAGGGACAAATGGTTGAGCGG
>Ga0307380_10002543_pt1 | contig 25855 bp, 22 predicted proteins | sample UN3MG_FD_202239 | JGI IMG/M metagenome (GOLD analysis project Ga0307380, IMG submission 202239) | Soil microbial communities from Risofladan, Vaasa, Finland - UN-3 | ecosystem: Environmental > Terrestrial > Soil > Coastal area > Acid sulfate soil | place: Finland: Risofladan, Vaasa | collected... | reverse complement strand
GCCTTTGCCTTTGTTCGTGTCGGTATGCTTTAGCCATTGCTCCATAAACTCAATAAAGTCGGCAGAATTGACCTTGCAGTCTTTGTTCAAATCAACGGGCGAATATATAGTCCCCAGGTCGCCGCATCGACGGGGCATTTCCAGAATCTTCACTAAAAGGGCCACCTTAATTCGACCTTTTCCATGAACGTCCCCCGCGAAGTTGAATGAGCCATGGTCCATATAATGCAGTACAAGAACAGGTATTTCTATAGAAAGGCCAAGCTTAAGATTTGTAACTTGCCAGTATCCCATGTTGACCGCCTCGCCGCATATGTCACAATATTCCAGACCTCGTTGTAAGAAGTTCACCTTATATACTGCATGTATTTCGGGCCCATTCGGGTCGAAAATCGGCAGAGAGTCCACTGCTTCTGCACATTGCCTTGCAAGCTCGATCCCATCAGGATTCAGGTCATCATCCTGATCGGCGTCATGCAGATCGAAGTATGCCGCCAGTTCTTCACTATCGGTCAAAAAATCTCCGTCAAGGTCATCGTCTTTTAAGGCCAACTGATGCTCGTTAGGTTCGTAAGGATATCGTATTTCGAGGGTTCTCAGTAATCTTGCGGTATCGACCCTGCCGCTGTGAACATCGCCGAAACAATCGAATGAGCCATGTTCCATATAGTGCAATGCCAAATCAGGCAGGAATGTCCCTTCCAAAGGATCATTGGGATCAGGATATTGCAATCCGAGCTGTGGATTGACTATCGCGAAGCCGCCCATATTGACCTCCTGGCCGCAAATATCGCAAAGCTCGATACCAAAAAGCGTGTGCACTACTTTATGCGTGCGATTTGGTATCGGCATCATAGTACCGGGGAAATAGGACGGCAGCTCGTTGACCACAGCAGCGCAGCGTTTAGCCAGTTCCACGCCGTCAGGAATTTGGTTGCGATTCTGGTCGACACTGAAGGGGCGATATCCTATTGCAATTTCTTCAACGTTGGCAAGCAAATCCGCATCTGAGTCTTGACTAACAGGCAACTGGTGTTTATTCGGCTTATCCCCGGCAAAAGTCTTGTTTAGACTTGTACCTGCTCCGAAAGTAATTACAGCCGCCGTGCCGGCCGCGATGACCCGTTGCTTGAACTTCTTACGTTTCTTGGCTTGTTTTTGATGGATTCTTCTTAATCTTCTCATTTTTTCCTCCTGTCCAAAACGTGCAGCGACAGGTTTAAGATTCTTCTATCATTCATTATACCAAATCAATCGGATTTTTGTACATAAATTTCATACTGGTATCATTCTGGGATGTTTGTTCGACAGCGTTGAAATGTTGGTGTGTGAAGAGGGCAGAGTTAAAGCAGTTCGGCTTAGTTTTTGCAGCATCAACAAACTTGTTGATCGGCAGTTAGTCACCACTTTTTGAGGCTCTCCGGAAGTATAAATGCAACGCTGCTGTCAAGGAGTAACGCATATAGAGGATTAGAAAATAATTTTGTTTACAAAAAAATCGAATGTTGTCAACAAATTAGAAAAACAAAAAATTCTCATTTTTTTTTTAGTTTGGATTGGCTGTTACGGCGGTTGATTTTATTGGACAGTCACAGAGGTAATAAAAACATTCTTTGGGTCTGTGCTATATGTTGTAGTTAGTATAAAGATAGCCTCTTTATATGGTGGTTTGAATTATAGGGCGTTTTTTGGGTGGCTGACGAGTTGGTTAAAGAAAAAATGTTTGTCCTGTCGATATTGCGAAGGTTGCTAAGGATTTTTATCAATTTTGAAGGATTAACATTTATGAGCAAAAGGGAGTTGATAGACTACATCTGCAAAATCAATAAAACTGCCAAGCCGGAATTTCTCGCCAATTTTTCAGAGGAGGATTTGAATACTTATCTTGAGCATCTAATGGAACTGGACTTGGAAGAATTGGCCGTTTGCAGCTAATTGTGTATTAGGTAATTCTAAGAACGTTCGAGTTGCCAAAACTCGCAGCGGTATTGTTAGTCTATCTTCCGAGCCTCAAAAGCAAGGGGGCATCAACAAAAGAGCTACGGAGAAAGTTTGGAGAGAAAAAGAGAGTATAAATTGTCTTATATCCCGAAAAAAACCTTTTTTCGATGTTTATTTTGATAGCCGGATTGGATTATTCTTCGTCGAACTCATCGCCCACGATGGATTTGCTTACATCGCTAAGTCCTTGATTTCTCGAACGCCTGTTGGGCTGCTTCTGAATGGACGGTGGAGATTCAGGCTGGCGCTGCTCAGCGGATTTTTTGCGTGTTTTTGTTTCCTTGCCGCTTCTTGAACCTTCGACGAAGGGTGACGGTGCGGGTGCCTGCTCAGCGGAGACAAGGCGAGGTACTTCGACAATGTTATTCAGCTTAAACTCGAGCAGAACGGGTTCATAATTATCAGGCACGTTAAAGGCAAAGTCAATGTATTTCGTGGTATCCTTGCCGTCGAAATCGTCTCGACTTACCGTTATCAATTCGCTTAATTTCTTTGTCTGGATACGATTCTCGCCCGAGAAGTACCCGATTGGATAGATGTTGATTCCCTTTCCGACAAACCCTGTGCCATCGCCTTCTTGCTTGCAGACTAATCTTAGTTGAGCCAGGGTGAACTTGCCGGCGTCTGTTATGGCGATTTTCTTTATTCCCATCCGGACGGTTACGAGCCTGTGGTTACTTTCGGTTATTATTGGTTTATCGTCGGCGCCTTTAATACCCGTGACGGGAGCGTACCAGGCGCCGTTTTTGCTCGGCACAACGATTGATTCGGCGCTGGTGACCAGCGGTATGCCGCCGGAGTCATTGTGTCGATTCAAGAATAGCTGGTCAAGGAAAGCTGGATGGAGTACGCCGAAACTCCTCGGATTTCGAATGGCTCGAAAGCTGCCCCTGCTTACCAGACTGAACCAACCGGCATTAAAGCCGTCGGCATTGAGAAAGACTTTGTCAGGTTTTTGAGCAGCCGGATTTGTTTCGTCGAAGCGCTGATAAGGATACTTGTTCGGCAAAGGTGCCATCGCAAAAGTAGTAAGAAGCAGACCGGACATGATAAGGCCGAGAAAGATTCCGCAGATAATCCGGCCGATACGCTCAGGCAGAAATCCTAAATCGACCGGCTTACGGGTTATTTGGATTATGGCTGTTTGGAGGATGGCAAATGCCAGGACAAAAAGAAGCGCAAAGCAGAGCGGCTGCGCCCAGGGTATGAGAGATGGGAAACGGCTGTTACCGCCGCGGCCAATAAAGAAAGTTGACAGTAACTCGAAATAATTGAATGCAACGATACTTGCACAAATTGCAATTATTATCGTAGCGAACGCCTTCACGACCGTTCCCTTGAAATACTGAAAAGCAGCACAACCCAGGATTATTAACAGTACAGCTAAGCTGGCCATTACAAAGTCTCCGATTTATATACCAATGACTATTACTCTATTACTCTATTACACTCATGAATTGAGTTGTTATAAGGTATTATTTTTCCCTTTTCGGTTTTGATGCTGAAAGCACTCTAATCATTTCGTTTATCGCTGCTGTTCCGGCAATGACTTTTCTTAGTATCTGTTCCTGTAGGTAGAGCATTTTTGCACGTCTGAACTGTGTGCTAATTTCGGGCAGCGATTTTGATCGTTTAACAACCTTTCTTAACTCTTCATTCATTGTTATAATTTCGTAAGTACCCATTCTGCCGAAATAGCCCGTTCCCTGGCAATTTTCACAGGTTGAGGGTTTGCCGTGCTTGTCATACTGCACTTTGCCGGTCCTATAGAGTACTTTAGTTTTTTCGGCGGCGATGTTGAACTTTCTGAAAAGCTCTTTATCCGGTGTATACGCCTGCTTGCAATCATCACAGAGTTTTCTAAGCAGCCGTTGGTTGCTTATGCCCAGAAGTGTCCCAGCGGCGAGATTTCTGTCACCGACAAATTTCAGCCATTTACCTAACGCCTGTATTACACTATCTGCTTTGAACGTAACGTACATAAGTTTGCCGTCTTTGGCTGCTGCACAAACTATCTTGGCAGTTTCGGCATCCTCGCATTCGGCAACACCGATGATATCTGGCCCCGTTCTTACAACGGTCTCGAGCTTTTTGGAAAATGTCGTTGTGCCGGTGTCGCTGAGAGTGAAAATGTTTTGAGTAATGTTGGGCAACTGGGCGGAAATTTGCCTTTCAAGCGTATAGATACTGTTAATAAAAGCGTCGTGATTTCGTAACAGGGCATAGAGTGTGGTTGTCACGCCGCTTTTTTTAGGCCCGCTTACGATAAACACACCTTGTTTCACCTCGCGAAGATAATTTAGCTGTTCGTACTGCTCTGGCATCAAGCCGATATCGGTGATTCTTGATATGCTCTCTTGTGTTATTTGTGTTAGTCTGACCTGTTCTCCGGCAGTCGAGCCGGCAGTCGTTACTTCCCAACTGGCGTCTGTTTCTTTCTGGCGGATTTTGAATTGACCTTTTTGTGGCTTTCGCTTTTCTTTGGTGTCCAAATCGGCAATGCTTTTGATAAAGCTAATGAAAAATTTCATTTGTTCCCTGGCTATGCTCGGCTGTTTTAGCGATGCGCCGTCAACGTAGTAGGCCACATTATATTCTTGTGCTGTTGGGGAAAACATAATACTGCTTGCCCTTCGCCAGATGGCATCATTTAGAATGTCATAAGCTGTCTTATATCCAAAAAAGTCCGGTGTTCTTGGCTCAGGCATGGGAACTTCGTTTTTGTTAGCCGTTACAAAAGTGAAGTTTTTAAGGGCCTCGATTTTCTTTTCTTTGCTTACGAGCAGGCTTTTGAGGTGTTCAATAGTCAGAACACGATCAAAATCCAAAACTCTTGCGTTGCGGTGTTTAATATAAACAAAAGATGTTGCTCCTACAGCTATCAGATAGAACAGCATCCCGACGATAAAGATCGGTATCAACAGCCAGATTATTGCCCCGCTTGCTCCGGCTCCGAGAAAGATACCTGACCAGAAAACCTCTTTTTCATCTACAACTTTAGCATCCTCATATACCCAAGTAATCAAAGGAAGCCACGCAAAAAATAATATCAGATAGCTGATTAGTTTGATTATAGATATGTATCCGCCGTATTCGATAGAAGCTGATAGTAAATCCAGCATATGATGCTCCGTTAAATCTCACAAAATGCCGCTGGCAGTTGTTCTGATTCCCTTTAATGCCATTTTTAATTCTTCTGTATTTGGTGCGTATTTATATGCTTCCTTCGGGTCGATTGATCCGTCTTTTACCAATTCACATAAGTTGTATGTGATGTCCTGCATACCTTCCTCTATGGAGCTTCGTATAACACTGGGTAAATCGGTTTCGCGGTCTTCAGAAATTAATTTTCTTGTAGCAGCGTTTGCAATTAGAATCTCCACGGCAGGTATCCTGTCCACACCTTCCTTGAGGCAAGGTAGTAATACCTGACTTACGATTGCTTTAATCGCCAGACTTAAAGTTTGTCTTATAAGGTCCCGTTCGTTTTGCGGGAACAGATCTAAAAGTCGGTGGATGGCTTGGGAAGCATTTGCTGAGTGCATCGTTCCAAAAACAAGGTGCCCTGTTTCTGCTGCTCTCATTCCTGCGGCGACAGTTTTGGCATCCCGCATTTCGCCTACAAAAACCACGTCCGGGTCCTGTCGCATGAGATACGTTAAGGCCTCATCAAAGTCTTTTACGTCAATGCCGATTTCCCTTTGTGACACTATCCCTTTCTCATCTTTAAAGAGATATTCAATAGGATCCTCGATTGTAACGATATGACATGAGCGAGTGCGGTTTATAAAGTTTATCATCGATGCGATTGTTGTTGTTTTGCCACAGCCCGTAGGTCCTACAACAAGAACCATTCCCTGCATGCTCTCACATATCTTTTCGAGTATTGGTGGCAAGTGCAGGTCTTCGAACGGCGGGATGAATGTGTTGACACGTCGTGCTGCAAGGCTAATCATCCCCCGTTGGCGAAATAAGTTCGTTCGGAAGCGATGCTCGCCATCAACTTCGTGGGCGAAGTCTAATGTGCCGTGTTCCAGGAAAAACTCTTTTTGGGCTGGAGTTAGTATCTCGAAGACTAATTCATCCATCTTGTCGGCTGTCATTACTTCTCCGGTAGTATTCTTTAATTTCCCGAAGAGACGCAGTTTGGGGGGCTGTCCTACCTTGAGGTGTACGTCACTTGCCCGAGTTTTGATAGCGGCTCTGAAAAACTTGTTCAGAGCTGGCTCGTGTTCGGGACTTGTTCGGTCCTCAATAGGTTGTTCCGTGTTCATAATTACAGCCAACTCCAAAGCTTATAAGACGACTTTTTTCGCCATAACCTGCCTGGCTACAAGTCAATACATCGAAGGGTGCTTATCTTACTAAGATTTGAAAAGACAAACCCTTATATAACCATATTATAAGATTTTCCGGCGGTTTGTCAACCTTGATGCTCAAACAATATTAATTTTAGGGGCAAATAACGTGGGGAATCCTTCTCGATTGCAGCTTCTCAGCACTTGTCATATCCGCATAGCGGTTGGTTTGGATGGAGTAAAAAACAAATCGACTTTAGCAATTTGCCCCTGCTTGCCGATATATAAAGGGGTTTTTTTATGGAGTCAGAAAGAAAGAAAATTTCAGGTCAAGAAAAGGATGAGGCGTCAATAAGGCTTCTTGAGAAGCTGCAAGATCAGTTAAATTCACATGATGCGTCAAACAGACGACGGGCGGCTTTTAACTTGTCCTGGATGCAGGAAGATGGTCTGGAAATCTTAAAAGGAGCTTTGTTCGGCGACTTTCATGTAACCGCGAAAAACGCAGCCGCGTATGGGCTCAGAAAGATGCGTGGCAGGATGAGGAAGATGGCCCTCGAGGCTATCGAACAAGGGCTTAAATGTCGTGATGGTTCTACCAGAGAAGTCTGCAGAAACGCTTTGCAACTATTGGGACAAAAGGTAAATGGGGGGGCTGCTTCACGGCCACGGGCAGCAAGAAGTTCGAGAATCAAAGAGATTCCGAAAAAAGGCAGGCCGAGGAGAAGCTTTAGTATAAGGCGGACACACAGGTAAAAGCTTGTAGTAAATAAAAACAATCCCCCTCGTTTTAAAATTCATAGCTCACAATATAACTTTCTGTCTGCAGTTATGTTGCCAACAGCAGTGTCAGAGTCATATAGATAGCTACGCTTATCGAATCATTTGCGGTAGTAACCAGTGGACCGGAGCTTATAGCTGGGTCTATGCCAATTCCACGGAATAAAAACGGCAGGAATGAGCCAAGTGTAGTCGCGACCATTATCGCCGAGAACATAGCCATCCCGAATGCAAAGACAAGCCGCACAGGTTCAATAGTATTTTCCGCAGCCCTGGAATTAATCAAAATAGCACATACTATACCACCTAAGAAACCGCAGCTTAAAGCCACAAGTAGAGCGATCCGCACTTCCCGGGTAAAAACCTGCCCGAATTTTAACGCTGCCAGGTGACCCGTTGCCAATCCCGAGACGACTATGGCAGATGTTTGAAGCCCTGCGTTACCGCTGATAGCAGCAATCATTGGCACAAATGCCGCAGCCGCAACAAATATCAATTGGTTATGGTTTTTAAAGAACATCAATACCAGTGCAGTTATGCCAGTCCCGATTAAACAGGGTAACAGCCATGTCATACGGACGCGAGCAGCATGGAGGACCGATACTTTATCCAGCTCATTGGGGTCCGTGCCTGCCATCGTATATAAGTCCTCTGCCGCTTCTTCCTCAGCTACCTCAATAACACGGGCGGCAGTAATTCGACCGACCAGTTTATGGTTCTCATCGAGAACCGGCACAACAATAAGGTCATTCTTGCTGAATATGTTTCGGACTTCTTCCTGGTCGGTGTCAACCGTGACATAAATAGTATCAGGATCTATTAAGTCACTTATTTCTGTATTCTCAGGCCGGGTTAACAGAAATCGAATACGAACGTCGCCGAGGAATCGATCGTTTTGATTTACCACATAGACAGAAAAGAAATCCTCATCAATCTCCGCCGCTCGAATTTTATTAACAGCTTCGGAAACAGTTGCGTCTTCAGGCACACTTATTACGACAGGGTCCATAATCCCACCAGCCGAGTCTTCGGAGTAGCTCATTAGCTCCTTAATTTCTGCTGATTCAGCAGGTGGAATGTTCTCGAGCAGTTCAACTCTGTTTTGTTCGGGCATCTCGGAAAGAATGTCGGCTGCGTCGTCGGGATCAAGTTCTGAAACTATGCTTCTGAGCTCCTCATCGCCAAAAATATCAAACAGCTCCGCTCTAGTGGCCTCATCTACCTTTTCCAGAATCTCAGCCGATGTTGGTTTGTCCAGGGCATCAAAGATATCGCGTCTTTGCTTGTTATCTATAAGCTCCACGATTTCAGCTATGTTGCTGCTTCGCTGCTTACCGAGCAGTTCGCCCAGAGCTGACATATCCTTAGATTCAAGGAAACGCTCAATTTGCTTTAGTAGTTTTTTTTGTACGTACGTCATTAGTTACCTGTGCTCAAACTGATAATCAAATTCACCGTCCCGCGACACAAAATAACTAAATTTCCTCTCCTAAGCAACAATTTTATGTTTTCGCACCTGAACTTGTAATTAGAGGTAAAATATTCTTGTCTTTTGGGTGGTTTTTGTGTAAAATATAGTTTGAAATGCTGGTTTGGGTTTCGCAAACGAAAGGCCATATTATTTTCTGATGAGGGCTAAAAAGATGAAAAGTTTTTTTTATGGGATTTTGGGAGCTTGGGCTTTGATGATATGCGTGTGTCAGGCTGCCCCGGAGCCGGCTATTGTGCCTGCTTTGGGCCAGTGGACAGTAGATTCAAAATTTACCCATCCACAGCAAATTATAATACAACGCGGCTCCGATAATCAGCCCAAGCGGTTCTGGTATATAATAATTACGCTTACCAACAACACAGGTAACGATTTTGATTTCTATCCTAAATGCGACTTGATGACAGATACCTTTCGGATTACACCAGCAGGTAAATCTGTAACACCAGCGGTTTTTGAGCAAATAAAGAGGCGTCATAAGAGAAGATACCCATTTCTTGAGCCCTTGGACAAAGCCGGCAATAAGTTACTTCAGGGTGAAGATAATACAAAAGATATCGCTATTATCTGGCCCGATTATGATGCGCAAGCTAAGAGTATACAAGTATTTATAACAGGTCTGAGTAATGAGACGGTTGTGGTTGACCATCCGGTGGCGAAAGACGATATGGGCAAACCGCTTCAAATTTTCCTGAGAAAGACCCTTGAATTAAGTTATACGCTAGTGAGCGATCCGGCTTTAAGGTCTAATGCCAGCTTAGCTTACAAAGAAAAACGCTGGATTATGAGATAGGTTTTCGTAAAAAACTTAATTTGCCATCTGTGTTTCAGCTAAAATGCATATTTGATTACTTTTTGTCTTGGCCAAACCTTCCGGATAGACTAATTTTATGGTTTAGCGCTGCCTTTCTTGTAGGCAATCCAATATGGGATTTTAACATTTTTTTAGAAATGAAGTTTTCTTGTGTTCAATATTATTTTAGCGACCCAAACTCGTTTTGTAACTGAATTTTACACCGTAATTAATTAGGAAGACAGGCGCGAAGTGTAGTCTGAATAACTAAGTGTCCATTTGATAATTTATTTGCCAAAAAGGTTTTAATGACGTATAATACAATAGGTATTAAACAAAATATAGGCATAGGGTAGATCTGATGGGAAAAATTAAAGCAGTACAAAAGATGCCTCCTGTCGAACAACTAAGGGGCAGGACTCTCGGCAGAATACTGATAAAAATGGGTGTTCTCAGCAGGGACAAAGTCCATGAATGCTTGAAGATTCAGAGCCAGCGGCAAGGGACGGTACAAATAGGCCAGATTTTCTTGGAACTGGGCCTTGTAGATGAGGGACAGTTACAGATGGCATTGGCAGCGCAGCGAGGAATGGAATATGTGAGCCTTGACGGCATTGATATTCCTGCCGATATAGTCTCGAAAGTCCCACCGCAGATGGCAAAGACATACCACATCGTACCAATCGAATACAATAAAGAGCGAAATGAACTGAGTGTTGCCCTTGATAATCCTGAAAATTTTAGAGCTACGGATGACCTTAGCACATTGATGGGTTTTAAGGTTACTGCGAAAATAACCGACTCTGACGCCCTGGAAAAGACTTTGACTAAATATTATGAGACCCAAGACGAAAACATTAATGAGCTGATAGATGAAATACAAGGTGACAGCTTCCTTGCGGAATTTGAGGGCAGAAACCAAAGTATCGATCTGAATGAGTTAAAGGAGCTGTCCGAGTCAAATCCAGTCAAAAAACTTCTCAACCTGGTTTTGCTACAGGCGATTCGCGACAAGGCATCGGACATTCATTTTGAGCCATTTGAGAATGAATATAAGATGCGTTACCGGATCGATGGAGTCCTTTACGAAATGGTGCCTCCTCCAAAATATATTGCCACGGCACTAAGCTCGCGTATCAAAGTAATGGCAGAGCTGGATATCGCTGAGAGGCGTCTGCCACAGGATGGACGAATATCACTAACTGTCCAGGGCAATCCGATTGATTTGCGGGTTAGTGTTCTGCCGACGATGTTCGGGGAAAGTGTTGTGTTACGTGTTTTGGATAGAACTCAGGCAAGTTTTAATTTGGGGGAGCTTGGCTTGAGGCCGGAAGATCACGAATTGGTTCGTAAGCTGATTCATAAACCTAACGGTATCATAATTGTCACGGGCCCGACCGGATGCGGTAAAACCACTACTCTTTACTCTGCCCTTAATGAGCTCAATGATATTGAAACAAAAATAATCACGACAGAAGATCCTGTGGAATATGACGTTGACGGGCTTATTCAAGTTCAAATGAAGCCGGATATTGGATTGACATTTGCAAGGTGCCTTCGCTCAATTTTGCGTCAGGACCCCGATATAATATTGGTTGGTGAGATTCGTGACCTTGAAACGGCGGAAATTGCGGCACAGGCTTCTCTTACCGGCCATGTCGTGTTTACAACCCTGCATACAAATGATGCTCCAAGCTCGATAGCGCGACTATTAGATTTGGGGGTCGAGCCATTTCTCCTTACTGCCACGCTCGAAGGTATTGTTGCTCAGCGGTTGGTCAGAAGGATATGTGTAAACTGCAAAACACTATTTGAGCCAACTGAAGCTCAATTAATGGAGCTGCAACTTATGCCCGACGATGTCAAGGACAAGAAATTTTATTACGGTCGAGGCTGCGGCAAGTGCAATGGTACCGGTTACAGAGGCCGAATCGGAATTTTTGAGATTATGGTATTCAATGATGAAATGCGAGACCTGATTATGAATCAGGCTTCGACGGCTGTCCTGCGTGCGGCCGGACAGAAAGCTGGTATGAGGCTGCTGCGAGATAACGGTCTGGCTGCTATCTATGATGGTGTTACTACTATCGACGAGATCGCAAAAGAAACGATGATGGAGGAGGTATAAGAAGAAAGTGAATAATTATGAACTGGAATATAAGAGCTAATCGTCAAAGCAAAGGAGGTGTTTAATATGCCTGTTTTTCAATATTCAGCGCTGGATGCGCAGGGCGTGGAAATTAAAGACGAGATCGATGCTCTCAGTCAAAAAGAAGCAATAAGCAAAATTCGGAATATGGGATATTTTCCCACTAAGGTCAGCTCTCGGGGTGTGGCGAAGAAGGCGGGTGCAAAAGCTGCTGCCAAGCCCAAGAAAAGGCGAGGCGCCGGCGGCAAGGTTAAAGTCAAATTTATTACTCAGTTTGCAAGACAGCTTTCGACACTCCAGGATGCGGGTCTGCCAATTTTGCGATCGTTGAGGATTCTTGAAGAGCAGCAAAAGTCCGGGACATTTAAGAGGGTCATCGGTTACGTAGCTGATGACATCGAGGGCGGTTCCACGCTTTCCGAGGCGATGGGCCGACACCCAAGAGCCTTTGATCGACTTCTTGTCAGTATGGTAGCGGCCGGAGAAACCGGGGGTGTGCTGGACATTATCCTATCCCGTGTGGCTGACTTTATGGAAAAGGCGCAGAAGCTCAAGGCCCGTGTTAAGAGTGCTATGATTTATCCTGCCGTGGTTTTGTCAGCAGCGTTTCTTATCCTTCTGGGTTTGATGCTTTTTGTGGTACCCCAATTTGAGAGTGCCCTTACTGAAATGACCGGTGGAAAGGAATTGCCAAAGATAACACAGGTAGTGCTGGCAATAAGCGGCTGGATCGCACTCCAATACGGCTGGGCCGTTTTGCTGGGCATGCCGTTTGCAATAATTTTTATCCTCAAAGCCATAAGGCGGTTTCAACTTGGCAGATATGTTCTGGATGCCATCAAATTGAAACTTCCTGTAATGGGACAGATTACCGGTAAAGTCTCAGTTACACGGTGGACGAGAACGCTTGGGACATTGATTAGCGCCGGTGTGCCGATCCTTGATGCCCTCAATGTTACGCGAGAGACGGCGGGAAACGAGGTTTTTGCGAATATGCTTGGCAATGTTCACAATTCTATCCGGCAGGGTGATACGTTTGCCGGCCCATTGCGTCAGTCCAAAACCGTTGACTTAATTGTCTCGAATATGGTTGCCGTAGGTGAGGAGACAGGTGACCTGGATAAAATGCTTCTGAAAGTGGCCGACAATTACGATGAGCAGGTTGACGTGCTGGTTGCCTCGCTGATGTCAATGCTTGAGCCGATTATGATTGTTGTACTCGGCGGTATGGTTATGGTCATCGTCCTGGCAATATTTGCACCGATGATACAAATTATTACGACCTTAAGTGCGTCTGCATAAGAACTAAACTTACAAATTGAACGTTTAATCGAAAAAAGTAGAAAGTAAGGAGAAAAAAATGAAATCAATCGTCAAACAAAACAACAGAAAAGCGGCATTTACCATTGTTGAATTGCTGACCGTTATGAGCATTATTGTCATTCTCATAGGCCTCCTTGTGCCGGCAACCAACAAGGTCAGAGTATACGCCTATGAGGTGAAGCAAAAGGCGCAGTTTCATAGCATTGACACTGCAATCGAACTTTTCAATAGTCAGTTCGATGGCTATCCTGACTCTGATGCTCTGGATCCGGATGGCCAACCATACTGCGGTGCGATGAAGCTCTGTGAGGCTATGATGGGCCAGGATCTGATGGGCTTTCATCCGGATTCGATCTTCCGAAGTAACGGCCAGGGCCTCTATCCGGATGCAAATAGTGTATCTCCTGCGGCTTACAGGGACAGTCTGAGCAAAAGAAAGGGGCCGTATCTGCCCTTGGAAAATGCTAATGCTTACATGTTGGGAGATTTGTATTTGAACGAGAGTAAACTACCCAATACAGGTCCTTTTGAGCCTCGGCATTTTGTTTTATGTGATGTGTATAAGCGTGTAACACACCGTACCACTGGGAAAAAGATTGGTATGCCTATACTTTACTACAAGGCAAATACCGCACGTACATTGCACCTTGTTGCTGAACCGGATAATCCTGAGAATATTTACAATTACAGGGATAATCAGCAACTTATTATGCTTGGCAAGCCATGGGATCCACCGTCTAAGGGCGGTTCTCCACACAGGCTGTTGGAAAAGACAAGGTTCTATTTGAACACGAAGAACGACAAGGTTACGACTGCGTCCAGACCCTTTAGAGCGGATACTTATATCTTGATTTCCGCCGGATGGGATGGCGAGTACGGTACGCCCGATGATATATGTAATTATGAGTGGAAATATCGAGAGCTGCCATAGCAGTTTGCTTGGTCGGCAATAGAGGCCAGGAAATAGGAACTGCGTTACCGGAAGTTTTTCCGATTAATGGTAAATCGCTGAGGAGAATTATTTTTTTAATGCGTAATTATTAGAAACGGAGAAAGTGATGGTGAAAAACTGGAAAGAAACTGGCATGGTATTAGTGATGTTATTAGCGGCAGGCTGGACAAAAGCTGACGTTTGCGAGATTGTAAACGGAAGTTTTGAAGACGACGGCCTCATAACTGATATCGCAATACAAGAGCCGAACGGCTGGTTGGTCAGTATGCCTTCGGGTAAATTTACCGGAAAAACAGATGCATCATGGTCAACCGACGGCAGCTTTAGCTTGTTTATTTTTTCGCAGTGGTTTAAGCCCTTTTCTGCCGGAGATATGGCCACAGTTTCTCAGCAGGTTTACCTGGCAGACGTTAATGAGATTACGTTTGACTTAAAACTGGATACATATTCGGGGCTTGAATGGGACCCGAATGATGTAACTGCGGTTGTCCTTATAGATGATGATGTGGTCTGGGAGCCAAACAATACAGACTTGGATATCAAAGGTGTGTATCCTGACCAGGCCTATGTTGTTGAGGACAGATACAGAGATGAGAACCTGCACAAATTGTCACTTGGTCTGCGGGTAAATGTGGATGCGGAAATTGGCTTTTTCGATTTCTACCGCGTGTGGTGGGATTCTATCGAGTGTACATCATTTTGCGGTGGCGGTGGCCTCTTGGCTGGTGATTTTAATCATGACTGCTATATCAATGCACACGACCTGGATTTGACGGCAGATGTATGGCTGGCTGAAACGCCCTCATACAACAGACATAACCTCTTTCATGGCGATGATTTGGCCGGCTATGGTACTATCAATTTCTTTGACCTTGCCGTCTTTGCTAATAACTGGCTGCGCAGCAGCTATGAAGAAGACCAGCAGGTTGTTACCACTACCGGTAAATAGGTATAAAAAGGAGTAACTGTGAAGCGTAGAAAATCAGGATTTACGGTTATAGAGTTGTTAGTAGTTCTGGGAATAGTGGCACTTTTGACAGGATTGCTTATCCCAACTCTAAGTGTAGTGCGCAATCTCGCAAAAGAAACCAAACAAAAAGCCCAGTTTGCCACTATTGAGATGGCCCTGACCGCTTTTAAAAACGACTACGGCGATTTTCCACGGTCTGACTGGTTATTGCCGCCGGACCCGAGCAGCGATTATTGCGGTGCGCAAAAGCTCGCCGAAGCGCTTCTCGGTTGGGACTTGTTGGGATTTCATCCTAAATCAGATTTTCGATCTAATGGTTATAATGACGATGGATTTTTCATATATGACGCTAACAATACCGTTTTCTTCGACCAGAGAAAAGGTCCTTATCTGGAGCTTGCGACTGCCGACGCTTTCAGATTAGGTAACATCTCGGTTCTCAAGCCTGGTTTGTTTGCTAATACCACGCCTCTGGCCCCGAATACTTTTGTTCTTTGTGATGTATTCGGCACAACTAAAATAAAGCTGGCTAATGGGAGAACTGTCAGGGCAGGGGCACCGATACTTTACTACAGGGCAAACACTTCCGAGAAAACAATACGTGGAATTTACAACGTTTATGACAATGATGCCCTCGTTCAGATCAAGCAGCAGACAGATGCCAGGGAGCATCCACTGGGCAGAGCGGGTAGTCAGTTTCAGTTTTTCTATGATTATATAAGAGACCCCAAAATAGATGCGAGACCCTGGCCTTGTAGGCCGGATTCTTACATATTGATTTCAGCGGGGGCCGATGGTCTTTACGGAACAAGCGACGACATTTGCAATTTTGGAAACTAAATGCCTGTAATATAACTATTTGCCTGGTGCTGTTGTCATTCTGGCCCCGCCACAGGTGAGCAAAGTGAAGAATCTCGTTATTTTAGATAATAGAACCTTCGCAGAGTTTATCCTTGAGCGTTGCGAAGGGCTCAAAGTGGCAGATGGGATTCTAAATGAACGAGCGCAAGCTATGAATACTCGCAAATATAAGCATGGCTTAACTCTTGTCGAAATGCTGGTTGTTGTGACAGTGATTGCGATCCTGGCCACAATGGTAATAGGTATAGCCTCTCTTATCGATACGCAGTCTAAAGAAAAAGGCGTCAAAAGTATCTTTGTGCTCATGGAAGGTGCCTTGCAGGAGTATCACGAATTCACGGGAAGTTTTCCTCAACAGCCCGAGAAGAATTTTTTAAATGCTCCGGCGCATTCGGAAACTCTTTATAGAGAGCTTAGCTCGATACCAAGCTCTCGAGATATATTGGAAAAAATCAGCGATTCTTTAATAGAGATAGAGAATAAATATGGAGCAGCCCAGACGCCGCCCGAGTTATATGACCCCTGGGGGACGGCACTGGATTATAAATATGATATTTTAAGTGATAATTTCCCGGAGTTGACATCAGCCGGGCGGGACAAAAAATTCGGCACTGCTGATGATATAAACAATAGATGAAAATATAAAATGAGAACAAAACTCAGACAATCTGGTCTTAGCTTGACTGAGATGGTGGTTGTTATTGTCACCATATCTATTCTTGTTGGTTTAGGACTGCCGGCTGTCCGTGCACTTCTGCACTCGTTCGAGTCTCAAAGCGGCGCGAGGAGCGTGATAAGTGCGGCATTATCAAGTGCCCGTGCTATCGCCGCAAAAGAACAGCACTACGCCGGCATACGCTTCCAACAGGATTTGGCTGGCAACCAGTATATGATCTTTATTGTGCACGACGTCGAGAAAACCGGTTTGAGTTCGGGTTTTCGTGCGGTTAAAGACCTGAAGCCGATAAAGCTGCCTGAGAGTTTAGGCGTAATGGATTTGATGGCCAGAACCAACCACGGCATGCTTTCGACTGATGCGGCAGACATACTCGATGAGCCACTTAAGGTTGGATATCTTGGTGACACGAATCCGCTAAACCTGGGGCCGGATGGAAAGAATAAATACGTTACGGATACATCCAGTTTTTCGATAGTTTTTTCGCCTGCCGGCAAGCTTATAGTGCGTAATGTTCGTTTGAGAAACAGAGATGGAATCTACCAGCCGGACAACAGCCTTGGTTCTGATAAAGTCTCAATGGATGGCATCTTCAATTCTCCTGCGAATATACAAAATAATGGCGTGGGTATGTTTATCCAGGATGACTATGCCCAACTGGGTTTAGGGGCCGAATTGAGCCGAAAATCGTTTGTTATATATGACGGAATCCAGTTTGATAAATTAAACGCACAAAGAAGGTTCGATTATCTTCGTAGTCAGGAGTTCATCTATATCAACCCGTACACGGGGACGATGATATTACCGGATTGATATTTATATGAGAAAAAAGCGGCAACATAGAGGTTTTTCCCTTATCGAGGTTTTATTGGCAGTCGGTACGCTCGCCATTGGGATGATTTTTATAGGCGGCACGTTTCTCGTGGCTATTCATTTTTCGACAATTGCCACCGAGCGAACCATTGGGGTGGTAGTGGCCGATGAGGCCTTTGCAAAGATAAGGTTGTATGGCGTTAATTTGACAGATCCGAATATGGCGATCGACCAGCAAATTCCATTTGAAGTATTAAATCCTATTTTCCAGGATGAGTTTGCATATCCTTCAACGAATAGCCCGGCCGAAAAGCAGTATTACTGGTCTGCTTTGTGCAGGCCGGTGTACTCTGATACAGCTAATCGGCTTATGCAGGTAACGGTCTTTGTAAGCAGAAAGGTGGGCAGCAGGACTACGTATCCGGGTGGGGCGGTCAGACCCATTCCTGTTAAGGTGGGTGTCTCAGTTGTTATTGGGGTTGGTAATGCGAATAAACTGGCGATAAATGCTCCCGAAGAGCAGGCATTAGTCAATGATGGATGTACAATAGTGGATAACCGGACAGGTCTGCTTTATCGAGTTTTGAGGCGAGATGTCATTGCACCCAACACAATTATACTCGACAGAGTTTGGCCGAGCGTGTCGGCTGATTCGGTGTGGGTGGTTCCACCACCCGTCGGTGGCGGCAGATATCCCGGCATAGCGGTATACCAGAAGCTAATTAGATTTTAAGTGCAGATTAGGAAGTTGTTCCGCATTAGGCGGACCTCCAAATGTTAATGAATTACAGTTGATTATTTTTCTAAGAACAATGAACTACGAACCAAGAACTAATAAAGCCTTCACATTAATTGAGCTTCTGGTGGCTATTGGAATTTTGGCTATAGTAATGTCCTTTGCGGGTGTGATTTTCAGAGTCAGCATTGATGCCCAACGTACCGCCGTCGCAAATACTGAAATTATGCAGAAACTCCGGGCCATTACCAACCAGCTCAACGCCGACTTTAAAGGGCTTTGCAAGAACGGTGAGATTTACGTAGCCTGGGTAGCCAAGCCAGTGCCCGCCGCTGGTTATAAGGATAACGACCTTGACGGATATGAGAGATTTGATCGGATAATGTTTTTTGCAGAGGGTGACTTTCAGTCTTATCAAGTTAATCCGACAGTTCGCGGTAACGTTGCAAGAATCTGTTATATGCTGGCAAAGCAAGGTAATATCAGGGCACAAGGTCAGGATAGAGCCAGGCGGATACTCGCGAGAACTCAGCATGTATTAACGGCAAATCCGGACCTTGCTGGTTTTCTCGATCCTAACAGTTTCAGTGATGCCCAATGGTACCAGTGGAGCAACCGGTATGAGTATGACAAGATATCTTTAGAGGCCTGGAAAATGATACCGTGGAAAGATAAGGCGAATATGCTGTCCGTTATTACCGATATCAAGATCGGGAATCCTAATGTCAGCGAACAGATCAGGGGGGCGATGGTTGATCCGGCGGATCCGAATTCCATTCATATGCTTTTGTGTGAGGGCGTGAGTGAATTCAAAATTCAGAGCTGGTATGATGCCCTGCAGCAATGGGTGCCGGAGGTTGATCCGGATGGTAACGGGGATTTGACGGATACGCATTTTTACTTGGCTGATTCTAATAATGTTCCGGGTGTGCTGTATCCTTATCCCCCTTACGGAGGTGTGGCTATAAATAATATTAATTATCCCAGAGGACAAGTAGATGAGGCGCATTTTAATGCTATTCCGGGGCTTGGACGAGCGCTTAAGTTTACTTTCACGCTGTTCGATTCCAAAGGTATCATAAAGGAAGGTAGAACTTTTACGCACATTGTTTATTTGGACAATTAAGTTGCTAAAAATGAAAACAGCAAATAAAAAATTCTCGCGAAACACTTTTTCACTCGGCTCGGCTCTTATCCTGACAGTAGTTCTGACCAGCCTGTTAGCTATTGTTGGCGTGCTGTTTTTAATGGTTTCCCGTGTGGACGAAATGGCAACGTCTGCCATATCGGAAAATAAGGAGCTGGACTACGCGGTTGATACGGTCCTTGCAAAGATATCGTGGGAATTGGTTTTAGATGTCCCCGGTGTAGCCGGCCAGGAGTACTACGACTATCCCGATGCCAATAATACCTGGCTGGCGGTTCTTGATCCTTTTAGATCAAACAGCGATTATTACTGGCGGCAGATAAGCGATGTCTTTAATACAATGGACCCGAATTTGGTATGGCAGGCTGTGGATGTTCCGGAATATCATGATGCCGGTATTCTGGGCGAGGGAGGAATTGCTGATGCTGATGGTGACGGTGTGGCTGATTCGCGATGGGCGATTATTCCAGATTTGAACAGCAGCAAGGGCAAATCCGTCTACGCGGCCATTAGAATTATCGACAACGGGGCAATGCTGAATGCCAATACAGCTTACATGTTTGATCCCAGTGATCCTAATGTAACCGACATCGACGGTTCAAGCCAGATGCAGATAAACCTTCTGGCTCTGGCCGGCCGATCGGGTGACCCTCCTACACTGGCAGAGCAGATGGATTTGCTCAGAACAAGAGCGAATGCCGGTATTGGTGCTGATCCGCTGGATTTGCGTAAATATGAGCAGGATATAATTTGGCGTTATGGCGAGCCAAACGCCCCTTACACGCCTTTTGATATTTCTGATGAGCTTGAGCTTCGTTACAGGTTCCTGTTGAATCATAGCGATATTGACACACGCCTGGAACTGTGGGGAGGCCAATTCAGAAAGGATACTTTGTCAACTCCTGTCACGTCCGGTGGGGCACCCCTGGATGCCTGGTTCCAAAGAGCCTGCGATGATGGCAATTTTGATCCGAATTATGCGTATCGGCATATTGTCACCACCTACAATATGGACCGGATTATCAATCCTGCGGGTAGTAAAATAGTGAATGTCAATAGAACATATGACCCAAACTATCTTGAAAAACTATCCAACGCAATATGGTTGGGACTCAGCGACGCCGGTGTTAATGACAATGCTCTCGCCGCTCAAATAGCCGTAAACATAAAGGACTACGTGGATGAGGATTCGAATGTCACCGCTTATTATGGCTATTATGGCTTTGAGAGCCCTTGCATATATATTTCTGAACTCGTTTATAAGTCTGTTACTACGGGTGATCCTCCAACTACTTACAGGTCTTATGCACTCGAACTTTATAATCCTTACTCTGAAGATGAGATAACTCAATCTGATCTCTGGCGGCTTAATATTGATGGTGTTGCTATTGACATCAGTTCGTGGCCTCAGGGAAAAGACTTTTATGTAGTGCAAAATCAAGATGTTAATGCACCAATCGCTATAGATGCAATTGCTTTCGTGCAGGATTCTCCATCGCTGGTCTTCGATAAGAACAATAAGGTAGAGTTGCAGCGAAAGAATGATGGAATACCTGACTATATCGTAGTTGACTCAATCTACGTTCCGGATACGTTTGTTCCGGAACCAGAAGAGGATGGGGAACGGAGTTACCAGCGAGATATAACACTGCACAAGTGCATAAGGCGTTTGTGGGATCCTAACACGACAGCGCCAACCCTCGGAAGCACAAATGAATATGTCTATCCAGAGTCCTCTGATCCCAACAAGTTTATTCAGGCACATCCTGCGAACCGGCCTTTTACGAATATAGGTGAGATAGGAATGATTTTGCGCAAAAGTGCCTACTACGACGGCCAAAATCCAATTGGATCAAGTGACACCGAAGCTACGGCTCGTTTGGATTTGGCAAATCCTCTTTTTCAGCGAATATTCAATTATCTAACGGTCTTTGACCCCGAAAACTATGGCCGACTAACAAGCGAAACAAGGATTAAGGGCCGGATTAATATCAACACTGCTCCGTGGTTTGTTGTCACTCAATTACCTTGGATGCAGCCATCGGTAGCTCAGGCAATCACTCTCTATAGGGACAAAACGCTTGTGACTTCGGGCCCTGATTATACTAACCGGCCGGGTCAGTCAGGTTTTAAAAGTATCGCCGAATTAATACCAATTCCCCAGATAGCATACTATGCGGTTGACCCGGCGTACGCTTCTGTCGATTTGGACAGATTTCCAGATCTTACTCCGAGCGACGGAGCGGCGAGCGATTTTGAAGAGCGGGACGTGATTTTCACACGGATTAGCAATCTTGTTACCGTGCGAAGTGACGTTTTCACCGCCTATATTCTCGTTCGCATCGGCACCGACGGCCCGCAAAAGAGAGTCTTGGCCGTACTTGACAGAAGCCAGGTGACGTCACCCGGCGATAAAGTGAAAATCCTTGCTTTACAGTCCGTTCCGGACCCGAGATAATTATCTCGGCTAAGATTTCAGAAGCTCAACGATTTCGGAATGGACTTTTGTGTTGGCTGTGATTACCTGAAATTCATGCCCTTCGTAGCTGTCCGGATCGACGGGGAAAATTTTCTGCCCCTGCCAGTCGGTGATGACAGCTCCTGCCGCTTCGGCGATTACTGCCCCGGCCGCTATGTCCCACAGCTTCGGTGTATTGGCAATAGTTGCGACCATGCTGCCCTTTGCCACGTAGGCTAACTGCAGGGCGGTTGAGCCTAAATTGCGAAATCGCGTCCTCTGCATAAGTTCGCATGCCCAGCCCGGAGCGCCGTTTTCAAAATGGCTTTCCAGACCAATACTTGCAAATTGATCTATAGCCTCTTCGCTTGCGTTGATTCGCCTGCTGTTCAATTGCGCATCGAGACCTTTAACCGCGGTGAACATCGAATCCGTAGCCGGCTCGTAAATCACACCGACAATTGGCTCACCGTTATAAATTACAGCGATACTGACGGTAAAGAACAGCATGCGGTGTGCAAAATTGTTAGTACCGTCTATCGGATCAATGATCCACCAGAGCAGTTTGTCTCCTCGTGGGGGTTGCTTAAATATCTTACCTTCATTACCTTCCTCGGCGATAAAGCCGTGGTCGGGATAGTTCTCTTTGATTCGGTCGATGATTATCTTCTGGCAGTGAGCATCGGCCTGGGTAACCAGTTCAGTAGCGTTTTTGATGGTAGCTTTAGTGTAATTAATCTCTTCCATCGCTCGCTGTCCGGCAAGACGTGCCGCCACGATAGCCGTTTCCAACAAACTGCTCAGATCTCTATGCTCTAATTCCATATCTTGTTGTCCGTATCAAACCTTGACATAATCATTACGTTGCCCTATTCTAACGTAATTATGCAAGCAAGCCAACAGCTAAAAAAGCCGAAATTTTTCCACCGGGCATCCTCCGGCCAGCGGATTTTCGCGGCGATTGTTTTCATATCGGTGGTTGCTTTCTTCGTAATATTTGCCCTGGCCGGACATTACCAGGTCGATATGGGTCGATGGCTCGGCTATTGCGGCTTCAAGCAGAGGTACGACCTGACGTGTCCGACCTGTGGTATGACTACATCGGCACTTGCATTTGCTCAAGGTAAAATCCTCCAGGCATTTTTTATACAGCCGGCAGGCGGCCTGCTGTGCTCTATAATGGCTGTCGCAGCGGTTTTGGCTTTGCCCACCGTTGTTTTTGGAGTGTATTTCAACTTTATCAAGCGGTTTTTCACCGAGGTTAAGGTCAGATACATGATTTTAGCCCTGGTTATTATCATTATCGCCGGTTGGGCGGTAACTTTTGCCCGGGCACTCGCGGCAAAGGCCTGAATCGGCTTTGATTGGCTTTGTTTTTTCGCTGCCTCCATCCGTCAAAACCTCCATAAACCATTGTATTCACTAATTTTGCGCCAATTCACCCCTCCGTAAAATTGGCTTTGTTTTTTCAAATCGTATTCTGTAAAATGCCTTTGTTTCCCCCGTTAGGGGTCCTGTGGAGGATCCCCGTTTTCACGGGGACGAGTTTATCCCTGCGTAAGCAGGAGAGCTTCGAGTTTCCGGCCAACGGCCGGCATTTGGCTTTGTTTTTTCGCTGCCCACATCCGTCAAAACCTCCATAAAGCATTGCCTGTACTGACATAACGTCATTTTGCACGTTCGAAAATTGGCTTTGTTTTTTCAAATCGTATTCTGTAAAATGCCTTTGTTTCCCCCGTTAGGGGTCCTGTGGAGGATCCCCGTTTTCACGGGGACGAGTTTTTCCCTGCGTAAGCAGGGGTACTTCGAGTTTCCGGCTAAAGGCCGGCAGTTGGCTTTGTTTTTTCAAATTAGTGCGAATTTTAATCACTAATTTGCCTCTTTTTGTCGTACTTTGTGCACTATTTGGCGTATTTTCGCGCGTTTTGGTTGTGGTTTTGTCTTGAAAATTCAGGATTTTGAACATTTGATATTGTTTGCCCCGTTAGGGGTCCTGTGGAGGGTCCCCGTTTTCACGGGGACGAGTTTATCCCTGCGTAAGCAGGGTTGCTTCGAGTTTCCGGCCAAAGCCCGGCGATTGGCTTTGTTTTTTCAAATTAGTCTCAATTTTGCTCACTATTTCTCAACTATTTCGGCCATTCCGGCATAAAAAAAGACTGTTTTAATGGTGTTTTTGAGATGATTGCCATTGTATTTTCTGATGTCTGTTATCTATGAACGATGAACTTTTCAATTTGAGTATATATTATAGCATAAAAGCGGCCAAAACTCAAGCAAATTCTGTGTTCTGTGTCCTAAATTCTCTTTTTTGCTTTTTGAGATTTGAATTTGAACTTTTCTATCAACATTTTCTCATTCAGAACCGCCTGTATAGATAGAAGGGAAGAATATATGCGCTGACGGCGTCTTCTAAAGAAAATTACGTATTTACCACAATAGATTTAAATCGCCGGACCCTGGTATGATAGGCAGATAATGGACGGTTAGATTTGTGCCGCTGGATTAGGACGGGTATAATTTGGAACAGAAACCTTGAGCGAGCAATAAAAGGCGCTAAATAAAGACGCGAGTTTGTCGGTCGGTAAATGGGTTTCGGGATGTAAATGTACCGGAGAGCTTTAGTTATCCCCGCATTTTAATGCGACATACCTATTTTATTGGAGTATGCTTTGTTAAGTTGTGGCTTGCAATAAAGCACAGATCAGTTAAAATTCAAAGAAGATTCTAATATTATAGCAAAATCAAAACCATAAATAAGGAGAAATAATTTTGCGAAATTCGGCAACTCTTACAGAAGATATTCTTGAATCGAATGCAGAGATTGTCGTGGCGCAAAAGGAATATTTAGGCGTTACATTTCAACCAAATAAGAACGTTGGGATACATCGTTGGTATCCTTATGTAGAAGGATTTTCCGGCGGGTTTGTTTCAAATGTGCTGAATGAGTTTGGCGTTTCGTCAGGCACGGTTTTCGATCCTTTCGGGGGTTGTGGCACAACTGCTGTTGTTGCCAGTCTTAGTGGGATTGAATCGGTCATCACCGATGTAAATCCCTTTATGTGTTTTGTTACTGAGGCCAAAACACAAAGATATCAGGTATCAAGTCTTAAACGAGTTAATTCTCATCTTAAGCGAAAAATGAACTCATACACCAGTGCCCAAGCGCCAAAGGATAATCTTTCACCTGTATTTGAAGAGAAAAACTATTTCAGTAATGATGCCATATGGAAGATCCGTTTCCTTAAGCAGTGTATAGGACGAATTAGAAATGTTTCTACACGTGATTTCTTCAAGTTAGCCCTTGCGTCCATTCTTGTAAAGGTATCTAGACTAAAGCGGGCACCCGACCTCAAATATAAGAGCGACAATGAAGAAAGTCCTGAAGTCTTTCAGACATTTCTGCAAAAGTTTGAACAAATGCAGCAAGATGTTGTAGAATTGGAAGGTGATTATACAGGAGAAACAACGGTAATATGTGATAATATCATTGCTCCTTCGAAACTAACGCCACGATATGACCACTCTTTTGACATCATTATCACTTCGCCTCCTTATCTAAACGGTACAAACTACTGTCGCAACACAAAACTTGAGTTGTGGGTTTTCGATTATTTGCAGTCTGATGATGACTTGAAGGAACTTCGTAAGCAAAATGTTACTGCTGGCATAAACTCTACACAAATGAAAAATGGCACTAAGTCTAAGTTTCCTAAAGTGCAGAAAATCGTAAACAAAATCGCACAAAATGCATATGACCCAAGAATACCAGTGATGGTAGCAGCCTATTTTAATGAAATGGAATCCGCTCTCAAGAATATTTCTCGACTATTAAAAAATGATCGATATTGTGTGTTAGTTATTGGCGACTCATTTTTTGGGGATACCCACATTCCTACCGATGTTATACTCGGCAATATTTCAGAGGGGATAGGATTTCGCATGGAAGATAACAGGATAGTTCGTGTAAGGAAATCCCGCGGAGGATTTCCACTCCATGAGAGCATTCTTATTCTTCAGAAGAAGAAAAATGGCTAAGCGTACTGAAAGGCACAAAACACGCATCGGCACAAGTAGTGGTTTTGCGATACACTTGCGTGGGGCAGGCGTGGACCAGGAAAAAATGGACGAAATCATCTTGGATTATCTGCGCATGGAGAGCGACTTGCTGGGACAAGAAACGCGACCCACCGAATTCAATGCCCGCATGAGTATTGACGCAATTGCTCGTGGCGATTACCAACCTGACCGGACTTGCAGCCTGGAGGGCCCCTCAGCAAATGTGGTGAACATTCGAGAATCTCGTTAGTGCCTTTCAATTTTTTTTAACATTTCTAAAGATTTTTCGGGACACACAACTGTGACGCTGTTATAGTTGCCCCCATGATAGCTGTTGCATCAGAAAATATATG
>Ga0307380_10002539_pt1 | contig 25878 bp, 19 predicted proteins | sample UN3MG_FD_202239 | JGI IMG/M metagenome (GOLD analysis project Ga0307380, IMG submission 202239) | Soil microbial communities from Risofladan, Vaasa, Finland - UN-3 | ecosystem: Environmental > Terrestrial > Soil > Coastal area > Acid sulfate soil | place: Finland: Risofladan, Vaasa | collected... | reverse complement strand
GTGCGTCCCACCTGGATGTCGATAGCAACGAGCCGGGTACGCGCCTGCTCGGCTGCGAACTTGTAAGCCATGGCCCAGCGCGGGGCCTTGGAAGTAAAGCCCAGTTGCTCCCGCAAAGTCAGGTCATCCAGCTTCACTACCACTCCATCTGTGTTGTAATCAAGCCCAGCGCGCTTTTCCGACCACTCCCGCAGGTAACTGATCACCTCCTCGATCCCCCGGCAGCATTTCCAGTAGGGGTTTACCGGTAATCCGGCCTGCCTGAGGAAGTCGAGCACCTGGCAGTGACGTGTGAATCCCACTCTTTTACCTGTTCCCGCGCTCCGGAGCAACTGATAGAGGAATATCCTGAGCGGCCTTTTTGCCGTGATCGAGGGATCGAGCAGGCGCAGGCTCCCGGCAGCCGCGTTCCTGGGATTGGCGAACGCAGGCTCCCCGGTCTCGAGCCGCTGGCTGTTTGCGGTTTCAAGGCCGCTCCTTGTCATATAAACCTCGCCGCGCACCTCGAGTATTTCGGGCAGCGGAATTCCAAGCCCCTCCTCACGCAGACGCAGAGGCAGGCTGCGCACAGTGCGCAGGTTCGAGGTCACATCCTCCCCGGTCAGCCCATCCCCCCGTGTGGCACCCTGTATAAAGACCCCTCTCTCATAGCGCAGGCTCACTCCGAGACCGTCGAGCTTCAATTCGGCCACATAGTCGAACGGGCCGCTCCGGCCCAGAAACCGGCCGATCCTGTGGTCGAACTCGCGGAGATCCTCCTCGCTGTAAGAGTTGTCCAGACTCAACATGGGCTGGCTGTGGGAAACCTGCTCAAAACCCTCGAGGGGCGCTCCCCCTATTCGCTGCGTTGGGCTGTCAGCAGCGGCGAGCTCCGGGTATTTTTCCTCCAGCTCTTTCAGCTCATGGTACAGCTTGTCGTACTCGTAATCCGAAACCAGCGGCTGATCTAGCACATAATAATGGTAATCGTAGCTGTGGATAAGCTTTCGCAATTCATCCACACGCCTGGCAGGCTCCACTAGGCTCATTTTAAGCCTCCGCGCTTTTTTGTCCCGAACACAGCCCGGGCCCCCGCTTCCAACGTTAAAATCCATCCCAAAGCCCGGAGCTGTTTTTTCAGGCACATTATTGACATGGATATTTATCCTGGATTATTAACAAAATTTAGTGGAAAGGAACAGGCTTCCGGTCCTTCAAGCATTTGCTCCAGCCCGGACAAGAACTGTAGGGGCATAGCATGCTATGCCCGTACAAGACCGGAGTCAGACATTTAATAATCTCTGGTGATCATTTCCAAAAATATTCTGAATTCTGACTTCTGGCTCCTGAATTCCAAAACGTTATTATAAAAACTTCCGGCTATCGTTTGTTCATAATGGTCTGGAGCAGCGACCAGTTTTAAGAATAATTCGAGATAAAAATATTTCTCTAAAAAATTTGGAATCTTTTTAGGGCGCTGTCAACTATAATTGAGCGAGGGAGTTAAAATGCGGCTCCGGGTACAAATCCTGTTATGAGCCAGGCAGGAATAAAGGGGCAGCCGGTTCGTATTTCCATGAATATCGTGCTGTTAAGCCGGCTTTCCCGCTCACCAGAAAGTGTAAGCCACGGCGGTGTAAAACGTCCAGTCCTGACGCAGGTAAGGCGGGTCTCGCAAGGGGGGACGGCTGTTGTACTTGCCCTCGAGGTTCATGTTGAGGTCAAAGTCGGAAGTGAGCTTGTTGGTGAGCGAGAGAGTAAAATTGACCAGATAGTCATTGAGCTTGCCCACCCGGGGCTTGTAAGTGAGGCCCTGATCCAGCCTGGTGCGCCCGTTGAAATCGACCTGCAGCCCCTGGGTCGCCAGGAAATGGCCTTTTGTCCGGCTGGGCTTGTCCTTCAGGTATTCGGTAACCGGGTTCGCGCCAAAGTTCAGGTCCAGACGGAGCTTTTTGGTCTTGATTACCACAATCCCCACTCCGAGGCCCGGAGCCATGCGCAGGTTTATCCCCGCCTGGCGGTTGTATTCCAGGTCCAGGGCACTGAAAAAGAAAAATCCTTTATCAAGATTGAGCTCGAATTTCGATTTGAATGTTCCCTTGTCAGTATTCTTGCTATCTTTTGATCTGATGTTGGTTACCGAAGCGCGGTTAATAAAGTTTGTTTTTCCCCCCTTGCGGTCGATCCGAATAGTGGCGACAACGGAGCTTTGGCGGGTGTTGCCGCGGTTGAGGGTCAATCCCAGGCCGAAATTACCGTCCCATGGGCTTTCCTGTACCGGTTTGGCCTCTTTTTTCTCAGGTACCGGAGGCGTGGCGGCTTGTTGCGCCTTTGCGGCCCTTGATATAAGTGAATCCACCAGGTTCCCGAGGGAATCCGCAGCCCGGGCCAGTGAGTCTGCTGCAGCGGCGAGAGAGTCGAGATTGTATATCCCAGCGGGGCCCGGCTGGGATTCATCCCGTACTTTGCTTTCTCTTCTGACTTCCTGAGCGTCCAAAGCCCGAAATCCGAAAAAGTCCGCTCCAGCCTGGTAATAACAGCCCAAGCAGACAAGCGATATAATCAGTGCGTTTCTTTTCATTCGTCAATCTTTGAAATTCCGTATTCAAAAAAAATTGAAAAGGGTTATAATAATAAACCCGGAACTCGCCAAGGTCAATAAACTGGTATTCCAGAAGCAACTGGTTTACCGATAATCTTTGCTTGTTTTTATACCTCATTTGGGGTATAATAAAATACTCTTCATTTCGCCAGAAAGTTGAGAACTGTTGAGCTAACTTCTTTAATTTTGGCTTTTAGTATGGATTTCGCGGCTGCCTCAAGGTGGCCGGTACATGATTTGCATTCTTCTGATTGAAAAATTCTGCCTTTGATAAATCAAAGAGGGGAAAATGTCCGCCCGTCCGCATAAAACAATATGGCCTTTAGCTGCGGTTCTGCTCTTATTAATGCCGGCCCTGAGCAGTCTGGCGCCCCAGGGCAGACCTCAGGCAGACCTCTCTTTTACTTTTTCAGGTCTTCCAGGGTGCTTGTTCTACGGCGCTAGAGCAGTTGCAGCCGAAAATCCGTCCCGTTCAAAAGCAGAGCTTATCCTCCAGCTCAATCAAACCTTCCAGGAGATTGCTGAGCAGGTTACCCCCACGGTGGTAAGCATCACCAGCTCACGGCCAGGAACCGGCAGGGAACGTTCTGCTGGAGAAACAGTAATAAATATGGGCAGCGGAGTGATAGTCTCGGCCGAGGGTTATGTCCTGACCAGCAATCATGTGATCGAGGACGCCGATAAAATCACGGTCATCCTGCTTGACGGCCGCTCTTACAGAGCCTCGGTGATCGGTGCTGACTACACTACTGACCTGGCGGTCTTGAAAGTGGACTATCTCGAGCCGGGCGCCCGGCTCCCGGTGGTGCGTTTCGGGGACAGCGATTCCTGCCGGATCGGCGCCTGGGTGCTGACTATCGGCAATCCAATGGATCTCGGACTCTCGGTTACTGCGGGGATAATCAGTGCCAAGAGCCGTAAAATCGATGCCCTGAGCGACAACCCATTGAACGTTCAGGATAATATCGATCATTCGATAGAGAGCTTTATCCAGACCGATGCAGTAATTAATCCCGGTAACTCCGGGGGTGCTCTGGTCAACCTGCGCGGGGAACTGATCGGAATTAACACCGCCATTGCCAGCCAAACCGGCCTGTATCAGGGGTACGGGTTCGCGATCCCTGTAAATCTGGCCCGGCGGGTAATGGAAGACCTGATAACTCTGGGGCGGGTGGTCAGGCCGATGCTGGGAGTTCTGATCCAGAATATCGATCCGGTCATGGCCCGGGCCCTGGGTTTGGAAAATCCCCAGGGCGTTCTGGTCGAGGACTTTGTGCCCAAGAACGATTCACCGGCGGAACTGGGAGGGCTTAGACGGGGAGATGTGATAATCTCAGTGGGGGGCTACCCGGTCAATTTCAGCCACCAGCTCCAGGAGACAATCGCCAAGCGCCGCCCAGGCGAGACTGTGGAGCTGACTGTTATCCGGGACAGACAGCGGCTCAAGCGCCTGGTGAAACTCGGCAAAAAGGAAATCTCGGGAAGAGAGATCAGGCAGACTGCCGTGCCTGAGCCGCAGAAATCCACAACATTCGGCATGGGCTTGCGCGAGATAACCGAGGAAGATATCAGTGAACTCGGTCTGGAAAACAACCGGGGAGTGGTTATCGACCGGGTGGATTCCGGGGAGCTGGCGTACAAGGCCGGTTTGATGCCTGGGGATGTAATCCTCGAGGTTAACCGCCAGCCTGTAAACCACGTGGATGAGCTGCGTGATTTACTGGATGACGTTTCTTCAGGCACGGCCCTGCTTTTATTAGTCCTGCGCGGCGGCACCACACGTTTTACCTCTATGGAAGTACCATGAAAGGGGCTTGGGGGGAGATTGAGAACAGCAGGTGAAAAAAATACCTCAAATCAGGTATCCGGAATGGTCAGGAAAAAATACATTTTCGGAGTGCGGGCCCGTCTGGTGCTGATTATCACCATTCTTCTGGCCGGGGTCTCGGGTACCCAGTACATCCTCAACTACCACCAGCAGCAGGCTGTCATCCAGCGGCTTATCGATCTCAACCGGCAGATCAATCTAACCATCCAGGATATCGACCGTCAGCTCAAGAGCCGCACTCGTCCGGCTTCCGTTGTTACGCCGGACGGTGTTACGCCCGGCACGGTTAACCCGGGCCTGATGGCGCAGGAGCTCAACAGCTTCCTCGAATATGCGGACAGTAATATCGACCGGATTCTCACCCAAAGCGCCGGTTTCGGGGAGATCACCGCGCGCATCGCGCGCCTGAGGAAGCTGGCCTCTATGGCCGAGAGCGAGCCTCCGGGCTCCTCCTCCTTTTTCAATGTCACGGTCTCTGTGATGGATGAGATGAGCCGTAAAAGCCATCTCTGGCACTATACAATCTCATCCAGGGCCATTATGCCGCCTGCAGATGATGTGCTTCAGGTTTCGATCCCCATAGTCGAGGAAGGCCAGGTGCATTTCGTGCACATGCAGTACCAGATATCCGATTTTCTCGAACAGTTCAAGAGATACAGGCTGACCAGCCTGATTGTCACACTCGCGGTCCTGGGCTGCGGGCTTTTAGCGGCGCTCATATTTTCCGGCTATTTCACCAGACCGATCCGCCGGTTGAGCGATGGGTTCAACCGCATCGAACAAGGCGATCTGAGCTGCCGGATTAATATCGAGCGCTCGGATGAACTGGGCCAGTTGATCGCGGGTTTCAACCACATGGCGGAACGTCTCAAACAGAACAAAGAGCTTGAAAAGAGCATCTACCGCCAGGAGCGGCTGGGTTCCCTGGGCAAACTTGCCGCGGGAATCGCTCACGAGATCAAAAACCCGTTAAATGCGATCAATCTCTCCCTCCAGCACCTGGGCGATAAACTCAGTTTCAACTCCCCGGCGGACCACGAGCTCTTCTCGCGCTACAGCCGGAACATCCAGCGCGAGGTGGGCCGCCTGGGCAAGATTGTGGACACTTTTCTCAATTTCTCCCGGGTCAGCGGACTCGAGCGCTCACAGGTAAATCTGCACGAACTGATCGAAGACGTGCTTACCCTGCTGGCGCGCGACGCCCACAATAAAGGGGTGCGCTTCGAGCTTGATTTCACCAGAAACGGGCTGGTCAAAAATATCGATCCTGAGAAAATGAAAACCGTATTCCTGAACCTGATCATAAATGCTATCGAGGCCATGCCCTCAGGCGGAAAGGTGCGGATCACAACGAGCGGCGGAAGAGGAAACGGGCCTGCGCGGATAAAGATCTCCGATACGGGGTGCGGGATCAACCGTGAGAATCTCGAGCGGATTTTTGACCTTTATTTCTCCACCAAGGAGCAGGGATCAGGGCTGGGCCTGGCGATTGTCAACGACATAGTCCGGGATCACGGCGGCGAGATCACCGTGGAGAGCGACCTCGGCACAGGCACCGAGTTTACTTTAGCCATTCCCTGAGAGAAAGATCATGACAGTAAAAGTCAACAAAGCGGCTGTAAAGGTGCTGGTGGTCGAGGACGAGACTAGCCAGCGCGAGGTGATCGGGGATATCCTGACTGATCAGGGCTACAATGTGGAGCTGGCATCCAGCGGCGATGAGGCGGTCACGAAAATAGGCATCGATCACTACCAGGTCGTAGTGACCGACCTCAAGATGCCTGGAGCAGACGGCCTGGATGTCCTGCGCGCAGCCCGATCCGCGGATGAGAACGCGGTTGTAGTGCTCCTAACGGCCTACGGCACTGTCGATACTGCGGTCCAGGCCATGAAAGAGGGAGCTACCGATTACCTGGACAAACCCTTGCGCAAGGATGAGCTCCTGATAGTCCTGGAGAAAGCCCTTAACAACAGGAGCCTGGCCCAGGAGAATATCGCCCTGCACCGGGAGCTGGAGAGCCGCTACCGTTTCGACAAGATTATCGGCGCCTCGCCTGCAATGAACGAGATTTACAGGCTGATCGGCAAGGTGCTCAACAATGATTCCACAGTGCTCGTGAACGGCGAAAGCGGCACAGGCAAGGAGCTTGTGGCCCGGGCCATTCACTACAACGGCGCCAGGCGCAAAGGTCCTTTCGTGGCGGTCAACTGCGCCGCTATCCCTGAAAACCTGATCGAAAGCGAGCTTTTCGGCCATGAAAAGGGAGCGTTCTCCGGGGCCACCAGCCGCCGCCTGGGCAAGTTCGAGGCCGCCGACAGCGGCACCCTTTTTCTCGACGAGATCTCGACCCTGCACTATGACCTCCAGGCCAAGTTCCTGCGTGTACTGCAGGAGAAAGAGTTCCAGCGCGTGGGGGGCGACAAGCTGATTGCCGTGAATGTACGGATTATTACCGCCACCAACCAGAACCTGCGCGCCCTGGTCTCTGAAGGCCGGTTCAGGGCCGACCTGTTTCACCGGCTCAATGTAGTAAATATCGACCTGCCCCCTTTGCGCAAACGCAAAGAAGATCTACCGCTCCTGGCCAAAGCTTTTCTCCGGAAATACGGCGCCAAATACGAGCGGCCCGAGGTGAATATGAGCGTGGAAGCGGTCGAGGCCCTGTTCGATTACGCCTGGCCTGGAAACGTGCGCGAGCTGGAAAACCTCGTGGAGCAGCTCGTGGTGCTCTGCGACAAGCCGAGGATCGAGCCCCAGGACCTGCCATCCTACATTTTTGAAGACACAGCGGTAGGGGATGAAGAGGAAATAAGCGCTCGAACTCTAAAAGCGGAATTCCTGTCAGGCGAGGAAGATTTCAAGAAGCTTCCCGAATTCAAGCTGCCGACTTCGGGCATAGACCTGGCCCGGGTGGAAAAAGCGCTTATCGAGGAAGCGCTCAGGCGCTCCGGAGGACGGCTTATCGGAGCCTCAAAGTTCCTCGGTATAAGCTATAAGACTCTTCAGTACCGGATAAAAAAATACGGGATCAATGTAGCAAGCACCAGGTTGTGACAAGACAGGGCAGCTCATTGACTCCCCTGAATGTGTCTCCTCTGCGGAATCTTTTCTACGGCTATTGCCCGAAAACATGGCTCTTTCTCCCTCGCTAAAGAATTCATCTGTTTTCCACCCTGTTCGTTTTATGGTCCAAAACAGACCGGCAGTCCAGCAATCGACCCTGTATCCGGGGTTTAAAACCATCGGTTACTGCGAGTTTCGGGCCATGAGCCTGGGAGGAAATCAAGCTGAAGGTGAAGATGAGCTAATCGCTGAATGACTGTATGCCTTATGAGGGTTGAGAGGTGAGATTCAACGGCAAAGAGGGCCGCCTGGATTCCCGGTCCCCTTTGATTTGCAAATTGAGCATGATAATGTCAAATGAACCATAAAATGTATGATTTTTAGAAATGGCAATCTAACCGATAGACCATTCAAGCTTCATTTTCAGGGAGTTGAAATGAGTATAAGGTATAATCTTATCATGCTGAAGACGACCCACCACAATACCGGGATGAACTCCTGTTTCTTTTGCGAAGTGTATAATATCTTTTGTGGTAAAATGACCCTTATTCTTGAATTCTTTCAAAGATGAAGGTGAGATTAAAATGTTTGAAGCGAACCTGTTTGCCTCTTGTTCTTTATCATTATCATTGCATTCTTTGCTATCGAGAAAAACATTCCCTTTATTGTGTTTAAGAATATGGGCCGCTTCATGAAAGAAACTAAACCAAAGATGATCGTTTGTCTTATAGCGGAGGCTGAGTTGAATAAGAGCCTTGTGTTGTGTTAGCCAGCGAGCAGCACCTGATATACCTGTTTTTGGCAATTCAGGGATAAATAAAAGTAAAACACCACATTCAGCACAAGTTTTTTGAGCCTTTGGGACAAAAACATCGGGCGATTCAACTGTAAGAGATCTAAGTGACCATAAAGATTCTAAAAATCTTTTCTTATCGTAAGTGTTGCAATCTATTTCTTTGGCTTGTAGTTCTCCTTGCCTAAGCCAGGCGGCTAACGCCTTCTGGTTAATTTGACGAGCAGTGGATTTTCGATATGCAACTTCTATCTCATCCCATAACTTTCTATATGTTTCAGGAGAGGCTACTCCGAAATAATTAAGCAATTCCTTAAGCTGCATAAGCTTATCGTTTTTAAAATCCCTAATCCAGCCCAGCCTGACCATTTCTATCACCGGCATTTGCTTTAACCACTCTTTGTGTTTGTGTAACCGCTCCTGCTCGCGTTTTTTCTCCAATCCCGCCTGATAAAGACATTCCAGATTATTCCAAAAACTCGAAGGAACTCCTAAAGTACGCTCTAAACAAACAGCAGTTTCAGGGCTGATACCAGCTAGACCTTTTACAATCTGATTGATTGTTTTTTTTGTTATGCCAGTGCGCAGCGCTAGTTCTTTTTGAGTCATTCCTAGTGTATCAATTACTTCCTGTAATGTATCTCCTGGTGGAGATACATAATCTGGCTGGAATTGACTTTGTATTGCATTAATCATGATAATCCTCCACGGCAATGATTCTTATGGAATTTACTTCAGTCCAGTCAATGCCGCCGTCTGGTTTCCGAGGAACAGGTTTATTGGCAGGATCAAAAACGATACGATACCGCTGGTCTATATTTATTGCAAATTGGCCCTTGCGTGCACCTTTAAGCTCGTGACAATGTAAGTGTGGTATTTTATTCAAGTCTGAAAGTATCTCTGCCGCACTAAGCTCGTGAAGGCGTCGAGCAAGCTTTTGAGCTACAGATACTCCAAATTTTCTTTCCATTAGTGTCATACTACAGCAAATCTTATTCAGTTTTCTCGTCTTAAAAAAAATTATCATCTAACCTCTCTAAACCAGCATATATTGATTAACATATTTAGTTAATCAATAATCATTCACATATAAAGTTAATCTTTTTTAAATCACTTGTCAAGTGGAGGTATTGTTCTAAAGATAATTTTGTTAATAATGTTGAAAAAGCGGCACATTTATGGTGTGCCGCATTATCTTCCAGGTTACCTTAAAGCCTTCTTCCGCCCTTCACCCCTTCTCAGGCCCGGTTATCCCCCAGTAATATTTCTGCAGCATCCGGTCCTCGTACTCCATGAAGCCCGCTGTCTCTGTGCAGTTGGCCACGCTGGCCTGCATGGTTCTCTCGAATTCCTGCACCCTGTAGCTTGAGCGCTCAAGCTCTTCGACCTTGATAAAATTCTCCACCAGCTCTGCCGCTTTCCGCTCATCCACCACCTGGTACATGCGGGTAAAATCGCGCACGGGCGTGATCTCGCGGATCAGGGCGTGGCCTGAGGGCTTGACCTCCTGGTCAAACTTGCTCCTGTCGTATCTGCCGGGATCGGCAAACCTGGCCTCGGGAGTGTCGATAAACGCCTCCCTGACTCCTTTTTTCTCAAGACTCGAACAGACACAGGAGAGGAGCTCCCGGGCAATATCCTCGCTGTCGGCCAGGAACGGGCCTACGAAATGGCGCAATCTCCCGGGCCTGGCCAAGACATACCCGCGGATATCACCGCTGTCATCATGGTAAACATACGCCTCGCCCGCGGAGTCTTTAAAAAGCCCCCGAATGACATTCCCGCGCTCGAGATAGCGTGCTGTATCATAGCGGACCAGCCCGTCGAGGTCTTGTTCTGCCACAGTCGAGACCCTGTTCGTATCGTATCCGCTCCCGCGGAACTGGGCCAGCGGGAACCACGAGCGCCAGATCCGGTAGCTGTCCACATAGCCCACTGCCCCGTAAACAGTATTGCCCATGGGCGTGGCATCCAGGCCGTTGATGATCCTGCCCTGCCCGATTGCGTAGCGCACGCAATGCTGCATCATGGCATTGGCTACCCCCTGGCGGCGCAGCTCAGGGTGCACGAGTATCATCCCGATCCAGGTGTGCCTTTTGCCCAGAGGGTTCACTGTGGCGGTCGAGACCGGGATATCGTAGTCCGCAGTGACAAACCGGGCGACAAAGTTGCCCTGCGGGTCGAAACCGACCATGCGCTCGAGGTCGCGCTCCACCTGGTTCCAGCCTGCGCGCATGGTGAGAAGCATCATCGTGTCCAGGTTGTCCCCGATCGGCTCCATCCTGAACGAATCGAGATTCACCGCTTTTTTCTCGGGCAGGGGGATGCGCATGGACCCGGGAACCCTGATCTGCAATTTCCTGCCGCTACGGTAGATTATCTCGACCTCCTGCTCGCTTTTAAAGCCCCCGGCTCGGGGGTTATCGAAGCGGAAACAGCCGTAAAGCCGGTCAACATAGCTGTCCGCTCCAAGCTCCAGGCTCTCGATCTTGCGTGGATCGCCTCTTTTGATCAGTTTCAATGCCAGCTCCTTTAATTTTCTTAAAGATAAAAAAGCCGCCGAATTTTTTCTGCGACTGGGAAAACCTGGCGATATTTTTAATTTTTTGACGACTACTTTATTTTGACTGAATTAACGCATTTCTCATTCACCTCTCCGACTGCCAATCCACCTGAGCTTCCTGTTCCCTGAAAAGAGACAATCAAACAAGAGTCATCCACTGGCAACTAATCAGTGAGCAGAATTTTTTGTTCCGGGCTGTACCGGATTTTCTGACCGCCCATGGAAAAACTACAGCAGCCGGAGCAGCCATTTCAGAGAATCATTTTCGGTCCCAGGTGGCGGAAGACCTGCCAGCGCTCGCCTGACTTCTCCAGCCCGATCACGTTGCCGATATCAAAGGCCGGGAGCTCCTCAGAGCCCTCGGGCTTAACCATGGCCTCCAGAAGGTGTTCCAGGAAAGGGAGGTGACTGACAATCATCAAATCACCGTGCTGAGCCTCGATTATCTTCAGGGCCTCTGTGATGTCATCTTTGGGGGCCAGTCCCTTGACCGCTTTAATACCCTTCGAAGGATTGATCGAGTCAGCGATGATCTTTGCGGTCTCCTCTGCGCGCAGCTTGCCGCTGTGGACTATCAGCTCGACGCTGAAATTCATGTTCCTGAGTGTCCGGGCGAGATGGCTGATATCCGACCGTCCTTCCTCAGACAGCGGCTGTGCCGGATCTGTTGCAGGGGGTAGTGCCTTGCCGTGCCGCACTAAATATACTTTCAAGATAATCCTCCTTGGATAAAAGAGATAAATTTGTCGGAACCAATTATGGGAAAAGCACTTTTGACTGTCAATATTTTTATCCTGTGCGGATTTATCTTGTGATCGAAAACCCGGATCAAAAAATTTAGAAATCAGCTCGCCATACTCTTCCGGATGTGCAATATTGCGGACAAGACAACAGGTTTTCTTGCAAAATAAACCACGGGTTGATAATATTGAAACCTGATGCTTTTCTCTTTGTGAGAAAATCTTTTAAGTACCTCTATCCCTGGAGGGACACCAAATGGTTAAGCTGCTCTCTGTTACATTAGGCCTGGTCTTTCTCTTAAGCGGCTGCTCGAAAGATGTGAGCCAGGAAAAACCTCCGTTAAAAACATTCGAGGCCTGGCCTGCGCCGATCGAGGTGCGGGTCTACCAGGGCGCATTCAGCAGGGAGCCTGAACAGCGGGAGATAAAGCTTGCAGGCCTGGCCGGGGAGGTGCTCTCGGCCCAGGTGGTGGTGAAAGGGAGCGAGGATCTCGAGGGGCTGAAAGGAACCCTGTTCGGTCCTGAAGGGCAGGTTATACCGCGCTCATTAGGCTGCGTGCGTTTCGGCGCCTGCTTACAGGTGGATGAAACCATGACCCTGACCGCTGACCCTCTGCTCGAGCAGGAAACAGTGGATGTGCCGGCAAATGTAGCGCAGTCTGTCTGGCTCACTCTGCACCTGCCTGCGGATATCCGGCCCGGAACCTACGACGGCAAGCTCGAGCTCTCCGCCTTATCCTGCGAAGCGGTCGATTTCCGGATAACCGTGGAAGTGCTGCCCGCCAGACTGCCTGAGCCGTGGAATTGGAGCTATTACCTCAATATCTGGCAGGACCCGAGCGGCGTGGCCCGGGCCCACAAAGTCCAAGTCTGGAGCGAGGAGCACTGGCAGATTCTGGAGCGCTATGCAGAGAACTTTGCCGCGCACGGGATGAAATCGATCATGACCAGCGTTGTCTACGACCCCTGGAAAAGCCAGAGCGGCTATCCATTCGACACCCTGGTCGAGTGGAAGTATCCAGGAGTTTTTAAAAAGGGCGGCGCGGATAAGTTCGAGTGGAATTTCACTGCTTTTGACCGCTATGTCGAGCTGATGATGAAAGCCGGAGTGAGGGAGAAAATAGACTGCTACGCGCTGGTGATGGGTCCGGGGGGCACCACGGACGCCCATATCCGTTATCTGGACTCCAGTTCCGGAGAGTACCGCACTATCGAGCTTACAGTGGGAGAACCCGCCTGGCGTGAAATCTGGAGCGCCTTTCTGCCTGTGCTGCGCAAACATCTGAAAGAGAAAGGCTGGTTCGAGAAAGCCCTGCTTGGGTTCGACGAGAAACCGGAGAAAGTGATGAAACTCATTTTCGACTTTATAGTCCAGGAGGCTCCTGATTTCAAAGTGGCTTCATCCGGCGGTTACCCGGGTGACGAGCGCAAGTGGGGCGATGAAATCGTGATCCATATCGATGATATGACGAATGAAAGCCGCTGGGCCCAGGTAGAGCCGCTCGTAAAGCGCATGCACGCGGACAAGAGCCGCTATATCAGTTTCTACACCGCCTGCATGCCCTATTTCCCCAATACTTTCCTCTTCTCTCCGCTGCGCGAATCGAGACTCATGGCTTGGCTGGCCTGGAAATACGGTTTCGATGGCTATACCCGCTGGGCGGTGAACGCTTTCCCGGAAGATGTCTGGACCCAGCCGAACTACAAATGGCATTCCGGGGACATGTATTTTGTCTATCCGGGAAAGGACGGGCCGCTGGACGGTATGCGCTGGGAGCTGATGAGGCAGGGAATCCAGGACTACGAAGCCCTGCGCATGGCCTGGGAAATGGCGGAAAAAGCAGGAAGAAAGGACCTGCTCGAGAAGTTGGGCCAGGCAGTCAGGCAGGCTACTATAATCGATTCCTGCCGCTGGATACCGTATATCGAAGAAGCCAGAAGCCTGGTCAACGAGGTGATCCGCGAGCTGGGCCAAGGCGCTGTTTGATCTGTGAAGCGTAACAGCCTGTGTGAATGACTCAAAATGTCCGTTGTACCACGAAAGATCGATAAAATCATCCAACCCGGAGAGCCAAATGGCTAAACTCATCACTCTGGCCTCATGTGCAGTTTTCCTTTTAGGGGCTTGTTCAGGAAAAGAAAGCTCACGGGAGGCAGCCCTGAAAACATTCGAGGCCTGGCCTGCGCCGATCGAGGTGCGGGTCTACCAGGGTGCATTCAGCAGGGAGCCTGAACAGCGGGAGATAAAGCTTGCAGGCCTGGCCGGGGAGGTGCTCTCAGCCCAGGTGGTGGTGAAAGCGAGCGAAGATATCGAGGGGCTGAAAGGAACCCTGTTCGGCCCTGACGGGCAGGTGTTATCCCAGTCATTAGGCCGCGTGCGTTTCGGCGCTTTCATACCGGTGGATGAAACCATGGCTCTGACCGCCGACCCTCTGCTCGAGGAGGAAACAGTGGATCTGCCGGCAAATGTAGCGCAATCTGTCTGGCTTACTCTGCACCTGCCTGCGGATGTCCCGCCTGGAACTTACGACGGCAAGCTCGAGCTCTCCGCCTCATCCTGCGAAGCGGTCGATTTCCGGATAACTGTGGAAGTGCTGCCCGCGAGGCTTCCTGAGCCTCGTTACTGGAGCTATTATCTCAATATCTGGCAGGACCCCACCGCTGTGGCCAGGGCATATAAGGTGAAGGTCTGGAGCGAGGAGCACTGGCAGATTCTGGAGCGCTACGCGGCTAACTACGCAGCCCACGGGATGAAATCGATCATGACCCACATTGTATACGACCCCTGGGACGGAGTGAGAGGATACGCCTCGGATGCCATGGTCGAGTGGAAGTATCCGGGAGTTTTTAAAAAAGGCGGCGCGGACAGGTTCGAATGGGATTTCACTGCCTTTGACCGCTATGTAGAGCTGATGATGAAAGCCGGAGTGAAGGATAAAATAGACTGCTACGCGCTGGTAATGGGTCCCGGGAGCACAACGAACGCCAATATCCGCTATCTGGACACCAGCGCCGGGGAGTACCGCACCGCGGAGCTCGAAGTGGGCGAACCGATGTGGCGCGAGGCCTGGGCCGCTTTCCTGCCTGTCCTGCGCGAACATCTGAAAGAGAAAGGCTGGTTCGAGAAAGCCTTGCTCGGGTTCGACGAGAAGCCTGAGAAAGTGATGAAGATTATTTTCGATTTTATCATCGAGACTGCGCCGGATTTCAAGCTGGCCTCATCCGGCGGCTACCCGGGCGACGAGCGCAAGTGGGGCGACGAGGTCGTGATACATATCGATGAGATGACAGACCGGGGCCGCTGGGCGCAGGTAGAGCCCCTGGTAAAGCGCATGCACGCGGACAAGAGCCGCTATGTCAGTTTCTACACCGCCTGCATGCCCCACTTTCCGAATACTTTTATCTTCTCCCCGCTGCGGGAATCGAGACTCATGGCCTGGCTGGCCTGGAAATACGGGTTCGATGGCTACACCCGCTGGGCAGTGGACCTCTTCCCTGAGGATATCTGGAACCAGCCGCTTTTCACCTGGCCCTCCGGGGATATGTTTTTCGTTTATCCAGGCGAGGAAGGGCCCCTGGACAGCATGCGCTGGGAGCTGATGAGGCAGGGAATCCAGGACTACGAAGCCCTGCGCATGGCCTGGGAAATGGCGCAAAAAGCGGGAAGAAAGGACCTGCTCGAGAAGTTGGGCAAGGCAGTCAGGCGGGCTACTATAATCGATTCCTGCGGCTGGATACCTTATATCGAAGAAGCCAGAGGCCTGGTCAATGAGGTGATCCGCGAGCTGGGTCCAGGTGCGGTCTGATCGCCATAGGACAGCCTGGACTGGTGAACCGGAATGGTTTGTTTTACCCTATGCGAGATCAGACTCGGAAAGTGGGATATTTTAGAGCCATGATTTGATCCAAGGGGTGTTGGATAAATGGATATACTCTGATTCTTTTTCCCGACCGGGGCTGGGGCCGGCATCCTTTTTGCAATAGATCGACGATACAGGACTACCGGTCCTCTGCGCTATAGCAAAAAGGCTGCCGGCCCCCGCCTTCCAACGATCCAGAAAACCTTCGGCGCTGCCTCAAGGCGTATATGGTTTGGTTTTTTATAAATAATCCGGACCGAAAATATTATTTTGTGTCGTCTAATAGAATGTACCCTGAGCCGGGTAGATTTCCCGGCGCTTAAGAAACTCAAACAGGAACAGGGAGAAAAGATGTTTTACAGCTTGTGGATCAGGGAGAGATTAGAAACGTTTCTTTTCTTTTTATTCCTCCTTTTTACGGTAATGTTCCCCTCTGCGCTGGAAGGCCAGAGACTCGCCAGCAAAAACACCCAGGCCCTGGCACTATTTCAAGAGGGCCTGATCCTGGCCAATGCAGAAAAAATCAGCGAATCGCTTGAGAAATTTCGCCTGGCGATCAAAGCCGACTCAAATTTTATCCAGGCGCACCTGCGTTACATGGACGCACTTCGCGGTCTCGGACGGGAGGAGGAGGCTGTTGAAACATACGGCAACAAGTCGCGCCAGCACCCCACCAGCGCTCTCTATCACTTCCTTTACGGACGGACTCTGAGCGATCTGGCAGCCAAACGGGCCGAGTTCAAAACCGCACTCAATGCTGACTCGGCCTTTTACTGGGCGCAGTTCGGTATCGCGGGAACTTATATGCTGGAACAGCGGTATGACGAGGCAGTGGTAGCTCTTAACAAGGCTCTCGAGTTAAATCCCCAAATGGTGGAAGCGATGCTCCTTTTGGGCACAGTGTACATGGAAAAGGGAATGCCGTATCAGGCCCGTCGGGAGCTCGAGGCCGCTCTGCCCCTGGATCCGGACAATGCAGGCCTTCACCTGCGACTGGGCCAGGTTTACAGCCAGCTCGAACGCTACGAGAGTGCGGAAAAAGAATTCATCCGCGCCGCTGAACTCACGCCGAAAGAACCGCTGATATATTACTATATCGGCCTGGTCTGTGAGATGGGCAAACACCCGGATCGTGCCCTTAAAGCCTTTGAAAAATTTCTCGAGATGGCGCCTGACCATGAGTTTGCGCCTGCGGCCAGACAGAATATCGAGAAGTTGAAAAAATAAGACTGCTGCCAGCGGGCGGCCAAAAAAATGAAACCGCTCTTTTCGTATATACACTTGGAGGACCGGGCCGGAAAAAGAAAACAATTCGCCTTTGAGCAGGGGCTCCGAATCCAGCCGGGAGATTGTTCGACCCTGTTTGAGGGGATTTTACCGGCCCATTAAACAAAACATTAAAAGGGGAGATAAATGACTCGACGTTTTTGCGCAGGCTGCTTAGTCTGCCTGGCAATCCCGTTGGTGATTATCCTCTTTGCCGGCCTTACCCACCGCTGGTGGCTTTCTCAGATCGGAACCTACCTTGTCCTGGACGAACCCCCAATCCACAGCGATGCAATTGTGGCCGTGAGTGGAGAAGAGAGCCGCCGCATTTGGGCGCTTAACCTTTATAAGCAGGGGGTTTCCAGTCTGCTTATTTTTAATTTAAGCGATACTACGTTTGTTTTCGGCAGGGCGATCGATTCCCGCTCCAGTGTGCTGGAAATGGCCGCTGAATACGGTGTCCCGGCGGATTCAATCATCCTGAACTCCGATATCTTATCCACCTGGGATGACGCTCTGGCAACCAGGGCCACTGTCGAGCGCTTAGGACTCAGTTCACTTCTGGTGGTCTCGAGTCCTTTTAACATGCGGCGAGTCGCTCTCACTTACCGCCACTTGCTTAAAGATCTGCCAGTCAGAATGAGATTCTGCTCAGTGCCCCTGGAGAAAGAAAAACTGTCTCTCGATGCCTGGTGGACCAGGGAACGCGAGCTGCAACTGGTGAACAACGAGTATATAAAAATTGTTTTTTACTACTTTAAATATTTCCTTTAGACGGGATTTAGTGATAAATTTATATATCGAATAATCTTGTTAGAACATTCTTACGGTTCAATTTGATCCCGGATGCCGCCCTATCAGGCAGACCGAAGTGTGAAAAGCTTGCCAAATGGAAAAGCAGGAGACAAAAAACAAGGTCACGCAAAAGGAGGTTCCTCCAGGACTTCTTTTACGCAGCGCCCGGCTTGTTGAAAAAAGGCCCAAGGAAAAAGGCTGCTACGGTTTTAAAGGGGGCATAATCGCTTTTGTCGACTGGGAGGGCAATCTTTATATTACCCCGGGAACCCGCCTCAAACTTGAATTACTCCAGTCCTCTGGATTCAAGAATCCCAGGCCGCAGATCCAGGTCCCTTTCTCGGACAACTCCGTGAAAAGCAGACGAAGGCTCAGGAATGTCCTGCCCAAAACTGAAATAATGCGTTCGGTGCAGGAAAACCAGATGCCAGTGGTGGATGGCAAAGTGTTTGCCGGCATATTGAAAGTAAACCGTGAGGGGCTAAAGTCGCTCGATGAGGAATTTCTTAGCCAGCGCTGCGCCAAAGCAGAGGAAAAAGGTTACCATTATGTCGGGCTGTGCGCCAGCTACCATGCGATACTATCCTTTACTGACTGGGAAGCGAATACTTATGTAACTCCCTATTCAGATCAAAAAAGGACGCTTCTTGAAAACCACGGCTATGTCTATGTCAAGTCCATGATCAAAGTGCCTTATTCCCTTGAAAATGATGAAAATCGCGCCTGGCTTGCCGCGCATATCCCTCATGAGGAATGGGCCCGCACCGAGAAAGAGGTCAGTGAAGAACGAAGTGAGGAAAAGCTTTCCAAAGCGAAAAAGAGAATCGAGGAGCTCGGACTTAAGGATCTGCCTGAGGATCTCCTGGCCTGCTCCGCGCTCTGCGAGGAAAGCTATCCCCACTATGCCGGCATGCTGGGTTCGCATAGCGGAATCCTGTCGTTCACCAATCCGATGGGTGCGACCTATGTTACTCCGGCCACCAAGGAAAAAGTCGAGCTGCTGAAATCTCTCGGTTACCAGTTTGTGGGCTCGAGTATCAAGGTGCCGCATTCACTGAAAACCGAGGCTGATATCGCCTGGCTGCGGGATCATATTGCGCCGGAACACTGGGAGGCTGCAAAAGAAGCCAACCAGGCCGAGCTCAGACTTCAGGAACAGGAGCAGGCCGAAAAAAGGCAGCGGAGCTTGGGGCTCGAAGAGCTGCCTTCTGAGCTGATCGAACATTCAATAAAAACCGACGCTAAACAGCCAAACTTTGTCGGCCAGTATTTCGTACGGAACGAAATCCTCGGTTTTGTCGACCTCTTTGGAACCGTCTTTATTACCCCGGTTACCCAGAAGAAAAAAGAGCTGCTCCAGGAGGCAAACTACAAGAAAGCCCATATCGGGTTTTCGCTTCCCTATTCGGATGGTACTGAAGAGGATCTTGAATTCATCCGGCAGCACCTTTCACAGGAAGAGTTTGACCTGAGCCGCAAAGAACTCGAAGAAGAGACAGAAAAGACCCGACAAAAAACTATCGAAAAAATTATCTCCACTCTAGATCTGAAAGAGATTCCAGAGAATCTCATGGCTCGCTCGGCGAAAACGGAGTTCCAGGATCTAGAGCTTATCGGGAGCTACAGTTCGCGGGGAGGAATTGCCTGCTTTGTTTATCAGGATGGTTTTTTCTATATCACCCCGAAAGTGCCCTGGAAAGAGGAAGCCTTAAGGGAAGCAGGCTACGGGGCTCCTCAGCGGCTGTTTCGGGTTCCCTACAGTTCGGAAACCGGTGAAGACCGCGAGTGGCTGGAACAAAACCTGCCTTCGGGCGAACTTGAGAAAAGCCGCCGGGAGCTTGAAGAACTGGAAAAGGAGGAGAAAGAGAAAGACCTGAAATCAAAGCTGAAGAGACTGGGCATTGGAGACGAGGTGCCAGAGGAGCTGGCTGCGCGTTCTGCGGTTACTCCTGAGGTAGACACCGAACAGATCGGACGCTACATTGAACAGGGAGAATTTCTCGGGTTTGTCGGACCCGACGGGCAGATCTGGATTACTCCGAATACCCCGCATAAGCTCGAGATTTTAAGAAAAGCCAATTACGATCATGCCACCCGCAGGTTCGTTCTGCCCTTCTCGAGCGATTCAGAAGAGGACCAGGGATGGCGCCTGGAAAATCTGCCTGAGGGAGAACTCAAGAAAAGCCAGGAGGAACTCGAGCAACTGAAACGCCAAAAAGAAGACCACATGGCTGCTGAAATTCTGCAAAAGAGGTCGATCGGTAAACTTGCTCCCGAATTCCTCGAACGCTGCCTGCGCACCGAGCAGGTTTCGGCACAGAATGTGGGTTTCTACCTGGAGCGTGAGAATATGCTTTTTTTCATTAATTCAGAGCGCTATCTCTGCATTACCCCCTCGACGCCGAACAAGCTGAAAACCCTGGCAAAAGCCGGTTACACCCAGCACGATCGTTTGCTCTCGCTCCCCTATTGCTCAGGCAGCGAGGAGGACCTGGCCTGGATAAAGGCGAACCTGCCCGAAGGAGAACTGGAAAGGAGCCTGAAAGAGCTGGAGGAGCTCAAACAGGCTAAGTCCGGAGAACTGATAGAGAAAAACATGGAAAAATTCTCACTCAAGCCGGTTCCCGAACAGATTTTCGAGCGCTCTGCCGACAGCGGAACCCGGGATCCCAATAACATCGGCAGGCTCGGGTTGTTCCGCGGCGTGATGGCCTTTGTCAATCCGGATGAACGGGTGTTTGTTACCTGGTATACCCCGGACAAGCAGGAAACCCTGGAAGGCTGCGGCTACAAAATGGAAGGCCGCCTGCCGATCAAGGTCCCTTACGCCATGCAGGACCCAAGTCAGAGAAGCTGGCTCATGGAAAACCTGCCTGGACCGGATGACGAGGAAAACATCTCTGTCGATGAGAATAAGTGACTCCAATAAAAGTCACCGGGGGGACTATTTTGTGAAACCTCCTTTAAAACTCGGGCGTTAAGTTTTATATTGAATCTAAGTTGACATTTTTTTTCAAACTTTGGAACAAAACCATAGATGCGGAGAGAAAACACCTTCAAGGGAACTTTGAAAAGACCGGGGTATTGAAATGCGGCTGTCACCAAGGGCTTTAAGAGGAGCATACCGGGCTCGGCTGAAACAAGATTTGCCAATCAAAGCTTTGAATTACATGATTTTTTTTCTTCTGTTTGGTTGTACCCTGTGCCTTACATCCGGGTGCAGCGAACTGAGATCAAGGCTTGGTTGGCTGTCTAAAAAACAAGATACAGCCTTAGCGGTTCAGTCTCTTTCTTTAATGGATTCCCTTTGGCTTGCCCCTCTTCCAGTGGATACTGTTGTCCTCCAGGAGCGCGCCCGGGTAAATTCCGGAGCCCCTGCTGTCAGCCCGGAGCGCCGGCGCGGACCGTCTTCAGCCCAAGTCGGGTCGGTCGATCGGGTCTGGGGCTACAGAGTCCAGCTTGCCTCGGCAGAAAAAAAAGAGGAGCTCCAAACCTTATGCCTCAGGGTGGAACGTGAATTTGGAACTACAGCCTATCTCGAAAAACTCGGCGGCCGGTACTGCCTGAGGGTCGGGGACTACCTTGACAAGACCGAGGCCGAGGAGCAAAGACTGCGAGCGGTTTCTTTCGGTTTCAAACATGCCTGGATCGTGCAGGCTTTAATCTTTTTTACCGAAAATCAAAATAAGGAGTGAACATGCAGGTCAGAGGACAATTCTTTCATCTTGATGAGACCTGTCCGGTTTTCAAACACCTGAAAGAGGGAGAGGCTTGTTTTTACAAATCACAGTGCGATGCTATCTGCAAATTGAACGACGGTACCGCAGAGTATAAAAAGATGCGTCTGGATCTCGATTTCCGCGCTTTTCCTGAATCCTGGAAGAAAAAGGAAAAGGATGTTTTAACCGAGGTGGCTAAGGTTATCGGGCTGCTCGAGAAAAAAGGCACCCCTCTCGATGTCAAAAGAATGAAATTGGCCTATGGATTCCATGTGGCCAAACGGATAAGCCAGCAAGGTTAAAAGTGACACACGAGGCATCTTACTACAAATCTGAAGAAACAGGCATTGTAAAGTGTGCCCTCTGTCCGCACCATTGCAGTATTGCACTTGGGAGAAGGGGTATCTGCGGGGTGAGAGAGAACCGGAACGGCCGCCTGATGAGCCTCGTTTACGGCAAGCTCGCCGCCAGCCATGTAGACCCGATCGAAAAAAAACCTCTTTTCCATTTCTTTCCCGGCTCAACCGCCTATTCAGTGGCCACTGTGGGCTGCAACCTATCCTGCCCTTTCTGCCAGAATCACGAGCTGTCGTCTTCCTGGCGCCACCAGTCGGCAGTCCCAGGTCACGAGACCAGTGTTGAGAGGGTGGTAAACGAGACCCTTGCCTCACACTGCAAATCGGTCTGTTTTACCTACTCCGAGCCGACAATATTTTTTGAATACATGCTCGATATCGCCAAACTCTCCAAAAACAAGGGACTCAGAACCACAATGGTCTCGAACGGTTTCATCGAAAAAGAACCCCTGCGCGAGCTGTCCCCTTTCCTGGACGGAGCGAACATAGATCTCAAGGCTTTCAGTCAGCGCACTTACCGTGAAATAATAAAAGCCGATCTCCAGCCGGTCTGCGACACAATCGCTGACCTGCCGGGACTTGGCGTGTGGTGCGAGGTGACTACTCTTTTGGTTCCCGGCATGAACGATTCGGATGAGGAATTGAAAGATATCGCCGCTTTTCTTGCCGGCTGCGGCACCGGGATCCCCTGGCACGTGAGCCGCTTCTACCCGCACTACAAATGGAACAGGCTGGAATCCACGCCTGTGGCCGCCCTGCGCCGGGCGCTTGAGATCGGCAAAGAAGCAGGGCTTAAATACATCTATGTCGGCAATGTGCCGGGCGACCGCTCCGAGAGCACTTTCTGCCCTGCCTGCGGCAAGCTGGTGATCGAACGTTTCGGATTCAGTATCGGGGAGACCCATCTCGAGCCTGGAGGTTATTGCGCTTATTGTAAAAATCAAATCGAAGGCGTATTCGAGTGAGCTCATTATCGGAACCGGGTGGCCGGGCTTAAAGCTTTATTGACCCTCAATCAACTCCCCTTACATGCTAGAAGTCTGCGAAACATTCCTCTCGGTAGCTGGTGAATCAGGATGGCAGGGCCTGGTAGCCACTTTCATCCGTTTCGCCGGCTGCGATGTCGACTGCTCCTGGTGCGATACCGCTTACGCGCGCGAGGAACCTGGAACCTCCGTATCTATCGAGGAACTGATGTCGATCTGCCGGGCCAACCGGGTGCGCCGAGTAGTGCTCACCGGCGGGGAGCCGCTCCTTCAGCAGGAGCTGCCGCAGTTGTGCAAGAGGCTCCTGGATGAGGGGTTCGATGTGCAGGTCGAGACGAGCGGCACCCGGCTGGTCGATAAACTCGACCCGCGGGTGATGAAAGTGGTGGACATAAAGCCCCCGAGCGCCGAGGCGCAGAAAGGCTTCCACTGGGGCAACCTGGACCTGCTGGGAAAGCGCGACGAGATCAAATTCGTCCCGGCTAACCGTAAAGATTATGACTGGGCGCTTTCGATCATGCGCAAATGCAACCTCGAAAGCCGCTGTAAAGTGGTCTTCTCACCCGTACATGGCCAGCTCGATCCATCCGCCCTGGCCCAGTGGATGATCGAGGACGGACTCTCCTGCCGGCTGCAGATCCAACTGCACAAGATCCTCTGGCCGGATGCCACCAGGAGCAGGTAGCAGGAATAATCAGGCAAACCTATTCGCCTGTGTTTTTAGCCTCAAGCGGCTGAGCCGCCAGCAGATCTAAATAGTTGAGCGTATGAACCACTAAACTCATTGATAATTAATAAGATAACAGCTTTACGCCGCTGGCGGATCCTCCAGTTCTCCATAAAAGATTCAATTGCAAAAAGGATATTTCGCTCATTAAGAAGCTTGTTCAAAAAACGGTTTCAGATAATGGTACGCCTTGGGATTGATATGGGCGGCTCGCGAGCTGCCTCTGTAAGTTGTTGATAATCATGCAGTTATCGTATTTTATATACGTCTTTTTATTCCTTTACAAGGGTAATGGTCAATAATCAGCACGCTCTAAGAGGATTGAATAAGATTTGATTGAAACGACGTGATCAATCTTTGGAGGCGGCTCTTTTTTCTCTCATTTTTCCCAGCTCGACTATCAGTGCCGTGATATCCGAGGGCCTAATTCCCGGAATACGCGCTGCCTGGCCCAGGCTGGCGGGCCTGGCGCGAGCCAGGCGCTCCCTGCTTTCGACTGAGAGTGCCGCAATATGTGAAAAGTCAAGCCCGGGTGGGATCTTTACTTCCTCGGTCCGGCGCATCTGCTCTATTTTCAACCGCTCGCGGTTCATGTAGCCCTCGTATTTCACCTCCACCTCGACCTGGGTCAGGGCGTCCCTGTCTTCTTTTGCATACTCGCTGCCGAGAAAATCGAAGAGACCCTTCAGGCTCACCTCAGGCCGCCGCAGGATCTTCTCCAGGGACAATCCGCTCTCAGTATGGGCGCTTCCCAAAGACCCGAGGTAAGGGTTGATCCGCTCGGGGCTTACGGCTGTGCGCCTCAGATACTCGTGGCATCTTTCAACCAGGGCCCTTTTCTCTTCGACCCGGGAGTACTGCTCATCCGTGATCAGACCGAGCCTGGCAGCCAGAGGCGAGAGCCTCAGGTCGGCGTTGTCCTGGCGCAGGGATAGGCGGAACTCGGCCCGGGAGCTGAAAAGCCTGTAGGGTTCATCCGTGCCCTGGGTCACGATATCGTCGACAAGCACGCCGATATAGCTCTCCGCGCGGGAGAAGATGACCGGGTCTTTGCCCTGCACAGCGAGAGCTGCGCTAAGGCCTGCCACCAGGCCCTGGGCGGCAGCCTCCTCGTAGCCTGAGGTACCGTTCACCTGGCCGGCCAGATAAAGCCCCGGAACCAGCCGCGAATCGAGAGTCGGGCTGAGCTCGCGCGGGTCGTAGCAGTCGTACTCGATAGCGTAAGCCGGTTTGAGCATCACGGCCTGGCCAAGCCCCTCGACACTGTGCAGCATCTCCTCCTGTACATCAAGGGGCAGGCTGTTCGAGAAACCGTTCAGGTAGATTTCGTAGGTCTCGAGCCCTTCCGGTTCGAGAAACAGATGCTGGATTTCGCGCTCCGGGAATTTGACAAACTTGTCCTCGATCGAGGGGCAGTACCTGGGGCCGGTGCCCTTGATATAACCGCCGTAGAGGGCAGAGCGCTTGAGGTTTGACAGCACCAGTTCTCTTGTCCTGGCAGTGGTCCGGGTATGCCAGCAGCTTCGCTGTGGGAGAGGCGTGCAGGTGTAGAAATGCGAGAACCGGTAGCCGGTGCTGTCGCCCGGCTGCTCGACCATTGGGGAGTAGTCCACAGTGCGGCCATCGATTCTGGGAGGAGTGCCGGTTTTAAAACGCATCATGGGCAGTCCCAGCTCTTTGAGATTTTCGGCCAGGGCCACGGAGGCCGGATCCCCTGCCCTGCCGGCCGGGATCTGGCGGTCGCCGATCCTGATCAGGCCGTTGAGGAAAGTGCCGGCAGCCAGTATTACAGCGGAGGAGCTGAAAGAGCCGCCCTCGGCTGTCTTCACACTGCGGACATGTCCGTCCTGGAGAGCGATCCCGGTGACCATGGCTTGATAAAGCCTGATCCGGGGGTGGGATTCGACCAGGGCCCGGATCGCTTTTACGTAGAGGCGGCGGTCGGACTGGGAGCGCGGAGACCAGACAGCCGGGCCTTTGCTCGTGTTAAGCATCCGGAACTGGATCGAGGCGGCATCCGCAGCCCGGCCCATGATTCCGCCGAGCGAGTCGATCTCGCGCACTAGTTGCCCCTTGGCCACTCCACCGATCGAGGGATTGCAGGACATCTGGCCTGTGGTTTCGAGGTTGCCGGTGATCAGGAGCACCTCTTCGCCCAGGGTGGCCGCAGCCCAGGCCGCCTCGCAGCCCGCATGCCCCGCCCCGATCACCACTATCGAATAATCTTTCATCGGCTGTGTTTCACGTGAAACATTGAAGTTTAAAGCTCTAGCCAAAAATATTTGAAACTTACTGTAATCTATTCAGTTGATCGACCTGAGATCATTTTCAACTTGTTTTTCAGGAGAATTCAGTAGACAGGAGTCAGGAGTCAGAATACAAAATTCCCCCACCACCCAAGTAACTGGCCTCTACCTTTTCTACTAGGCTTCGGACTCAATGTATTTGGGGGGTGGGGACTACTGACTTCTGTATTCTTTCTTTGGTGTAACTCATTGATTTATGAGACATTTCTCAATTGTGAGAGATAATCTCTCAGAGTGGAATATGTAAGAATCTAAAAAGATGCTTGACAGGAGCGGAATGTTTCACGTGAAACA
>Ga0307380_10002538_pt1 | contig 25879 bp, 27 predicted proteins | sample UN3MG_FD_202239 | JGI IMG/M metagenome (GOLD analysis project Ga0307380, IMG submission 202239) | Soil microbial communities from Risofladan, Vaasa, Finland - UN-3 | ecosystem: Environmental > Terrestrial > Soil > Coastal area > Acid sulfate soil | place: Finland: Risofladan, Vaasa | collected... | reverse complement strand
ACTGCTAATCTTCTTACTTTAGGAAGATAAGGATTACTGGTATAGGCCATTTTTTGCTCCTGGTTATTAATAATCATATGAGTTTACTAGTTTTACCTTTTTGTTGCAAAGGTATTGAACAATTGCGCCTATAACCTATAGTATTGACAATTATACCTTTTAGTAGTAAAATACAAAAAATCTGATTAAAATATGAATCAAGAACTATTTCCAAATCACTCTCAAGTTGTTAGAGCGGCTGATTCCCAACCTGATTATAGCTTACAGCCGGGCTTTAGGAAATTGATTCAAGCATCTGGCCCAAGAACCTTGGAACAAAAGTCAGCAGAAAATATCTGGCAAATAGAAGCTGACCCGAGAACTGAAATCCCTGAATGGAATATTAGATCACAAGTCCATCAAATAAGCCCGGTTTTAAGACGAAGAGCGCAGGAAATTCCTTCTAACAATTCCTCTGGCCTATCTAACCGGGTTGAACAAGCAATATCATTAGTTCGCCAGAGCCCGATAGATGCCGAGCTTGCCGGTACAACCTTTTATGAAAGGACCGTTGCTGAACAAAAACAAGAACGATCGCTCCAACAAGCTTTGGCAAAACCGGAAATAGCAGGTGATATGACTATAACTTTGGCAGTTGGAGTTGCCCTTTTTCATTTAGCTACTAGAAGAATTCCTCAAAAATCTCACCAAAGAGTGTCCCGTCTTGCTACTGCTTTTCTTTTAGGAGCCTGTTTATTAACTGCTTGCAGTAGTGCACCTGCTACAGCAACAGACGTACGGCCTACCGAAAAGCCAACTGGTGGAGGTGGAGCACCCATCATCCTTTCGATGCGGGTCATGGATGAAGTTGTAGAGAATGAGTTGCAGGTAGGAGGCTCTAATCTCGAACCTCATGAAAATCAATTATATTGTCTCCAATTTAGAGACGAAAACAGTGGAGTTCTTTCGGAGGAGAGGGGAGATGGTAGCTGGTTTTCGGGAATGGTGCATTTCCCAAATGACGCTCTTCATCAAACTCTTGAACCATGGGAAATTGCTTGCTTGAGCGCCCGGATCACCGACTGTAACGGTTCTCCAGAATCCGCGTGGTCAGATGTAAGGTTAACTTGGGGCGACCCGAACGCCTGCAATTTACCACCGACAAAAACACCGGTTCCAACCGAACATCCTACTGCCACCCCGACTCAAACAGTACCACCTACCGAAACTGCCACCCCGACTCAAACCCCACCTCCAACAGAAACTGCCACTCCGCCTCCGCCACCCACTTTAAAACCAACTATGGCAGTTATAAATACCGAAGTGCCACCGACCCAAGAATCAGAAAGAGTAGCTAATTGCGGTAGGGCTAACGAAAATACCTGTGAATTAAGAACATATGCAGAGTGCTTGGGTTTCTGGCGCGGCCAAAAACAAGGAATAGAAATAAATGAACTAGGCGCACTATACGGTTGGTGCATTCCGTCTTGTACGGGACTTCCAGAAGATCCAAACCAAATCCCATCTTGGCTTAACGAGAAACTCCCAGATACACCATGCGATTAGTTTGGTATACAAACACTACCCCAACTTGTGTTTTTTAACAGTAAAATAACAGTAAGAATTAAAATAAAAGCTGAAGAAGAGCAACCATCCCGATAACCGTCCAAATAATATTCAAGACTGCTGGCTGATAAACCTTCTTTTTTAGAGAAATAATCACAATTCCGACTGCTCCAGTTACATTCAGTAGTTGATAAATAGCAGACTGTGAAGAGATGAGATTAAAACTTAAAAGAGCATAAGCTCCAATAATAGCTATAGTCCCATACCAACCAATAATTTCAAGAAGTTTTTTATTCATCTGTTGAGCTAATTATAATATAAATTAATTTACTTGTCATTAACATAAAATATTTTTTATTGGCTTAGCCAACTCTTCTTTAGGGTATTCTTCCGTCTCTAATCTAGCCTGCCAACCAACCGCCGTCAACATACAAAACAGTTCCGGTAATATAATCAGCTTCCTTGCTGGCCAAAAAAGCCACCGCCGCACCAATGTCTTTTGGCTGGCCAATGCGTCCCTTGGGAATTCGGGCCAGCATTTCGGCCTTGGCTTTTTCATCCTCAAGCGTTCCTTTAGTCATATCGCTTTCAATACTTCCAGGAGCAACGCTGTTGACGTTAATGCCTTTTTTAGCCAAATCCAGGGCCATGGTAGCGGTCAAACCAATCACCCCGCCTTTGGAAGCCGTATAATGAGCAATCTGATTAAAACCAATACCGACACCGCCCGAGGCGATAGAGCTGATGTTAACAATTCTTCCTCCTTGACCCATTATTTTAACCGCTTCACGGCTGCACAAAAACTGGCCTTTAAGGTTAACATCCAAAATCTGGTCCCAATCCTCTTCAGTAATAGTGGCAAAATCAGCATACTTTATAATTCCGGCATTGTTGACCAAAATATCAAGCTTACCCCATTTATCTTTAAGTTCAGCAAACATTTTTTCCACCTGGTCAGCCCGGCTAACATCCGCCTTCAGGCTAAACGAATTCCTACCCATTTGTTTAACCTCATTAACTACTTTTTCTGCCTCTTCAATATCGGAATGATAATTTACCGCCACATCCGCTCCTTGTTCAGCCAGGGCCAAAACAACCCCTTTACCAATGCCGCGCGAACCGCCGGTCACCAAAGCTTTTTTACTATTAAGTTTAAACATCATTTTTACCTCCTCCTGTCTCCTTAAAACTCCAAAAAAAAGGATGGCTATTTTAATCCTACTAGCTTGACAAAAACTTTACAAGATGGCACCATTCTATTGATGAAGCGCCTGCTTACTTTGTTTATTTGGTTTCCGGCCGCTTTGCTTACTATTTTTATTTCTTTTTTGTTTTACATCTACCGGCTGCAAGACCTATACCAGCAAACACAACAAATTAAAAGCATTAATGCCTTTACCCGATTTCTGCCTTCGGTTTTAGGTCTTTCCGCAACTCCGGAGGACAACACCACCGAATCAGTAAAAAAATATCTTAATAAGTATAAATCACCGATGAAAGAAAGCACTCCTGCTTTAGTCCAATGGGCAAGGGAATATGACGTTGACCCATTTTTAATTCTTGCCATTGCCCAGTGCGAAACCAATTTGGGTAAAAAGTCTCCGGAAAACTGTTTTAACGCCTTTGGTCTGGGTATCTACGGAGACAAAAAACTTTGTTTTGAAGACTGGGATGATGGTTTCCGGTTTATGGCCAAAACTTTGAGGCAAAAATATCACGACCAAGATTTGTATACCCCAGAAGAAATTATGGAAAAATACTGTCCTACCTCAATTGAAAAATCTGACGGCCACTGGGCTAAATGTGTAAATCGCTTCCATGAAGAAGCCAGCAATATTGGCCTATAATATTAGTACTTGACATATTATAAGTTTTGTGGTAAAGTACTCGGCAGATCCATTGGTAAACCTCACCGGGCTTACTGATGGATTTTTTTTAGCCCAAAGCTTAACTATAGGTTATTTATGTTTAGACATTGTTATCGTTATAACATGGCTTTTGGTTTGCTAAAAAAGTCTCAAGCGGCTAAAATTTAGCTGTGTTTGATTTTAAAAAAAGTTTTTCCATCTTAATAGGAAAAATTATTATTTTCTTGCTTAAAATCAGCAAATCCGGAGCCACGGCCGCACCAGGACTTTATGCTTTAAAAATTGATCCTCGGCTTTTACGTAAACTCCAAACCCAACTTAAATTTTCTCTGGTTATTTCCGGAACCAACGGTAAAACCACTACTGCAAGAATGATTGCTTCAATCTTCAAATCAGCTGGTATTGATTTTTATCACAACCGCTCAGGTTCAAATTTACTAAGAGGCATTGTTTCTACCTTAATAAGTAAAATTACTCTTTCGGGGAGACTTTCTTCCTATCTCGGCTTATGGGAAGTAGACGAGGGAGTTTTACCTGAAGCTTTAAACCAGCTAAAACCAGAAATTGTGGTTTTAACCAATCTTTTCCGTGACCAGCTGGACCGCTACTTTGAAATTGATGCTTTGGCTAAAAAATGGCAAGAAGCCTTAGTAAAATTAAAAAAAACATCGGTCCTGATTATCAATGCCGATGATCCGTCATTAAGCCATATTACCAGAGGTTTAAAGTGTAAGATGGTTTATTATGGTATCACCGACAAAAGCTTTGGCAGTAATATTCTTTCTCACGCCTCTGACGCCACCTTTTGCCCTCAATGTTTTTTACCTTTGGATTACCAAACCTGTTTTGTTTCTCATTTAGGCATTTACCGTTGTCGGAAATGTGGCGAGATTCAACCTGAAAAAAATGTCAAAGCCATAAAAGCAAAATTTTTTAAAAATAAAGTTTATCTTCAAATTAAACAGTCTAAAAAAACTTATCCAATAACGATTAATCTTCCCGGCATTTACAACATTTACAATGCTTTAGCCGCCTTTACTGCTATCTCGGTTTTAAAAATCCCAACTGATAAGATTATCCAGGGATTTAAAAATTTCAGGCCGGCTTTTGGCCGTTTTGAACAAATAAAAATTAACGGCAAAATGTTGACTTTAATGCTAATTAAAAACCCTGCCGGTTTTAACCAAGTTTTAAAAACTTTAGGCCAACTTGACAGAATTAATAGAATACATTTACTTATCGCTTTAAATGACCTGATTGCTGATGGCCGTGATGTTTCCTGGATTTGGGATGTAGATGTTAAAGCCCTAAACAAGCTTAAAATTGATAAATTAATCGTTTCCGGCACCAGGCTTTATGATATGGCCATAAGGTTGAAATACGCGCTTAAAACTGCGGATATTCATTTAGAAGCAAGCCTTAAGAAAGCAGTCAATACTTTAATTAATCCTAGCCAATCGCAAGGAAAGAATGTAAAAAACTTATATATCTTAGCTACTTATACAGCGATGCTTGAAATAAGAAAGATTTTAGCTCAGAAAAATCTCGTTCACTCTACCTGGAAGGATTGAAATTGACATTTATCATTCCCGACTTGATCGGGAATCTATAAAAATAAATCATTATCTATTATGTTGTTAAACATTGGCCATCTTTATCCCGACCTGCTTAACATCTATGGTGACCGGGGTAATATCATTTGCCTTAAAAAGCGCTGTCAATGGCGGGGGATTGAGGTCAAAGTAACCGACGTTTCTTTAGATTACCAGCTTAAAGCCGGTGAGTTTGATTTGTTTTTTGGCGGAGGAGGCCAAGACAGACAGCAGCTGATTGTAGCCAAAGATTTGCAAAAAAAAGCCAGGGTTTTAAAACAAGAAGCCCTAAGAGATGTACCAATGCTTACTGTTTGCGGTACTTATCAGCTTTTTGGCCATTTTTTTAAAACTAACACTGGTTGCAAAATTCCCGGTATTTCCATTTTTGATGTCTACACCGTTAGCTCTCATCAAAGAAAAATCGGCAACATTGTCGTTAAACTCAATCCCTTAATCGCTCAGTCACTCAGTAACCCAGTCACTTTTAATCACTCAGTCACTCAAAATCTTGTCGGTTTTGAAAACCACATCGGCAACACCTTTTTCTCCCGACATGCCAAGAGTGACTCACCTGCGAGGTGGGTTACTCAAGACACCTCGGGAACATCTCTAGCTCTTCCCTTAACTCTTCCCTTGGGAAAAGTAATGAAAGGCTGTGGGAATAATGGCCAGGACAAAACCGAAGGAGCGATTTTTAAAAATGTTTTAGGTACTTATCTTCACGGCCCGCTTTTGCCAAAAAATCCTCATTTGGCTGACTGGCTGATCAAAAAAGCACTGGAGATTAAATATAAAAAGCCAATTGCCCTAAAATCCCTTGATGATTCTTTGGAGTGGCAGGCTCATCAGGCTGCTTCTAAAAGAGGCTAGTTTTTGCTAAAATATAAGGTTAATCTATCATTTAGTTATAAACTATAATAAAAAGTCAGTATTATATAGACCTGCCATAAAAAGGAGGTGAGAATTTTTGGGCCGTAAATTAACTCAAGCCGACCAACCTCAATTAGATCCAGAATTCGCGGCAACAATGCAAAAACTTGGTTTTGATCCTCAACAAATTTGTACTGGTGACATAGGCACTTTGATGGAACAAGCCTCACCCAATGTAAAAGAGGAAGAATTCGGCAATTTGAGAGCCGCACTTGTTACTGCACTTTACCAAGTCGGGAGGGGCGAAGAATTACAGGATTGGGCAATGAATCTATAGTTTTCACCAAAAATTAAAAAGTACCTTTTACAACAACCGACAGTCATTGGTAGAGACGCAATTAGCAGCGGGGGTAGCTGGAATTGGCATCGCGCTGAGCGCGATTAAAGCCACGCTTAGCGTGGCAGACGCGCATTTATAACTGAATATTTCATATTTCGTTAGAAAAGGGTTATTTAAAGGCCGGGGTGGCGGAATTGGCAGACGCGCAGGACTTAGGATCCTGTGGAGGTCAAACTCTATGTGGGTTCGAGTCCCACCCCCGGCACAAAGGTTGATCCTTTTTAAGGATGATCCCTGGCAGGGATCATCCTTGTAGAATTCAACTCTGAATATGTTTAAAATGTAAATTTTTTTAAAAGGAGGTGAATATGGTAGACGATGAATCACAAAGGTTTCCTCAGCCTTATAAGGTAGATTTGGCCAACATCCGACGAGCAATAGAAAACTCTAGCCGAAGGGGACCAGCTCCCAACAGAATAACCAATGCTGACTGGAAACATGTTTCACGCACAAAAGATCATTTGCATTTATCAGAAAGAGCCAAGCTAGCTTGGGCAGTGAAGCATATTTTTGGCAAAGAAAAACCCCGGCTAAACTCACGTGAAGCTAATGATTTTTTTTATCTGGTTTTCCATGTCTTAAGTGACGAACACCCAGCCCTACCTGATCTTCGTCTTAGTGCTCAACGAACAGCAGAAGAACAAAGAAGGCAACAAGAAAGACAAGCATTATTAAAAAAAAGGGTAGCGGTAACTCAAACTGCGGACGCAATTATTAAACCCGGCACTTCCCCTGATGCAAAAGAAACATTAGAACAAAGGTTAGCCGGATTTAGTGAAACTGAAAAAGGAGACCTTAAAACTGCAGTTACTACAACACAAGAGTTAATTGGACAAATAGGTATAGATCCGGACACTGCTGTTCGTGCCGCAACAAATCTTGCTGCGATATTTTCACCACACTTTCCCCAATCTGAAAGTGTTAAAAGCCCAGCAGGTTCAGATACCGTAGCAGCAGCAGAATAGCGATTGTTTATTTTTTGGTTGGCCTTATTTCTCTGGTAATTATTTTGCCAAGAGGATTGTATTTGGCCAAAAACCATATTAAAGACAAGTCTTGAAAATTAGTGTCTATAATTACGCGGTGTCAAGAGGTCGACACCTACGCGGTGTTAGGAAAGCATGGAAGACAAATTTGACCTTTTCCGGCATGATATTGTTCCAGTTGTACCACCTGAACCAGAAGACAGAAAGTGTTCTCTAACTCCTAAAGATGAAAAATATCTTTGTTCTTTGATTGGCCCAGAAGCAATTAGTTATTTAAAAGAGGAGCTTCAGGTAGAATTAGTTAGAAATTTAACAAAAGAAGAAAGATATCAAAAAGGAAGGTATAGATGGGGAAAAACTTCAGTCTTTGAGTTTGAGCTAGGGGGCCGTGTCGTAGTAATAAATGAAGAAAAATTTAAGAGATCACAGTTGCCTTTTCTTGAACAGGCAAATGCCGAACAAGAAGAAGGGGCTAAAAAAAAGGTGAGCAGAAAAGGCGTTAGTATTAGCTTTTACTTCGCCGATAAACCTTGGGGGGCGATTTCGAAGAGGTGAGGGAAACATTGCAATCCGGAACAATTCCTTTTTTAAAAACCTTATGGAGCTTCGTCCAGAAGATAGACAATGATGTTTTTATTACCCCTATGGATAAACGAAGGCTCCGATTGTATACAAAATTTTTTAAAAAAACTAAACGCCCGCGAATATTTGTATTTGATTTAGAAAGTTATATTGCCCACAGAAACACTAAATGTATGCCAAAACCTGTTTAATGAATAATCACGCTATACCAAGAGGTTGACACCTGCGCGGTGTTATGAAAAATACCGGACGACAGCTTTGTCAACTTTAAATTTATATGTCAGTTTAGTCTATTTGGTTTTGGTAGGTATAAGCGGACCGATAATTGACCATTGGAACGTAAAAATTGTTTATTTTTTGGTTGGCCTTATTTCTCTGGTAACTATTTTACCAAGAGGCTTATACCTAGCCAAAAACCACATAAAAGATAAGTTTTGAAAACAAGTATTATTATTTAAGCTGGGAGAAATATAATGACTAAGTGGACTCGAAAAAATATATTAAAAGTGGTTGGAGTAGATGAGTCAGCACTTGGATCAGAGGTGTTGGCAAATTTAAAAATAAGAAGGCAAGAGTTAAATCAAGGAGCGGCAGAGCAGAATTTATTGGATGGAGCTATCTTACCTCCTTATGAATTTACTTTGCAAGATGCACTAGATAGCATGATGTTTGATGGTGGCGTAAGCGGTGCTCCACAAAGCAAAGATATCAGACCTTATCTTATAGAAGTATTACTATAGATGTTTCCACTGCCGCATTATAATCAACTTAATGTAGTAATTGATCTGATGAAGAAAGAGGTGGCTTAGCTGAGGGAAACGAAGGCTGGGCTGGTTTAGAATTGCCAGCAGAAACTCAGTCAATTGCACCTGAAGATTGGATTAGGTTTGAGGCCGGAGCCGAAGGTGTCGTTTTAGAGCAACTTTAAATTGTTTACTCCAAAATCTACCCCTTCAGTATTCACCAGACAGGCGACTCTTTCCAAGTTCTTGTTTTTCCTTGTTCAAAATTGTAAGCTGACATAAGCAAATTTGTGAAAAAATATGTTTGATCAAACTAGGGTCAACAAGATAATCCGCTCCCTTATTATTTCGGATTTTTGCCTCTTTTTTGCTCTCGGTCTTTTATCACCGATTTTTGCCGTTTTTATCCTCCAAAATATAGAAAATAAAATCGCGGTAATCGGCTACGCCGTTTCCTGCTACTGGATTACCAGAGTTATCATGGTAATTCCTTTAAGCCGCTTGATGGACAAACTAAAAGGCGAGTTTGACGAGTATTCTTTTATGGTCATCGGCACTTTCCTAATCTCCCTCATCCCACTGTTCTATATTGTCTCATCTCAACCCTGGCATATTTATTTACTGCAAATTGCCAATGGTCTTGCCAACTCAATAGCTGTTCCTGCTTGGCGTATACTCTTCACCAATCACATTGATCGAAAAATTGTCGGCTTTGAATGGTCTTTGGAAGATGTCGGCGTCGGCATTGCCACCGCCTTAAGCGCCGCTATCGGAGCCCTTGTCGCCGACAAATTTGGTTTTAACATTCTTTTTGTGGCCGTATCTTTTTTTGGAATAATCGGAGCCCTAATTCTCCTTACACTAAACAAAAGCAAGAAATCAATCCTAGGAGAATTAATAAACGGTAAATCTGATAAAGCACCCCTAAAAATCGACACTCTTAAATAGAGTGTTATAATCTAAAATAATGACCATTCCAAAAGATAGCAAACCAGGCAAACAACCTATGGGAGCAACAAGGTTCATTAGACCATCAAGATTAACACCACGACAGTGGGAAAAACTCGATCTAAATGAAAGAGAAGGACTTCCTGATGATGATTTAGATGATTTAGATTTAATAAGGCCGGTGGATGACACTGATATGCTTTGTCCTCATGAGGTTCGTGTAAGTACTGACACCACCATCTATATAATATGATAAGTTTTGTTTATACCAAAATTAAACTCTAAGACCTTTCAAAAAACCTCAAGTTCTTGTCTTTTTCTGCCCAAAATAGTAAATTGATATCAGGCTTATGAAAAACAAAGTCATTTCTTTTATTTGGCAAAGAAAAATATTTTTAGCCAGCCTCATTTTTTTATTTTTGCTTGGCTTTTTTGGCTTTAGGTTTTTTGCCGCCAAAAAACAGCCTAAAATCCAAACAACAACAGTAAAAAGAAAAGATATCGGCCTTGTCATTTCCGCTTCAGGAGAAATCAAATCCGAGGAAGAAGCAACTTTAAGATTCCAAACCTCCGGTCAATTAGCTTGGGTAGGAGTTAAAAAAGGCGATAAAGTGAAAAAATGGCAGGCAGTCGCTTCAATTAATATAAAAGAGCTGGAAAAAACGCTTCATCAAGAACTTTTAGACTATATGAACGAACGTTGGGATTATGAGCAAACCAACTTGGATACTTATAAAGATGCCGCCTTAAGCGAAACTATCAGAAGAGCCAAGGAAAAAGCCCAGTTTGACCTTGACCGGACGGTACTGGATGTGGAAATTGCCGACATAGCCTTAAAATACAGCACCTTAGTCAGTCCCATTGACGGTATTGTTACTGAAATAACCTGTCCTTATCCCGGCACCAATGTCTACTTTGTTTCCGATAAAATTGTTATTACCAGCCCGGAAAAATTATATTTTTCCGCTTCTATTGACGAAATTGACATTGCCAAAATAAAGACCGGTCAGCAAGCAAGCCTCTTGCTTGATGCTTACCCGGATGAACAAATCAGCACCAGTGTTCATGAAGTTGATTTCACGGCCACTACCACCTCCGGCGGTGGGACTGCTTTTAACATCAAGTTTCTACTGCCGCCAAATACGGAAAATGAAAAGTTTAAATTGGGTATGAATGGCGATGTTGAAGTTTTTGTTGAAGAGAGAAAAGATGTCTTAAGCGTACCTGTAACTGTGGTTTCTGAAGGTGAAGAAAACGGAACCTATGTTTGGGTGTTAAAAGATAACACTCCGGTTGTAAAACCAGTAACAACGGGCATCAGCGATGATATTAATATCGAAATTGTCAATGGCCTTGGAGAGGGCGAACTGATTATAACTTCGGGATTTAAAGAGCTCGAAAAGCTTAAAGAAAAGAAAAAATGAAGCCTCTGATAAAATTGGTAGCAATTAAAAAAACCTACCAAATGGATGGTATTTCAGTTAAAGCACTTGACGGAATTGATCTTCAGATTAATAAAGGAGACCTGATGTCAATTATCGGTCCGTCTGGTTCGGGTAAATCCACACTCATGCACATTATCGGCTGTTTAGATCGACCGTCTGAGGGCAAGTTTTATTTTGACAACAGAAAAGTCGCTGGTTTATCCGACGAACAATTGGCCGAGGTCCGTAACCAAAAGATCGGTTTTATTTTCCAATCATTTAACCTCCTTCCTCGGGTTTCGGCCTTAAAAAATGTTGAACTGCCACTTTTGTACAGTAACATCAGTAGTCAGGAAAGAAGAAAACGCGCCTTAGAACAACTTAAAAAGGTTGGTTTGGAAGACAGAGTTGACCATCATCCCAACCAGCTTTCCGGCGGCCAGCAACAAAGAGTGGCGATTGCTCGAGCCTTGGTCAACAACCCGCAAATGATTTTGGCTGATGAACCAACCGGTAATCTTGATACCAAATCCGGCCAAGAAGTAATGACTCTTTTAAAATCATTAAACCAAAAAGGTCATACCATTGTTATTGTTACCCATGACCCCGAGTTAGCCCAGCAAACCAAAAAAATTGTTAAATTACTGGACGGCAAAATAGTTAATTAATATGCAGTTTAACGAATCATTTACCGTTGCCTTTGATGCCATCAGGACAAACAAAACTAGAACCTTCTTAACGATGCTGGGTATTATTATCGGCGTTTCCGCCGTTATTTTGCTGGTAGCTATTGGTTCGGGCCTAAAAAATTATGTTTTAGAGCAGTTTGAAAGCCTGGGAGCAAACACTTTGGTGATCATGCCCGGAGAATTAAGTATGGGGTCCGAAGATGAAGGCGGCGGTATGCCCGGCGGCGGAGTTACCTCTTCCAAATTCACCTTTGACCATCTTAAGGAGCTGGAAAGAAAAGGAAAAACAATTAAGACCGTCATGGCCTACATGGAAAATAACGCCAAAATGAGATATAAGGGAAAAACCCATGTTACTCAGGTAGCGGGCGTGGGCCCGCAATATCAGGAAATACGCAGCCAAAAAGTAATTTCCGGCTCTTTTTTTACTCTGGCCCAATATAATTCTAGCAAGCGGGTTTGCGTTTTAGGCGCGACCGTGGTTGAGAAGCTTTTCGCACAAACTAATCCTCTCGGTAAAAAAATTACCATTGCGGACCAGCAATACACGGTCTTAGGCGTACTGGAAGAAAAAGGCAGTCTAGGCGGAATTGATATGGATGATCAGGTGTTTATTCCGGCCACCACTGCTTTGCGCCAGTTTGACATGGAATATATCCAATCTTTTTTGGTCCAATCGGAAAACCCGCAGGTCATTCCCCAAACGATCAATGAAATCGAGAAAATTTTGCTCAAATATTTTGACGAAGATGAGTTTAGCGTTTTGGATACCAAAAATATCCTCCAAGCCATTTCTCAAGTCTTAAGCGCCCTAACCTTAGCTCTCGCCGGAATTGCCGCTATTTCTTTGGTCGTCGGCGGAATCGGGATTATGAACATTATGTTGGTTTCCGTTACCGAAAGAACCCGGGAAATAGGCTTAAGAAAAGCGGTCGGCGCTAAACCCAAAGATATTCTCTTTCAATTTCTGGTAGAAGCGGTTATTCTTAGTTTAGTCGGCGGTATTTTAGGGATCAGTTTCGGGGTTTTAGGCTCCCTGCTTTTACGAAAATTCATCAAGACAGCGATTACCAGCTGGTCGATTATCATTGCTTTTTCCGTTTCCGCTCTGGTAGGCGTCATCTTTGGCGTCGCGCCCGCAGCCAAAGCTGCCAAACTTGATCCCATAGAATCTTTGCGCTATGAATAAGTATAAATGCCGGTATCGCACGCCAGACCGTTTTCGACGAAGTGTTAAGCATAAGATAGCTAAATTAAAAATTCGTGGTAAAATAAACCAGTATGCCGTTAAAAAAAATAAAACCTAAGACTGAGTTAAAAACTAGTGTAAAAGCCAAACTTACTTGGCTGCCGAAAAAGACTTTTGAACTGGAATTTGTAATTCCCTGGGAAAAGGTAAAGCAAGCCCATAACGAAGTTTTGCTAAACGAAGCCAGTAAGATAAGTTTGAAAGGATTCCGTAAGGGAAAGGCACCCCTGGAGCTGGTTGAAAAAAGCTTTGACAAAGAGAAACTTTACCAAAAGGTTTTGTCTAGAATTTTAGCTCCTGCTTATGAAGATGCCATAAAGCAGCACCAATTACGGCCGATTATTTCTCCCAAAATCCAACCTTTATCTTTAGTTGAAGCCAAAGATTGGCAGTTTAAGGCTGTTGCCTGCGAAACGCCTACCGTCAAATTGGGTAATTACCAGGAAGCGATTAAAGCAGAACTGGCCAAAGGAACTATTTGGGTTCCCGGAAAGGGAAAACCTGATAAAAAAGAACCCAAACCCAGCTATGATGAGAAGCTTAAAACCGCCACTCGTGCCTTAAAAGAAACGGTTGAGGTGGAAATTGCTGATATCCTGACCGAAGACGAGCTTAACCGCATGTTGACCAGATTACTTGACCAAGTAAACAGTTTGGGAATGACTATTGACCAGTATCTTAGCTCAAAAAATATTACCCAAGAGCAGTTGAGAAACAACTTAAGAAAACAGGCAGAGCAGACGTTAAAACTGGAGTTTGTTTTACAGGCCATTGTTCTAGAGCAAAAAATCAAGATTTCCAAAGAAGAAGTTGACAAAATGATTCAGGCTACGCCAGACAAAAAAATTCAACAAAAGCTTGATACCGAATTCCAGCGTAGCTATATTGCCTCGCTTTTAGCCAAAAGAAAAGCCCTTGACTATTTAACCAGCCTATAGTAGAATAGGCGCCAAATGGATTCTTTTGGAGACTTTTCTAATAACTCAAAATCGAAAAAAAATCAAAAGCCCACAAATTTTATTGAGGCTTTGAAAGACTTTGGTTCTTCGGCTAAACAACAAGCTAAGGATTTGACTTTTGGCACCGGTAAAGACACTTTAGACCAGATTTCTGGCTTTTCTTCGACTCCCAGCAAACCGCAAACCGGTGAACTAACCCCGGAACAGCCTTTTGATTTTGAAGAATATTTAAGCTCTCGGGAAAAACAAATCGTTTCTCAGGAAAAACAGCGATTTGAACGCCGGATTGAGGAAGAAAGATTGGTTTTTCACCGCAAGCAGGAAGAAGCTAAACTGCAGGTAAAGGCTGTGCAAGAGGAGCTTAAAAAATTAGCTGACGCCACCGAAGGTCTTTCCGAAGAAATTAAAACCGCTACTTTTGTGGCCACAGTTGATCCGGGCACATATCACGAGGGCTTTTTTGACCGGATAAGAAGAATAATTAAATCTGCCAGAGAAAAAATTGTTGATTCTAAAACCTGGCTGCAAACTTTCAACCATCGGGCCAAAAAACAGTCCTTCTATTGGTTTAGCGCCGGAAAATCAGGCACTAAATTCACTTTAAGCCAGGAACGCTACATGTCCACCCAGGTGGGTTAAAAACAGGGATGAGTAAAACTACATGCCAATTAGTTCCAGAAAGTCTACTTGCAAGGAGGGAAAATGGCTAATAGATGCGCTCTCACTAAACTAGACGGATCATCATTAAATACTGCGGAAGCGTCAGAACTTGTTCTTGATCTTTCTCGTAGATTAGTGGATCTTGTGCCTGTACCTTCAACAGTAAGTACACGTCCTCTTGACGGTAAAGGAAATAGGTGCGGTATTCTATGTTCTTGTAATACAGTACATATGGAGCCTTCATGTGGTCCAGCATTAGAAGCCCTTTCTCTGACACGGAAGCCCCTTTCACTCTTTGAGGTCCTTTGATCTTTTTGCCTTCCTTTTGACTCTTGACAAAAAATTTTACCCTTGTAATATATAAAATATATGTACAAACCAACTTTCCTTTTTTTTAACCTTATTATTAAGCTTCCAAAGGAGGTTGGGTTTTTTGTTTAGAAAATAAAACAAATTAAATAAAAACTAAACCTCCGCAAGGAGGTTTTTTTATGTAGAAAAGAGGTGATAAAAAATGGCCGTACCAACCGCAAATCCAGAAGTGGTCGAAAAGGAAACAACCCTACCTGATGTTGATCCATCTAACCTTCAAGCCCCTGGCTCTATTATTTCTTTTTCCAACCCCAATTCAAGATTATGGGGAGAAGGAGCTGAGGCAAATAATTGGACTGGTAGTGCTTTGGTTGAACTAGGGGAACTTCCTAATCAACAAACAGTACCAAGTCTATAAAGTGAATAAAGACTTAGTAATTTTAATTATTTTATTAAATTTATTAATTATTAATTACTTAATGTTTTAAGATAACTTTTTGCCTTATTTTTGAAATTGACTCCTGAAGTCTGGCTTGTTAAAATACCATTAACAGACGGGCGGTTAGCTCAGCTGGTTAGAGCGTTCGCTTGACGTGCGAAAGGCCATAGGTCCGAATCCTATACCGCCCACCAGTTGCGAATTGTCTGACGCGGCGTCAACCGCGCCCACTGTTTTTGATTGATATAACTTATTTCTTTATCTTTTAAAAATAGGTTCAGATCTGCTTTTTGAGCGATTTTTAAGAATTTAGAAAGTTTATGAGCCTACATTGTTAAATTAATGAATTCTTTAGCACGCTTTATTCCTTCATGTTCGTATTCAGCCAGATTTACTAATTTTTCTTCTAAAGTTTTCTTTTGGGAAACAAGGTTATTTTTCTTTTCTAAATACTAAGCTTTATCAATCAGCCCATCTAAATGTAAGTCTAAGAGTTTATTAAGTTTTACGTTAATTCCATCTAATTCTTGGTTTAAATTCTGGCTGAATAAATTAAGATTTAAAGCGTGCTTTTGTTCATCTTTTGATAATCTTTCCAAAACCTTTTTACCGATATTTCCGGTAAAGAAACTTAGGGAAATGTTTTATTGAACCTATTTCTTTAAGTATAAATTTAGAATTTTTCTTTATAAGAATTGTAATTGAAGCTTCTTTAATATTTTTTTCTAATTTTTCAGGGCAATGAATACTGTGTTCAAATAGTTCTTTCTCAGAAAAAATATTCCTGATTAAGTCGCTAATCACTCCACCATGAGCTACAAGAGTAAGAAATTTTTCAGGATATTTTTGGTTAAGATTATTTATAAGGTTTTCTAGTCTTCTGCCTGCATTTTTTGAAGAATCTCCATATTTTGGTTGAAAATCTCTATGAAGAGTTGAATGTTCCCATAGTCTCAAAAAATTCTCAAAATCCAAAGACGGATCATCACCCCAATTAAACCTTTCTCTAAGGTTCTTATTAATAAGTACTTCTAAGCCCTGGCTTTGAGCTATAATGGCGGCTGTTTCTAAACATCTTTTCAGCGGGCTTGAAAAAACCTTATGAATACGTATTTTTTGAAGAAAAGCGGCTGTATGTTTTACCTGTATTAAACCTACTTCTGACAAAGAGGGATCTTCTTTAATTGCTTGCTTTTGACCATGACGTATAAGAAAAAAGGTTGTCATAAAAATTAAATATATTAATTATAACTAACATTATACCTTATTGTAATATTGTTTCGAGAAGTAATAAGAAGAAGTATCATTTACTCCAGGGATTTAATTTTTCTTGCTTGGCTTGGTTTTCTGCTGCTAAAAGTAGATCCTGGTATTTAAGCTTAGCTCTTTTTCATAAATAACAGTTTTCAAAGACCCTGACGGACTAGAGAAATATTAAGGATGAGGGTATTAAACAAGAGGGTTTAAATCCCTCAACTCTGATCAGCATGGAAGCCAACGCCTCCGGCACTGACGCTAGAATCGCACCATATCGCTTACGACTTTACGAGTTATCGCAACTGGACTTGATATATACCTTTGAGTTAAAATATCATTAATTAATTCTAAAATAAGTTCTATTGCCTTTAAGAAAGGCACCCATTCGTCGCTTTGCTCCTCAGGTTAAGCAGGAATGTTTTTGGAAAAACAAGTGTTACTTTTGACATTTGAAATGTAAAAATGGGAAGTACAAAACCAAAAATTAAAAACTTAACAGCCATGCGCCATTCGTGCGAACATGTGCTGACTCAAACCATGCTGAAGCTTTATCCGGGTATTAAAATGGCTATGGGACCGGCCACTGATGAAGGTTTTTATTTTGACTTTGATCCTGGTAAACACAAAATCTCGGAAGCTGATTTCCCTAAAATTGAAAAAAAGATGGCCGAGATTGTCAAAATGAATCTTCCCTTCAAACGCCAAGAATTATCCGTAGATGAGGCCAGAAAGTTATTCAAAGCTAACGAATACAAACAAGAATGGCTTTTGGAAATTAAGAAAAAAGGGGAAAAGGCGGTAATTTATACGACTGGAGATAAGTTTATTGACCTTTGCTGCGGCCCTCATCTCAAATCCACCGGCCAAATCGGTCCTTTTAATCTTTTATCTGTGGCCGGTGCCTATTGGCATGGTGATGAGAAAAATAAAATGCTGACCCGGATTTACGGCACCTGCTTTCCCACCCAAAAAGAACTGGATCATTATTTGTGGCAGCTTGAAGAAGCCAAAAAAAGAGACCACCGTGAATTGGGGAAAAAATTAAAACTGTTTATCTTTGATGATGAAGTAGGGCAGGGTTTACCTCTATATCTTCCCAATGGCGCCATGATCAGACACTTACTCATGGACTTTGCTTTAAATACTTATTTCAAACGCGGTTATAAACCGGTTTCAACCCCTCATATCGGTTCGGAAAAGCTCTGGGAGCACTCCGGCCACTTAAAGTTTTATGCGGACAGTATGTATGGCCCTTTAACAGTAGAAGGCAAAAAATATCGCTTAAAACCGATGAACTGTCCTTTTCATGTCAAGATGTACACTTCTGAAAAAAGAAGTTACAGGGATCTGCCGATCAGATGGACAGAAATGGGTACAGTCTATAGGTTTGAAAAGTCAGGGGAGCTTCATGGCCTGGTAAGACCGCGAGGTTTCACCCAAGATGACGCTCATATTATCTGCACTAAAGAGCAATTGATTGACGAAATCACGGCTGCCTTAGACATCACTATCTATATTTTTAAAACTCTAAAAATGGAAAATTTGATCTTTAAATTATCAGTAAAGGACCCTGACAATCTGGATAAATATTTTGGCAGCAACAAGGATTGGAACGAGGCAGAATCAGCTTTAAAAAAAGTGTTAATCGCTTCAGGCCATAAAGATTATGAAACTGATATCGGCGGTGCTGTCTTTTATGCACCAAAGATTGATATTGATGGTATTGATTCATTGGGAAGAAGGTGGCAACTTTCTACAATCCAAATAGATTTTAATCTACCGTACAGGTTTAAGATGAAATACATTGATAAAGACGGTAAAGAAAAAACGCCTTTTATGATTCATCGGGCTTTACTCGGTTCATTGGAAAGATTTATGGGTGTCTATATTGAACATACTGCCGGCGCCTTTCCTGTCTGGTTGTCACCAGTGCAAATCATGGTTATCCCTATTTCGGATAAGCAGAAAAAATATGCTCAAACACTTGAAGCTGAATTAAAAAAGCAAAATCTAAGGGTAGAGTTGGATCGTCAACAGGAAACTATGCAAAAGAAAATTAGAAGGGCTGAAGAACAGAAAATTCCCTATATGCTTATTGTCGGTCCTCGGGAAGAAAAGGAAAACAAAGTTTCCGTGCGCAAGCGAGGCGAAAAAGATCTTGGTCCAATGACTCTTCCTGAATTTATGGCTAAAATTAAAAAAGAGATTGAAGAAAAGAAATAAATTTGATAAAATATGTCTTGAATTCCTAAATTTAGTAGTTAGGATTCTAAACCAAAGGAGGTTTTAAGATAAAACGGTTTTATCAACTCAATCAATATATCCAAGCCCCAAAGGTCCGGGTAGTTGATGAAAAAGGTGGACAAGTCGGTATTATTTCCACTCAGGAAGCCTTATTTAAAGCAAGACAAAAAGGTTTGGATTTAGTTGAGGTTGCACCCAATGCGAATCCTCCGGTCTGTAAATTAATTGATTTTAAAAAATTTAAATATCAGGAAGATAAAAAACTGAAAGCGGGCAAGAAAGGTAAAAAACAGTACTTAAAAGAAATCAGGTTTACCCCTTTTATTGCCAGTAATGATTTTGAAGTCCGAGTAAATCGCGCCAAAGAATTTTTAACCGAAGGCCATAAAATCAGACTAACGGTAAAGTTTGTGGGCCGACAAATTACCAGAAAACAGTTTGGCTTTGAACTTTTGACCCGGGCTTTTGAACAGTTAAAAAATGTTGCCAAAATGGAAGTTGAACCTAAATTTCAAGGTAAACTTCTAATGATGGTAATCACACCAATAAAACAAACAAATAAAAGAGGTGAAAATGCCCAAGCAGAAAACAAGAAAATCAGTTCTAAAAAGATTTAAAGTCACCAAAACTGGCAAAGTCATCCGCCGCGGTTCTTTTGCCCGGCATTTGAATGCCAAAAAAACAAAGAAAAGACAACGGCGGCAAAGAGTCCCAAAATTAGTTACCGGCAAAATTGCCAAAAAAATTAAAAAAACTCTAGGTTACTAGAAAACCTAAATCTATACTATCCAGGATCGTAGATCTCCGCCAGCTGGCGGAGATCCAGGTTTGGAAAAAAAATGAGGGTAAAAACAGGTTTTAAAAGAAAAAGACGGCACTTAAAGGTTTTAAAAAGAACCAAAGGGATGCGTATGAGTAAAGGCCGTCTTTATAAGGTCTCAAAAGATGCCGCGTTGCATGCTGGCCAATATAGTTATCATGGCCGTAAACGCAGAAAAAGAGATTTTCGTAGACTTTGGATTCAAAGAATTAATGCCGGGTTGACGCCTTTTGGTTTAAAATACAGCCGCTTTATCTACCTTCTTAAAAAAGCCAAAATTAAGTTGGATCGTAAAATCCTGGCTGAATTGGTTTTAAATGATGCCGAAACCTTTTCCCAAATAGTCAAAACTGTTTGCCCTAAATGAGAGAAGAACTTCATAATTTAAATAACGAAGCGCTAGCTTTGATCCGGGAATGCAAAGAAAAGAAAGAACTTTGCGCTTTAAAAATTTCTTTTTTAGGCCGAAGAGGCAAGGTTAACCAGCTTTTAAAAAAACTGCCAAAACTTAAGCAGGAAAAAAGAGCTCAGCTTGGCCAGCTGATTAATGAAGTCAAACAGGCAATTCAAACAGCCATTGACCTTAAACAAAAATCCCTGATTGTTGAAAGTGAGGAAAAGGAAGAATTTTTTGATGTCACGCTCCCGGGGAAAAAACCACCCCAAGGTCATCTGCATTTAGTGACTTTGGCGATCGAGGAAATCAGTCGCATTTTTGAAAACATCGGTTTCGTCCGCGTTCGCTATCCTGAAGTGGAGTGGGATTGGTATGCTTTTGAAAGTCTCAACATGCCTCCTGATCATCCCGCCAGAGATGATTTTGAAAGTTTTTATATTAATGCTTCTTTATCAACTAAATTTGGCCGGTTATGCCTCACTCCTCATACCTCAAATGGCCAAGTTAGGGAAATGCAAAGAATCAAACCTCCAATAAGAATGACAAATATCGGTAAGTGTTATCGGCCAAACTACGATCCTTCTCATACTCCCATGTTCCATCAATTTGAAGGTTTGGTAATTGACAAAAATATTGCAATCCCACACCTTAAAGGCACGCTTGACTATTTTGCTCAAGAGTATTTTGGTCCAAAAAGAAAAACAAGGCTAAGACCATTCCATTTTCAATTTACAGAACCATCGTTTGAAGTTGATGTTACTTGTGGTATTTGTGAAGGTAAGGGTTGCCGTTTTTGCAAAGAAGGGTGGCTGGAATTAGGGGGATCTGGGATGGTGCACCCTAATGTCCTAAAAGCCGGTGGTCTTGACCCTAAGAAATATACTGGTTTTGCTTTTGGTTGGGGGGTAGAACGGGTATTAATGATGGGTTCTGGCCTTAAAATTCCTGATATGAGAATTTTATACCAAAATGATTTAAGATTTTTGGAACAATTCTGAAATTTGAAAATATGAACATTCTAATCCCAAATTCTTGGCTTAAAGATTACTTAGAAACAAGGGCAAAACCGGAAAAAATTGCCGAGTGCTTATCTCTTTGCAGTGCTTCGGTGGAAAAAATTATAAAGACTGGCAATGATGCTGTTTTTGATATTGAAATTACCAGCAACCGGCCTGATATGATGAGTGTTTTAGGTGTTGCCAGGGAATTGACCACCATTCTGCCTCAATTCAAAATTTCCGCCAGTCTAAAAAAAGATCCCTATAAGAAAAAATTAAAACTTAAAACCACTTCTAAAAGTTCTGTTTTGAAAGTCCAAATTAAAAACCATAAGCTTTGTCCTCGGTTTACCGCTGCCATTATTAAAAACATTACCATTAAGCCTTCCCCAAAAACGATCCAAGATCGGCTGATAAAAGCCGGCTTAAGGCCGATAAATAATCTTGTTGACATTACCAATTATCTTATGAAGGAGCTGGGCCAGCCATTCCATGTTTTTGATTGGGACGAAATCAAAAAACAAACCATGATTTTAAGAAACAGTGAAAAAGGAGAAAGAATTACTACCCTTGACGGTCAAACTCACACGCTCCCAGGAAATGACATTGTTATTGAAGATGGTTCAGGCAGATTAATAGACCTCTGCGGTATCATGGGCGGAGCCGTAAGCCATGTTACTAATAAAACTAAAAACATTCTTTTATTTGTTCAAATATACGATCCAGTTCTAATCCGTCGGACTTCAATGAAGTTGGGTAAACGTACGGAAGCAGCCGCTTTATTTGAAAAATCACCTGATCCGGAAATGATTTTGCCGGCAATTAATAAAGGCATAAATTTGATAGAAAATTACGCCTCCGGCACTGTCTTTGACAAAATAATTGACATTTATCCGAAACCTAGTAAACCACAAAAAATAAAAGTACCACTTCAATTAATTAAACAATACCTTGGGGCAGATATTACACCGAAAAGAATACAAGCAATCTTAGATTCTCTTGGTTTCCATTCTTTATTCACTATTCATAAGTCTTTATTCACTATTCAAGTTCCTTCCTGGCGGGCAAAGGACATAAATATTCCGGAAGACATCGTGGAAGAAGTTGCCCGAATTTTCGGTTATCATAATATGTCAAGCTTTTTGCCCCCGCTTTATTTTAAACCGGAAAAGCCGGACTTTGACTTTAGTTGGGAAACTAAGACAAAAAATCTTTTAAAAAATTTAGGTTTTACGGAAATTTATTCTTATTCGTTCCAATCCGAAGAAGAATTGTTAAAGTTTGGTTTTGAACCAAAAAAGCATCTCAAAATTAAAAACCCGCTTACCGAAGATTGGGTTTACCTTAGAAAAAATCTTTTACCTTCATTGTTAAAAGTTTTAAAGCAAAACCAAAACTTAAAAGAAAATATTAATATTTTTGAGTTGAGCAATGTCTATTTACCCAAGAAAGCTGACCTGCCGGAGGAAAAGCTAAAATTGGCGCTTCTAATGACCGGCAAACAGTTTTACCAGTTAAAAGGCATTATTGAAGTTCTGCTTTCTGACCTGGGCATTAGAAATTTTGTTTTCAAACCAGTGAGAGTAACGCCGAAATATTGGCAACCTGCCAAAACCGCCCAAATTAAAATAACTAAAAAAGAGAAAACAATAAAGCTCGGTTTTGTCGGAGAAATAAATCAACATTTAGGTAAAAAGTTTGATCTTAAGTCAATTGCTACCTGTGGCTATCTTGATTTTAAGTTGTTACTTTCTTTGGCGACTGATTTAAAAAAATACCGTCCAATCCCGAAATATCCTCCTTTGTTTGAAGATTTGACTTTTGTCATTAATCCTAAAACCTATTATATCAATCTTCTTTTAACCATTAAATCAATAAGCAAGCTGGTTAAAAAAGTTTCTTTCATTGGACGATATAAAGACAATCTTACTTTTAGAATTACTTACCAAAACCCAAAAGCTAATCTAAGCGAACGTCAGGTGAGTAAAATCAGGCAGGCTATTATCGCTAAAGTGAAGCAGAAGGGCTTGGCGAAACTAAAGGGGAAGGACTAGGTAAGAGGCTCGGGCTCGGACTGGGACTCGGGCTCGGACTGGGACTCGGGCTGGGCGAGGAACTAATATTAGGATCTTGATTAACACCGATTTTAATTTGTTTTTCTCCATTATTACCTTTTTCATCTTGGGCTTTAACTTTTAGGTCATAAATGCCGTTGGCTACCACCAGTTTAGTATTATACGGTTTCTCGGTCAAAGTTTGTTTAAGTTCATCGCTAACATAAAACTTAACTTCCTTTACTTCATAATTAGCGTTTACTTCAACGTCAACCGTAAATTCGTTGCCTATTTTTTGTTTATCTTGAGGTTCACGTATTCTAACAATTACTTCGTTTGAAGTCTCACAGTAATCTCGAGGATATTTATATTTTTCATCAGATTGACCGGAAACCCACGCATCAATCCCTTCCTGCCAATAATTAGGCTCTCCTGACAGAGGATCGTCCTCCTTTAAAACAATAAATTCTTTCTCTTCATATTCTCCTTTGGCTACCATTGTTTCCGAAGCCAGTTTACCAGCATCTGATTTGCAAACTTTAAGCTTGGTGTGAATTGGGTCGGTTCCGCTTGGTTCTGTTCCTTTAATAAACAGCTCTGTTCTTAAGGACCAACCGTCATGGGAAGGATAACCGGAAATTACATCCACTTCTTTGGAAACTATTCCTTGGGGCCGGCTGAATTCCTGAATCGGTTCTTGTTTTAGGCTCTCCAGAATAATCCTTCGCCAAATTGGCGAAGCTCCGGAAACACCAGAAGCGACACTTTTCATCTGGCTATTGTCATTATTACCCACCCAAACAGCAACTATTTTCCCCGGAGTCCAACCGATCGTCCAATTATCTTTCATATCGTCGGTCGTTCCTGTTTTAACAGCTACTGACCGGCCGGTAATATTTAAAAGACTATTAGGACCAAAAGTAATCAGTCTTGCTTCATTATCAGCAAGGATATGACTTATCAAAAATGCTCCCTCTTCGCTAAGAACTTGTTTTCCTTTAATCGGTTTATTTTTCTCCAAAGTTTTGTTTTTCTGGTCTTTAACTTCCAAAATTGCTACCGGTTCCACTCTAAAACCTCCGTTGGCAAAACTTGAGTAAGCCGAAATCATATCTATCAATCTTACATCACCGCCACCCAAAGTTACCGAAAGGCCAAACCTGTTTATATTTTCAGAAGTTGGTTCAAATGTACTAATGCCCATTTCATAAGCAGTCCTAAGCATGTTTTCCACGCCTATTAAAGCTAAAAGTTTAACCGAAGCAATGTTCAAAGAACTGCCTAGAGCCTGGCGCAATTGAACCGGACCATGCGACTTGCCATCATAGTTTTTAGGAGTGTAAAAAGCTTGACCACCCGCACCACCTCTAAACTTGGTCGTCACATCAGCAATCATCGTTGCCGGAGTAAAACCTCTCTTAAGGGCAGTCATGTAAGTAACCGGCTTTATTGCCGAACCGGGCTGGCGCAAGGACAAACAAACATTAACTTGACCATCATAATCTTTAGCGGAAAAGTCTTTGGAACCCACCATGCTCAAAATCTCACCGCTTTGAGGATCCATTACCATAGCCGCACCATTAGTGATATGAATATCTTCTACCTTTTTAATTTCTTCGGCGACGATTTCTTGGGCTTTTTTTTGCATCTCCCAATCTAAGGTAGTGTAAACTTTCAAACCTCCTTGTTCTACCATTCTCTCTCCGTACCTTTCCTCAAGTAAATTTTTGACATACATGACGAAGTGCGGGGCTTTAAAATTATCTTGGGAAACGCTGAATTCGATATTTTCCAATTCCTTCAAAGCTTGCTCTTCCTGGTCTTTGTTGATATATTCATCCTCTCTCATTCGGCGCAAAACATCTTTTGTTCGACCCAGGTATCCTTTGGGATTAACTCCAAAAGGAGAATAATAAGAGGGCCGTTGAGGTAAACCAGCTAAGACAGCTGATTCAACTAAATTTAGTTCCTTGACCTCTTTGCTAAAATATGTTTCCGCGGCCACACCCACGCCCCAAGCTGTCCCACCGTAGGGTGCTTCATTTAAATACATTCTTAAAATATCGTCTTTAGAATACTTCTTCTCTATCTGGATTGCCAAAGCAAATTCTTTCATTTTCCGAGTGATGGTTCTTTTTGGTGAAAGTAAAACATTTTTTACTAACTGCTGAGTCAAGGTAGAGCCTCCCTGAAGCCGGCCGCGAAAAACGATATTAAAAATCGCCCTTAACCAACCGCTGGGATCAAAACCATGGTGTTCGTAAAAGTTCTTGTCTTCAATCGCTACTGTCGCCTCTCTTAAATATTGAGGAATTTCTTGCCATTCTACTGGCGTCCGCTGTTGATCAGCAAAAACATCATAAAGCAAAACCTGGTTACGGTCATAAATCTTAGTGGAAAATCCCTCTCTCCTCACGATTTTGTCCGGCTGAGGTAAATCTTTCGCGTACCAAGCAAAAAGAACTGTTGCCAGTAAAAAAAGGGCGATAATGCCAACAAAACTACCAAATGCCAAATGTCTTAAAAGCTCGGCCCGGTTCATCTTTCCGAACTTATGCAAAAGCTTACCAAAAAAGGTTTTTTTATAAAGACTTCTATATCTTGACCGCCACTTTCTTATAAGCATGGCTAAATTTTACCCCACCCCTCATCAAATCTCAACCGCTTTCCCTAGTAAAATAATAACAAACCCTGTGTTATATCAAGAGGCAACACCCAGTGTTGACAAATACCCCCAAGATTGAATAAGTTACGATACATATTAGACTCTAAGAATGTTTAATGAGTGGTATTAGTTTTGGAAAAACGGGAGTTCCTTCAAGATATTTTTCTCTTTTTGA
>Ga0307380_10002536_pt1 | contig 25888 bp, 17 predicted proteins | sample UN3MG_FD_202239 | JGI IMG/M metagenome (GOLD analysis project Ga0307380, IMG submission 202239) | Soil microbial communities from Risofladan, Vaasa, Finland - UN-3 | ecosystem: Environmental > Terrestrial > Soil > Coastal area > Acid sulfate soil | place: Finland: Risofladan, Vaasa | collected... | reverse complement strand
AAGTAATTTACTATTATTAGATTTCATAGCTTTTGAAATAGTTCTCGAAGGAAGGTAATATTTTCTAGTAGATAATAAGGATAATAAACCTAAAAGCAAACACAGACCACCAAAAATGAAATACACAAAATAAGAATCAGAACCAGCGATAAGAAAACTGAAACCAAGAATAAAAAATATACAAGAAGATGATAAAAGGAAATAACCTATAAAAGCATTTAATTTAATGAAAAAAAGAATCATTTTAAAATCAGCACTAGTTAAAGTATAATCAGGTCTAGTAAATTTTGAAAGGAAACTCATCTCTCACTCAAATCCTTAAAGATAATAAATATAACAATAATAACTAATGCTACTAAAATATAAATACTTGGAAAAAAAAGAAATTAAGGGGAAAAAAGGAATTAATAGGATAGAAAAAAGATTTAAATAACAAACGAAAAAGACAAACTAAAAGAAAAGAAAAATACAGGTCTTTAGCTCAGCTTGGTAGAGCAGCAGGCTCATAAGGCTTATACTTGTGAGTCTCTGTCTGAAAAAAGTCATTAATTTTTATACTTTTAATTTAAAATTTTAATTAAAAATTAACCTAAAATAGATATTTATTAATAATTTTTACTCATTATTTTTTCTAAAACACCACAAAATCCAAAAAGTCCCCTTCTGACTCACCACAAAAACCAAAAAGCTACCAGAAAAAAACGATTTTCTAAAAGATAATTCTCACTCACCATAAAATCCAAAAACTCTTTTTCGTGTGCTTTTTTAATTGCTTTAAAATAGCAAAAAAGGTTTTTTAAAGCCAAAAAATACCCCGAAATAACCCTCTTGTACATTAAGTATTTATTTTATCATTTTCACCAATATTTTTTATTATGTTTTAGCTCAAAATTTAAGAAGCAAATATGAAAGACTCAGCTTGGATTAATAATTATTTACAAGAAAATTTGAGAGAGTGAAATGTTAGAAAAAAAGCAAAACGAAACTATTAAAGAATATTTCAAAAGATGTTATTGTTGGGATGGGTTTATAGAAGCAACGAGATTAATTGAGGGATTAACTGAAGATGAGATAGTTCAATCGGAGAAGTCATTTAAGTATTTGAGAAAAATCTTGGGTGAATCCTTTATTGACTACAAGACTAGGGGGAATAATGAATTAATACAATATTTAGCAAATAATACCGATTGGAATAGGAGATATATAATAGATTTCACTAATTTTCTCTCATCAATCGAAAATCAAACGAAATTTTCTAAATTAATAAGTAATTTGAAAGAAAAACCATCAGAAACATTATGTGAAATTAAATTAATGAATATGTTTCAAAAAAGTGGTTTTAATATTGAAATATATCCCAATGTAATTATTAAATCTAATATAAAAGAAGCTGATTTTAAATTAATAAATTCTCAAAATAATGAAGTGTTATTTGTTGAAGTGTCTACTTGTAATCAAAGCTACAGGCTACAAAAAGCGGAAGCTATTTTTAACAAAATCTCTCAAGCGATATATACAGCAAGTAATTCTTATCATATTTCTTTTGCTTTTTTACTTCATACAAATATTGCTACAAAATTGCTTGATCAATACCTTAAGAAAATAGAAGAAATGGTAAAAAGAGTTTCAAAAACAGGTTCTTTTGAAAAAATAGAGATAGAAAATCATTTTAAATTGGGAGTGAGTTGCGATTCAAAACAAGTGGACTATTTGGAATGGTGTAAGAAAAATAAAATAGAACCAAATACAATGAGAGAAGATTTTATTGATGATAATCAAATAGCTCGTATTGAAGTTAAAATAAAAGATGAAATGAAACAATTACCTAAAGAAAATATGAGTTTAATAATTATACAAAGTGATTTCATTTTTTATGGCTCACAAAATCTTAAAAAAACAATTACTGATTTACAACAAATTCTTTTTGAGAAAACAAATGTTATAGCATTAATAATAACTTCAAATATCACTATGGCTTTTGGAGAAAATAAAATTAAAACTTATCAAGATAACTTCTTTATACAAGATAATAGAACAGGATTCGGAGGATGGTATTTAATAATTTGGAATCATTTCTGTGATTATGAAGTATCTGATAATACAAAGGAAAAAATCAATAGAACCTTTACTTCTTTTAAATAAAAAATAAACCTAATTGTTAACTTCATTGTGTTTTTAATATACAATAAGATGAAAAGAACTTAAGTAATAATTGGTTTTTTATTTGAGTATCTTGTGTTTCAAAGTCAAATAAATCATATAGTATTTTTCTTAATTTATCCGGATCATTTTGTAATATAATTGAATGTTTGTAGAATAAAGAGTTTTGAAAAATATCAATTAATACTTTAGAAGGGCGTGTTACTAATTTCAAAGATGATGTATTTTTCATTTTATATCTTAGTGAATCATTAATTTCAGAGATGTATGGCATTAAAGAATATCCATTTAGTTTAAGTATATTTGACAAAAGATGTATATTGATTCCTTGTTTATCTTCTTCGATATCCTTTATAGTTCTGTGATATATACCAAATCTCTTTGAAAATTCTCGTAGCGATAATTCTCCTCTTAATTTCCTTATGTTTTCAGATAATCCCTTTATATAGACTCCCTCCATCAACTCAAAGTTAAAGTAACCATTTATTAAATGATTGAAATTAATTTCTGAGAATATTTTCACTAACCGAGAAGGCGAATTAGTTAGTGCTTGAAAGTCAGGTTTCTTTTCTGGATGCAAACATACAAGTAATTTCTTAAGTTTTTCATGTGATTCTTTGGATATATACACGATACTAGTATCGCCAATTCCTTTCCTTAAAACTGCTGAAACACCATTTACATGTAGGAATTTTAAAAATCCAAGGGCAAATGAATTAGATACTGAACTAAACACTGCTTTGTTCTGCTTATAACTTCCGTCAGAATCCATTAATCCGGACCAATAATAAGATCGCAATGGTTGTTCTTGAAAAATTAATGGTTCTTGTAAAGAGTGGTATTTCTTAATTCCAATAGGTTGGCTTGTTAGGAAGGAAAATAGTCTCACTACCCAAAGGTTAGTTATGACCAGCTCTGGACTATTAGGTGTTTTAAAAAGAATATTGCCATCTTGACGGAAAAGATGCAGAAATCGAGCATGAAGGTTCCTAATGTTCTCCTCGGAAAAATCAACTATTCGAAGGGTGTACTTTTGTAAATTACCATCACCATTAATTATTCCTGCAAGGTAAGCCAGCTCTTGGGTTAAAGTGTCAATGAATCTAAATTCCTCCCCACGAGCCGAGCTATAAATTCTCTCAGATGATGGGATAAAATCATAAAAATCTTTACAACAACGAATGACTGGTAATGGAATAAATTCCCTCTTTAGGAATGATCCTAGTAATTGATTCCATTCAAGAATTGATTTATTCTCTGAACGGTAAAAATAATCTCGACATCGTTCAGCGATTAGTAAACGATTAGTGGTTATAATCTCCTTTTCTTCAGCAGTTATTTTTAGATAAGGAAAACGACGTAAAACACGATCAGAACTTTTTTCACGAACAAAATCTACTCTACGAACCATGATGGGAAATAAATTTAGCTTATCTTTATCAAGAAGAATCTCTTCTTGTCTATTAAGTTTAATAAGATCATTGGCATTTACCCATTGATTAACAGGTTGAGGTTCTAAATCAAAGTAGCAAGGATCTGTTAACCAATTAAGTGGAGTAGTCAAGATTTCTCTCTCTTTTATTTATCATTAATTAGTAATTTATTTTTTACTTTCTTAAATACCGCTCTAATAAGTTGTACATTTTATTAATTGTTTAACTATTTATTTTATTAAAATATTAATATTTTCGGTAACCTCTTTAAGTAATAGCTAAATATTGAGCTGAATATACTAGAAAGAGGTAGAAATGATTCAAAAAAATAATCGTTTGCAAGTAACTAGTAAATCCACGAAAAAAGCTAATAGAGAGAATTCAAACGAACTTAAAAATTCTGATAAAATAATCTTTAGGAATAACAAGAGAAAAGTGGGAATAGATTATACAATTTATACAAACAGAAAGATAATAGGTCATACAACTAATATAACCAATAAAGGAATAACAGTACCATTAGAAATAGGGAATTATTTTGTCTTACCTAAAACTGTAGAGGAAAGACTTTCTATAGAAGTTCATTTTCAATTTACCTCTTCTGCCGGGAAAAAATTAGTGTTTTCTAATGTTTGTTGTGATGTTTATGTAGAAAGAGAAGCTTATAAGAATAGACAAAAAAAGAAATTCCTAAGGGATGTAGTATATCTTAAACCTAAGGAAAAAGATAAGCTTGATGATTTAAGGTTAGCAATGAAAACATACAACAAAATAAGATATACGATTGACAAGCAACTTCTACCAACTGATTATTATCTAAAAGCTATGGAAATTAGAAATACCATACCTGATGATTTTGATATATCAACCATGGAATTAATAACTTCAGGAGGATTACAAAAAGCACAGTTTGAAATTTATCAAAATGAAAAGGGACAATTATTCGTTAGAACAAATACAAGTATTAGAATTTGGGGGAAGATCACTTTATCAGCAGAATTGAATAATCATATAGAAGATTTTTTCTGTTATGATTTATTGCTTTGTAAAAAAGATGAAGAGGAACCAATTATTATCAAAACACTTCCTCGAGAAATTGAGGGAAGAAAGGTGTTTGAAATTCGATTTCCACATTTTTCTAATACTAAAGAGAATGTAACAATTATTTTTACTCATCCAACATTTTCTTTAACAAAATTAACTAAAATGGATTATCAAACCAAAATATACCTTCGAAAAATAGGTTATCCAATAAAAGCTTTCTATAGTCAATTTTACAATGGAGGACATATAGATACAGAAATAGAATTAGCTATGCGAGAAATGGTCAAACAGGCATTAACATCCACAGATAAGAGAATATATCCAGATGTACAAATAACAATTGATAATCCTAATGAAAATGAGATAGGAAACAAACATGCTTTTGATGATTTTATTGTTGATGAATCAGACAATTCACTCATCTTAATCGATTATAAAACTTCATTTACAAGAACTAAACATGTAGAGATAGATAGTGCAATCGCAGAGATGGAGCATTTTAAAAGAAAATTAGGTAATAATATTGCTGTTATAATAATTATGAATGATGATTTGTTCAAACAAAATAAAATAATTACTAGTAAATTTGGTAGAAAAAACAACATAGTTCTTATTGGTAAAACAGAATTAGAGGCAATGCTATCAAATCCAACATTATTACTTGAAAAAATTAATCTCTTTAAAGAAAAAATAATTTCTAGTCTAGAAATAAATGAAATTCAACAACATAATAATTTAGTTGAATCATTCAATAATTTATCTGAACCAAAAAATAGAATTTTTCAAAAATATCGATTACAAATAATAGAGAAAATACCTGAATTTGTTCGTATCATCTCTACCTTACAAATCAATACCAAAGGAAGGAAATTTGAACAGGAAGTACAGAAAATTCTAGAAGATGAAGATTATGATGTTGTCACCAATGTTCTACTAGGTTATTTTGATCGGAAAATGGAAATTGATTTGATGGGATTCAAAGGAGACAAAATGATAATTGTAAGTTGTAGAGATGCTTCTGGGGTAAAATGTTTGAGAAGTTTCAGATTAGATATAAAACAAAAAGTCAATAAAATAGAGCATAGAAAGCTTTTTTTGAATGCTGATGCAGCATTTATGTATATTAAAACAACTAGAGAAGTTTATCAACAACTAAAAGAGTTTGAGGGAACTTGGGTAAATGGAGTAAAGATCATTTTTGTAGTAATATAGCTCTCTCGATAAAGTTTTTAAAATAAAAAAAACCTTTAAAAAACTATTAGTTGCAAAACACCAATAAGGGCCCGTAGCTCAGCCTGGTAGAGCGACAGGCTCATAAGACTTGTACTTGTGAGTTCCTGTCTAAGTTACCTGTTGGTCAAGCGTTCGAATCGCTTCGGGCCCACCAATTCTAATTTTATATTAAAGGAGAGAATTAGATGATAGCTAAAGATTTATCTAATGAATTTCTTGAAATAATTAATTCATTTCGAATTCAAATAGATCATATAAAAATAATTAATGAAATTTCTATCAAATATCTTTATGATTTTCCAAATAAATTACCTTCTGAGATTAAGGAAGCAGTAGAAAATGATCGGGAAGTAGTTTTATTGGAACTTAAGAAAAGCACTGGTTTATATAATCGATTTAAATCAGGATATTCAACTGTTATTCATATGATGAATAAACCAGAAGAAGTTTACTCTGGTAAACTTGAAGAGTCAATGTCTTTTTCAATTATAAATTTGATGGAAATGAAAGCTGAATATGAAAAAAAATTCAAAAAAACCAGTAAACAATTTTTTGATTTTGAATATTCTATTAATTCTCAATCTTTATTGTTACTAAATGCCTTACTTGAAGGATTTCTTAAGCAAATAACTGAATTCATTCCCAAGCTAGATACAACTATTAAACATAGAAGAATTAAAAAATCATTAACTAAAAGGCTTGAATTCATTGAAAATGAATGTAATATTGAAATAATGAATAATCCCAATTTTCTCAATATACTTAAAATGCTTGAGCAATTAAGACATATAATTGTACATAACAATGGTATTGCTGATGAAAACTTTATTGCAAATACTGTGATTACAAATCAAAAAATTGGTGAAAAAGTAAAATTACATCAACAGATGTTAAATATATCTAGTGCAGTTATAATAACTTTTGTTCTTGATCTTTCAGAAAAAATAATTAAAAAATATTTGTTATAATGTTTTCATTTTTCGTCTTTTTCTATTAATAAAGTAGCTTTAAATGGTTTATATTCATAATATTTTGGAATTATAGCTTTAAATGCTGTTCTGTTTTCATTTCTTATTTTTTGAATTAATTCTTTGAGTTTTAAATCTATAGATTTTAATAGAAGAGAGTCATCAAGCATTCTAATGAAATCATCTTTAGAAAGTTCTAATGATAAAAGTCTAAAGATTATTGATACCCGTAATATATTCAATGTAAGTGGAAACAATTTTAGAACGTTTTCTCGCCATTTGTCATCATACTTTGAACCATGAACTACTTTATTCCTGAAATTATAAGCCATTCTAATATTCTTAATTGCTGTTTCAATACTATAACCTAAATACTCAAGAAATTTTGGGATTCTCAAACTTAACCTTAAAGATGGAGAAGTTTTTTCATTTTCAGTAGAAAATAATGTTTCTAATCCCATAACAACAAACATCAATCTTTGATCAAAATCAAAATTCCCAAAAAGTGCTAAATCATATCTTGAAATAGCCATTATAATGCTTCTATACTTTTCATCAGGTAAAATTGTTTGTAATGATCTACTTATTTTTTTATAAAATTGAATTAATTCTTCACTTTCTTCTTTTCTTATAGTGAAATCATTAAAAATTCTGTATGGTAAAATAATCGTTTCATCGTTTAGAATTGATTGGCCACATGCTGTTTTTGTATATGTATAACGCTTAAATTGATATACACTACCAAGTCTAAATAATCTCAAAATTAAAAGAAGGTTTTGTGTTTCATTTTTTAAAATATTAATATTAGCTGTTTCCTTTATTATATTGATTGAGATTTTAGGTTTTAAAATTTCATAAGTTTTGGAAAAATTAGCGAATACCTCTAAATCTTCAAAATCACTTTTTTCAGTTTTTGTCAATTTAATGTGTTTTTCAAATTCAATAAAATTTGAATTAAAATCAATACCCACAATAAAATCAAATAAATAATGTTCTCTAAGTCCTTTAATTACCTCATTTATCAGCGTTTGAATATAATCTTCAATTAAATCCTCTGTAATACGGTTTTCTATTTCTTTCAAAAGGATGTTTGCTAAGAATCCTGATAGAATCATTCTTTCAGGTTCATAATATTTAAAAGAAAGTGCTCCATCACCAAATTTAACATCTTTTGGAATGTATTCTTTCAACATCTTCAAAATTTTATTAAAATTTTCTTGTTTTCCTACCACTTCATTAAGAAAATAAGATAGCAAAATCCCTAATTCAGGATTAATTTCTCCGAAAGCATACCATTCAGCGATTCTAAAAGTTACTTTTACAATTATCTTTTTATGTATTGAAAATTTTTCTGATAATGATTGATTGGTCAATTCAGATTCATTTTGTTTTTTTGTAAAATTAAAATTAATTTCTTTAAAATCACCTTTTGTTTTAAAATTTGATCTATACTCTACAAATTTGTTCAAGGTATCTCTCACTAAATCCTTTAATGAATTATTAAAATCCATGTGTTCCATATCTCCCACAATATTTGAGTTAATTTTATTATTATATAATTAATAATTCATTTATCTATATACTGCAATAATAATATACCCTATAAAAATTAAATTTTAATATTTATTCATTGATAATTTGTAAAATCATAATTATTTTATATTATTTATTTTATATCAATTATTATGGAAAGGAAAAGGAAATGATTGAAAACAAGGGATTTATTAGAGTTTTTCTTAGTTCGGCTTACTCAAAATTAATTTCCTTTAGGATATCAATAATTGATGAGTTAGACAGTGTTCTTGAAAGTGTCGCAATGGAAAAATTCATTCCCACAAGTGAAACTTCACAACAGATAGCACTAAAGGAATTAGATAGAAGCGATATCATAATTTTTCTAGTTTCACCATACTATGGGAGTGAAATAGAAAAATGTGATATTGCTGATGATTGTAAAGCTGATTGTGAAATGAAGAGTAACAATGGTAATATCTCATATACTTGGTGCGAATACAGATACTCAAAAGCAAACGAGAAACCACATATAAGTTATGTAATTAATGAAGGATGGGATAAAGAAAAAACACAAAAGGAAAATAGTAACACGATGAGCAAAGTTCTCAAATTTAGAGAAGAAGTAGAAAATGAGTATTGCCCTCGAATTAAAAATGATGAAAAGAGTATTCAAAGAATTAGAAAGGACTTAACTAATAATATCATAAATTGGTATGAAAAAAAACAGGTTACTATACAAGATTTCTGTAGTCGACAATATGAAATAAAGAAATTAGTATCGAAAATATTGAATGGCGGCACAATCGCAATTACAGGGATTGGAGGGATTGGAAAAAGTACACTCTGTGATATAGTTCTTTTATTACTAAAACTCTATGGAAAAGATATCATATATATCAAGAAATTTGAATTATATTCTTCTGGTTCCGGATATAAACTAGCTCATAAGAAATTTGAAGATTCTTTTATTAATGCAAATATGAAAACAAGTGAACAGGTTCTAGATTCAATTTTGAACAAATTAGATGTTTACCATTTGGATGGATATAATATCAATAAGAAAATTGATTTAATTTTAGAAAAGATTAACCTTGGAAAAATATTATATATTGATAATTTTCAAAGTGATGAAATTCTAGAAAAGCTGATTAGAAAAGGTAATGGACTCGTAAGCGGTACAATATTATATTCAACTAAAACCGATTCTCGGCTGACAGGAAATAAAATAAGACTTAAGCCAATTATTGAAGAGGATAGAGCTGATTTTATACACATTACTGCAAAAAAAATGGGATTAATCTTAGAGAGAGAAATAATAGAGAAAATTTCCGAACTATCTGAAGGGCATCCAATAGCAATTTATCTATTGCTTAGTAATCTTGAGAGAATTGATGTTTTAGAAATAGAGGAATTAAAGGATGGAATAAATTTTTCAGATAATGAAGATATTGAAGAATATATTAGAAGAATAATAAGAAGTAGCCTTAATTCTAGTGAAGCATTTGAGCTCTTAAAATATATTGCATTAATCGGAATGGATTTTGACTATAATTACAAAATTAATTTCACAACATTAACTATTGCATATAAGAACATCTACAATAATGAAAGCATAATACCTTTATTCAGCAAAATTGTAGATTCTTTTATAATGAAAAGGAGTGAAGGCAAGATTCTCTGGAATTTAAATCAGTTAAGAGATTTTGTTTTCGAAGATAAACCTAATAACCATCGATTAGCAGTAGAATATTACAAAATACTTGAGAGAGAGAAAGATGATTTTGAAAACCTTCTAAGAAAAACATATCATTTTGGAAAAATGGGATATATTGAAGAAGTTTATGATATTTTTATTCAAATTGCTGATAGCGATTTATTCTTCAGATGTAGTTATACAGAACAAATCTATCTTATGAAAATTGGAGACCTTTTGATTGAAAATTTTGATGGATATAGAAAAGGTATTTTGTTAGGTAAAATGGGTTATATTTGTGGAATGATTGGATCTTATAGAAATAAAATCTTTAATAGGGAAAAAGCAATAGACTATCTATCAAAAGCATTAGAAAATATACCAGTTTCTAAATATCCATATGAGTACGCTCAAGAATTAAACAATTTAGCATCTAGTTATAGAGATTTGAGTTTTAATAGTAACACAAGAGAAAACTTGATGAAAGCTCATACTAAATTTATAGAAGTTTTAACGATTTTCACTAAAGATAGATATCCAAGTGAGTATGCCAGAGTTTTAATAAATTTCGGTAATGTTTTTACCAATTTGGCCAAAATTGAAAATAAAAAAAGAAATTGTGAGAAAGCACATTCTTTATTAAAAGAATCTTTAACCTTAATTGATAAAAATACAGAACCATTCGAATATGCTGGATTGCAACATAATTTAGGATTAAATTTCTATATTTACTCAGAAGTAGATAAATTTGATGAGAATATAGAAAATGCAATGAAATCCTATGAAGAAGCATTAGTTTATTTTGATAAATTAAACTTGCAAGATTATTTCGCATCAGTATTAAATGACATAGGCATTTTAAATATATATTTAGCAGATAGAGACAGTAAGTTTATTGAAATAGCACTTGAGACTTACAAAAGAGTTTTAGAAATTTGGCCTGAGGAGACGCATCCTGAAAATTATGCCAATATACACTTAAATTTAGGAACTATATATGAAAAAAAAGCCGAAAAAGAAAGGAATCCTGAGTATTTTCTAGAAGCACTTAGAATGTATGAAAAAGCGAGATACATAATAAAAAAGGAAGATTTTTCAATTAATTATTGCAAATTACAAATCAAGATTGGAGATACTTACTTCAAATTGATGATTGTAAGCGATAAGTATGATTATTGTGATAATGTTTTCACTGCTTACAAAGAAGCAATGGACATATCAATTAAAGAAAAACATAATGAATTGACAGAAATAATTGAGAAAAGAATGCTAGAAGCTCAACAATATTGCAAACCGAAGTGATTTTAAGATTAAGTAAATATTGAATCACTTTCTTCATGTCTAGTATTAAGAATAATTCAACTAATTCATTTTTGAAAATTATTCCCTAGAAATTTGTGAAATTTCAAATCCGGTAGGTTCTCCCAAATATTATATTATTTAAAATTCTTCTAAATAAAAAGTTAGATTTATTAGTTTAGAATGAATAATTTAACTATAATATAATTAGTTTGAAAAGAGCTAATTCAACAATTTATCTCTTTTGATGAGGAATTTTGGAGAAAGAAACAATTGCTAAAATCATCTAGTAAGGTTATTGCTAAATTATTCATATTTACTTTGCTATTATCTCCCTTTATCTATTGTATTGATACTAAAAGTCAGGTTTCTTCTCAAGAGGAATTAGCTTACTATTGGGCTCCTATTATTTATCAAGATACCGACAATACAAATTTTAAAGCAGATTTTCTAACTAAATTCAATTATGATAATAATTGGATTGGCAATGATAATTGGGAAAACCTCGAAAGTTATCCTTTAGATGCATATATCTATTATTCAATTGTTGAAACAGAAACTCACCTGTTTTTAGGATATTATACATTTCATCCCAGAGATTGGTTAGTGGTTGATATTGAATCTACATCTCATGAAAATGATTTGGAAGGAGTTTTAATAGTAATAAAGAAAGATAGTTCTTGGGGACAGTTTCTATGTATGGTTACCAGAGCACATGTGAATTTTTACCAATACAAAGATTATAATCAAAGTCCTTCCAGTGGTGTTTCTAATGGTCATGAGGATATTGATGGTGATATTGAATTTGAATTAGTTTCAGATTATGAAACAGAATTTTCCTTTGAATCACATGAACATCCAATAGTTTATGTGGATTGTTGGGGGCATGGTGTGTATGGAGATAAAAGGTGGGAAAGTGATGGTTTTCCTGGTGGAGATGGTGTGAAATATTCACCAAAAGGTATTGCTGAAGTTCCATCAAACGGGAATGATCCTGAAGTATCATATAAGCTTCTGAAAATTGAGGAATTATGGGATAGACGATTTAATGCTTATGGTTCCGGTGAAACTTTTGGAAATTTTACTGCTTTAGATGGTAATACATATGGTGATGATAAAGCATTAGCTCCTTGGGGTTGGGATGATGATTTTGATGGACCGACATTTACCGGAGAGTTTTTCTATAATCCAATAGATTTAGTAAATACTCATTTTAGTAATCTGGGATATTATGAATTCAGATACATCTATAATCCATATGTTGTAATGTTGAAATTTGATAAATACCGCGTTTTAGAGGATAGGGATGGATTTAATGATGAATCAGATGGTTATTTCAATCTCTATATGTTTGATGGGGATGGTAGATATAAATGGCCAATAAACTACGATGATGGAGTATTAGATGGTAATAGTGGAACTCAAGCTAGTTGGAAAATAGAAAATATGGTTGTTGAAGAATGGTATCCACTAGAGGATAAAAGACCTTTATATGGAATTAGATGTCCTAATAGACCTTTCTTTGGTATAAGAAGTATGGATTGGGATGATGCTAGCGCAGATGAATGGTTAATGGATGATGAATTAATCCATTGGTATGGTCCTATATCTTCAACATTACCTGAAGATGGTGGCTTATTATATACAATTGTAGAGGGCTATAGATTTCTAGATTGGGGTAAATCTGAAGTTTATCTTTATTTATATATCGAAAATGAAGAGTATTTTCCCTTTTCCAATTCACCAACAAATCCTATATCTATAAGTTATATAACATATATTCCATATTTAGTATTATTTTTCCTATTTTACTTTAAAAGAAGAAAATAAAAATTGACTTTATTAAACCATGATGTACTATATAATGAATTGATGTTTAAAAAATAGTTATTTTGACTTGTTCAAAGTTATAATATCTAGATTCATTCTTAGATTTATTTTATATTCTGGATCCTTTTCAAATTGCTCCATGAAATTCCTATCTGCTACAAGTAAAGTTGAAATCATGTTATTTTGATTTGCTAATTGTAAATGGAAATAATCTCTCATTTTATTTCTTTTTGATTTTGGTTCTCCAATATCTTTTAAAACATCAATACTGATAGAATTAAAAAATCCTAATCCCTCAATGTTAAAATTCCAATAAATAATTATATTTTTCGGATTAGCTATTATAGGATTATTATTTAACATTTTATTTATGAGTTCTATTTTATTCGAGATGGATTCGCTAATTGCTATCTTAAAGTCACTAAATGATAATTCATCTAATTTGGTATCATCTAAAATATCTAAAATAAAAAGACTAAGAGCCCTTGCTGAATTATTTCCAAAATTATTTCCTGGAAAATATTGTAATACGTGTCTTATAATTGATAATCTATTCGAATCATGTCTCATTTTTATATCATTTAGAGTAGGTAAGGCTTTTGTAATAAATTGTAAAGATAATAATTCATTTATTGAATCCTCAAATACACATAATTTGTAATTATTTTGAATATATTCATTACATTTTGTATAAAGTGAATGTGTATAAGGTGTATAAAAAAACAAAGGTAGAAGACTTGATTTTCTAAACATATGTATTTCAATATAAATTCACCATTTCATATAATGCTAATTAACAGTATTTCCTTATGTGAGGTTCCTCTAATCACCTTCTTCCATGAATTTTTGGAAATGATATTTTAAAAATTCATAATCAATATTATGGAATTCTTTTCCATTAATTGGTTTACCATGAAAAGGATTTTCATCACCAAGAGCATGTATAATTGTTTCTTGGTCTTCAGGATTTATAGCAATAACTTTACATTGAAATTCTATGTGATGATTTGGGCATACTACAATTAAATTACCCTCAACATCTTGATTCTCTTCTGAATCTTCTGCCATTGGTTTTAAATGATGGACCTCGCAATAGTATTCTATTGGACTTACCCCTTTAGTTATACTTAATCCACAAATTTGACATCGATAGTTATGTGCTTGCTTAATTCTTGATACTAGCTTACGGTTTCTTACTTTTATTTCCATTTCATATTTTCTAGATTTTGTTTTATTGTTAAGATCAGTATTGCCATCTTTGTTATTGTCTAAAGGTAAAAAGTAAATTTCTAGTAATTTCTCATTTGGATAACTGCGAAAGTAAATTGTATTAATATCATTTTGGATATTTCTATATTCACTAAATCTCGTCTTCAATTCACGAATAATTCTTTTAAAATATATACGCATATCAATACGTGAACCTTTAGATGAATTAAGATTTGAAAAGATATATTTCACATCATCATGATTATACCATTCTAAATCAGTTGGTGGATGAATAATAGTCCACTCATTAATCTCATAAGGATTTATTCCTAAATTTTCTTCTAATAATTTAGAAGCTTGCATTTCCATATGTTCAAGCCCAAAAAAACTATCTTTTATTTCCCATTCTTTTTCATAATACATTTCTTCACTCTCATAAATAAGTTGTTTTGTGATACCTTTTCCTAATAAAAAGTTGAATATATTATATTTATTCAGAATTTATATATTTTCTTAAATTTAATTATCGTTTTCTCTAGTTCAAATCCGGTAGGGCTCACCAAATTTATACTAAAAGAATTATTGAGAGTAGAGATGTTATTTTTTGAAAAAACCTTTTGGTAAAACATAATTTCCGAATTATTTTCTACTTTAATTAATGCTTTTTTCCATTTTAATTATGTGTATTATGAATTTGGTTATTTTTTTATAGTTAGAAATACCAATTTTCTATAAGATTACTTTAGCTATCGAAGGATAGCTCAATACGGGACCTGCAATTTGTTCCGATTGCAGCGATCTTTAGCTCAGAAACATCCGGAATTTTTGAGCTAGAGAACATTGCGGTTGCTGCGAATTGCCAGCCCCGAGTTCAGCTCTGCTTACGTGCAAAGTAAGATCACAATCAAAAGTGGTGATTACTTTGAATCTCACTGATATACAAAGAAACGATAAAAAACACAGAAGAAAAATTCGAAATAAAAGCAATCGTCCTTGCACCGATGAAGCTCTTTTAACTGCTTTTTTTGTGAAATATCAGAAGAAAATCTCTCCTATAAACAATTATACTTACATTTTCAAATCTGACTATGAAGTTCATCCAGGATATACAAATCTTGGAAAAGGTGATTTGATTTTCACTGATGGTAAGAATAATTTTTGTATAGCTGAAATAAAATATCTTACAGAAAAATCAGGACGTAATTATTGCGTAAAAAGAACACAATATAGAAAAAAGGTTAGCCAACAAGAAAGATTTTACAAAGAATGCTTTCTAAGGCAGCATCCAACAGCAATCGTAGAATCCTGTCATCTAACAAATGATCTTTTCAAAAATAATTTTGTTCTTCGAAATTTATTCCGAAAATTCAAAGAAGAAAAGATAAAACATTGGAATAAAGGAGATTCATCTCAAAAAGTGAGATAATCTCATTTCTTTCTTTTTTTACGGGTCAAGCGTTCGAATCGCTTCGGCCCCATCATTCTTTACATTTATATTTTTGAGTATAATTTTAATTCATGTTTTTTTTTTAAAAATACACATTCTTAATATTTCTTATACAAAATTTAATTTAATAAAAATTCTAATATTATTTTTTAAATGAATTATTTAATATTGACTTTTTTAAAGATATTTTTTCGTTGACTGAAAATATGTATGATTGAGAATATTATCACTACGCAACATAGTATTGAAATTAAAGATATATCACCATTTTCTGTAGTTGAAATATCGCTATTTCCTGTAGTAGCTCCTGGATAATCATTAGGATTAAGTGGATCAGTTCCTCTTATAATTTCAAGATAATCAGTATAACCATCTCCATCTGTATCTCTCTTATTTGGGTCTGTGCCTATTAAAATTTCTTCGCCATCTAATAAATCATCATCATCACTATCAGGATTAATTGGATTTGTAATATAACCATCATCACCATAGATAATTTCTTCTCCATCATCAATTCCGTCTGAATCTGTATCTGCTTCTAATGGATTAGTTAAATAAATATTTACTTCATCACCATCAGTTAAACCATCATCATCACTATCACTAACATTGGGATATGTGTTGCAATTCATTTCTTCAATATTTGTCAAACCATCATGATCATAGTCATCATCAGCATCAAATATTAATGGATCTGTACCATTTTTTACTTCCCAAGAATCATCCATACCATCATCATCAGTATCACTATCTAACGGATTGGTGTTAGTATTATATTCTTCTAAATTCGTTAAACCATCATCATCATAATCCTCAATGGAATCATCAATATTTGGATTTAGACCATATAAAAATTCATAATAATCATCCATACCATCTGTATCTGTATCAACTGATAATGGATTAGTGTTACTGATATTTATTTCAAAACCATCTTCCAACTTATCAGAATCCGTATCGTTATTAAGTGGACTAGTAAAATGAATATATATTTCATCTCCATCTATTAAATCATCATCATCACTATCACTATCATTGGGATTTGTAAAAAGTGAAATTTCAATATTATCATTCAATCCATCATCATCACTATCTGCATCTAATGGATTTGTAAAGTACAAATAAATTTCATCATAATCATTGAGACTATCCTTATCAGTATCATAATCTTGAGGATTTGTTTCAGCTAAATATTCTTCTAAATTACTTAAATTATCGCTATCAGCATCTTCAGATGAATCATCTGATAGGGGATTTAAATTATTTATTACTTCCCAACCATCTGGCATGTCATCTGAATCAGTATCATAAATATTGGGATTAGTATTATACAAATATTCATTGATATTACTTAAGGCATCCTTATCAGGATCTCCCTTACTATCGTCAATTAAAGGATTCAAACTATTCGTTATTTCCCATCCATCATCCATTCCATCCCCCTCAGTATCAAATTTAGTTGGATTTGTTCCAAAAATATATTCATCAATATTAATTAATTTATCATCATCCATATCACTATTGGAGTCGTTGAGTAATGGATTTAATCCATAAAGTATCTCCCAATTATCTGGCATATAATCAAAATCAGAATCAATATTATTGGGGTTAGTGGAATAAATGAATATTTGATCAAAATCAGTATCGTTGAAAAGAGGATTTGTATGATAAATTAGAACTTCTGTTCCATCTGAAATTGTATCATTATCTGAATCTAAATCAAGTGGATTGGTGGCACTTATAATAATCTCTAATCCATCAATTAAACCATCAGAATCAGTATCATTATTTAATCTATCAGTATTAAAATACTCTTCTGAAACATCATCTAAAAAATCTCCATCCGAATCTAGTTGTGCTGTATGAAATATTGAACCTCTTTCACAATACCATTTTTGTTGACCTGAAGAAGTAATTCCAGTTAAATCTAATGCAAAGAAATAAAGATTTGTAAATCCTATTATTTCTACTTTCCCATTATTTGTAATATCAACAATAGCTAAGGATTCAAAACCTATAGTATGATCAAATTCGTATGTCCAATTTTCATAGCCCAAATAATCCAAACAGGTAATTCGACTATTGAAAAGACTTGTATGTTTAAAAATTATTTCTATATAACCATCATTATTTATATCTGATAATGAAATATCTAAAGAGATGCCAAAATCAGATTCGTAAGTCCATTTCAAATTTCCGTTATAATCAAGACAAAAAATAAAGGTATATGAAAATAAAAATATTTTAGAGTAAATAATCTCAAGATATCCATCATTATCAATATCAACTATTGTTGGTGATAATAGACCTGAATTATAATAACCAATTGGGCAGATATAACTACTTGTATTAAAGCTCCATTCTAAATTTCCAAGATAATCTAAACAATATGTAACATTATCATTAGAATTAATCACTATTTCCAGATTACCATCTGAATTTAAATCACCTACTGCTGCAGAAGATGTAATCTCACCATATGTTGAATAAATCCATTTTAAATTTCCGTTACTATCTAAACAATAAAAATTATAATCTCGGGAGCCAAAAATTATTTCAAACTCCTTATCTTTATTTAAATCTACAATTATTGGAGTAGATATAACTTCTCCTAATGTATAGAAAGTCCATTCTATTTCACCAAGATGATTCAGACAATATAAATTACCATTAAAAGACCCTATTATAATCTCAAAATAAATATCATTATCAATATCAGCAATACCAATTTTTGATCTAAAAGTTGTATCAAATTGATGTGACCATTCTATTTCACCAAAAATATTAATACAGCAAATTATTGAAGAATACCAAAAAATTATTTCAATATCATTATCTCTATCTAAATCTGCTACTATTAAATCTTCGATATTTACATTAAAGGGACCATATTTAAATTCAGTAGATCCATTATTACTTAGACAATATATATAAGAACAGTATAACTCGCCATCAAAAATACCATATATAATTTCTAAATCATTATCGTAATCTACATCAAATATAAATGGTGATGTAGTTGCATATTCATTTTCCATATAATTTTGTATCCATAACAAATCAATATCTATACTTTCAACTTTAAAATTAGATATTTCTACATCATTTTGTGATACATTTGTCATACATAAATCTCTTTCTTGAAATATTGTCGAAAAACACAATACAAGTGCTAAGAAAATAAATGAAATCCTTTTCAAAATTAACCCTCATTTTCAGTAATATATAATATAGCTTTTAATGGATTATAATATTTGTCTTTTAGGTAATTTTATATAAAATTAGTTTACTTTATAGTATTTGTAATTTATTCAAATAGAAATTGGATTTCTACTTTCATCCTATATTAATAATGTATAATAATTTAATTCATTGAAGATCAAAATTTGTGTAATTAAATTTTTTTTATTAATTAAAGGTAAATTTTCCAGTTAACTTATCTGACATATAGTATAAAATATCTAAAAAATAAAAAACCATAAATCTGTTACCCTTCTTAATGATGTTTTGTTTAAAACCATTAGAATGAAATGTATTACTAGAAAATAAATATCTATAATTATATAAAGATGTTTTAATGAAAATTAAAGTAATTTGTACTTGATAAGTAAATCAAAAAATATATTAACTGTTTAATATAGATTTATGAACTAAGAGAAATTATTTCTTAAATTTAATTTCATATATTTGTTTGAGCTATTATATTCATAGAATTAATTGAGTGAACTCTATGCCCAATAATAAAAAACCTGAAAAACTTGGTTCTGGTCATTATCATAGAACTGGATCGAAAAATACAGGGAAAAATAAAAGGAAAACTCAGACAACAAAGGTGAATTATAAATCGCTTCCAAAATCAGAAATTAATTCAAGTTTTTTAAATTTGCAGGAAAAAGAGTATAAATCTAAAATTTATTCAAATGATTTAGTTACAGCTATAAACTGTGTTAAAGAATTAGTTGATTCTATAAAAGAAACTCAGATACCTTTTGATAAAAATCCCTTATTTGATTTGCTTCTTTTTACTTGCAAAGATGGAAATCTAAATGATATTATCAGAATTAAAGCGTTAGAAAGTCTAAGGGAATTAAATTTAGAAAAATATTTAGAAACAGAAGATGTAATCCTTAGAAATTTAAAAAACAATATTAATTTTAAAATAAAAATCGTTAAAATATTTGATAAATCAATTAGTGTAATCTCAAATGGTAATTCTTATATAATTGATAAGGTAACAGTGATAAATTATAACAAAATTGAGAAAAAAAATGAAAATTTTATGAATCCGGAATTCTGCCAATATCCTGTTACTTTATCTATTATTGCAAAAGAGATAAATGAATTATATAAAGATGGATATATTACACCTATTTTTCGTGAAGTTAGAGTTTTATTGGAAAACTATTTAATTGAAGTGATTAACAAAAATTATCCTAGCAATCCTGAATTATATCGTACAGATAATATGATACTTGAGTTGTCTAAACTTATTAACAATCTTTTTACTGACCGAAATATAATTGTTAATATAAATATAAGACCTTATCATGAAAATATAGAAGAAATAGAAAGCAATTTACGGGAAATTGTTAGAAGATGTAATAATGTTGCACATAATGATTTACCAGCTACACCAGGACAATTAGAGGAATTAAAAGATAGAGTAAATAGAGTTTTACCAATATTATACAAATTAATGAAATGATATTAATTTATTTTTTTATCTACTTTTGTTTTAAAACAGATAATTATTATTAATGTAAAAGCATAACATTAAAAAAATTTGTTTTTGAATAATTCATAAAAATTAATTAATTTGGTATAAAAGATCTATTTTTCTGTACAAGAAATATCCAATTATTGCTAGTACTGGTAAACCTATAAATAAAATTATTAGAAACCAATAATTTTGGATAAATGGTTCATCGATAAGATAAAAATCATAAATAGCATTTGCCAACAAGTCACCAAAAACAGCTAAAATAATTGAATCAATAATAGATGCAATTGCTAAAAATATAATTCCTTTCCAAATTTTCTTTCTTTTTAAATACTTTTTTTCATTATTTATTCTGTATATAATTTCTTCTTGGTCATTTAACCAAAATGCTTCTTTAATTTCTTTTTTTAAATTTTCATTGATTTCAAATTTATTCCTATTTAATAGATATGAACAAAATAAGCTTAATGTATGATATTTAGTAGTTCTAATTAATTGTTTCATTATGCTTTCTACCTCTTTTCGTTCATTACTTGAATACCCTTTACTTAAAAATAAACTTAAGGTGTTAATTGCTCTTATAGCAACTAGAGTATTCTCATCATTAATTATTTCACTAAATATAGCAAATTTCTCATCTAATAATTTGATACCATTTAAAATTGGTGGTATTTCTTCATCTTCACTAATTTCATCTTCACCCTTAATCTCTAATTCCGATATACCTAAAGTATCTGATGAGCTTATTTGATAATGGTAGAATTTTTTACTTAATTCATTTCTAACTTTTCTTACTTTGTAGATTAATTTTTCATCTTTGTTTTTATTCAAATAATCTCCAACCATTTCCTCTTATTATAAGATTAATTTTCTTTTTAATTTTATACTTAATTTCATAGAATAATCTCTAATTGTATTCAAGAATATCCAAACATTCACTTAAGTCAGTAATTTTACTCCAATATTCATTATCATTAAGATTAATTATTGGTTTTTTAATTCTCATTATGGTTGATTTTTTAATGATTGATTTTCTTTTCTTAAGGGTATTGTTTGCCCAATAGAATGTATCTAATTTAGGTATGTTCTCATTCTTTGGTATTAAATATAATTCTATTATTGGTTTTGAATTCTGTTCAAATTTAATACCTAAAACTGCATGTTTTATTTTATTAGATTTCCTATGAATTTCTATTGATTTTATTTTTTTATCTGCAACAAATTCCTTTAAATTTTCATTAGTTATTATTCCAAGATAAATTCTATTGATACACCACCAGTGATTTGCATATTCTTCTAAAAACTCACTTTTAGTAATTGAATAGTCAATTAATCGATTGAATTTCTTATACAGTAGTAATCGACGTTTATTAATTTGAAGATCATTGGTTTTTAATTCATCTGCTTTTATGTATTTTTCACTTTTAACAGAATTAATTTTCTTTTCACTTGCTTGTAATGTAAATATTAATGGTTCGATTTCTTTTAAGTTGGGGATTACCCAATTAATATTATTTGTTAGTTTCTTATATTTTTGATTATTAATTTTCTTTGGTGTAATAACTAAAGAATAGATTTCCAAATCATTAAATAATTTAGTTAATAATTTTGTTTTTTTCTTAATATCATACACAAAATCATTTAGATTTGGACTATATGTTGTAATAGTTATCTCAATGAAAATTAGTTTATTTTCATAAAAAAACATTCCATCAAACTCAGCTATTTGCTCATCAAATGAAAAATAAACTAACCTATTTTCGTCATAACCCATACCTGTTGAAGTGTGTTTGTTTGTTGTAATATATGGTCCTTTTAGAAGAAATTTCTTAATATCTGTATTTTTCATCGCCCATTCGATTAAAATTTCATATATATAAGCTTCATAAATCTGACCTGCAAAATTAGCTAAATTGTGTTGATAATTCAAATGATTCTTATTTATTTTCCTAAGAATCTTTACACCAGGATATCCATAATATTTCATTTTTTCTTTAATTTGATTAACATTAATATCCTTAGGAACTAAAACTCTAAAATTATCTATAAATCCCATTTTTATCCCTTCATCATTGTACTTTATTAAAAAACTAACCTTATATTTATTTCTTATTAATCAATTAATTCTAATCAAATTTGTTTTTAAACTAATGCGGGTCACCGGTTCAAATCCGGTAGGGCCCACCAAATCTTTTTTCAGTAAAGATTTTTTTGGCTCATTTGAATTGATTACTATAATCAATTTATTCTCTTATAAATATCAAGAAGGTTTGTTATTTTTATTTGTAATTTCCCTATTTTTTCTTTTTAATTAAAGATAAAGCACTTGTTCCTAATATAATGAATGGAATGGTTATGATTATTTTTAATGCTGTAACATCAATTTTTCCATCAATTTTTAATGTACATATATCACATTCTCTTGTATCCCTATTGAATTGATAATAGGCTAAAGATTCATTATCATATCGATCATTCATATAGAATATGTAGAAATCTATTTCTTGACCCAATAATAAACAAACATCTCCTCCTTCTCTATCTCTTGAATTTAATGGAAACCTCATTTCCGCTGTTAGTGTATTTCCAGCATCATGGCATCTACCATAGTTATTATTTACATGGTCATAATCTACAACCATTTCATTGCCATATGTGTGACAATCATTACTTGAATTTGAATTAAAATAAATTTCTTTAATATCATTGTTTATTCCTGCTGTTAAGTGACTATTTACTAAATCCAAAAAAGGTGCACTTTTATTAGTATGAAAATACATTTTGATATAATTTAATGGTCCAATTCTTGCTTGAGGTATTGATACTGCTAGGAAAAGATTTTCTAGCTCTGGATCATAAACGGATCTTAAAGTTATTTTAAGTGTATAGTCGTCATTTTCTCTTCCATAAAGAGTAATATCCAAAGAATCTGAAACATTCCACTCTTGTTCTCCTATGGTACCATCAACATTTGGTGGTTCACTTGCTCTTGATATTAATGTCCCACTATTTTTTAGTACTAGTTCTGCTTGAAGAGGAGTAATATTTACAAATATAATTAACAATAAGCCTATCATTATCACTTTTTCTTTTGAATTCATAATTTATATCCCCAATTTTAATTTCCAATAATCCAACCTATTTTTCAACTAATAATCTTTTTCTTTTGCATTCAAATCCGGTAGGGCCCACCAATTTTTTTTCAGTAATATAGTTGTAATTTAGTTTCTCTTGTAATTTTTGAAAATAAATTTCAAATTAATAACAGATCAATAGAAGGTTTTTGTCTTTCCATTTATTTACTCGCTCGATTGAAATTCTTTTTCTAATTTAGTTAGTTTTAATAGGGAAAAGAACGAATATATATGATACTGGGGTAGGTTTATTTGACGAGAAACAAGTATTGTCCTGTCTGTGGTTCTGAAACATCAAAAAAATGGAATCGAAAAGAACAAGATTTCTCTGAAAAACAACAATCGAAAGGTATGGTTCTTCGAAAGAAGACAACTATTAGCATTCTTGTAGCCCTTGTTGTTGTTAGCATAATGGTTCCCACGGTTTATCTCCAACTTGCAAACCAACTTGCAAATAAAGCAAAGTATACTGGAGAACTCACATTAGTTACTTTTTCATTTAATACAAATAGTCCTTTGGATATGCTCTATTTAACAATGAAAGTTGAAAATGGAAATGTGGATATTGATAAAATTCTTTTATATTCATCTGATGGTCAAACACGCTATCAGTCGATATCTGTACAACAAGACTTTAGGAGTGGAGCATTCATTCATAAAGAATTTATTCTACAGGAAGGTCAAATTGCTGCTATGAATTGTAGTTTTTCTCTTCTCATTGACTATAGCTTTGGCAAACAATGGTTAATGGGTACTTTTGGATAGATATTGATTTTGTAATTAGGTGAAATTCACAAAAAACTATTCGTGCATCTTAAAGAGTATTGATTTCCTTAAATCTTGAGAACACAGAAGAAAATCATTTTATGAATTACTTGTAAAGGTTCGAATGTTTCAATCGCGTTGGGTTCACCATTACTCCTTTTATTTAACCAACAATCCTTGAGGTCCTTCAGTATAGAATATTAAAGCTTCAAATTTCTCCTTAGGCATGTATATCTTCTTTTCTTCTATTAGATAATCTATCGCCCAAGCATAAGCGATATGGATGTACCAACAAACAAATTCTCCTAAAGTATTGTTTGTATATTGACTTGCTTTTAGTGTGTTATAAAATAATAGTAGCTCTTCTTCTTTTTCTTTTATCTTTAAAAGTATACGATTTGCTATTTTCTTTGTAGTTTTTTTCCAGGATAATGAATCGTTTTTTGATAATATTGGAATATTTAACTCTAAGGCTAGATCATGAGGTTTTTCTAATTGTTTTTGTTTTAGTATCTCTGAGCACTTTTCTTCCAATTTCTCTCTTGGTTTATTTTGCTCATTGTTAACAATGTTTTGACCAAATGTAACAAATGTCCAATTTTCCCATGGTAGATCTGTTTCATTTTCTCCATACTTCCCATGATATTCTGTTTTTCCTTCTACCATGTAAAAGTAGTATTTCGCATCCGGTCTTTCCGGACTTGGTCGGTTTGGAGCTGTAACTAATAGTGTTCCGTCTTTCACTAAAGCTTCAAGCATTCCGATATCTAACAGTTTGGAGCCAATTAAGACAAGTGAAAGTTCTTTAATTGTGAATTTTTGACTTGCTTCAAGATTTGTAAAACCATCAACTAGTTCTTTCCAATTTTTTAGTAGTTCATCAGCAATTATTTTTCCAAAATTTTTAGTGTGCTGATAAGTTTTTTCAGCTTCAATTTTATTTACTATTAAAAACGTCGGATAATAATTTTCATTCTCTTTTCTGAGTAAATTAGCTTTTATTAGGAGATTAATTTTTTCAAATAATTCTTCTTCTGATATGTGAAACATTTTTTGAATTTCACCTAATGTATACCCATCATGTAGTGCTCTGAGAGTAAGCTTACTTGAAGGTTTAAAATAATCCCATGGATTTCCTGATCCCGCCAATGATAGATAAATTTCACTTTTAGCGTATATTTTAGGTATTTTATCCATTTAGCATTCCTTCTGTGTTAATGCTATCTTTTTTAATCTAAAAATCTAGCACTAATCTTGAATTATTTAATGCTATTAATTCAAATCCGGTAAGGCCCACCACTTTTTCTAAATGCTGCAGACCTATTCAAATTGTTTCGCCATTTCTAGTTAGAAATGCCGCAGAACAAGGTATTACTATGCTTACTTCAAGTAAACCACCAAGAAACACTAAATCTAAATTTGAGGAGTAATAATTTTG
>Ga0307380_10002534_pt1 | contig 25893 bp, 15 predicted proteins | sample UN3MG_FD_202239 | JGI IMG/M metagenome (GOLD analysis project Ga0307380, IMG submission 202239) | Soil microbial communities from Risofladan, Vaasa, Finland - UN-3 | ecosystem: Environmental > Terrestrial > Soil > Coastal area > Acid sulfate soil | place: Finland: Risofladan, Vaasa | collected... | reverse complement strand
CTGGCCCTGGAAGGATGGGCCCTCAAGGCCGGGCGCGTCCGCCGCGGGCCGATTGACTGCACGCTGGTCGAAGTCGAAGTGACCGCACCCCAGCCCGAGCGCCGCCTCGCGGACATCCTCGGGCTGATTCAGGGCGCGGGTCTCGACCCGGCGGTGGCGCAGCGCAGCGCCGACGTCTTTTGCCGCTTGGCCGAGGCCGAGGCGGCGGTGCACGGCGTCGCCGTCGAGCAGGTGCACTTCCACGAGGTGGGCGCGGTGGACGCGATCGTGGACATCGTCGGCGCGGTCGCGGGCTTTCGACTGCTGGGCATCGAGCGGGCAACGTGTTCACCCCTACCACTGGGCGGCGGCTGGGTTGAGACCGCGCACGGCAAGCTGCCCCTCCCCGCCCCGGCCACGGCCAAGCTGCTCGAGGGCTGCCCCACCTACGGCGGCGACGCGCAGGCGGAGCTGGTGACCCCGACCGGAGCCGCGTTGGTCACCGGCCTGTGCGCTGCCTTCGGGCCGCCGCCGCCGATGATGATCTCCCGCGCCGGCTACGGCGCCGGCAGCAAAGACTTGCCGCATCCCAACTGCCTGCGCATATTCCTCGGCGAACCGGCGGAGGGCGCGCCCCCCACGCCCGGCGGCGAGCCCCTGGTGCTGCTCGAGACCAACCTCGATGACATGAACCCGGAGCTCTACGAGCACGTCATGGAGCGACTGTTCGCGGCGGGCGCGCTCGACGTCTTCATTACCCCCATCATCATGAAGAAGACGCGCCCGGGGTCGCTGCTGACGGCGCTGGCGCCGCCGGAGGAACAGTCGCAGCTGCTGCGCATCCTGTTTCGCGAGACGACGACGCTGGGCGTGCGGGCGCGCGAGGTCACGCGCTACTGCCTGGAGCGGGAATGGATTGCCGTCGAGACGCCCTATGGCGAGGTGCGGGTGAAAGTCGCCCGCATGGGCGGCGAGATGCTGACGGCCTCGCCCGAGCACGAGGACTGCAAGCGCCTGGCGCGTGCGACCGGCGCGCCGCTGAAGGAAGTATACGACCATGCGCGCGCCGCCGCGCTGGCGCTGCTCAATCGGCGCTAGACAAGCGAGCGGTGTTCGCGCCCGCGCCGGCGGCCGCGAACCGCCGCCAGCACCAGGGGTACCACCGTATGAACCTGCTGCTCATCGCCATAGACACGCTGCGCGCCGATCATCTCGGCTGCTACGGTTATCACCGCGAGACGAGCCCCGCGCTGGATGCCTTCGCCTCCCAGGGCGTTCTCTTCGAGAAGCTGTATGCCCCCGCCGTGCCTACTCATCCCTCCTACACCACGACCTACACCGGCCAGCATTCGATCACCCATGGCATCGTCACCCACTGCGGCCGGGCATCGCTGTCCCCGCAGGCGCCATTCCTGCCCGAGCTGCTGCTGCAGGCGGGCTACACGACCTGTGCGGTGGACAATCTGAGCTCGATGAGGCCCTGGTTTGGGCGCGGCTACGAGTTCTACATTGACCCCAGCGGCCGTCACCCGCACCGCCACGCCGTGACTTGCGAGGAGATCAACGCCCGCGCCCTCCCCTGGCTGCGCGCCCACGCCCGGGAGCAGTTCTTCCTCTTCGTGCACTACTGGGATCCGCACACGCCCTACCTGCCGCCGGGGCGCTACCGCGACCTGTTCTATGACGGCGACCCCACCGACCCCGCGCGCGACTCCCTGGCGTCGATGCGCAAGCAGCTCTTCTGGGAGTGGTGGAGCGGCGACTGCTGGTTCGGCCAACTGCCGCAGCCGCTGCGCGACGCCGAGTACGTCGTCGCCCTCTACGACGGCGAGATCCGCTACGCCGACGACGGGGTGGGAGAGTTGCTCGACGCGCTGGCGGACACGGGCGTCGCCGACGACACCCTGGTCATCGTTTTCTCCGACCACGGCGAGAACATGTACCACCACGGGGTGTTCTTCGATCATCACGGGCTGTACGAGGGCAACGTTCACGTACCGCTGGCCGCGCGCTGGCCGGCGCGCCTGGCGGGCGGCCGGCGGGTGCCGCACCTGGTGCAGCATGTGGACCTCGCCCCCACCCTGCTCGATGCCTGCGGGGTCGAGATCCCGGCGACGATGGAGGGCCGGAGCCTGCTCCCGCTGATGACCGGTGATGCCGACGCGCCCCTCTACGACCGACTGGTGACCCAGGAATGCACGTGGCAGGCCAAGTGGGCGCTGCGCACGGACGAATACAAGCTCATCCTGTCGCGCGAGCGGGGACGCGATCTCCACGATATGCCGCCGCGCGAGCTGTACCACTTGCCCACCGACCCGTGCGAGCTGCATAACCTGGCCGACGAACGCCCCGGCGTCACGGCGCAAATGGAGGGCGAACTGGAAGCGTGGATCGCGCGCATGATGGAGAAGAACGGCCTCGACCGGGATCCGCTCGTCGCGCAGGGGACGACGCTGGGCCGAGACTGGCGCGAATGGATCGAGCGCAAGGGCTACTGGTGAGGGCGGGCGACGCGGGCCTTGGGGCCCTGGGGTCGGCGAGATGCCGGGCGAGGAGGAGGGCGATGGCGATGGTGACGGTCAACTGCGGCAACTGCAACTTCACGGCGCGCGTCGAGGCGGTGCCGGACGCCGAAGGCAAGGTCCGGGTGCGCGTGGATTCGAGGTGCCCGCACGTGCAGGAGTACGCGCAGGAGGTGCAAACCCTGAGCGCCACCTGCGGCGCGGGATGGAGGTGCGCCGAGTTCTTCGTTCACGAGCCGGCGGCGAAGGTCAACCTGCACCCGGCGTGTCCGGTGCCGGTGGCGGTGCTCAAGGCGGTCGAGGTCGCCGCCGGACTGGCAATGCCGCAGGATGTTGTGATCCACTTCGAGGACTAGGCGGTTGCGCGGCCCCGCCCACGGCAACCCGTGACCGGCAAAAGTCCCATCCCAGCTCCCTCCCTCGAATCGGGTGTGACCGTTTCTCGTTGGGATGGCTAGGCGCACACCCGGGGGAGCGACCTCGTAGGGGCAAGGCATGCCTTGCCCCTACATCTGCGCCGCGACGAGTCGGGGCGCGCCCAGGGTAATCCCAACTTTTCGCGGTCGCACCCCTCGGCATGGGTGTGACCGGCTTTGGTGGGGATGGCTGGGCGATGCACCGGGCGCGACTTCCTATAGAAGTCGCGCGACTTGTGGCACAGAGCCTGCCCTACTGTCGAAGGGCACCCTCGGCTGTCCCACACTGCGGGGCCGCGCGTCCAAGGGCGATCACTGTCCGCGAACCCACCCCGGCGTCACGCTTGACGCGTGTTCCGCGGGGATGGTATAACCTCTCCAGCGGTTCTGCAATTTTCTCACGAGCCGGCGTAGCTCAATGGTAGAGCAGCTGAATCGTAATCAGCATGTTGGGGGTTCGACTCCTCTCGCCGGCTCCAGTCTGTCGCCTGGCCGCCCTCGCCAAGCGCCGGCGCTGGACACGCCTCGGTGTCATCCTGGGCCGAGCTTCACCGTCGTCGCCGGGACGATCGCGAACCCCTACTGCTCCTCGTGGGCCATCTCGCCTACGCGCAGCTCGATGTCAGCGCGGTTCTCGATGCGTTCGATCTTGCCGTCGCGGATCCACACCACGCGGTCGGAGACGTCAATCATCTTGAGGTCGTGGGTGGCGGAGATGACGGTGACGGCCTGCTCCTTGTTCATCTGCTTGAGCAGGACGATGATCTCCTTGCCGGTCTTGAGGTCGAGGTTGCCGGTGGGCTCGTCGGCGAGGATGATGCCGGGGTCGTTGGCCAGCGCCCGCGCGATGGCGACGCGCTGCTGCTGCCCGCCGGACAACTCGGACGGCTTGTGGTGGAGGCGGTCGCCGAGACCGACCTTCTCCAACAACTTGGCGCCCTTGGTCTGCGCATCGTCGGTGGACACGCCGGCGAAGATCATGGGCAGGGTCACGTTCTCCAGCGCGGTCATGACGGGGATGAGGTTGAAGCTCTGGAAGATATAGCCGATACGGCGGCAGCGCAGGAACGCCAACTCCCCGGCGCCGAGCTGGGCCATATCCACCTCGTCAATGAACACCGTGCCCTGGGTCGGCCGGTCGAGGCCCCCGATCATGTTGAACAGGGTGGACTTGCCCGAGCCCGAGGGGCCCATGATGGAGACGTACTCCCCGCGCCTGATGTCGAGGACCACCCCGTCCAGGGCGCGCAGCACCGTGCCACCCATGGCGTATTCACGTGCCAGGTCCTTGGTGCGGACGATATACTCGCTCGCACCGCGTGAGACTGTAGTCATGTTCTCCTCCGTCCCATTTCCGCGCTTCTATATTTCCACGCGCAGGGCGGCCGCCGGAGGCATCTTCGCCGCCCGCCACGCGGGATACATCGCCGCCAGCACCGACAACACCCCACCCACAGCCACGGCGCCCACGACTCCCGCCCACAGCGGGACCGGGTGCCCGGACAACACCAGCGCCGGCCCCAGCTTGGAGAATACGCCGGGGCCGAAGCGCAGCCGAGACGAGAGGGCGCTGATGGCGACGCCGGCGACGGCGCCGACGGTAGCCCCCAGCGCGCCCAAGATGCCCGACTCCAGCAGGAACAGGCGCACGACGAAGCTGTCGAGGGCGCCCAAGCACTTCATGGTGCCGATTTCCTTGTAGCGTTCGGTCACCGCCATCAGCATCGAGTTGACGATGCCCACGGTAGCGACCAGCAGCGACATCACCACCAGCCAGATGCTGCGGGTGCCGCTCTCCAGGGCCTCTTCGGGGTGGCCGCCGAGGACCGCGGTCTGGGTCAGCACCGACACCAGAAAGGCGGTGCCCAGGAAGATGCCGGAGGCGGTAATCACCGACCGCCCCAGGCGCACGAAGATGGAATTCAGGCTCATCTGCACTGAGCGGCGCCAGGGCAGTATGACCTGCTTCTCAATGCCCTCAGCTCTAGCTCCCGCTTGCTCCGGCATCGGTCAGCCTTCTCTCTTTGGGCGTGCGGCCCGCGTGCTTGGGCACGGCGATCGCGATCAGCTTGCGCTTGCCCAGCATCCGCAGGAAGCTGGTCAGCGAGACCTCGGCCTCCTTGCGGTTGAGCTTGTACTTGCCCGCCAGCTCCGCGATCAACTCGGCTACCGTGTGGCGGCCATCGCATTGCCGCCACACCAAGGAACCGACGCGGTCAAGCTCGATCTTGCGCTCCTTGGGAACCACGAACAACAGCGACAGCAGGCGGCCCAGACGGTCCTCGCGCCGCCGCAGCACCAGCACCGTGCGCTCGCCTTCGGCGCGCCACTCCACCGCCTGGTTGCGCACCGGGCGCGCGGCCAGCGCTTCGTGCTTGCTCAACCTCGGTTGTCGCCTGAGTACCATCGCTAACCACCGATAAACACAGATGAACGCGGATCAGACATCTCTGACAACGCGTCTTATTTCCAGTTTGGGGCCGCCGACGTTCAGGGGTAAACAAGAGGCAAGCCCGGCGGCCTTCAGGAACCCGCACCCCAGCGTATTGCTGACTTGGAACGCGCAACCGATGATGCGCTCGGTCAAGCCGTTCCCGTTATCCGATCTGTGTGCATCCGTGTTCATCTGTGGTTTCACTGCCCGTGGCAGGGCAGGGAGCCGACTACGTCCAGCAGCGTCTGCGGGTCGTCGTGATGCACCGCCTCCACGCTGTAGATGCGGTTAGACTGCGGGCAATGCCACACTCGCCCGTCGAAATCGCAGGCGATGCGCAGCCGCGCCAACCGCTCCACCGCTCGCCGCGGCCGGTGCAGCAAGCGATGCCGATGCCCGCTGACCGCGAGACCGTCATGATCCTCGTGCCGCTCCACCGTCGCCGGCTGGCATTCCCATACGACGTCGCGGCGGCGCACCTGCTCGACCTCGTACCAGTGCTGCAAGTCGCGCTCGGCGAGCGCCACCTCCGCCATCCCCCAGCGTAACACCCGCAGCCGGCAGCGGCCGGATGCAAACGCCAGCTCCAGGTAGCCCGCCATCAGCTTCTGGCGCTCCAGCCGGAATCGCTCCGGCACCTCGAACCGCAGGCCGTACAGCGCCCACGCATGGCGGCCGTCGCGCGCGTGGTCCTCCAGCGACGCCAGCACGTCGTGCGCGAGCGCCCGGCCGCGGTCCCCGACGGCGGACATCACCTGCGCCACCACCGTGCGCCCGCACTTGCTGCAACGCCAGATGACGCCGGTGGCCTGCCGGTCGCCGGCGCCCCACGCGAACCCGCGCAGGCGTTTGTCGGGCTTGCTGCGGCGGCTGAGGACCCGCGCGTGGTCATCCGCCCGCAAGTCCAACTGCTGTCGCTTCCCGAGCTTCGCCAGGTAGCGCTCGAGCGCGCGGTCGAGGTCCACCTGCTGCTCGGACCACTTGATCTCGACCCGGCTGGCGTGCGCGTCATCCAGGCGCAGGTAGCCTGCCTTGTAGTCGCCGCCGATCGCGCCCAGCGTCCATTCCGCGGGCACGCGCATGGTCATGCCTTGCCAACCGAAAGTCACCAGGTCGGGCGCGGCCATCTGGGCCTGCCTGTCGGGTATCACGCGCACGGCGCTAGTACGGCAGCGCCCGGATGGACTTGAGGATGATAGCGCAGGCGATGCCCATCATCCCCATCAAGCCCTGCCCGGCTGCGTAGCCCGCCAGCAGCACCGGCGCGTAGAGCCGCCAGTGATGCAGCCCAAAGCGCCGGCGGAAATAGTAGCGGCCCAGCATCGCCCCGATGAAGACGGGGATCACTCCTTGCGTCGGCGTCAGGAACCCGTTGGCCAGCCCGTAGAACCACATGATGGGAGCGCGCGCCAGGGCCAAAACGGCATAGAGGCCGACGCTGCCGCCGAGGCCTATGCCCATCAGATTGGGCTTGAGCGCCTGCAGCAGCCACTGTTCCTCGGTGCCGCCGCGGGTGGCGGTGGCCCACAGCAACTGCATGGTCGAGTGCAGGGGCCAGAAGGTCTGGGCGTAGGGATATGACGACGACGGGATGGGGCCCAGGTTCCAGAAGAAAGACCAGAACAGGAAGCTGCACCCCAGCAGCAGGAAGAAGAGGAAGAGCTCGGCCTTGATGATGCTGGTGAACTTGGTGCCGGTGAGCTCGATCTCGCGGAACTTCTGCGCCGCCCAGCCCATGTCGTAAAGAGGCACGCCGGCGAACCAGACGTCCACCCCCTCGTATTTGCTGAGGATGAAGCTGGCCTGGGCCAGGTAGGGTATCCTCAGCGGCTGGGTGGTGATGCCGATGAGGCGCGCGGAGATGTAGCTGTTGATCGGGCTCCAGATGAGCCCGAAGACGACGAGGATCCACAGCGGGAAGCGCGGCACCAGGAAATGGATGACGGTGATGCTGCCGACCGCTGACACCAGCCAGGCGGTCAGCGCCATCCAGATCGGGAAGTCGCCGCGGCCGGGCGGCGGCGGCACGAACCGCCGCGCCAGGGCGTGCTGCTGGGCCTCGCTGCGCCCGCGCAGGTAACGGCTGAAGATCTGGCCGAAGCCGACAATTGCAAAGCTGACCGCGACGCCGATGCCGACGCTCATCCAGAAATCAATGTTGGTGGCGATCTCGGTCTGGATGAGATTCATGCCCGGGCGCCAGCTCGGGAACAGACCGGGGTGGGTGCGATAGAGGGTGGGGGTCAGGAAGAAGTTCGCGAATATGGAGGTGATGAACTGCCCGGCCGCGATCGGGAAGGGCAGGATGAAACCTACCAGGATGGCCCCGAGATCGGTGCCGAGGGCGATCTTGGCGGCGGGGAAGATGCCCTCGGTGTTGGAGCTGAGGTCAATGAAGGGGATCTTGATGATCTGCACCGGCGACGGAAGCATGGCGCCGGTGACGGTGGGCACGAGCACGTAGATGGTGCCGTAGATGAGGCCGATCACGCTGCCGACGCTGAACACCGGCCAGCGCCACGACTCCTCGTCGCGCGTGACCTCGGCCAGGGCGGTGGCGCCCTGCGCCGCCACCGGGGCCATGGGGAAGGGCAGGCGCTCGACGTCGGAGGTCGAGCGGAACAGGACGTAGCCGAGCCCGATCCACTGCAACCGCCCCAGCACTTGCCCGATCACCAGCAGCAGGATCGGGATCGCCCAGTCGGGATGGAGGAAGGTGCGATTGATGATGGCCGGCGAATCAGGAGGCGGCGCGTACCACCCGGGGATCTCGTTGGCAATGCCGAATCCCACCGCCGCCGGGGAGTTGCGCACGTACTGAGCCCAGATCAGACTCGCGAACGGCCCCCCGCTCAGCGCCAGACCGCCGCCGCCGGCCGCCAGGGCGCCGGCCATGTAGAAGATGAGGTAGAGCTCCTGGCGGCGCATGGGGGTGAAAGAGCGCCGCGCGACCTCGGTGAAGAGGATGATGGTCGTCCACTCCGCCGCCGGCCCCAGCTCCTGGCCTACGAGCAGGCCCAGGTAGAGCGCGCCGGGCATCATGATGAAGCCCACGAACAGCGCCCCCAGTGCGGTGCGCACGGTGAAGCCTTCCTGGAACTCGGTCGGTTCCAGCTCCGGGAGGCGCTCGGAATAGAGCCCGAACGCGCCCTCTTTCTCTCCTTCCTTCGGCTCCTCTATCTGGTCATCGCGCTCGCTCAATCACTTACCTCCGCCGCTCCCGGTAAGCGGCTGTCGCACGCCGGCGCTGTCGCACGCCGGCGCTGTCACCCGCGGCTTCCTTCCACACCTGCCGCGCCGACTCCTTGGCCCTCCCCGGCGGCCCGCACGAACCTGGCGCTGGCGCCGCGAGGGCGCATCGCGCCTCGAGCACCGTTCGCCCCCTAGGTCGTGGGCGATCCGTCGCTCATGCTCAGGTAGCGCTCGCGGTCCTCGGCGCGCAGGGTGCGCCAGATCAGGAACTGCTTGCGCAGGGTATTGAGGAAGCGCCGGTTCACGCGCCTCCACGAGCTGACATCTCCGCTCTCGCGGTGCAGGCGCAGCCGGATCTCGAACACATCCTGCATGTTCGTCGGCACGGTGTGGAGGGCGGCGCGTTGGCTGACGCCGAGATCGAAGGGCGCCAGCCACGTCATGAGCCGGATGACATACTCCGTGCCGTACTCGGACGGGTGCTCCTCGGTGACCACGTCCTGGGTCACGAAATCGCCGACGCTGTACTCTTCGTAGGCCCCGAACCACTCGGACATGAAGGCGTTGAGCGCGGTCGCCTGCGCCCCGGTGACGGCGAAGGGCATGGGGATCTCCCAGTCGTCGCCCTCCGGCTCGGGCACGTGCCAGCGCCGGTCCACCGCCGGGGTCGCGACCTCCGACGCCTTGCGCGCGGGGTAGACGGTGGACAGCAGCACCACGCCGATGACGATGGCGGTGGACACCACCGCCGACAGCGATGAGTAGTTGAGTTGGAGATCGCCCAGCCAGCCGCCGGCGGTCATGACCTTCACCGCCCCTTGCCCCAGCACGTAGCCGACGATGGCGCCGATGATGGCGTAGACGAAGGCCTCGGCCAGGAACAGGGTGGCGATGTGACCGGGGGCGAGGCCGACGGCGCTGAAGATGCCGATCTCGCGCACGCGCTCGTAGACCGATCCGAGCATGGTGTTGAGCACGATCAGGGCGGCGATCAGGATGGGAATGAAGACGTCAGCCAGCCCGGTGACGGCGCTGGAGCCCATCGCGCTCCAGCGCCGCGTCTCATCGCCGATCCCCGCGTAGATGTTGAACCCCAGGCGCGGCATGAGGTCCTTCAGCGCCGGGCGCACGTCAGCGGCGGCGGCGAAACCGACCGCCACCGACTGCACCTGGGCGCCGAGGTTGACGGCGAGCGCGTAGGGGATCATGATGCAGTCGTCCGGCGACAGGTGCAGGTACTCCTGGAAGCCGGCCTGGGACTGCTGAGTCGAGCGCTGTTGCTTCATCATCGAGATGAAGTCCGCCGGGCTCAGCGGCTCGTTGTCGAGGTCCTTGATGCGGCGCAGCTTGGAGGCGTCCGCGAGGCCGATGAGGTCGAGGGCGAGACCGGAGAAGCTGACTCTGGCCTTGCCGACGTCGGCGGGGGTGAGGTTGAGCGTGCGCGCGATGGCGGTGGGCACGATGACGGCGAGGCGCTCACCGGGGCGGAACCAACGCCCGGCGATGAGCGCGTCCTGGGGGTGGGTGACCCGCGTCTCCTGCGGCATCAGGCCGATCGCGGCGCGGGCGTTGTACCCTTGATTGCTGGTGGTGGCGGTGATGCGCATGAACGACTGCTCTTCGCGCAGGGAGGTCGCGTACCACGCGCGCGCGACCACGGTGTGGGTTTCCCCGAACTCGTCCTGCATCACCCGGTAGGCGGACTCCTGCAGCGGCGACCAGTCGGCGGTGCGCACCATGATCCCGTTGTAGCGCGGGATGCCCGGGGAGCGGCGGTCGTTGAAGCGCACCCCCGTTACCACCGAGGTGAAACTGAGCACGGTGAAGGTGAGCAAGACCAGGGTGATACAGGTCAGCACGGTGCGGGCGCGGCGCCGGCGCATGTTGCTGATGCCCAGGGTGAAGGCGGCCATGGCCACGCTCATGCGCCCGATGTCGGCGCGATGGATGCCTCCCATCTTGGTCTGCAGCGCCTTGAGCTGCGCCTCGAACTTGCCGTAAACGAGGACGATCACCAGCGCCGCCAGCGTCGCCATGATGAACGCCAGCAGCATCACCACCGGCGTGACCTCGAGGATGTCGAAGGCCGGATGGATCCGGCGGAAGATCTCGAAGGTAAGCGCGAAGATCCCCACCGTGCCCAAGATCTGTAACCGCAGATCGGGAAACGCGAACACCAGCCGCTCCAGGAAGAACGCAAACGGCAGCATGAGCACCAGGTAGAACAGCACCCCGCGCACGACGTCGCGCTGGGTCGCCTCCACCCGCGGATAGGCGGCCGCCTCGTAGCCCCAGGCGGCGCGCGCGTGGCCGTCGAAGCTGGCGTAGTCGCGCGCCTGCCACGCCTCCTCCGCCAGCGCCAGGTACTCCTGGGTGCGCTGGTGCATTTTCTCCAGCGCCTGGTCGACGATGTGGAAGCGCCGCAGCACCTTGATACGCGAGTCATCCAGGTACCACATGTCGCGCGCCACTTGCAGCGGCGTGCGCGACAGCAGCACGGTGCGCTGGGCCAGCAGCCCCCGCCCCTTGGGATAGGCGGCGCTGGCGTTCAGCAGCACCAGTCGCTTCGACACCCCCGCCAGCATCACCACCTTGATGCGGGTGGCCGCCGCCTCCTTGTCTTTTCCGATGTGCTCCCACTCCGCCGGCCGCGGCGCGAACACCAGCGCCACGTCCTCGACGTGCGACACCCAGGTCTCCGGCCGCGAGATGGCGTAGCCGAAGGAGCGCGGCTCCGCATCGGTGCGCGCGTCAAAGACTTGCATGTCGGGCAAGGTCATCAGGCTGCTCGGATCCACGATGTCCAGCAGCCCGATGGAGACACAGGGGAACGCCACCACCGTCGCCTCGCGCTCGCCCATGGTCATGGCCAGCTCGATGGAGAAAGCCTTGTGCCCCTGCACCCCGAGGTCCGGCGCGTAGTCAACGTCACCGGTGCGAGGATCGGTATGGTAGGCGTCCACGAACACCTTGTGCGCCGTGAGATAGGCGTTGGCCGAAGGCACCCCGTAGAAGGTGAACCGCCCGTCGTCGTCCACCAGCTGCGCCATGTCGCCGCGCACGCCCATGAAGGTCTGCTTCATGATGTGCCCGACGCCCGCCCCGAGCCATTCGCCCGGGCGCACGGTCACCAGCGAGCCGCGCAGGGGATCCTTGGGGATGAGGCCCCTCCTGGGGTTGAAGGTGACCACGCGGCCGCGCAGCACCGCGAAGCCGCCGGTGAGGGTCATCTTGGAGAACGTCGGCTTCTCGTTCACCGGCGCCTCCGGATCGTTGAGGAAGTTCCACAGCGAGCACGCCAGGAAAGTCGCCTGATGGCGCAGGTTGCGGAAGTCAACGTAGTCCGGCAGGTCCCAGGGCGTGTCCACCAGGGCGCGACTGTCGTCGGTCGTGACCAGCCCCATCCCGGCGCCGCCGCCGAGGGTGAAGGCCTCGCTCTCGAGGGCGATCTTGCCGGGGATGAAGGTGCGCCAGGGCTTGCCCGCGATGGGGTTGATGCCGTCAGCGAAGGTCTCGTCGGCCACGTAGCCGAGCGCGGTGGCGATGACCTCACCGCTGTCGCGGAAGGCGCGCCCGAGGTCGGCGAAATCGCGCTGGCGGTCCTCGCGGTAGTTGTAGTAGTAGCCGGAGTAGAAGATGCCGACGCGCGAGCTCTGGCTGGAGAGGTCGAGGGCGAAGAAGAGGTTGATCTTGTCGAGCGCCTCGCCGTAGCGGGTGTAGGGGATGAACCCCAGGAATCGGGCCGGCTCGGGGGGCCCTTTCTCCATGTCGGGCAGGTGGCGCCCGAGGTACTCGCGGATGCCGGTCATGGCCTCGAAATGGCCGGCGGTGGCAAGCAGCCGCACCGTGCGCCGGGGCGGGTGGTCCTTGAAGATGCGCGCCAGCTCCAGCAGGGTGGCGATGCCGCAGGCGCTCTCCGCCCCCGGCGCCATCTCGGGCACGATGCACATCGAGTCATAGTAGGCGCTGAGCATCACCACCTGGTGCTTGAGCTTGGGGTCGGTGCCGGGGATGGTGGCGATGATGTTGTGGGGGTGATAGAGGGTCCCCGCGCGCTCGGTCTCGGCGCTGGGCTGCACCCAACCCATGTCGCAGCGCACCCGACCCTGGACCTTGGGCGTGGACTGCAGGCGCGCCAGCACCCGCAGCGCGTCCCCGCGCCGCAGCCAGAAGCGCGGGATGTCGATCGGCACCGACAGGAACTTCGCCTCCGACTCCCCCCGCACCGCCGGCTCGTCCGGCTCGACGAAGATCACGACCTTCGCCCCCAGGCGCACGCCGTTGAGCCACCGGCTGCCGCAGCGAAAATCAAAAAGGACGATGCTGCCGGCGATCTGCTTGCCGTTGAGCTCGGCCAACTCCGCCTGCCCGCCCCACACCACGCGGCCGCTCACCCCTGCTGGCGGCAGCTGCGACGTGCGGACGTTGTTCGGCCACAGCGGGTAGAGCGGTATACTGTCGGTGGCTAGGCCCGACTCGTCGGGCCGCCACGGCGGCCCATCGGGCTTAGCCATCGCCAGCTCCAGGCTCGATCCGCGGTTGACGGGCGCGCTGGCGGCGAACTCTTCTTTGTGCAAGTCCTGCAGGCCCAGGCTGCGCAGGTAATTGTAGACGTAGTCCTCCGCCCGCTTGGCGCCGGGGTAGCAGGTGACCCGGCTGCCGTAGCTGGCCAGGTTCTCGACGTGCCGGCGCAGGTTGTCAACCTCCACTTCTGCCGCGATCCGCGGAAAAGCGCGCTGCTGCTCGGCCGCGAAGTCCGCAGCGGCACCCGCCGGGCGCGCATGGAGCATGGCCGCCCCGGCCGTGATGACACAGGCGAGGGCGCCTATGCTCCACGCGGGCCGGATGACCAGCCAGGCCGCTTTTCGCCACGCGGGCATGTCACACATTGGCTGACGCTCCTTGTATGGTGCGGACGCGACCACCCCGGGTGACGGGTCACGGACGCTGCGGCGCACGCGCCGCACATGTCGCCCGGAGTCTCGGGCCGGCCTCTTCCTTTCGACGCCGGGCGTGAATCGCCTTCCGCGGCGTCGCACTCCATTCATTCCGCCGCCGCGCAGGCCGGCGGCGGGTCATCGCTCCAGCTCCCGGCGCAGGCGGGCGCTCTGGCGCCGCGCAAACGCGGCCCACGGCCCCTGTGGGTAGTCGGCCGCGAGCCGTTCCAGGTAGTCCAGCGCCCCGGGCGGGTCCGCCAGCCGTTCGGCGCACAACGCAGCCGCCCGCATCAGCGACACCTGCGCCTCCTCGCTGTCCGCATAGGCGTCGGCCACCCGCTCGAAAGCATGCACCGCCAGTGCGTAGCGACCTTGCTGCTCCAGCGCCGTCGCCATCCGGAACTGCAAGCGCAAGTTCAACCGGCACTCGGGGAAAAGCGCCGTCAGCTCCTCGTAGCTTTCGGTCGCCCCTCGACCACGCTCGGGACCACCCTGAGCATGTCGAAGGGTCGCCGCCGCGTGGCCGCCCCTCGACTCCGCTCGGGACGGCCCTGCCGGCGTTGGCAGGGGCGGTCCTGAGCCTGTCGCCCCTCGACCACGCTCGGGACCACCCTGAGCATGTCGAAGGGTCGAAGGGCCGCCCTGTCTCAGATAGCAGTCAATCGCGCGCAGGTAGGAGCGCCCCGCCTGCTCGTACTGGCGATCCAGCACGTACTGCTTGGCCAGGGCGTGATGTGCCTCGCCGCAGTCCGCGTCCTCCCGCACCAGCGACTGCAGGTCGCGCATGACGTTGTAACCCGAGACCGACAGCGGGTCGCGGCGCAACGCCGCCAGCAGGTACTCGCGCTGTCCCTCGGTGCGCAGCCGCAGCACTGCCGCACCCACGATGCCGAAGGCGAATCCACCCAGATGCGCCCAGTGCGCCACGGGGTCGGCACCCCCCAGGCCGCTGCGCTCCGCCGCCAGCGATACCACCGCCTGCGCCACCTCCAGCCCCGCCCACAGCGCGATGAAGATCCACGCCGCGATCTCCACCACCCCCGCCTTGACCACCGCCCAATAGGCGATGCGCACTCGCGTGCGATAGAATCGCATCGCCGCCAGCCCCAGCAGCCCCGCCACCGCCCCCGACGCCCCGATCACCGGCTTGCTCATGGCGGCGCTGCCGAAGGCCGCGCCCACCGACGCGTGCACCAGGTTGGCCGCCACTTGGCTGCCGACGTACAGCGTCAGGAATACCGCTACCCCCAGCCCCTCCTCCACCAGCGCCCCGAACACCCACAGAAACAGCATGTTGGTGAACAGGTGCTGGACGTCGCCGTGAACGAACATCGAGGTCATGACCGAGTACCACGACCCCTGCGCGGGCACGAAGCCGAACTGCATCTGCGCCGCGTAGAAGCTCTCCGGGGTGGCGAAGGCGTTGAGGCCGAGGTAGGTCAGGAGGTTGAGGCCGATCAGGCTGTAGGTGACGTAGGGGACGCGCTTGCGCTCGCGGTCGGTCGCATATATCAGGAAGGGGATCATCGTCCCTCACCCACCTGCGCCCGGCTCCTGCTGCGCCCCCAGCTCGCGCGACACGTCCGCCGCTGCCCGCCGCATGCCCGGCCTCACCCCCAGCTCCCCGTTCCAGATCTGATCGAGGCGATCCTGGATCAAATGGGATATGCGGTCCCACTGCGGCACGTTGGGGGCGAGCTTACCGTAGTCCAGCGCCTCCACCAGCACCCGGCGATCATAGCCGACCTTCGCTTTCAGGTACTCGCCCTGCGCCACCGACCGCCGCGAGGGCTGCTTGTCCACCTCCGCCGCCATCCGCCCCTGGCTCGACGGAGACAGCAGAAACCGGAACAGCTCCCACGCCTGCTGCGGGTGCTTGGTGGTCGCGGCGATGGCGTAATTCTCGGTGCCGGCGAGGGTGGCGCGCTGCTTGCGGCGCGGCAGGGGCGCGACATTCCAGCGCAGGTCGGGCGACCGCCGCAGCACTTGCACGTCCCACGCCCCCGACATGAGCATCGCCACCCGCCCGGCCTTGAACCACTCGCGCGTCTCGCGCGAATCCTGCTGGCTGATGCGCGGCGCCACCTTGTACTTGCTCGCCAGGTCCACCAGGAATTGCAGCGCCTCCACTGCGGGCGGCTGGTCGAGCAGGCACTTCGCCCGCGACTGGTCCAGGATCTGCCCGCCGTTCTGCCAGATCCACGGGTAGATGCGCGCGCCCCAGAAGTCTATGACACACCCGTAGCGCTGCTGCGCCGGATCGGGGCTATGGCGTGTCAGCTTGCGCGCCGCCGCCAGGTAGTCGTCCCAGTCCCACGACCCGTCGGGGTAAGCCACCCCGGCGTCGTCGAACAGGTCTTGGTTGTAGAACAGCACGTAAACCGAGGAGTAGCGCGGCAGCGAGTAGAGGTGATTCTGGTAGCGGCACAGCGGCAGCAGTTGGGGATAGAAGTCGCCGAGGTCGAACTGCGGGTCATCCTTGACCAATGGCTCCAGGTCGAGCAGCGCGCCCTTGGCGGCGAGGGGCAGGAAGTAGGCGCCGTGGATGGACATGACATCAGGTGCCTTGCCGGCGGCGATGCTGGTCTGGAGCTTGTCCATGGCGCGCTGGCCGGGCTCGTTGATGATGGTGACGTCGAGGTCGGGGTGCTGCTGCTCGAATTCGGCGATGAGGCGCTGGTTGACTGCCAGCTCCTCCGGCTGCACCCAGGTGAAGAGGGTGAGCTGAATGCGATCGGGGGCGCGCTTACCCGCGCACCCCGCGAGCAGGGTGATCGCGACCGCCCATAAGAGCGCGATCGCCACTCGCATCCGGGTTCGCCGCCCGCTCACCGTCATGCCTCCGTATCCCTAGGTCAGAGACCGGCGGCTAGGTCGCATTGCGACCGCCGTGGCGGTCCCCGCGTAGCGGGGACCTAGCCAAAAGTATAGCACAACGGCGTGCCTCCCACAATCGCGGCGGGCATTGCGCCGGGAGCTCCGTCTTGACAGGCTCAGCCCTCGTCCGCGGTGAAGTCCGGCGTCGCCCGGCGGTGCCGGCGGAAGCGCGCGGGCAGCTCGTCGAGGATGCCATACACCACCGGCACCATGAGCAGGGTCAGAAACATCGAGCTTAGCAGCCCGCCGATAACCGCGATCGCCATCGGCGCCCGCATCTCCGCGCCCTGCCCCAGCCCCAAAGCGACGGGCGCCATGCCGAAGACCATCGCCGCCGTCGTCATCAGGATCGGCCGCAGTCGCGTCGGCCCCGCCTGCAGCAGTGCCGCGTCACGTTCGAGTCCGCGCCGGCGCAGGGTATTGGTGTAGTCCACCAGCAGGATGGCATTCTTGGTGACCAGCCCCATCAGCATGACGATGCCGATGAGCGACATGATGTTGACGGTGCCGCCGGTGAGCCACAGCAGCACCGCCGCGCCGACGATGGACAGCGGCAGCGACAGGCCGATGGTGAAGGGGTGGACGAAGGACTCGAACTGCGCCGCCAGCACCATGTACACGAACAGCACCGACAACCCCAGCGCGAAGTAGATGGGCCCGAAGATCTCGCGCCGGGACTCGACGTCGCCGCGATAGGTCACCTTGTAGCCGCGGGGAAGCTGCTTCGCGTAGGGCGCGAGTCGCTGCGTGATCTGATCCGACACCGGTCCCGAGACATACCCGCCGAGCAGATTGGCACGCAGGCTGACGGTGCGCTCCTTGTCGGTGCGAGTGATGACGGTGGGGCCGGTCGCGGGTCCCAGGTGCGCCACGTCGCGCAGGGGCACGAGCTGACCGCTGACGCCGACGAGGGCGAGATCCTCGAGCTGGCCGACGCGCTGTCGGTCGCGGTCGCGCAACTGCACGCGCACATCGTACTCATCGCCGCCCTCGCGATAGCGGGTCGCCACCACCCCGTCCACGGCGGCGCGCAGCGCCAGGGCGATCTGAGCGGGGGTCAGCCCCCGATTCGCCGCCTTGACCCGGTCCACGCGCACGATGGACTCGGGGCTGCCGGGCTGCACCGACAGATCGAGATCGGTGACGCCGGGGATATCGCGAATGCGATCCCTCCAGCGCCCGGCGATGCGCAGCAGTTCTTCCACCTCGGCGCCCGTCAGGTCAATCTGAATGGGCGCCGCCGACGGGCCGAACGTCTCGGCGGGGTTGACGCTGGCGATGAGGTCGGGCCAGGAGCGCAGCTCCCGGCGCACTTCGTCCATAATCGCCCACGAGGTGCGCGCGCGCTTGGATTTCAGCTTGACGTCAATCGTCGCTTCATTGGCGCCGCCCCCGCCGCCGAAGATGGAGGCCGCGCCGCCTCCGCCCACGCGCGCCAGCACGCGCTCCACCTCCGGCACCCGCAGCAGCAGGTCCTCGACTCCCCGCGCCACCTGGTCCGTGCTCGCCAGCGACGCGCCGCCGGGGAGCTTGAGCTGCACCTGGAGATCATCGGTATCCAGCCGTGGGAAGGGCTCTTGGGGGACGGCGAAGCGAATCAGCAGCAGGCCGCCGATGAACGACCCTACCCCGATCAGCACCACCAGCCGGCGGTGACGCAGCGACCAGTCGAGGGCGCCGCGGTAGGCGACATCCACCCGGTCGTAGAACGCGCCGATGCGATCGAGCACCCCCCCGCCGCCGGGCCGCTTCGCGCGCGGGCGCACTAGCAGGCGCGAGGCGAGCATCGGCGTCAGCGTCAGCGACACCAGCAGCGACACCAGCACCGCGAACGCCACCGTCAGCCCGAACTCGCGGAAGAACTGGCCGGCGATGCCCCTCATGAAGGCGATGGGGGCGAAGACGACGACGATGGTGAGGGTGATGGCGGTCACCGCCAGGGCGATCTCGCCGGTGCCGTTGATCGCGGCCTCGCGCGGGGATTCCCCCTCCTCGAGGTGGCGGAAGACGTTCTCCACGACGACGATGGCGTCGTCAATCAACATGCCGATCGCCAGCGCCAGCGCGAGCATGGATAGCATGTTGAGGGTGAAGCCGGCGAAATACATCAGGCCGAAGGCGGAGATGACCGAGGTCGGCAGAGCGAAGGAGGCGATGACGGTGCTGCGGAAACTGCGCAGGAACAGAAAGACGACGATCACCGCCAGCAGCCCGCCCAGGATGAGGTTGTTGGTGACGTCGGCCACGCTCTCGCGCGCGAACTCCGAGCGATCGAGCACGACCTCGATCTTGGTGCCCGCGGGCAGTTGCCGGTTCAGCTCGTCCACCGCCTGGCGCACGCCGGCGGCGGTCTGCACGATGTTGGCCTCGGCGACCTTGATCACCGAGATGTTGACCGTGGGCCTGCGGTTGAGGCGGGTGATGGTGTCGGCTTCCTGGTGGGTGTCGCGCACCTCGGCGATGTCGCGCAGGCGCACCGGCCCCTGCGGGGTCATGATGAGGGTGCGGCGAATATCCTCGATGCTGTCGTATGTCGCCGGCACGCGCACCGTGATGCGGCGCCCGATGTCGTTGATGTGGCCGGCCGGGAGGTCGAGGTTGCCGGCGGCCAGCGTCTGCGCCAACTGGTCGAAGGAGAAGCCGTAGGCCTGCAGGCGCCCGCGGTCCACCGCCACTTGGATCTCGCGCTGGAGCCCGCCGTAGACATTGGCCGCCGCCACCCCGTTCACGCGCTCCAGCCTGGGCGCGATGGTGTCCTGCGCCAGGCGCCGCAGCCGCGTCAGCGCCAGGTCGCTCGCCACCGCCAGCTCCAGCACCGACCGCGCCTCCAGATCCACCTTGCTGATCACCGGCCGTTCCGCGTCCGCCGGCAGCTCGGCCTCGATCGGCGCCACCTTGTCGCGGATATCCTGGGCCGCAAGGTCCGCGTCAATCCCGACCTCGAACTCGATCACCACCGCGCTCACGCCCTCGAAGGAGGAGGAGCTAATGTGCTTGACGTTGCGGGTGGTGGCGACCGCGTCCTCGATGCGCTTGGTGACCTCGGTCTCGATCTCGCGCGGGCCCGCGCCGGGATAAACGACGATCACCGTCACGTAGGGGATATTGAGCTGCGGCAGCAGGTCCATCCCCAGCCGCGAATAGCCGATGAAGCCGACCACCACCAGGGCGAGCATGACCATGGCGATGAAGATCGGCCGGCGAACGGCGAGCCCCCAGATGGACATCAGCCGCCTCCCCCGACCTTGACCGCGTCGCCGTCGCGCAGACGATCCTGGCCGCTGATCACCACCTGCGCGCCCGCGCCCAGGCCGCTCGTGACCTGCACCAGGTCTCCGTGCTCGATGCCCAGGTCAAGCGCCGTCACGTGCGCCTTGCCGCCCTCCACCACGAACGCCAGCCGGCGCGCCCCCTCCACGACCACCGCCCGCCGCGGCAGCGCCAACGCGCGCAGGCGCGCGGTGACGACCGCCCCGCGCGCGAACATGCCCGCCTTGAGCCGCCCCTGCGGGTTGGGGACGCCCACGCGCACCTGGAACATGCGCGTCTCCTCCCGCGCCGCCGGCAGCAGGTCGCTCACCACCCCAGCGAAGCTCTCGTCGGGATAGGCATCCACTTGCACCCGCACCGGCTGGCCGCGGCGCACCGCTCGCACCTCGCTCTCACTCACCGTCGCCTTGACGTACACCTGGCGGTTGTCCACCACCTCCAGCAGCTCCATCCCGGGCAGGATGCTTTGCCCCGGGTCCACCATGCGCGCGGAGACGGCGCCGTCGAGCGGGCTGTGCATCACCGCCTTGGCGAGCGTCACTTGCGCCGCCTGCAGCGCCGCCTGCGCTTGCGCCATTCCCGCCTGCGCCTGCGCCACCTGTGCTCGCGCCGCCTCGATGTCCTCCCTGCGCGCGCCCTCACGCACCAGGTCAAGCTGCTCGCGCGCGGTCTGGTACTGGGCTTCGGCGACCTTGCGCTGCGTGCGCGTAAGCTCCAACTGCTGCTCCGATATGGCGCCGCTGTCGAACAAATCCTCCGCCCGGCGCAGCTCCGCGTGCGCGTTGTCCAGCGCCGCCTGCGCCTGGCGCACGACCTGCTCCGCCTGAGCGCGTTCCTGCGGCCGCGCCCCCGCCAGTGCCAGCTCCAGCCGCGTCCGCGCCATCTCGCGCGCGGCCTGCGCCGCCTGCACGGCGGCGCGCGCCTGCGCCGCCTGCGCCCGCACATCGTCATCCTCCAGCCGCACCACTACCTGCCCCGCTCTCACCCGGTCGCCCTCGTCCACCGTCACCGCCGTCACCTTCCCCGGGATCTGGGAGGCGAGCGTCACCTTGCGGTCCGGCTCCACCGTGCCCGTGACATTGACCACGGACTCCAGCTCCGCCTCCGCCACCGTGGCCACGCTGACCGGGATCGCCGTCTGCGCGGGCGCCGGCTTGCGGCCCCGCTTGGCCGCAACCTGTCGCCACCCCGCCCACCCGGCTAGCCCCAGGAGAGCGACGATCACGGCCGTCACTACCAATTTCGTAGTCGTTCTCATCTGCGCCCCTTTGCATCGTGTCCGCTACGGTGGTCCGCCGCAGAGCCCAACAGCGCCCTGTGGCGCAGCAGCGCCATCGTGTGCGCCACCACCACTTCGCTCGGGAAGCGGCGGCCGGTCGCCAGCCGCTGCATGAAGAACACGTGAATCATGCCGAACAGCAGGCAGGCGGTCAGCTCCGGCTCCAGGCCCTGGAACTCCCCCTCGCGCAGCCCATCCTCGATCAACCTGCGCACCCGAGACATGTTCTCACGCAGGCGGCGGAGGCGATCTGGGTAACGGAGGTGGCGGCGTACCCCGCTCCGCAAACAGCCGCTGCGCTGCCTCGGTGATGCGCTGCCGGGCGGCGGTGTTGGCGCGGCCACTCGCACATGTGCGCCTGAGCATGGGGGGTCTCGTGCGCTCCCGGGCTCCGCGCGCCGCGCCATGCACGCTGCAATCTGGCCGGCAGTGCGCGGTGCGGGTTAAACAAGTGGTTAATTGCCTTTCAGTATATCGGCGGCAGAGAACGCCTGTCAAGCGCGGCAAGGGGGGGTGGGCGCACAAGCGGCCGCGGCCGGCGGACGCCCAATGAGCGGCGAGCGCGCCCCCCGACAGGTCGGGGCAACCGGCAGGATTCCTCCCGCGCCGCCCCGAACCGTACGGCCGGTGTCGCAGCGCCGATCATCTCGACATCTACCAGGAGCACCATGGCTATGGGTCACCGCGCCGCCGCTCAACACCAAGGACCGATGGTCTTCTACGTCGCGCCGGAAGGAGACGACCGCTGGTCGGGCACGCTGCCGGCGGTGAATGCGCAACGGAGCGACGGCCCATTTGCGACCGTGCAGCGGGCGCGCGACGCTATTCGCAAACTGAAGCGACGGGCGCGCGGGCTCGCGCACCCGGTCACGGTGCACCTGCGTGAGGGGATCCACTTCCTGGGACAACCGCTGGTGCTGACGGCGCAGGATTCGGGCACCGCCGAGTGCCCCATCACCTACGCCGCCTACCCCGGCGAGCGGCCGGTGCTCAGCGGCGGCCGGCCCATCGCGGGCTGGCGTCGCACCCGGATCAACGGCCGGCCCGCCTGGGCCGCCGATCTGCCCGCGGTCGCCGACGGGGAATGGTATTTCCGGCAGCTCTTCGTCAACGATGACCGCCGCCCGCGGACGCGCTTGCCGCGGGAGGGCTTCTATCGCTTCGCCGGCCTGCCGCGTCCCGCGGAGGAGATGCCCTGGCAGCAGGGGCAGACGCAGGCGCCCTTCGCGCCCGGCGACCTGCGCCGCTGGCGGAACCTGTGCGACGTCGAGATCACCGCGCTCCACCTCTGGGTGGACTCGCATCTGCCGATCGCCCGCGTCAACGAGCAGCGCCGCATCGTCACCTTTGCTCGCCCCAGCATCTTCCGCCTCACCGACAGCGACCAGTCGAGCACGGTGCGCTACTGCGTGGAGAACGTGCGGGAGGCGCTGGACACGCCCGGCCAGTGGTATCTCGACCGCCGGCGCGGCACCCTCTACTACCTGCCGCTGCCGGGCGAAGACCCCCGGCGGGCGTGCGTCGTCGCGCCGCGCCTGGCGCAGGTAGTGCGCTTCGAGGGTGATGCCCGCAGGCGGCGCTGGGTCGAGCATGTCGAGCTGCGGGGGCTGACCTTCTCGCACACGGAGTGGTCGCTGCCACCCGAGAGCGCAGGTTTCAAGCAGGCGGCGTTCGGCGTTCCGGGGGCGGTGGTGATGGAGGGGGCTCGCCGGTGCGCGCTGCGGGAATGCACGGTGGCGCACATCGGCAACTATGCGGTGGAGGTAGGAGCTGGCTGCGAGGGCAACGCGATCGAGCGCTGCGCCATGTTCGATCTGGGCGCGGGCGGAGTCAAGCTGGGACCGGGGAGCGCGCGCACCACCGTCGCCGACTGCGACATCGGCGACGGCGGGCATATCTTTCACGCCGCGATCGGGGTGTGGGTCGGCGACAGCGGGCACAACCGCGTTATCCATAACCACGTTCACGGCCTCGACTACACCGGCATCTCCGTCGGCTGGAGCTGGGGCTACGGCCCCAGTGCGGCGGTCGCCAACCGCATCGAGCACAATCACATTCACGACATCGGCCGCGGCATGCTCAGCGACCTCGGCGGCATCTACATGCTCGGGGTGTCACCGGGCACGGTCGTTCGTCACAACCTCATCCACGACTGCTTCTCCGCGGTGGACGGCGGCTGGGGCATCTACCTCGACGAGGGCAGCTCTCGGATCGTGGTCGAGGGCAACCTCGTCTTCCGCACCAAGAGCGGCGGCTTTCACCAGCACTACGGGCGCGGCAACATCATCCGCAACAACATCTTTGCGCTCGGCAAAGAGATGCAGATCACGCGCTCGCGCGAGGATGAGCACCACTCCTTCACCTTCGAGCGCAACATTGTGTACTGGAACCAGGGAGACCTGCTGGCCAGTTTCTGGAAGAACGGAAACTTCGCCCTCGACTACAACGTCTATCATGATGCCAGCGGGCGGCCTTTCACCTTCGATGGGCTACCGCTGGAACAGTGGCGCGAGCGCGGCTTCGACGCGCACAGCCTGATCGCGGACCCGAAGTTCGCCGATCCGGCGAACGGGGATTTTGCGCTCGCTGACGATTCGCCGGCGTTCGCGTTGGGCTTTCAGCGTATAGACCTGTCAGCGGTCGGCCCGCGAGGCGGCCGCAGGCCATAGTGGCGCAGCCTGCACGCTTCCCCGCCGTGCACGCCGATTGGCCTTCGGTCAACCGGGATTATGTGTAGTGAGCTTCAGGCATTCGCGTCGCGGTGGGCGCGGACTGACAAACCTGGCTTGACTTCGCGGCGGGGAGGGGTATGATCAAGGCAAGGGTTGGCGCATCGCGAGCGCGAACCCTGGCGGGAGGCAAAGCATGACTAGCCGCGCGACGGTGATGGCGTTGCTGTCGGCTGCCGTGGTCGTTCTGGCGGCGACGAGCCAGTGGGTGCAGGGCGCGCAGGACCCGCTCCCGGCGGCGGTTGCAGGCGTTCACGAGCGGGCCGTCAGCCAGCCGGTGACGGTTGCGCCGCCGGCATCCCCCGATAGCGCGCGGCCGGCTTCGATAGCGGGGTTTCCACAGTCGGGGCGCTGGGCGTGGGACCCGGTGACGGGCATCTGGTTCTGGGAGATCATCGTGCCAGCGCCTGTGTACTACCCCTTCTACTACTATCCCTATCCGCCCCTCTACCCCCGGTGGTGGGTCATCCGGGGGCTGCCTCCGGGGAAGTGGACGTACGAGCCCAATCCGGACTACGAGAAGGGGCTGTTCGGGATGTTCGAGCCGCCCAAGCCTCCGAAGATGACATTCCCGCCGGGTGTGGGCCCGTCCTTTCCGTGGGCGCGCAAGCCAAGCTCCGGGGAGCAGGCCCAGGCGCACACACAATCGGTCAAGCCGCGCCCACGGGCGGAGCTCCCGCCGGAGCCCCAGCAGCCCCAACCATCAGCAGACGCCAGCCAATCCTCCCAAGAGTAGGTCGCGGGACGCCGCCGTCGCCTGTGCTGTGGTCCGCGCCCTGTGGGCGCCCCGACCGGTCGAAGGCGGGGCGGGGACTGTCCCTACGTGGACTGTACCCGCCCGGAAGGGGACAGTCCCCGTTCGGGGACAGTCCCGATCGCAGCTCCTCAACACCGCCCCTTGCTGAACCCCTCTCTGCGGCAGGTCCCCGTGCCTGAGGCACCGGGCGTGGCTAAGCCCCGACTCGTCGGGGCCGCCATCTGGCTAGGACCTTCGGCGGGCTTAGGGACTGCGGCCGCGTGGAACTTTCGCGGACGGGCAGAGGTCAAAGAAGATGTAGCAAGACCGAAGACCGGGGCTCGGCTGGGAGCGAAAGGGGCAGGACGATGAAATCGCCGGTTCTGACTTGGCGCGCGACGATGTGGATGGCGGCGCTGGTGGCGGTCGCAGCGGCGGCAGGGGCGCTGGCGCTTGGACTCGGGGTCGCGAGCGGCGAACGGCTGCAGGTGGCGCGCATCGAGCCCACGCCCGTGCCGATGCCGATGGCGCGCATGGCGGCACGGGACCCGCTGACCGACCTGCTGCGTTCGGCGACCGTGCTGGCGCCTCATTCCTATGGCAGCCTCACCGTGTTCCCGGTGACGGTGTCGGCGGTCATGAGCTTCGGGTCGGTGTTGACCATGGACGAGGCGCTGGCCAAGGGCGTGCTCGACATCGCGGAGGCGGGGTCGGGCGCGGTCAACCAGGTGGTGGCCGTCAACCGCTCCGACCGCTACGTCTTCATGATGGCGAGCGAGATGATCGGCGGGGCCAAGCAGGATCGCACACTGGGGGAGGATGTGCTGCTCGCGCCCCACGCCAAGGCGCGGATCCCGGTGTTCTGCGTCGAGGCCCATCGCTGGACCGCCGCCCCGCCGGCGGCCAAGTTCCGCGCCATGGAGGAAAACGCGACCCTGTCGGTGCGTCGCACCGCGCGCCTGAAGCAGAGCCAGTCTGACGTGTGGGGGCAGGTCTCGCGCGAGCAGGAGCGCCTGGCGGCGCCCAGCGCCACCGGCGCCCTGCGGTCGGTGTTCGAGAGCGCCGAGGTCCAGCGTCGCCTGGAGCCGTATGTATCCCGCCTGGAGAAAGTCTCGGCGGCGGCGCCGAACGTGATCGGGGTGGTGGTGGCGCGCGGAGGCGACATCGTCTGCACCGATCTATTCTATCACCCCGACCTGTTTCGCCGCCTGTGGCCGAAGCTGCTGCGCAGCTACGCCGCCGACGCTGTCGGCCAACCCGAGGGAAAGCGGCGCGTCGGCGTGCGCGACGCCGAACGCTTCCTGGGCAACCTCTATCACGCGCGGCGCGAGCAGGTATCCACCCCGGGCGCGGGAGGGGCGCTGCGCCTGCGCGGCGGCGGGGCCACCGGGTCGGCGCTCATCTTCCGCCGCTCGGTGGTGCACCTGGAGGTCTTCCCGGGCATCGAGCTGCTGCCGCAGCCGCTGCGCTCCGAGCCGCGCATGGACCTCCAGTTCCGCCGCCAGCGCCTGGAGCAAGACGG
>Ga0307380_10002531_pt1 | contig 25904 bp, 22 predicted proteins | sample UN3MG_FD_202239 | JGI IMG/M metagenome (GOLD analysis project Ga0307380, IMG submission 202239) | Soil microbial communities from Risofladan, Vaasa, Finland - UN-3 | ecosystem: Environmental > Terrestrial > Soil > Coastal area > Acid sulfate soil | place: Finland: Risofladan, Vaasa | collected... | reverse complement strand
ATCAAAAAACTTTTTGACTTTGAAACAAAACTTGCTTCTATAATAAAAAACCATGATGCGACAATCACAGAATTGAACCTTAGAATTTCAAATTTGAATTTGAAAAAATCTAAAATCGATACAGACACTGAAGAACTGAATTTAATTCTTGAAAAATCAAGTAAAGCTGCTGCTCAATATGAAAGCAAAATTAAAATGGTTAAAGGAATAATGCATGAAGATTATACTATTGCAAAATTAAAAGAAGATGCCGATAAGCTTGGTGTAGAGGGGTTAGTTTACGAAATGATATCTTGGGAAAAACAATATGAGCGCCCAGTTTTAGCTGCCAGCTCTGATTGGATTAAGGCAATTGTGGTAAAAGATTTTGCAACCTTACTTGGATTAGCAGAGACTGCCCGCTCTAAAAATCTTCCAAAACTAAAAATCATTCCGTTAGATGCGATTCCTAATTTTAAATTAGATTTACCAAAACATTCTGGAGTTATTGGAATACTTGCAGATTTTGTCCATTGTAGTTCTGAATATTCTGCACTCAAAACATTCTTGTTTGGAAATGTAATACTGACTGATTCTACTGAATCTGCCTACTCGATCTCCAAATCTGGCTATAAAACAGTCACCTTGAATGGTGAATTTTTTGAAGCGAGAGGTGGGGGCGTTGTAATTGATATTAATTCAAAAATCTCCAAACTTACAAAAATTATCTCCCTTAGCTCGTCTATTGAAGGATTGATACAATCCATAAATTTGCTTAAAAAATATATCTTTAAGAAAAAAAACACTCTTAAAAAAATTGAAGTTTCCATACGGAATCACTCTGATCGATTATCTGTCTCCGAAAAAGCATTGGCTTCTGTCGATGAAAATCATTCAAATCTTAAATCAAGAATTCTGTCTGCAAAAATAATAAAATCTCAATTGATCGATAGGATATCCGAACTAAAATCAAAAAACCAAAACTTATCTGCAGAATTATCTACAGTTGAATCTCATGTTGATTCTTTAACCAACCGAATTTTAATTGTAGAAGAAAATTATGCAAGTGGAGAGCAAATTAGAATTTCAAGTGAGTTAAATAGAATTAATTCAAAAAAATCTGAAATTGAAAAATTACACACTTCAATAATGAATGAATACAGAGATAAATCGTCACAATTGGCAGAAGTGGAATCAGAAGCAAACCGATTTACATCTCAATCTAAAAATCTTCATGAAGAAGAATCATCTTTGGTTTTTCAACAACAAGAATTAAAAATTAAAATTCAAACTTTAGAACATGAAAAAGAAACAAAAAAAGAAATTCTTGAAAAATTAAGACAAAAAGAACAAGAACTCATATCTACATCTGGTACATCAATTGGACAAATTAAAGAATTTGATGATAAATTAAAAATTTTATCTGAGAAAAATCAAACTCTTACCAAGGAAGTAAACTCGTTAGAACGACAATCAGATTCACTAAATCGTGATTTGAGTGATCTTACTGCAACTGAAACTAGTTTACAAAAACTGTTAACCACTTTTGGTTTTGATGCCAATATGGAGACATTTGACGTTGAGCCTATAGTTCACGGTCTTTCTGGAGAATTAAATAATCTAAATGCTCTAAATGCAAAGGCTCCTGAAACCTATCTTGAGGTATCATATGGATATCGCTCAATGTCCACACGTAAAAATTCCTTGGAAGAAGAAAGAAACTCTATAGTAAAATTCATTGAAGGAATTGAAAAAGATAAACGCCAGACTTTCTTGAGTGCGTTTGATCTGGTGGATAAAGAAATTCGTTTAATTTTCAACAAAATGACTGGAGGAAATGCTTGGTTGGAATTACAAAATGAAGATGATATATTTAATTCTGGAATTTCCTATTTAATTCAGTTCCAAAATAAGCCAAAAAGAGAATCTACATCCATCAGTGGCGGTGAAAAAACACTAGCTGCAATTGTATTTGTCCTTGCATTACAAAAATTAAAACCATCCCCATTTTACTTGTTTGACGAAGTTGATGCACATCTTGATGCACCAAACGCAGAAAAATTATCTTCTATATTAGAAGAGCGCTCAAAGGAGAGTCAATTCATTATGGTGTCCTTAAAAGATTCAGTAGTAAATAAAGCAAAGCTCATCTATGGAGTGTATCCAAAAAATGGTGTCTCGTATGTTGTCACTTACAAAGACAAGAGAATGCCTTCAGTAAAAACTTCTTAATCTAGATTAACATAACATGCAACAGCATGCTCTCCTTCTGTTATTTTTAATTCTGGCTCTACGACACACTTTTCAATTACATAGGGACATCGTGCACGGAATCTACATCCTTGATACACATCTTCTGTTGTAGGTTCTTTTATTCTGATATTCTTTTCCTTGTTGACATTTTCAGGATCTGGCTCAGAAATCGCGTCAATCAAAGCTTGAGTGTAAGGGTGTTTGGGTTTAAATAAAACATCATCTATTTTTCCCATCTCTACGATTTTACCCATGTACAATATTCCAATACGTTGACCAAAATATCTGGCAGTAGCTAAATCATGTGTAATATAAATAAAAGAAATTTGGTATTTTTTTTGTAATTCCTGCATTAATTCCAGCATCTCTGCTCTAATTGATACATCAAGCATGGAAACAGGCTCATCAGCCAAAATTATTTTAGGGTTTATTGCTAACGCTCTTGCCAAAACAACTCTTTGCCGTTGTCCTCCTGAAAGCATATGGGGATATTTTTTAATTATCTCCTCGGGGGGATCTAGCTTTACCTCTTTTAGAACTTCCAACACTCTTTTTTTCCTTAAATTCGAATTCCCAATATTATGAATTTCAAGGGGTTCAGATACAATATCCAGTATATTCATTCGGGGATTTATTGAATCATAAGGATCTTGATGAATCATTTGACAATTCATATGAATTTTCTCTACACTTTTGTTATCATTTACAATTTCATGACCTTCAAAAATAATTTTTCCTGAATCAGCAATAATTGACTTCAGAATTAATTTTGCAATCGTAGATTTCCCGGATCCTGATTCACCTGCTAAAACAAAAACCTCTCCTTTATTTAGAGAAAAAGATACATCATCGGTGGCTTTTACTATCGATGATTTGGAATGAAACCATTGTTTTTTAATGTAATATTTTTTTAGATGTTCAATTCTTAAAATCTCATCCAACAAATACTCTAAAAACTAGAAGTATATCAAGAAATTGTGAGTTTAGGTACAATTTGGGATAAAGCATTTATGTCCATAAAAGTCTGAATTACCATTTGAGTAAAACCCTTCAACAAAATCCAGCTTACAAAAAATACGTAATTGATGATAATCTTCAATATTTTAAACCTCATTCAACAAAAATTGAAAAAACTTTTGCCGATGAGATTTATTCAAGTTTAACTGGGGATTTCAAACATATCAATCCAAAATTTTTTTATGATAAAAAAGGGTCTGAACTGTTTGAGAAAATTTGTGATCTTCCAGAATACTATCCCACTCGCACCGAAATTGAAATTTTGAAAAATATACAATCTGATTTGACAACACATCTTGATGATTCTTTTAGATTAGTAGAATTAGGTAGCGGATCCTCCATAAAAACAAGACTAATTTTAGATATCTTTAGACAAATTCAAAATACTACTGAATATTTCCCAATAGACATCTCTGAAATTTTAACGGAAAGCTCAGAACTCCTTCAAAGAGATTACAGTGGTCTCAAAATAACTGGAATTATTGATACGTATGAAGGAGGTCTTGAATTTATTGAAAAATATGATGAAAAGAAAAATTTAATAATTTTTTTGGGTTCTAGCTTTGGTAATTTTACTCCAAAAGATGGTAAAATCTTTTTACAAAAAATAAACTCTGTCATGAAAAATGAAGATCTTTTTTTAATAGGATTAGATTTGGTTAAAAATAAAATAATTTTGGAAAATGCATATGATGATTCACAAGGTATCACTGCAAAATTTAATCTTAATGTCTTATCGCGGATTAATGATGAATTAGATGCAGATTTTGTTTTGAATAATTTTCGGCATATTGCAAAATATAATGAGAAAGATCAACGAGTGGAGATGTATTTGGAATCTCTTGTTAATCAATCAGTGATTATCTCAAAGGCAAATATTTCTTTAAAATTAAAACAAGGCGAATTAATTCACACAGAACATTCTCACAAATACAAAATATCTCAAATCGAAAAATTAATGGATGAAACCGGTTTTGTAATCAAACAAAATTGGTTAGATGTAAACAAACACTATGCTCTTACCTTGGTATCAAAAAAATAGAATTATGGGTTTTCTACGCATCGGAAACCTGAAAACAACCATCTTTCGTCTAACCTGAAGAAATTTCTATAACTCCCCCTGATGGACATTTTAGGCGTCCCAAAAGATCCCCCTCGCAGTACTTTCTGGTTGGCAAACCACTTGTCATTATATTCATCAAAATCAGATTTGAACCCTGGATACCCAATAAATTCTGATGATGTCCATTCCCATACGTCTCCAATCATCTGATGACATCCATGGGGACTAACTCCTTTTGGATAACTCCCTATCTCTGCGCACCTCCATTGATATGATTCTAATAGATTAGCAGTTTGTTCAGTTGGTTGGTAATTGCCCCAGGGATAGATTGTTTTTTGTTGTTGATCCTCATTCCAACATGCAGCTTTTTCCCATTCAGCCTCTGTGGGTAATCTTTTTCCTACCCATTTACAATATGCATCAGCCTCATAGTAACTAACATGACAAACAGGTTCATTTGGGTTCAATTTACGAAGGCCTAAAAAGTCGCGCACCATCCAATCATTACCACTTTTTTCCCAATACATTGGTGAACCCCAATGATTTTTTTTCACAGTTTCCCAACCGTCTGAAAGCCAATACTTGTAGGTCTCATATCCCCCATCATTAATGAATTCTAGATATTGTTTATTGGTAATTGGAAAAACATCTATTTTATAATCATTAAGATATACTTTGTTTTCAGGTAATTCAATATCATAACAATAACTTGCACCATTGTAACCAATGGAATAAAGACCTCCTTTGATTTCTGTTGAGGTTTGTTTAATTTCTATAGGGGTTAGTTTTTCATTTTTTCTAACTGGTCTATATTGATCCGCAAGTAGGTGCTGTAAATCATAAACCAATAATTCTTGATGTTGACACTCGTGGTGAAATCCCATAGTGATCAATTTAATTTCTTCACCACTCAGATCTTTTGAATTAATAAAATTTTTTACTCTTTGATTGATATTGTTAAAGTATTGAAAAATTTGGTCGATTGTCGGTCTTGAAATAACTCCTCTACTACCTTTATCCTGAGGAACTCCAAATTGTTGATAATAGGAATTAAGATATTCTGAAAATTCTTTAGAGTAAAATTCATAATTTTTATCTAATTTGCTTAAAATTGCTTCATAAATCCAGCTTACATGCCCGATATGCCACTTTGGAGGACTCATGTAAAAAGCTGTTTGAACGATAAAATCATCTTTTTCTAATGTTTTTACAAGTTCAAGTGTACGATTTCTTGTTTCAGTAAATTGTTCTAAGATTTGCTTTTTCTGTTCTTGATCAGAAATTGTAGTCATTAATTGTATTTTTAATTTCCTTTATTATTGTATTTACCCAAAACATCCGTACGTAATTGTCCGCAGGCAGCTGATATCTCTGATCCTTTCTCAACTCTAACCGTACAATTAACTCCGCTGTTGTAAAGAATTCTTTCAAACTCTAATACCTTTTTCCTTATTGGCCGTTTAAAATCACCCGCTGTTGGATTTATGGGAATTAAATTCACATGAGAACCGTTATTTTTCAAAAGAAGGGCAAGATCTTCTGCTATCTCTATTGAATCATTCACGCCATCAATTAATGCATATTCAAATGTTACACGTCTACCTGTCTTCAAAAAATATCTTTGACCTGCATCAATCAAATCTTTTACAGAATTAGAACCTGCAGTTGGAACCAACCATTGTCTTAATTTATCGTTTGGCGCGTGTAGGGATATTGCAAGTCCAATCTGTAAATTCTCATCTGCTAATTTATCTATACTTGAAATAATCCCGATGGTTGAAATTGTTATGTTTCTTTGACCAATCCCAAACCCACGTGGATGAGTCAATAAGTGAACAGCTCTCACTGTTTCTGCATAATTTGCAAGTGGTTCACCCATCCCCATAAAAACAATATTAGTGATATGTTGACCTCTTGAAGCTAGAATTTTTACAAAATGGATAACTTGACCAACAATTTCTTCTGCCTTCATGTTACGATCAAATCCCATTTGTCCTGTCGCACAAAACACACATCCCATCGCACATCCTACTTGTGTAGAAACGCAAATAGTGGATCTTGGATGACCGAATATTTTTTTTGGAGGATATTGCATTAAAACAGATTCTACTGGAGTTTTGTCTTCAAGACCAAGTAATAGTTTTGTAGTTTCTTTATCTTCACTTTCTACTCTATGGATTTCTTTGGTGGAGCCAATTGTAAATCCTTTGTCCACAAGTGTATCTCTGAATGTTTTTGGTAACTGTTTTATTTCTAAGATATTTTCGGGAAATTTATAATACAACGCATACAGTATTTGATCTGCTCTAAAGCGAGGTTGACCCAGTTCTATCATTAAATCCTCCATTTCTTCTGGAAGTAATCTATAAAGATCCGTCATGATTTACTCCTCTTGTTTTGAATACTGTGTATTGCACTTTTGAATTTTATTTCTAATACCCTCTTGCAAATATTGGAACGGCAGTACTTGGTTCATTGCAATAAATACACTTACCATCCTTATCTTCATTATCCAATGGAATTACCCGGATATCAGCTCCTGTTTCGTCTTTAATTTTGTCTTCACATTCTTGTTTTCCACACCAATGAGCGTTGAAAAACCCACCCTTGTCAATTTTTTCTTTAAATTCAGAAAAATCTAGAATATCTATGGTGTTTAGTTTTGCCTGTTCTCGTGCCGTTTCTAGCATTTTAGTTTGAATATCATTTAAAATCCCGTCAATTTTTTCAATTTCATCAAAACTCACATCTATTTTTTCTTTATTGTAACGTTTGGCTACCACTACTTTTTGCTTTTGAATATCTTTGGGGCCAATCTCTATTCTTAATGGAACTCCTTTCATTTCCCAGTCGTTAAATTTGTATCCCGGTGACATTTCACTTCTATCATCAATATGCACTCTAATTAGTTTTAATTCTAATTGTTTTTTAATTTCATCTGCCTTTTGGAACGTCTGTCTTTTATCTTCATCAGAATTATAAATTGGAACAATCACTACTTGGGTTGGTGCGACTTTGGGTGGTAAAACAAGTCCTTTATCATCACCATGCACCATAATCATTGCCCCAATCAATCTCCACGAGACTCCCCAAGATGTTTGCCATGCAAAGTGTTCTATGTTGTCTTTATCTGCAAATTTTACATCAAAAGGTTTGGAAAAATTTTGTCCTAGAAAATGTGATGTACCCATCTGTAAAGCTTTACCGTCTGGCATTACTGATTCCATTGTTGTAGTATAAACTGCTCCAACAAATTTTTCCTTTTCACTTTTCTTTCCGATGATAACAGGGATTGCCAACTCTTCTTCAACAGTATTCTTATAGATATCTAAAATTTTGAATACTTCTTCTTCTGCTTCTTCTTTGGTTGCATGGACTGTGTGTCCTTCTTGCCAAAGAAATTCTGATGTTCTAATAAACGGTTTAGTTGCCTTTATTTCAGCTCTAAGGGCAGTATTCCAGAAATTAATTTTTAATGGTAAATCTCGCCAACTTTTTATCCATTTTGAATAAAGTGTATATGCCAAAGTTTCTGATGTGGGCCTAAGGGCAAGTCGATCTCCAACCTCATTTTCACCCGAATGAGTCACCCAAAATACTTCTGGATTAAACCCAGCAAAATGTTTTTTTTCTTTTCCTAACAAGGATTCGGGAATTAATACCGGAAGAAAACCATTTCTAATTCCATTTTTTCCAAATTTTTTATCAAAAGTATATCTTAGAGATTCCCATATTGAATATCCGTCTGGTCTTAAAACAATTAATCCCTTAACTGGAGCATAATCCGCTAATTTTGCCTTTAGAACTACTTGAGTGTACCATTCACTAAAGTTATTTTTTTTGGATACTGTTATTCCTACACTTTCTTTACCCAAATCAAATTTTCAAAATCTACTTTTACTAATGAGCCTTTCGTGATGCTTTTTTTATTTTAATTTGAAATTTTAGTTTAATCTATAAAGGATCGCCTTTACAAAAGACCTTTCCCATAACTCTACTTTGAAAATTCGGACACGCAAAACATTGAATGAATTGTGTGTTTTCTTTTAAAACCGGACAATCAACATATTCTTGTTTCATCTTTTTGAGCATTTTTGGGCTTACGCCTTTAAGTTTTAATTTTCCCTTCTCATCCATCATACCTGATTCCGTGAGTATTGCTTTGATTTCTTTAGTTATCTTTTGTTTTTCTTCAGTTGACAAAATGTCTACTTCGTATTTTCGCTCTAACTCATTGCTCATGTATCTTCAAATCCCTCCTTCGATTTATTACTAGCGTTTTTTTTATTTAAAAAGCTGTTATCCTTTAAAAGTTATTTAAATTATAATCTTGCCAAACAATTTATCGATTCAAGAATGGTTTGATAAAAATATAAAAATCGAATGAATAGTTTGAAGAATTTTTAAAAAAACTCTCAAGATTTACAGCTGTTATTTATAATATTTTTTCAAAATCATTAATTCGTGCTACTTTTATATTATTAGAATTTTTTTGGAAATCAGAAATTAATTGCTTGTGATATTTGATGTTGAAGGAGTTCTTTATGATGCAGAATACCTGCCCATCCTTGCTGAAAAACTTGGAAAAGAAAACGAAATTTGGGAAATAACCAAAAAAGGAATTCAAGGAGTAATTAATTGGGAAGACGGCCTTCGAACCAGAGTTGATGCTCTAAAAGGATTGGATTATGATACGTGTCAACAGATAGCATCTGAGTTGCCTATTATGACAGGAGCTAAAGAAGCATGTCGCGTTCTCAAAGCTGCTGGATGGAAACTAATGGCAGTCTCTGGAGGTTTTTCGATAATGACTGATAGATTAAAAGAAGAACTTGGTTTAGACTATGTTTTCTCAAATGAGCTTATTTTCAAAGATGGAAAATTAGATGGAGTTACAATTAATGTTGATTCTGATAAAGCTAAATCTGCAATAATTAAAATTTCTGAATGGGGGGAAAGTAAAGAAAACATAACATGTGTAGTTGATGGCGCAAATGATGTCAAACTATTTGATGTATCTGGACTAGGCATCGCCTTTAGAGCCCAAGATATAGTAAAAGATTTGGCAACTACTACTTTAGAAGAAAAAGATCTTTCAAAAATCTTGGATATTATAAACAAACACTATAAAATGGAATTAGGAACTCCAACTCCGGCATAAACAATATTTTACTGTCTTTTTTGAGCAATAACAATTGCAAGTAATTCCCGTCCAAATATCTAAGGAAATCGAATTTGGTGATAATATCTCAGATCTAATTTGCAAGTCAACGGAACTTTATGATGGTGATATTGTAGTCATAGCCCAAAAAATAATATCAAAACAAGAAGGAAGAATTGTAAATCTTTCTTCAGTAAATCCTTCGTTATTGGCAAAAGGAATTAGTTCAGAGTATAACAAAGATCCTAGTATTGTTGAATTAATACTCTTAGAATCTAAAAAAATTGTAAGAATGGAGCGTGGAGTAATTATTGTAGAAACAAATAGTGGCTTTATTTGTGCAAATGCTGGTATTGATGAGAGCAATGTTAAAAATGGATTTGCAACTTTACTTCCGATAAACTCTGATCACTCTGCTGAAAGTATTTGTAAACAAGTACGGGAATCTAGAAAAAAAGAAATTGCAGTAGTAATCTCCGATACCTTTGGACGACCATTTAGGCTAGGACAAACTAACTGTGCCATTGGGATCTCTGGTTTTAATCCCATTTTGGATTATGCTGGAACTCGTGATAATTTTGGAAATGTTTTACGTGTTACTGCTATTGCTATCGCAGATGAAATTTGTGGCGCAGCTGAATTATTAATGAAAAAAACTACAAAATGTCCTGTAGTGATAATTCGTGGCTATGCATTACAAATAGAAAAATCCTCAATAGACCAAATAATTCGCTCTGAAAAAGATGATCTTTTTAGATAACATTGGAATCTTAAAAATAGGATCAGCTAATTTAAAATAGATTTTAATATGATATACCTTACATTATGAAATAGAGATACATATGTCTGAATCTAATGAAAAAAAACTTGATGCTACCGGTTTGTATTGTCCTGAACCTGTATTTCGAACAAAGATTGAGATTGAAAAAATGCAAGTTGGAGAAATATTGAAAGTTTCTGCAGATGATCCTGCTGCTGAAGATGATATTTCCCGATGGGTTACAAGAAATGGTCATGAATTATTGGACATGAGTAAGGATGGCGACACAATTAACTTTCAAATTAAAAAGGTGAAATAAACAAATGGCAACAAAGGTGATCACTAATGATGATCCTTTAAAGCGAGTGGGAAATACACCTTTAGTAAAATTAGATTCTCTATCAAATGACAAGGTTAAATATTTTGCAAAACTTGAAGGACACAATCCATTTGGCTCTGTAAAAGACCGTGCTGCTTTTTGGATGATAAGAGATGGGGAGGAAAAAGGCATCCTTACTAAAGGTAAAAGTATAATCATAGAACCCACATCCGGTAACACTGGGATTGCTTTAACTGGAATTGCCAATTTACTAGGATACAAAGTTGAAATCGTTATACCCGAAAAAGCTAGTAATGAAACTAAAGACATAATTCGAAATCTAGGTGCTAAAGTATTTGAAACAAGTGATGATTTGTGTCCAAAAGTGGGAGCTGGTACTGATCAAAGTATTGCACTTGCAACTTCTATTGCTTCATCAAGACCTGATACTTATTACTCCCCCAATCAATATTCCAATGAAGCTAATTTCAAAGGACATTATGTCGGAACAGGTCCTGAAATATGGAAACAAACAGAAGGAAAGATAACTCATTTCTTTACTGGTGTTGGTACAGGGGGAACTATAACTGGGATTGGTACATTTCTTAAAGAAAAAAATCCTGACGTTAAGATCATTGGGTGCCAACCCCAACAAAACCATTTGATCCAGGGATGGAGAAATTTTGAAGAGTCTGCCAAACCCGATTTATTCTTAAGAAGAGAAAATGTGGTTGATGATTGGGTATCTGTTGATAACAAAGAGGCATTTTCTGTTGTAAAAGAAGTATTTGAGAAAGATAAATTGTTGATAAGCCCATCTTCTGCTGCCGTGTATGCTTGCATGAAAAAATATCCTGCACCTGAAAATGGATGTGTTGTGGGGATTTTTGCTGATGATGGTAGAAAATTCAAAAGTGTTTATGCTGACCAAAAAATAATGTCTGTTGAGGAATTTGATGCATGCTTAAAGGACGCAAAATATATGTCTGAACTAGCTTATTAGAATTGACTATTTTTTATTTTGGTTGTCTTGAAGATATTTTTCATAAAACTCTTTAAAGAAAACATTCATTCGTTTTTCATGATTTAGACAATCATTATTTGATTTAATTAAATTATCTCTCTGCTCAATACTCCACCTGCTTTGTTGCTTATCCTTTAGGTCCATGGTTGCAGGATTTTTTTTAACATTTTCCATATCTTCTAATAATTTTATTCCCAACTGTCTCAGTTTACTTATTCTCAAAAGAAACATGCCTGATTGTTCTTCATTAATTATACCCATCAATGAATAAACTTGAGTAAAATATTCTATAGCTTTTTTGTGATAATTTCCAAATCCTTGAATTTTTTTAGCCCAATATTTTCCTGAAGGTTCGTTTTTAATTTTAAAATTATATTGGATTGCTGATAATTCCATACCTAATTTTTCTAGGTTTTTTTCGTATTCTTTAATTGAATTTTCAGTGTCCATAATCGTTGTAATCTGTTTACTCAAAAAAGACTTTGTATTATCTTTTACAATGATTTTTGAAGGTAGTAAATTTTAACGTGAATATTTTTTGGAGGGTTTAGAATTTTTCTGTGAGGTATTTATCAACATCAATTGCTGCCATACATCCAAATCCTGCTGCCGTTATGGCCTGTCTATAACTTCTATCATGAACATCCCCTGCTGCGAAAACACCTTCAATGTTTGTATGGGTTTTATTTTTTAAAATAATATATCCATCATCATCTAAATCAATTTGATTTTTGAATAATTTTGTATTTGGTTCGTGACCAATTGCTACAAAAAGACCTCCAACGTCAAGTGTGGTTTGTTCATTTGTTTTGATATTTTTAATTATTGCTTTTTGCATTTTTTGGTCACCTTGAATATCAATTATTTCCGAATCCCAAATAAATTTTATTTTATCATTGTTAAAGGCCCTTTCTTGCATAATTTTACTTGCTCGTAATTCACTACGTCTATGAACCAAATGTACAATGGTTGCAAATTTGGTAAGAAAAGTTGCTTCTTCAATTGCGGAATCTCCTCCTCCTGCAACTATTAATTCTAGATTTCTAAAAAAAGGCCCGTCACAGGTTGCACAATAAGATACACCCTTTCCAGCAAAAGTTTTTTCTCCTTCTAATCCTAACTTTCTTGGATTTGCCCCCGTTGCAATAATAACTGCCTTTCCCTCATATTCTTCAGACGCTGTAAGAATTTTAAATGGAGTATCTCTAAAATCCACATTTACCACTTCATCATCAACTATCGTTGTACCCATACGCTGGGTTTGTTTTCGCATCTCAATCATTAAATCTGGACCCATTATTCCTTTTTCAAATCCAGGGTAATTTTCAACCTCTGTTGTGTTTACTAATTGTCCTCCTGGTAAAATTCCTGATAATATCAAGGTGTCATACCCTGCTCTGGAACAGTATATTCCAGCAGTGTATCCAGATGGACCTGCACCAATAATTACAACATCAAATTTGGTTTTCTTTTTTTCGGGTATTTTGGGAGAATCATCCTTTTTCTCAAGAATGGTTGCGTTAGAATCTGCGGCCATCATGAAATTTATTTGTAGAAATCATTAATTTAAGTGATAGACCTAATTTAGACACTCTTTTTCATATCAAATATCAACCGATCTAATTGTTCACCTGTTTCCTTTTTTTTATGATTATCGTTTTGATTGGGAGATGCCCCTTATTCTAAACTAATTCCTAGAATGTTTTATTTTAAATATTTTTTTGTGGAGCACTTCGTCTTTTAAATATCTAATATGGTTGCAGCCGTATATTTCACAAAGACATCTTAATTCTTGATAATCTGCTTTTAATTTTTTGAATCTAGATAAGGTGATACTGGTTGGATGGTAGCAAGTCTTTTATGAAAAGATCCAAAATTAGCGTTAGATAATGCTAAAAATCGTAATTTTTACTCTGTCCTTATTATTAATCGTCTTTACAATAGACCAAGATGCATTAGGGGACAATGATGACACTAATCAAGAAGAATATTTGGATTTTCAACCCTACACTGGCAATAGAATGATCGTCTTTAATGATACTCGTATTGACTATTGTGTTACAAACAACAACGAAAATCCTGGTTTTAATCACATTGCAGCAAATGCAGTAAATATTTGGCATGAACGAATTGTGGATGTAACCCACAACCCATTCGTATGGGATATGACCACGCATATTCAGCCAAAAAATCAATCCATTTGTGATGGATTTATTAATTATGTTGACACCCCTGACCCAACAATTTTTCAGGTATCTGGAGTAGTTGGATTTAGTCATCCCTTAACTCCAGTTGCTAATGTCACCATTTACACTGATGATTACCAGAGTACGTTGAAGGAAATGGGTGATAATGATAAAGATTTTTGGGACACAATGACTCTTGAAAAATTTCAAGATATTGTAAAAAATGGAGATCACAAACAATTTGATTATGAAACAATCAAACGAATCACACTCCACGAATTGGGTCATTCACTTAGCCTAAATCATCCGGTAACAAGTGATGGAAACTTGCGTTCTGCTACGGGGATTATGGGTTACAATATGTCATATAATCAAATAGATGAAAATGAAGTGATTAATATTGTAAAGGCATATCCTAATGGACTCACAAAGGTATCTTTACCAAAATCAATAAATCTAAATGATCCAATTAGTAAAAAGATTGTTCATCTTGGAGAAGTCACGAATCTTACTATAGAGTTACCTAATCTAGAGGAAAAATTGCCCCCAATTGGTTTTGAATTGTATATATTTCCAGAAGGAACGACTTCTCAAAAACCAGACCTTGCTCCAATTAAAATTATCAAAACAGAAGGTAGAAATCAAATAGAAAATGACGAACAATATTTATCTGATATTCATGTTTCCATGATTCATTGGGATACTTTTACAAAAGTTTTATCGATTCAGTTTAAGGTTCTAAATGAATTTGAAAATGCAGATATTATTATTGTCTCACATAGTCTCGGCGGTTTTGAGAAACAATGGTTTTTGGAGGATGTAATGACCGTTGATCAAGCGTTATTTTCTGATATATTATTGGATATTGAAACAACAGAATACACATATCATTTAATGGGAAAAAATCCAAATCGTGAAATAGAAAAAGAATCAGCATTTGAGTTGAAACAAAAGACCATGTATAACGAAGCGTTAGGAGAATGCTTAGTAACTAAAAATATGAAAAAATGTGCCGATGAAATAAAATTAGATGATTTCGAGGTTCACTCTGAATCAGTATCTCTCTGGATGCCATAATAATATCATTAAAAAATTCTTTTTATTTTTATAAATACTAGGTAAAATTCATTTAATTTACGATTATATTTTTTAATATTTTTTGATGAATTTCACATAGTTTTCTCGTTTTTACTTGTGAATCTAAAAGATCTTTTTGCCAATGGGCATTAAACAATCTACACTTTGAATTCTCACAAAATGGCTCTCCTATTTCATAATAAAAAATCGCTTGTAATAGATATCCCTCCACCACTTTTGATAATCTTGAATCATTATTTTCCAAATAGGTTCCTTTGTACTTTTGTTTAATCGATTCAACGTTAATCCCTTGAGTAAAGTTGGTCATCAAATCATAGTAATACTCTCTTGGTTTTGCTGGTGCCTCAATTATTCCAGTTGTTGAAATCAAAGCTGGGTTTGCCCCTATGAGGGCTCTACCATGGTATCTATAATCATTACAATCAAATGTGCATGTTAGTTTATTGGTAAAAAATATGTGAAATATCTCTGCTTTATTTTCTGTTTCTGAAACAAGGTTTGATAACACTTTTTGAAGTCTAAAACCATCGTACATGATTATGTTTTCAGTATTTGAAGTATCTTTGATGTTTAATTCTTCAAATAAAATCTCTTCATTTGTAGGAATATGTTTTTCAAAATCTCTACTTAAATTAAAAATTTTACATTCGGCTATCTTTAATGCAGTATCTTTTATAGAAAATTTTAAGATATTTTCTCTTACTTCTACTTTGACAGGAAATGTTTTTTCTAAAAATTTTACCGACTCGTTTATTTGAATTTCTGGAACCGAAGGTTCATCATATAAAATAATTTTTGAAATTTTCACTAAAATATTTGTAATGTGAGTGGTTATCTTTCTAACGAATTATTTTTTTAAAGGATTAACCAAATTTTCCTAATTTCAGAGGTGTAAACGAGTTTATTGGCTGTCCGTACTAATAGAAGTAGAAGTACAATAAACTATGCCACTAATTTGTAAACAATGCAATGGTAGAAGATTCCCAAAATGGATGAAAGCAGAAAATGTGACACTGACTTTGTGAACCATATGGAAATTTCTTTGATGCTGAAGATATCATTATTCGTGAAGATATAGATGAGTAGTCATCGCTTTTTTTAGATTAAACATCTCAGAAAACAAAAAGAAATTCAATCTCTAATTGCCCTAAACTTTACAAAATATTCTAATTTCAGCTAGTTTATACGACAAAGTGATCTAACCCTATTAGAATGATTTTTTGGATTTCAGTTCAATTTAGAGTCCTACCGATTAAAGTCTGTCTAGGCTCAATTAATGAATAGTTGTACGTGTACCTGTCATTACAGTCGCAATAATATTCCTAGTGAAAATTTTTCTCACAACTACATGATTTGTTTGTGTAATGATTGGATAAAAAAAGTGGTGATATTTTGAGCAATATTCTAACCCCAGAACAGAAGACAGATAGTCATTTTTCAGAAATTGCTCCAAAGTACAAAGATTTGAGAACAACTGACTTTGACCTCATACAACATATAAAAAATCAACTATCTAGAAAATCAGGAATCACTCTAGCTGATATTGGTTGTGGCGATGGGAGATATTCCATGGAACTCTTAAAAAGTTTGGAAGATGATTGCTATATTCACTGTATTGATTATAATGAAAACATGATAAAATACTTGAAGAGTTATTTGATAGATAACAATCTCTTAAATTTTTGTGCTAGACCTGGAGATGCAAACAAGCTGCCACTAGAAAGTGATTCTATGGATTGTATTGTCACCTTTAATGAAATTCATCATTTTGATCTACACCGATTTTTAGCCGAAGTGTATGAGTGTCTAAAAGATAATGGCCAGGCATTTATCTACACGCGATTAAGAAATCAAAATTCAAGAAACATTTGGGGGCAATACTTTCCATTGTTTTCAGAAATTGAGAATCGTCTGTATGAATTTGATGAATTAAAAGAAAATATTGAAAAGGCAGACATGAAAATTAAACACACCAAAGTTTTTGGACATAATAGAACCTCAAATTTGGACCGTCTTGAAGAAAATGCCCAAAATAACCACTACTCTACATTTACTTTGTATAGTCGTAATACATTTGAAACATCTCTTGAAACATTCAAGCAAAACCTTAGGAATAACTTTGAGGATGTAGAAAACATTCATTGGCAAGATGAGAATATTCTCTTGGAAATTAGTAAATAATGTGATGGAAGGCTATCTTGGAAATAAATTAGGTTCGACAGTTACTTTTTGACATTCTTTAATTCTTAGCCTTCCCAAAAAATAATTTAAAAAATGTCTAGATATCAAAATTAAATTATCTTTCAAATGCATAATATTTTTAAAAGATCAGCCAAAATTTTTGAGCATTTTGAAGTGTTAACGAGTTTATCGACTATCAGTAAAAAGGAAAAGACATCCTCCTAGTCACGAAAAGTGTGTTAAAACCAAATTTATGATCATATATGATTTGATGGAAATTATGAAATTACGATTAGAGTTAAGTAAAGCCAGAGAAATGAACAGTTTGGCGATGGAGTGGAAAAATCAATTAACAAAGACTACGTATCTTGTTTTGTTTTTAGTTCTGATTTCAATGAGTTTGGATCAAACCTTGCCTTTGCCGAACCTCTTACTTTATTTCATACCACTTTTGTAGACTCTTTTTCAGTGGTAGCACAGGAGACGGACCCAACAGGTGTTGCGTTTAGCTCTGATGGATCAAAAATGTTTGTGGTAGGTTTTGATGGATCTGATGTTAATGAGTATACACTTGTCACAGCATTTGACGTATCCACTGCCTCCTTTGTAGACTCTTTTTCAGTGGCAGGACAGGATATTTTCCCAATAAATATTGCCTTTAGCTCTGATGGAACAAAGATGTTTGTGCTAGGTGAAACTGGAGATAAGGTCAACGAGTATACACTTGTCACAGCATTTGACGTATCCACTGCCTCCTTTGTAGACTCTTTTTCAGTGGCAGGACAGGAGACTGGCCTAACAGGTGTTGCGTTTAGCTCTGATGACACAAAGATGTTTGTGGCAGGTAGTAGTGGGGATGATGTTAATGAGTACAACATCACTTTAATCCTACCTTCATGCTCTCCGCCGGTTTTAGGGATTTGGATAATTATGGAAAGTTGTGAAATTTCAAGTGACATAATTGCCCCTGCAAGTGTAATGATTCAAAACAATTCCGTGGTAATAGTTAATTCTGGAGGAAGCTTGATAATTCCATCTGGCGAGAATATAATTATAGTAAATGGAAGTGCTTTGAAATTAATACAAGGATCTAATTTACAAGTTAATTCCTAATTATCATATCCCCCAAAAAATAGTTTTAAATTACATTTTATTTAATAAAAAAGATTAGAATCTAATCTCGAATTTTTTCATTATATTTTACTACCTCATCTAGGGGCACAGTAATTGTTCTATCTGAGCCTTTACAATAATTTTTTCCTTTGAAATGCTTGTGGATTTTAACTTTGGCCATCATGACACTATCTATTCCATAGGTTCCATGATGATCTGTAATTTCTTGACTAACAATATGACAAGTTTTTGAAACACTGCACCATTTACAAATAATTTTCATTTTTTTCTCATTGGTCACAAAGTTTCTGCAAAAATTAGAAACTTAAGCGTATTGTCTATTCTTAATTCATAACGAACTATAATGGGGAGACTTTCTCTGAAATTTATCAAAAGCGAGATTGAAAGAACTGAATAGGCTCTTCCAATCTCATGAAGAATGGAGAGAATCCGTTCTTCATAATTGCGTTTCGATTACCCGATTTGGTAATCGCGATTTTTGGAATCACGCAACTAATTATCCGTATGGGGATGTAAAAACTAGTTGATTTTGATTTATTGAATTTATTGGTTAGAAAAGCATCTCTAGTTCTTTGTACATTTAGATATCCTAAATCCTCAATTTTTGCATCACCAATCAATTTACACTCAAATAACGTACAACGAGTATTAAAGAAAAACTAGCTCTTTACTATTTTTAATGATTATCTTTCTAACTCTTTTATCTTCTCTGCTGCAATCTGGGCTGCTTTTTTGCCTGAAAACAACATTGATCCAAACGTGGGTCCCATTCTTGCTAATCCATGAGTTTCTGTAACTGACATTCCTGCCGCAATTAATCCTGGATAAACTTCTCCTGTTTTTTCAACGACGTGTTCTTCTCCTTCATTTACGTGCATTGGATTCATTCCCTTCCACTCAACCAATCCTCTGTCTAACAGTCTTTTGACTGCAACTGAATCGTGACCTGATGCATCAATTATTATTTTTGCTTCTAGTGCTATGGGATCTACACAGGTAATATTCCGAGGCAAAGCTGACACTGGCATCCAGTTTACAACAATTCCTGCAACTCTACCATTTTTCAAAACAAGATCGTCGAATTTAGTAAGATTAAGAAATTTCACTCCTGCATCGCATGCAGCAGCAATTAATTTGGAAACGGCATGAGGTCCAGGTGTGATGTACAATCCTTCCATAACTTTCTTGTATGGGACACCTAACTCGTCCCATATTTTTTGAGCAGGCTCTCTTACGGTAACTGGATTCATCATGTATCCTCCTAACCAATAACCTCCTCCAAGGTAGTTATTTTGTTCAATTACCAAAACTTTGAAGCCCATGTTTGAAAGCTCTCTGCTGGCTGTCAGTCCAGCTGGCCCAGCACCTATAATTATCACATCTGATTCTGCCCTGTCTATCAAAACTTCATGAAATTCATTGGCAATAGCGCGAGTAATGTCAACTTCTCTTACATCTGTGAATATTTTTTTTGACTCTTGTGCGACTGTTGCCTCTTGCATAATAAACCTAGATTTCTAATTGACATTAATACTTTCGCACATATTTTAAAAAATTAACCTCTCCTAATTTTTTCCAAGTCTAAATTTTTCTCAATATGTGAAAATTGTGTTTACGATTAGAAATATCCATACGATAATTTCCTATTTCAAAAATTTATAACCGAAATCAATTAAGTTGATTTGTATTGACACTATCTAATCTTACGCAATCTAGACCCACACCTAAGAAAGGAAAAATAAAATGGGCCAGACCTCAAGAATCTGATAATTTTGCAGATATGGTAAAACTTTATCGTCAAGGAAAATATGATGCTGATAGTTTTAGGCGTTTCAGATTACAACATGGTGCATATGGTACAAGGTTAGCTGATGACTATGCAATGGTTAGAATAAAATTGCCAGCTGGAGAGGTTTATCCTCATCAATTAGAAAAACTATCTCAACTCAGTGAACAATTCTCGATTGGAAGTGCTCATTTTTCTACACGAGAAAACATTCAACTACATTGGGTGGTTCTTGAAGACGTTTCGGAAATTTTTAGGGGTCTAGCTGAAGTTGGACTGACATCAAGAGAAGCTTGTGGAAATAGTGTTAGAAATGTAATGTGCAGTCCACTTTCGGGAGTATGTCCTGATGAAAAATTTGATTCAACACCATATGCCCTTGCAACGGCTAGATTCTTTTTAAGAAATCCAATGTCTCAAAACTTGCCAAGAAAATTCAAGTTTAATTTTACCTGTTGTGAAAAACATGGGATGGTAAGGATGGTTGATGTAGGATTAATTCCTCAGACTCGTCAAGAAGATGGTTTTACTCAAAAGGGATTTAAAATATTTCTTGGTGGTGGATTGGGAAACAGATCTTTTGTGGGTCATCAATTAGAAGAATTTACTCCTGAAGAGGATCTCTTGTATACTTCGATAGCAGTAGTAAGAATTTTTGATAGACTAGGTGATAGAAAAAATTTGGCCAGAAATAGAATGCGTTATCTTGTAAACGATATGGGATGGGAAAAATTCCAAAACCTAGTGCTAAAAGAAAGAGCAATTGTGAGGGCAACACAATCTGTAGTTACAAAACTAAGTGTTGATGATTCTCCTAGTCAAATTAAACGTCCAATAAGAATTTCTGATGAAGGAACATCGCCACCTGAAGGATATGCGAGATGGTTAAAGGGAAATACTTTCAAACAAAAACAAAACGGATATTATTCTGTTTTCGTCACTCTGGAGGCAGGAGATATTACATCTAATCAATTACATGCATTATCTGAATTAATTCAAGACTTTTCCTCAGAAGGTCTTGCTAGATGTGGATTTGCCCAAAATATCTCTTTAAGATATGTTCAAGAGGATGACTTGATTCCTTTGTACTCTACATTATTAAAAGTGGGTCTTTCAAAATCTGGTTCCCTTACGATGGCTGCACCAATTGGATGTTCTGGCACTACTTCTTGTAATTTGGCCTTGACCAATTCGCATAGGCTATCAAAAGAGATTCAAAGAAAATTCTTAGCATTGAAGTTAGATGAAGATGATGATTTGCGTGAGTCTTCGATTAAGATAAGTGGATGTCCAAATTCTTGTGGACAACACGGAATCGCCACAATAGGATTTTTTGGAGGGGGAGCTAGATTTGAAGGAGACATGTATCCAAACTATATGATGCAGTTAGGTGGAAGATCTGATGGGGATACAATGCTTGGTGTTAGCTCTATCAGGGTTCCAGCAAAAAGAGTGATTCCTGTCATTTTAAAAATAATTGAATTGTTTAAACAAAACAAAAAACCCGAAGATAATCTAAAAACTTGGATTCACCGAGTGGTAAGTGGCATAGATAATTCAGAAATAAAATCTTTGGATGATATTAAAAAAGCACTTTTACCGCTAACGATACCACCAACAAAATCTGAAGATCCTGATTTTTATTCTGATTATGGAAATGATACGAGTTACCATACTAAAACCGGTAAAGGTGAATGTGCGGCTTGAGTCAAGGTTTTGTAAAAATAACAAGTGATGTTGAATCTGTAAGATCTGAAATACGAGACCAAAGTATCCGCGTAATTGATGTTAGACGAGAAGAAGATTACAAAAAAAACCACATACCAACTGCTGTAAATTTACCTTTGGCAACGCTACTTTCTGACGATAATCCAGAACGTGTTTTAAAACTTGTAAATTCAATGGGAATTGATGATGAGACTCCTGTAGTTGTATACGATGATACCTTTGGGGCACTAGCATCAAGAATCGCCTGGACCTTGGAGTTCATTGGACATTCAGATGTTTCTTTACTTGAGACCACTTATAGTAAATGGAAATCAATGGGCTTGGAAAATGATGATATAGTTCCTGAATTTCAAATTAAAGAACACTCTCTAAAATTAAGACCTGAAATTGTTGCTACCTCTAATTACTTGGAGACTGCCAAAGAAAGACCAGGTGTAATTTTGGTTGACAACCGAGAGCGATTAAACTTTCTTGAACAGCATATTCCAGGAGCGCTAAGCCTTCCGTATAGAACACTTGCAACTCCTGATAAGATACTGCGACCAAAAGAAGATATGAAGAGACTTTTAGAAAATCGGGGGATTGCTGGTGATTCAGAAATTATTACCTACTGTGGTAGTGTTGGAACTCTTTCAGGTTTAGCATATTATGCATTAAAATCAGTGGGCCTTCCAAATACGCGACTTTACGTTCGCTCTTTTAAAGAATGGAAAAGCTTGGCCAAACCAATTGAAAAGCAACAAGATGCAAATTATTGGGATTTGTCTGCAGAATAACTATGCTACTTCTTTTCTAAGTTTTTTTGTAACCGTACTCTCGACATTGTCAAACAGGTCTAACATTTTTTCTTTATTGTCTATTAGATAATCTACCCCTCTATCTTTAAGTCTAATCTTCCAAAGTCTAATTTCTCTATGTTCATCAAAAAAGGTATCAATCATTTGTTCGCCGGATCTTGATTTTTCGATAAATTCATCAAAAATATCTAAAGTTTTTTCAATGTCTTCTTCTTCAATTGCATCTCTTGCAATCTGAATTGCAATGCTAAGATTCTTCAAGTTTTCAACTGGGGGTGGTAATTTTTTTGTTGTAATTCCAAATAGGCTTTTTTGTTTTTCTCCCATTTGTTTTGCGACATTTGGCATAAGATCCCACACTGGTATTCTATGTATTCCATCTACTCGTTTCTCGTTTTGGATAATCAATCCCTTACTCATCAGTTTTTTTAACGCGATTTCAACATCTTTGCTATCAATGTACGTGGTCCACACGATTGCACCAATTGTGTGATAGCCTTGTCTAATTGATTCTAAAACAACGACTTCTTCAATTCTTTTAAATCCCTCCTCTGTTCTTACGTTTAGAAAGTCTCTATCTCTCATTGATTTTCTTGCATTTTTAACATCAATTTCGATGGAACGCTTTAATGATTCTAGGGATTCTGGCACTTGCTTTAGCAATGATTGAAAACATGCTTTGTTGTACCATGCCATCCCGTATGTTGGATCTGACTCTACTGCCTTTTCTACTGCATCAAGGGCTTTTGCATATTTTTTCTGCTCATAATGTACTAACCCCTTTAAATTCCAAGCTTCAGGGTTGGTTACATCAATATCTAAAATTTTATCATACACTCTAAGTGATTCTGCATGATCATCCAAATGAAATCTGGCATATCCCAACTTCATCAAAGTCTCAATATTTTCAGGATCGATTCGTAAGGCTTGCTCAAAGGCATCTACTGCATCTTCAAGCTTTTCATCTGCCATTAAATTAATCCCTTTTTTAAATAATTTTTTGCGATTGTAATCCGGATCAACTAGGCTTGTAATTTCTCGCTTCTCTGTAATTTCAGATTTTTCCACTTTAGATTTTCTCAAGAATGTCTTCTTCACTAGCTTGTATTTGACATTTAATCTAGATAAATACTATCCCTAAATGTGCCTGAGGTAAGGTAGTAGCAATACTAGAAAATATAGAAATACTTGGAATTTAAACAAACGGATATGTCATATTCTAAATTAGACGTAGAGGGTCAAGCACCGTTTAAAGAATCTGGCGTTTATGAAGTTCAAATATCTATCCTCGCAGACAAACCTTCTGAAGAAGAAATTAAAAACAAAACCTTCTTTTCCCTATGGGGTGATAGTTATCATCTTTTAGTAAAAAATGGTACATTTAATGTAACTTTAGGTTTCGGAGATAATCCAATTCCAGATTCTGTTTACACTTTTGAAAAAGTTTGGATCGTCGTAAATGATTTACTTTCCACTCGGTATTCTCTTTTTGAACTTTTGATTAATCCTCAGTTAAGACCTGTCTCCTCTAATACTCCTGAGCCATCCTCAACCGTTAGTAGAACTATTACACCTCCACCGGCAAAAACAATTTCACAACAATTCCTCGGTACCTTAGGTGGTTTATCGGCTAGCGGGTCATCTGGATTAAAGGGAGATAAAGGATCTTCAGGATCCCCTGGCGACAAGGGCCCAACTGGATACCCAGGCCCAACTGGAGACAAGGGTCCTTCTGGTGACAAAGGTGACAAAGGATATTCAGGTGAAAAAGGCGACAAAGGTGAAAAAGGACTTACCGGCGAAAAAGGAGAAAAAGGCGACAAAGGACTTGGTGGTGAAAAAGGTGAAAATGGCGATAAAGGACTTACAGGACCCACGGGCGACAAAGGCCCAATTGGACTCAGAGGACCACCTGGAGAAAAAGGTGACAAAGGTCCTCAAGGTGTTTCTGGAGATAAAGGATTAACTGGTCCAACTGGACCTACTGGAGATAAAGGGTCAACTGGTCAGACTGGCCTACAGGGAGACAAGGGACTTTCAGGACCTCGTGGTATTATTGGAGATAAAGGACTAACTGGCCCAGCTGGACCAATTGGTGATAAAGGTGTACCTGGTCTTGCAGGTCAACAAGGAATTAAAGGCACAACTGGTCTCACAGGAGAAAAAGGTCCACAGGGTCATCAGGGCCCTATTGGTGAAAAAGGACTTACTGGACCTACAGGACAACAAGGAGACAAAGGACAACAAGGTCTGCAAGGACCAAAAGGAATAACGGGACTTGCTGGCGCGCAAGGCGACATTGGTCCACGTGGAGTCCCAGGTCCTGTTGGAGAAAAAGGAGCAAAGGGTCTTGAGGGTCATCAGGGCTCTATTGGTGAAAAAGGACTTACTGGACCTACAGGACAACAAGGAGACAAAGGACAACAAGGTCTGCAAGGACCAAAAGGAATAACTGGACTTGCTGGCGCGCAAGGCGACATTGGTCCACGTGGAGTCCCAGGTCCTGTTGGAGAAAAAGGAGCAAAGGGTCCTGAAGGTCTAGGTGGAGAAAAAGGTCCGCAAGGGCCACAAGGTCCAGCCGGGGAAAAAGGGTTAACAGGAGTCCCTGGTCTCCAAGGTGAAAAAGGAATTAAAGGTCCAGTCGGTTCCATTGGTGATAAAGGATCTACTGGGTTACCTGGGCACATTGGTGATAAAGGTCCACAAGGTCCACAAGGTCCACAAGGTGAAAGGGGTTTATCTGGTCCTCCTGGGGAAAAAGGTCCACAAGGTCCACAAGGAATTCAAGGTCCGCAAGGGGAAAGAGGTCCTACTGGGACCTTGGGTCCACAAGGTGAACATGGTCCAATGGGAGAACAAGGACCAGTTGGTCCACCCGGTCCCAGAGGTCCTCCTGGTCCACCAGGTGAAAAAGGTTCAGCAGGTGGAATGTCTGGAGAACAAAGGGCTTTGTTTAAAGATCTTTTAGAACTTTTAACAACAAAAGATATCATTACAACTGAAGAACAAATCAAACTAATGAGTTATCTTTACTAATACGACAAAAATTATTTAACGCAATAGAATTAATTTCACAGTTTTTTTTATTTTAGATTTTAACTTAGAATTTTCATTGTAATTAAAATATTTTTCACACTGTTTTTTAATTATTTATTTAAAAAAATTATTTTGTAAAATTAATATTGTTTTTTATTTTAAATTAGAAAAAGGAAAACAAATCGCCTTTAACTGGCGATTTATTATTGTTGACGAATTATCGTTTTCTCTTTGGAGCTGCTTTTTTTGCTGCTGTTCTCTTTGGAGCTGCTTTTTTTGCTGCTGTTCTCTTTGGAGCTGCTTTTTTTGCTGCTGTTCTCTTTGGAGCTGCTTTTTTTGCTGCTGTTCTCTTTGGAGCTGCTTTTTTTGCTGCTGTTCTCTT
>Ga0307380_10002529_pt1 | contig 25916 bp, 25 predicted proteins | sample UN3MG_FD_202239 | JGI IMG/M metagenome (GOLD analysis project Ga0307380, IMG submission 202239) | Soil microbial communities from Risofladan, Vaasa, Finland - UN-3 | ecosystem: Environmental > Terrestrial > Soil > Coastal area > Acid sulfate soil | place: Finland: Risofladan, Vaasa | collected... | reverse complement strand
GTCTGAAGTGGACACAGACGGATCCCGGCCGCAGGAAATACCCGGTGAGTTTCAGTACGCCATAGTCATGGGATTCGAGATGGATTACGACCTCATGAAGTACTTCCCGACCTATGTTGCCGAAACCACTACGGCAATGGGTTACAGCAGGATGGCCATTGCCAATGCCCACCTGTCCGCCTTCATTCGGGGGCTGGGGTTCAAGACCATTGACTGTAGCATCAATGATGTTGCCCTTTCGGTACCACTGGCAATGCAGGCAGGGCTGGGTGACATCGGACGGAACGGGATACTGATTACACCACAGTTCGGGCCTCGCCTGAGGTTGAGCAAGGTGTTTACTGACCTGCCGCTGATTGTCGATACGCCGGTTGATTTCGGGGTCACCGAATTCTGTAAAGCCTGTATGAAGTGTGCCGAGATGTGTCCATCACAGGCCATTTCCACCGGGGAGAGGACCTCCGAGCCAAACAACGTGTCCAACGTGACTGGTGAAATGAAGTGGTCGATTGACCCTGTCAAATGCCGTATGCACTGGGGGCGTACGGATAAGTCATGCACCATCTGCGTTGCCTGCTGCCCCTACAATAAGCCGGATACCCTGTTCCACCGGGCGGTCCTGCGTCTTACCGACTACCTGAGGTGGACGGATTCTCTCTGTGTCCGGATGGACAAATTGCTCGGTTACGGCAGACCGGCCCGGGTAGCGGACTTCTGGGAGGAGTGGCAGCCCCGGCGGCACTAGTACTCAGTTGCAGAAACACCATGTAGTATGTTCCGTGGGGTGAGACCCTTCTCTACACTCAGGGTGACGTGCCACTAGCCTCAGTGACGCAGAATCTGAATGTTGTGCGGATTTGTGCAACTAGATACCAGGGAAGGCGTCAGGACTGCTCTGCGAGGGCCTGGACGGCTTCGGCGTCCCCGATATTCAGCGTCTCCACGCTTCGGTCTATGCGCCTCATCAGGCCGGTAAGAACCCTGCCGGGCCCGATTTCGATGACGCTGGTGACACCGTTCTCAATCATGTACTCGATGGAACCCTGCCACTGAACGCTGTTGCATAGCTGTTCCAGGAGTTCTGACTTGACTGCCTCCGCAGTGGTCATCGGTCGGGCGGAAGTATTGGCGATTATGGGTACAGCGGGCTCACGGAAGGTCAGGGTGGGAATAATCTCGGCCATTCCGTCTACGGCGGGCTGCATCAGCGGGGTATGGAAAGCACCACTCACCTGAAGGGGGATAGCGCGGGATGCACCCTTCTCTTTGGCCAGCTCTACCGCTCTGTCAATATTGTCAGTGGCCCCGCTGATTACCAGTTGTCCGGGGCAGTTGATATTGGCTAACCGGGTGTCTGTTTCCTGGCAGATGCCGGTCAGTACCGGCTCGTCCAGTCCGATGATTGCTGCCATCGTGCCGGGTCGTTCCAACCCGGCCTGGTACATCAAACGGCCCCTCTCGCGGGCGAGGTAAACGGTATCGGCGAAGTCAAGCACGGCTGCCGCAGCCAGCGCGGTGTACTCCCCGAGGCTATGGCCGGCCACGAAGGTTGGTGGCGGCAGACCCTTGCCTGTTTCCTGGGCCGCCTTCAGGCAGGCAAAGCTCACAGTGACCAGCGCCGGTTGCGCATTGACTGTCTTGCGGAGTTCATCCTCCGGCCCTTCGAAGCAAAGCCCAGAGAGAGAGAACCCCAGTCTTTCGTCGGCCTGTTCAAAAACCGTTCTCGCTACGGGGTAGCTCTCGTAAAGGTCACGTCCCATGCCGACGGACTGGGAACCTTGCCCCGGAAAGACATAAGCCACTCTCTTTGTATCGACCATTATTAGCCACCTGTCTGCAGGCTTCTGAGGCGCGCTATCACTGCCTCGGCTTCAGCCACCATCTCTTCTATGATTATCCTGACCGGCTTGATTTCATGTATCATGCCGGCAATCTGCCCGGCCAGCAGCGAGCCATCGTCGACATCGCCGTCAATCAGACCGAGGTGCATTCTGCCCTCGCCGAACATACTCAGTTCCTCGGACGAGACCCCGGACTCTTCCAGTGCCAGAAACTGCTCGGTGAGACTGTTCTTCAGACTACGGAGAGGCAGGCTGGTAGTGCGGCCGGTGATGACCGTTGACCGGTCGTGAGCCTCGAGGACCTTCTGCTTGTAGCCGGGGTGGGCAATGGATTCCTCGCTACAGGCGAATCGCGTCCCGATTTGTACACCCTGGGCACCGAGGGCCAGGGCTGCCGCCAGACCACGCCCATCGGCAATACCTCCGGCGGCAATCACCGGTATGCTGACACTATCGACCACCTGGGGCACCAGTGCCATGGTCGTCGTTTCCCCGATGTGCCCTCCCGATTCCATGCCCTCGGCGACAATGGCGTCGACACCGGCTTCCTCTAGTCGCTGTGCCGGCCTGACGCCGGCCACGACCGGCATTACCTTCATCCCTAGCTCTCTGAGAGCGGGCACAAATGCCGTGGGGTCACCGACGCCGGTGGTGACCACGGATACCTTCTCTTGGAGGATTATGGCGATAACCTCGTCAGTATACGGCGATGTCAGCGGGAGGTTGATGCCAAAGGGCCTGTCGGTGAGTTCCCGGGTGAGGTGTATCTGCTGCCTGACCCAGTCAGGCTGGTAGTAGCCGGCACCGATAATGCCCAGCCCTCCGGCATTGGAGACCGCCGAGACAAGCTCGGCAGTACCGAGGTGAGCCATCCCTCCCTGGATGATGGGATGCTCTATGCCGATAAGGTCACAGATTGCGGTCTTGAGCACGGCCTGGCCTTCCCTAGCTGGTCTTTGGTTTCGGGCTCTTGATTTCGACGACTTCCCGTCCTGCATAGCTGCCGCACGTGTGACAGACATGGTGTGGCAGTTTCGGGCTGTGGCACTGTGGGCAGGTTACCAGGGCTGGGGCGGACAGATGGTCATGGCTGCGCCTTCTTCCCCTACGTGCCTTGGTAATCTTTCTCTTTGGCAGGGCTCCCATAGTCTACTCGCTTTCTTTCCCCTGACTATGCCCCTCGGGCATAGTCAGGCATCGTTAGGCATTTTCAGGCGTTGTTATCGGCCACGGCCAGTTTGCACAGTCCGCTCCATCGGGGGTCGATTTCCTGCTGTGGACAGTCACACGGTCCCAGGTTGAGGTTGTGACCGCACGTGGGGCATAGACCGGTGCAATTCTCCTGGCACAACGGCTTCATCGGGATAGCCAGTACTGCATACTGGCGTATTGCCTCGGCAAGATCAAGGATATGGTGTTCATCGATGGTAAAGTACCCGGACCGGTCCGGCAGGGACAGTGGTGCTCCGGTGAGCACATCCGTTGTGGGATAGTACTCTTCCTCAACATCCAGGGTTAGTGCCAGGGGGCACGAGCGCAGGCAGCGGCTGCAGGTGACTGCAATCTCTGTACGCAGGGTACCACGAGCCAGGATTCCCCGGTCGGTGCGGACCAGATTGAATCTACCCTCGACATGACTCTCCTGGTTGGCAATATCAACCGTTTCGTCTACATCGTAGCTTCGTGTTGACCCGATGGCTTCCTTGAGCTGCTGGGAAACGTTTATCTGCATCTGTCCTGGCCGCTCCTCCCGGGAACGTGTGGGATACTTCCTCTGGTGGGTCTGCGGACCTGCCTCATGGTATCCGGCAGTAGTTGTGTGACCAGACTTAATTATAGGCCGTGGGGCTTGTCTGCGTCAACCGGGAAGGGAATGGGTTACGACGTGCCAGGTTCACTATCTTCCTGGAGAAAGCATTGGTCAACCTCGTGAAGCGCCTCATGCTCATTCGCTCTGAATATTAATACAGGTAGTGGGAAAAACCCACTTGACAAATAATCCCACCGTGATAGAATGTGTATGTAAGTCAGGTGGGTAGGTATGTGGTGACTATAATAAAGAATGCAGATTTCACGGGGATAGCCAAGAACGTGAAGCCAGATGCTAAAAGGCGAGTGATTTTACCTCAAGGATTGGTAAGAGAAGGTATCATTTACCACATATATGCCAATAGCTTTGGGCAAATTGTTTTAGACCCACAAGTAACTATACCTGCATCTGAGGCATGGATATTTGAAGATAAGAGTGCTCTAGCTACGGTTGACAGGGGTATGGTTGAGTCAGCTAACGGACAAGTAATAAATCGGGGTTCATTCGCAAAATACATAAAAAATGCACCGTAAACTACGTTTTACCCCTACTGCTGATGAGCAACTTGACAGAATAGAGAATGACCCTTCGCTAAAAGGTGTCCTCAAGCAAGTCAGAAAAACACTGGGATATCTAGAAACAAACCTTCGAGCTAAGTCTCTACAAACCCATGAGTTTGAGGCACTGACAACGCGTTATGGGAAAAAGGTTTTTGAGGCTTATATTCAACAAAGAACTCCAGGGGCTTATAGAATATTCTGGCATTATGATCCCGATGAGATAGACAAAAATGGTGAGCGTGTAGCTATCATTACCATAGTAACCATAACCCCACATCCCGAATCCTGAACAGCTAGATTACTTCCCCCACCTGGTTAGCGACGATTTCCTTGCTATTTCCTTACGTTTTTCAGGCGATAACTTTGCAACCTCCTGCTGAGAAATGGGTTAAGGCAGTGATTTAATATTACCGAGAGATATTGATGATGTTGGTGGAGAGAAGGTGAGTGGGGCATTGGTCGCAGGCTTGTCATTGTCTGAGGTTAATCCTTGATGTATTATGGATACAGAACCGGAGGAACATGGTAGTTTCAGGTAACCACAAATGAGTATGCCGTATACGGTCGGTCCAATCAGGCCTCCATCGGAGGCGTACTCGCTGCTGGTAAGGGTCACGGAGAACTGTCCCTGGAACCGGTGCGAGTTTTGCTCTGTCTTCAAGGATCAGAAGTTCCGGATACGTCACATCGAAGAGGTTAAGGAGGGAATCCTGGCTGTCCGGAGGCTGGTAGAGGACACGTACCGGTGGTCGGAACGCGGTGGTTATACCGTTGGCCAGGTTGCCCAACTCAACGGTATCCTCTGGCTCCAGGATGACGGTGTCAGGAACGCATTCCTCCAGGACTCGGACAGCATGATAATGAAGACCGAGCCTCTTGCCGAGATACTGGAGTTTCTCTGCGGGGTATTTCCCACGCTGGAAAAGGTGTGTACCTACGCCCGGGCAAAGACCGTTTACCGGAAGAAGCCCGAAGAGCTGAAGCGGTTGCGAGATGCAGGGCTTTCCCGACTTCATATTGGCCTGGAGACCGGTGATGACGACCTCCTGGCCTATATTCAGAAGGGCGTCACCGCTGCTGAGCAGATACAGGCCGGCAAGAAGGCGGTCGAGGCTGGTTTTGAGGTCTCGGAGTACGTCATGCCGGGGTTGGGAGGTAGGGAGCGCTGGGAGCAGCATGCCCTGAACTCGGCCCGGGTGCTGAATGAGGTCAACCCCCGGTTCATCAGGCTACGCACCTTTCATCCTGCTCCGGGGACACCGATACACGAGAAAGCCCGGCGCGAAGAATACCACGTCCAGTCTATCGAAGGTGTTCTGAAGGAGATACGGACGTTTGTGGAGGCCCTTGATGTGACCTCCGAGTTGATTACCAGCGATTTCGCCTGGAATTTCTACCTGGGGGAGATTGATGGTAAGCTCCCTGAGGAGAAGGAAAAGGTACTCGCGGAGATTGACCGGGCGCTGGCCTACTGGCAGGCGGAGGGGGAGCCCAGGCGAAACCCGTTCATGGGAAACCTGAACCTGGAGCTAAATTAAGGCTGTATTGTAATGAATGCACCCGTCGGGATAACTGTCTATTCAGACTACATCTGACCCTGGTGCTATGTCGCGGCAGTTCGGCTGCAGAGAGTCAAAGAGCGGTACGGTGATAGTATCAACATCACCTTGAAGAGCTTCCCTCTGCTGATTGAGAATATACCGGGGAGGCCGATTTCGCCACACAGTACCGAGGCCCGTGAGCGCGCCAACAACGAAGAAGAGGTCTTCCGGCAGTGGGATGAGAATCTGCCCTATCCTTCCTCCAGCATGCCGGCCCAGATAGCGGGCAAGTGCGCCTTACTCCAGGGCAAAGAGGCGTTTGGGCATTTCCACGGTGCTGTCTTCAAAGCATTCTTCCGGGACTGCCGTGATATCAGTGATGGGGAAGTCCTGACCAGCCTGGCCGCAGATGTCGGACTTGATGTTGAGCGGTTCCGGGCAGATTACAGTAGCGGCTCACAGGAGAACGAGGTCCTGGCCGAATACGAAGAAGGCCGGAGTGAGTACGAGGGTTGGGGGGTTCCCCTGGCGATAATCGGCGGCCGGTTTCCACTCGTTGGGGCGGTCCCCATTGAGATGTACCGTCGGGCGATAGACCTCTGCCTGGCGAGGCAGCGAGTCTGAGTCTCCGGACTGCTCCACCCGGGAGAAGTACACTGTTCCGGGCGTTCTGGAGTAGTTCAGGCTCTCAAAGACTGTTATCGAAGCAGTGTTCTCCTCCTCAATCGGGCAAGCCAGCACGAATCGTGCCCAAATTAAGCGTAAATTCTGATATTTGTGGTAGAAAAGCCGTCTGAAGGTATTGACAGACAAGGGATAAATAGTTTATCATGCAGACCTAGTAAGGAAAGGAGGTCGGGTTGATGGAAGCATACTGTGTGAAATGTCGTGCCAAGCGTGAAATGAAAGACGCCAAGCCCATCACCATGAAGAATGGCAAGCCAGCAACTCAAGGTGTATGCCCCACTTGCGGAACCAAGATGTTCCGAATAGGCAAGAGCTAGAGCTACTCCGGGAGTTTCAGGATAAATATTAGGGAGCGGGTAACTGTAAATAACGGTATCCGCTCCCTTGATATTGACCGGAAGAACTGCTTATTAGACCGTTACCCCGGCCTTCGGTGGTTGCTCTTCCCTGGGTACCAGAGCACCGGTCGGGCAGACTACTATGCACTCGGCACAGTAGTCGCATCCTGAAGTGTCCATCGGTTCATCGGCAAAGGTGGTGACCCGCCGATCGAAGCCCCGGTGGGCAAAGCCGAGTACACTGGTACCGGAGTGCTCCCGGCACACCCGGACACACCGTCCGCACAGCACGCATTTGTTGGCGTCATAGACGAACAACGGGTGGCTTGTGTCGATGGGAAGGTCGCGTTCCAGCTTTCTGAGGTGCTTTGACTTCAGTTTCACATGGAGGTGCCGGGCTATCTTCTGCAGTTCGCAGGAACCGTTCCTGGGGCAGTGAGCGCAGTCCAGGGCGTGAGACGCCATGAGAAGCTCAAAGCCCTGCCGGGCCAGACTGAGGGCGTTATCTCCCCTGGTATTGACTGTCATGCCTTCAGTTACCGTCTCAGTGCACGCTGTGACCGGTCTGTCCCTGTCCGCTACCTCAACAAAGCACAACCGACAGGCAGCCATCGGCTCGTGATTGTCCCTCATGGCGCACAGGTTGGGGATATAGAACCCGTTATCGAGGGCAACCCAGAGAAGGATTTCACCCTCGTTGGCGGTTATCTTCCGGCCGTCAATTGTCAGAGATATTGTCTTCATGTGTCTACTTTGCCGCGGCAGGTACTTCGCTGGGCGGCGATAATTTCACTATGGCATCGTACTGCGGTGGGCAGGCGGTCCGGCAGGTATCACATTTCACGCACTTGTCCTGGTCGATGACCTTAATCCTCTTCTTGTTGGGGGTTATTGCTTCCACGGTACAGGTGCCCACGCAGGCGTCGCAGGAACGCTCGCACTTATCCGGCAGGATGTAGTAGGCTATAAGGTCGCGACACATCAGCGCCGGGCAGCGCCCCTCTCTAATGTGGGCCCGGTACTCGTCCTCGAAATAACGTAGCGTGGTCAGCACCGGATTGGGTGCCGTCTTCCCTAGACCGCAGAGAGAGCCGGCTCTTATGGCCTCAGCCAGCATCACCAATGTGTCAATATCTTCCTCCTTGCCCTGTCCCCGTGTGATGTCGTCGAGTATAGCCAGCATTTGCCTGGTCCCGAGACGGCAAAAGGTGCACTTGCCGCAGGACTCACGCTGGGTGAATTCGAGGAAATAGCGTGCAATTTCCACCATGCAGTCGTCCTCATCGAGGACTACCATCCCCCCGGAGCCCATCATGGCACCTGCTTCGGTCAACGAATCGAAGTCGATAGGCAGGTCCAGCGCCGATTCCGGCAGACAGCCACCGGAAGGCCCGCCAATCTGGACTGCCTTGAACTGCTTTCCGCCGGGGATGCCGCTGCCGGCGTCGAAGATGACCTGCCGCAGTGTGGTGCCCATAGGGACCTCCACGAGTCCGGTGTTGACCACCTTGCCGGCCAGGGCGAAGACGGCGGTACCCTTGCTCTTCTCCGTGCCGATGCCGGTAAACCATTCTGCCCCGTTCTCAATAATGGGCGGTACCGCGGCCAGGGTCTTGACATTGTTGATAATGGTGGGCTTTCCGTTGAGGCCGCTGGTCGCCGGGTAGGGCGGACGGTGGTGGGGTATTCCTGCTTTCCCTTCCAGTGAGGCAATAAGCGCCGTCTCCTCACCGCAGACAAAGGCACCGGAACCCTGAAACAGGCGGATATCGAAGTTAAAATCGCTCCCTAGAATGTGCCTGCCGAGGAAGCCAGCTTTGCGAGCCTGGCGGAGGGCAATCCGCACCCGCTCCACCGCCAGCGGATACTCGGCGCGGACGTAGATATAGCCGTGTTGCGCTCCGATAGCGTGGGCGGTGATGACCATTCCTTCAATCACGGAGTGAGGGTCGCTCTCAAGGATTGACCGGTCCATGAAAGCACCCGGGTCGCCCTCATCGGCGTTACAGACTACGTACCGTGGCTTTCCCGGTGCCTGACGGCATATCTCCCATTTCATTCCAGTGGCGAAACCACCCCCACCCCTGCCCCTCAGCCCCGATAATTTCACTTCGTCGATGATATCCTCGGGAGACATCTTGAGTGCCTTGTCCAGTGCTGAGTAGCCGCCGTTGGCAAGATAGTGGTCAATATCGGTGGGGTCAATGTGTCCACAGTTCCTCAGGACCACCTTCTTCTCATAGCTGGCGCGGGGGAAATCGGCGAAACTGGGAATGAAGTCGTTCTCTTCCATCGCGCCGAGAACGAATTCCAGGCAGACGTTATCGCCCACAATGAATTCTTTGACCAGCCTCTCGGCAATAACGGGGTTGACGTAGCCGTAGCAGATTGCCGGGTACCCTGGCTTGTGAATCACCACCAGTGGCTCGGCGTAACAGTGGCCCATGCAGCCGACCTCGATAACGGGGCAGTCCAGCCCCTGTCTTTTCAACTCTGCCCTGAGTGTATGGAGAATTTCCAGGGCACCGGCAGCACGACCACAGGTAGCCGTACCGACCAGTATTACGGGTTTGTCGGAGTTAAACAACTCTGTCCAGCGGGATTCGGCACGTGCCTTTATCTCCTGGAAAGAAGAGGCGATAGCGGATGATATGATTTCCTTCACTGGTCTTTCTGTTCCACGGATTCTCTCTCAAGCTTGAACTTGAGCAGTATCCCATCTACTTTTGTAGGCTCCACTTTGGCTTCAGGAATATCGTCAACTACGGTCACCGGTGCCATGGTGCAGCAGCCTACGCAGGCCACGGTATCAAGGTCAAACTCGCGGTCTGTCGTAGTCTCGCCTTCGTTTATCTCCAGTCGCCGTTTCCAGGCATCCAGCGTGATGTAGCCACCCTTCATGTGACAGGCTGTACCGAGGCACACCCGGATAGCGTGCTTTCCCGGCGGGTTGAGGCGGAACTGGTTGTAGAATGTCACCACTCCGTAGACGTCTATCTCCGGTATGCCGAGAAATCCGGCGATTTCTTTCATAGCCTCAAGAGGAAGGTATCCGAGCCTTCCCTGGACCTTCTGCAGAATGGGAATCAGGTTACGTCTCTTACGGCTGAAACCCTTCAGGGCACGCAGGGTCTCCTGGCAGTGCCAGGCCTGTTCATCTGTGGTGCCGTCGTATGACACGCTGCTTGTTGCTTTCTTTACTATCTTTCCTGTCATGTCTAAGGTGCTTACATCGTTACTATCCGGATAGCCTGCATGGGACAGGCACGGACGCAATCGCCACACGCCTGACAGAGGGATGGATTGGTCATCGGTATCTCTCCAAAATGCTCCTGTTTGATTAGCTTACGGGGGCACGCTTCGGCGGCGAGGCAGATTCCATCCTCGCAGTACTCCGGGTGGCACTTCGGGAAGTCCACCAGGGCCATCTTTTCAGGCACTCGCGGCCTTCTCCTGCTTCGCTTTCTCCAGGGCTTCTTCCAGTTCCTCCAGTTGTTGCAGCATAGAGGGTTTCACCGAGTGTGCCGGCCACCTCGCCTTGAGGTCGGCTATCTCCTCTTCAAGCTGCTTAATCCTGTCCTGGACCACAGTTCAGATATCCTCTCTCTTATCCTTAAAACATTGCCGGCACTGCCCTTCGAGATAGAACTCGGTCCTGGTAACGTTGAATCCCTGCTCCTGCTGTATGCTCCTGACCAGCTTACCGATAAGGGGGGTCCGGAACTCTATCACTCTGCCACATTCATGGCAAACGAAATGCTGGTGTTCGGCATGACTGCGTATCTCATAGTGGTGGCTCGACCAGCCCAGTCTTTGTTCATCAACCAGGCCCAACTCCTGGAACAGGCGCAGGCTCCGGTACACCGTGGCCAGGCTGATAGACGTATCGGCGCTGCTGGCACGACGGTACAGTTCCTTGGCGTCAATATGCCCGCTGGCGTTGCGTATCAGCTCCAGGAGCAGTCGTCTCTGCGCGGTGAGAGGGTATCCTGCTATTGCCTTGTCCAGATTGCGAATGTTTCTCATTCTCAACTGATATTGTACTGCGACTCGGCTAGCGTGTCAATAGACCTCCGGTATGGCCCAGTATCAGTCCTGCCCTGGGTGTTTGCCGGCCACGATGACGACGAACCCGGCTCCGATGCGGAAACCAGTCTGTGGCGATTCCGCACGGGTTACTTCGTCCGGCCCTTCAAAGAGGGTTGAGACAGTATTCTGCACGGAGAAGTCACCCCGCTCGATGAGGTTTATCAACTCATCATAGCTCCGAAAAATAGCATGGGTATAAAGTGGGTGCCCCTGGTGCTTCATCTCTTTGTATAATTGTGTCCAGGCACTGTGAGCGGGCATTACGGCCAGTACCAGTTTTCCACCGGGTACGAGAACGCGGTGCACCTCGCGCAGGACGGACAAGGGTTGTTTTATAAAGCTCATGGTGGTTATCAGGAACACCGCACCGAAACACCGGTCACCAAACGGCAGTTGCTCTCCGCGGGCCAGGAGCACGGCTGTGTCCCGTTGGGATGCGACTTCAATCATTTTAACTGCAATGTCGACCCCGGTTCCTATCCCCAGTGCTTGAGCGAATCTGCCCGTCCCCACACCTACTTCGAGCCACGGCCCGGAAAGTGAGGGCAGTACCTGCTGTAAAGACCGTAATTCAGTTTCAAAAACGAGCCTGCCTGCTTCATCGTACCATGCGTCATAGTCCGCAACGGACTCATTGAAGGGGGATGCCGGTATACCGGGAACCCCGGTTCCCTTACCGTGTTCTGTCGGTCGGGGTGGCTCTTCAGTGTAAGGCATGGCCTGTTTGTACCGGGCGTTGCTGGCACAGTTCGGTAACGAGGATGCTGAGGGCCAGCTCGGGTTCGTATTTACTCGTCTTGATGGCCAGGTCTGTCTCCAGTAACTGGCGATAGACGTACCTGATTCGCGGCAGGGAGTATCGGTTGGCTTGCTCCAGGGTCTTGCGTGCGGCGTACTCGTTGGGGATACCGAGTCGGTTGCGAAGCTCGCTGCCGGATATGCGCGGGTTATCCACATCCTTCGCTCTGACAATGAGTCGCATCTGGCGGGCAAGCATCGCCAGGAGATGGGATGGGCTGGAGCCCTGCTGAAGGAACTGCTGGAGCAGCTTTTCCGCGGTCTGCGTGCGGAACTCGACGATAGCGTCCACCATGGCGAAAATGTTGACCTGTTGGGTGTAGCCGACCACCAGGTTGATGTCCTCTTCCTCTATTCGTCGCCCGGCGCTGTAGAGGAGCAGCTTCTCAACTTCACTGGACATAATCCAGAGGTCGCTCCCCACCAGTCTCACCAGCAGATTAAGTGCCTGGGGAGATATGCTACCGTCTTTCTTCCTGACACGTTCCTGCACCCATGGTCTCAGTTCGGCTGGCCGCAGTAGGGGAAAGGACTGCGCCTGTGCCTTGCCGGAGAGTATTTTGAGCAGGGGATTACTGGCCTTGATATCGTCATCCAGAAGCACCACAATTGTGCTTTCGGGTATCGTCGGGATGTATTGTCCCAGCAGCTTGTAATCTTCTGACGAGGTGGTCGTGCGCCGACCCCTGACCTGGCGCCGGGGCCTTCGATTGGGCTCGAAACGTTGCAGCAGACCCGTGATGACGACCAGGCGTTTTTCCGCCAGAAACGGCGCTGCCTCACAGACCGGCCTCAACTGGTCGACTGTGAGCTGCTGGCCTTCGAGTGTGGTGGTATTCGTTGCCAGTGTTTCCGGGTCACCGATACCGCCCTTGATGTTATCAAGTGCCCGGGTACGGGAGTAGCTATCCGGTCCTGAGAGTATATACAGCAAGGTTCACCTTTCCGGTTTGTACGGGAATAGTGTCTAGGTGGGAATGATGCCGTGTTTCCTGGCGGGTCCTTCTTCCACTTTGTCCAGAGCCATCTCCAGGGCAGCAATCAGTGTCGGACGGGTCTCGGCAGGGTTAATAACATCGTCGATATGCAGGTGCTCGGCGGCGCGGTAGGGGTTGGCGAACTCCTCCCGGTATTCCCGTATCTTGGTCTGGAGCAATTCGTCGGGGTTTTCGGCCGCTTGCAGCTCTCGGCGATAGATTATCGGTGCGGCTCCTTCCGCCTCCATGACAGCCAGCACTGTCGATGGCCAGCAGAAAACAGCGTCGGTACCGAGGTCTTTGCCGCACATCCCGAGGTAGGACCCGCCGTATGCCTTTCGGATGGTGAGGGTCAGCTTGGGTACGGTGGCCTCAGAATAGGCAAAGAGCATCTTGGCCCCATGCCGGATGATGCCGCCCCACTCCTGGTCGGTACCGGGCATGTATCCGGGCACATCCACCAGGTTGACAACCGGGATGTTGAAGGCGTCGCAGAAACGGATGAAGCGGGACGCCTTGTCGCAGGCGTCGATATCGAGCGCTCCCGCCTTGGACATCGGCTGGTTGGCGATAATTCCCACGGAGCAGCCATTGAGCCGGGAAAAGCAGGTGATGATGTTGGTGGCGAACAAGGGGAATAGCTCAAAGAAATTCGGCCTTCCGTCCTGGCGCTGGTCGAAGATACTCTTAATCAGCTTGTGCATGTCGTAGGGACGCCGCAGATTGGCGGGAACAATGTCGAATAGTTTATCGTCGGTACGTTCCGGACTGTCGCCCCAATCGACCCACGGTGGCGGTTCCCGGTTACTGGATGGGAGGTAGCTGAGGAGTTCCCTGATATTCTGGAAGCAGTCGGCCTCACTGTCTTCCGAACGGCAGACAACCCCGGATTTCTGCTGGGCGACAATAGCACCGCCGAGCTCCTCTTCACCGATGTCCTGACCGATTGCCGCCTTGACCACCCTCGGTCCGGTAATAAAGGCATAGCTGATGCCTTTGACCATGAAGATGAAGTCCATCAGTGCCGGTGAATAGACGCCGCCACCAGCAGTCGGTCCGAGGATAGCGCATATCTGGGGAACTACGCCGGAGGCCATGGTGTTCCTGCGGAAAAGCTGACCGTAGGCAGAGAGTGAATCGACACCGTCCTGGATTCGAGCACCACCGGAATCGTTGAGGGCTATCACCGGGTAGCCGGTCTTCATGGCACTGTCCATCAGGTCACATATCTTGCGTCCCTGCATCTCGGACATCGTGCCACCCATGCTGGTGAAGTCCTGCGCATAGATGTACACTCCGCGGCCGTCGACTTTACCGTAGCCGGTTACCACAGCATCGGCGGGTACGTCGCCGTATGAACCACCACGGCTCCTGGCGAACATGCCGGTCTCACGGAACGTTCCCTTGTCAAGAAGCATATCAATCCGTTCCCGCGCGGTGAGCTTGCCCCGTTTCGCCTGAGCGGCAACGCGGTCTTCGCCTCCCATTTCCTTGAGCTTACTCTGACGCTGTTCCAGCTCCGCTAGCTGTTTTTCTTTCTGATTTTTGTCTTCAGTCATAAGGTGCTCACTTTCTCCATTGTCACTCGTGATACGATAATATACGGGCCGCGGGCGGCTCCTGGAGTAGGAGTCTTACTTCCTCTCGAAGACGGCGGCGATACCCAGTCCGCCCCCTCCGCAAATTGTCTCCAGACCATATCTTACATTACGTCGCTTCATCTCGTGCAGTAGCGTGGTCAACCTTATAGCCCCCGTAGCTCCAACCGGGTGCCCGAGGCTAATCCCGGAACCGTTGACATTCACCTTACTCTCGCACTCCGCTTCGGACAGGCCCATTTCCTTGAGGTCCGCCAGCAACTGCCCGGCAAATGCCTCCTGTACCTCAATTAGTTCTATCTGCCCTATTTCCAGACCTGCCTTTTCCAGCGCTTTATCAACTGCCTTGGGTACTGACAGCCATGCACGTATCGGGTCGGTACCGGCAACAGCGAATGACCTGAGGTAGGCCAGTGGTTCTATATTCAACTCCTTAGCCCGGTTGCCTGAGACCAGAACCACGGCGGCGGCACCATCGTTCTCCGAAGACGAGTTACCCGCTGTGGAAACACCGCCAAGTACGGAGCGGAGTTTGGCCAGACGTTCCACCGAGGTATCACGCCGGGGAGTTTCGTCAGTATCGACAATAACTGGCTCTCCTCGTGGCTGGGGTACCGCTACCGGGGCAATCTCTTCGGCGAATATACCCGAGTCTATGGCGGCAATTGCTTTCTGGTGTGCCCTGAGTGCCCAGAGGTCACATTCCTCGCGGGATATGGCTTCCTCCTCGGCGGCCTTATCTCCCCAGACCATCATAGACTGGAGCACACCGAACCTGTCTATTGGTTGCGACATTACCCTGCCGCGCTGTATACGGTCGTAGAGGGGCATTCCCCACGTGGCGAGACTACCGTGTCCCCGGGGCATATCTCCCGTTCCGCCGACACCCCACTTTATCGAGCCGGGGATATAGAACTCGGCACTGCTCATATGTTCGACACCACCGGCAACAACGATTTCTGCCTGTCCTGTCTGGATGAGCATACCGCCGAAGCAAATTGCATCCAAACCGGAGCAACACCGCCGGTCCAGCGTTATGCCGGGAATCTCCACCGGCCATCCGGCGCACAGGAGGGACATCCGGGCGATATTTACGTACTCTCCGTTCTGGTAGCACTGTCCCAAAATGACCTGGTCGATGCCCGCGGGAGTAATACTAACCTTCTCAATGGCGGTGTTGAGCACCAGGGCAGCAAGGTCATAGGCTGGTACATCTCTCAGGGCACCCATGTACCGCCCGATTGGTGTTCGTACCGCACTGACGATGGCAATCTCTTCCATGTGGACTATTCCTTTCGTATTCGTCCTACTACCCTGACTCAACCAGTCCGGGTTATCCCTGGTCTCGCTGTTCCCCATCCTGCTGGGCCCAGTTCTGCATCATCTCCTTAATGCGTCGGGCAAGTTCGGGGCTGGCGCGCAGGCGTTGAATGAATACCGGACAGCCCTCAAGTATCGAGTTCTGGGCGGCGGTTGCCATTCCGCCGAGGAGATTCTGTATACCACCGATATCCTCTGACGGTTGGGTACCCATCCCGGCTGTGGTTGATTCGAGTTGGCGGCGAATGTCTTCTACAGTCAACTTCATCGGCGTCGCGCAGGAGCGATACCAGGGACAGGACCTGCACTGGGCAATGCCGTGCGCTTCATCGAGAATGTCACTCATATCTTGGCCTCCTCTTGGTGGATAACTGGTACACCATCTGGTGATATATAATTGTAACTCCAACAGGCGACTAATGCTAGGCCTGGTATCAGGCCTAATACCAGACCAGCCAGTTGCCCAGCACCAGTACTCCCATGATTACCAGCAGGCTGCCACTGACCATGTATATCACCCTGGAATAGCGATTGATTTTCTTGACCAGTGGAGCGACGAAATCAAAGGCGATTCCTACCACCAGGAAAGGTAGCCCCAGGCCCAGGGAATAGACGGCCAGCAGGTATGCACCTTCCCAGGCCGACTGCGAAGTCCAGGCGACGGTCAGAACGGTGCCCTGCACCGGTCCGACACATGGTGTCCATGCTACGCTGAATACTGCCCCGGTCAGGAAGGAACGCAGGTAGCCGGTGGCGATACTCTTTGAAGGGGCTAGCCGTTTTTCGAAGTTCAGCCAGGGCACCTTGAGCGCGGCCAGCATGATTATACCGAAGAGTATCAGCAGACTACCGGCAGTCCAGCGTACCAGTGACGAACTGGGGCTGAGCACCACTCCCAACAGCCCGGCACCGGCTCCCACCCCGCTAAATATCAGTGTGAAGCCGAGGACAAAGCAGACGGAGTGCAGGAATATCGGGAAACGCTTTCTGGTGCCGGCATCGAATATTTCCGGACCATAGAGACTGGCGAAATACACAGGGACCAGAGGTATGACACATGGCAACAGAAAGGAGGACAGCCCGGCGCCAAAAGCAAATAAAAGTGAAACGTTGTCCGCCATCTACAAAGTAACCTGCACTAATGCTACCTGATTTCGCCTGAGATAGTCAAAGACGTGTAATCTGACCACGCTGGCGGCGATGCTTCGCAGTTCGCGCTACCGGTCGAACAGCCAGGACGCCATCGTGTGCTGATATTTAGTCCCGCACACGCCTCAGTTCAATAACCACCGGGTTCTCTGCATCGGGGCAGGCAACCGTAGTCCTGTCCGGGTCTTTTTCCCAGGGAAAGGCACCGCCGGTCTGTAACGCCATCGCGAAAGGGAAGATGGCATTATAGGCGAAGGAACATACGTTCGGCGGGGTGAGTTCTCCCACCGGGAACTCGTCGCCAACACACATCCCGGCTTCACACGTTCCCTTCTGGCTGATTACTTTTCCTGTCACATTGAATAGTTCTGCCATTGGATACCTCCTTGGTTCGAACGAAAAGAGCTACCGGCAAACCTTGACACGCAGGTTACGACTTCCGCGAATACCGCACCAGTTTCCAGGTGAGGACTTCGCAGAGCACGGTTACGTCCTCGGATTCGAGGTAGTCTGTAATGTTAGTATCAAACAGCATGTTCATCTGTGGTGCCAGTTCCTCGTCGCCATGCCAGAGAACGAGCGCTATCGGGACGCGATTAAAGCCGTTGATGACCACGCCGGTATCTCCCAGGTCAATTTCTGTACCACCCACGACTTTACTGGCTTCCACCAGTAAGTCCGGCTCTCTGCCGAACCGTCTGGTGAGCTGGTCAGTGGTCCTCTTGGAGAAGGTAGGGAAGTAGACCACACCCCCGGGAAGGTCACGGTAGGTGATGAGCTTACCTGTTGCCGCGGTGCCTCTGGCCTGGGCAAGATAGCGCAACACCAGGATTTTCTCTCGCAGCGGGAGCTCGTCGGCATCCCCTTCCGGCAGGACGGTGAGGTCCGGGAATGATATGACATAAGGTTTGCCCAGGTAGTCGACAGTGACGGTAATAGCGGAGTCCGCACTCTCGTACCGGGAGTCGCTGAGGCGGGACTGCTCTTCGAGGTCTGCCGCGGTCAGACGGTCACGCACAATCCCGAAAGCAACATTCAGGTTATATACTGACCGGTTCTCGTCCACAGGCAGCACTGTCTTCCTTCTCTTTGGGAGCCCTGCAGTGGTGGCACCCGCTGTAAACCTGTGGAGGCCGTCCCCGGTCGGTTATCCCGGGATCGCGGCCTCCACGAATTACCCATACTATCGGAGTGTTGCCGGTACTACACGTCCAGCCAGGAGTGGGAGTAAAGGACCTGGCCGGTCACCACCCGCACCGACTTGGCGTACTTCGCTTCTTCAGAGTCGAGGGAAGCGAGGTCAGGCATTTCACCATCCATTATGCGGTGAATCATGGCGACACGTTCCGACCTTTCACCACGGGCTATCTTAATCAGCTCCGCGTCGAATGCGTCCACTATCGCCGAATGTATATTGTATTTCATGAGCATCATCAGGTAAGTGCGGTTGAGGTAGGGGCGGAGTTCGTTTGGTGTACCATTGGAGACATTGGACAGGCCCACTGCTGACTTGCCGCCAGGAGCAATCTCGTGGAGCATACTCATGAACTCCAGGCAGGGCTTGACCTGGTTCGTATCCACGTTGCTTGCCGGGGTTACGATAGGGTCGAACCAGATAGTATCATTGGTAATACCCAACTCGGCAGCTGCCATCATAAGCTCCATGGCAATCATGCTGCGTTCGTCCTCATCTCTCGGCATACCCTCTCGTCCCCAGAGCAGCCCGATGAAGTCGGCATTATACTTGGTGGCCAGAGGCAGCTCCTCTTCCATCCTGGCCAGGGATATAGAGTTTATTAGCGCACGCCCCTTGTGGACTTTGAGGCCGGCCTCGATTGCCACGGGATTGGTACAATCGAGTGACAGGGGCATGTCAACTACCTCTTGTACTGTCTTGACTGCCCATTCCATCATCTCGTCACCAGCCCTGCGGCCAGGCCCGATGTTGATATCGAGGTAGTCCACTCCCGCTTCCTTCATGGCTCTGGCCATCTCCTGGATAGGAGCAGCATTTCTCTCCCTGAGAGCCGGGCCGAGTGTCTTGGACATTATGTTGATGTTTTCTCCGATGAGAATCATTGCTCCCTCCTAAGCTTTCCACGATTTCAGGTAGGCTGGAATGTGGGCTGCGTCCCTGGGGCCAACCATTATCTCCCAGCCGGGCAGCTCCTCTTCAATGCCTCCACTCTCCGCAGCGGCGTAACCGGGGATTATGAGCTTCCGGTGCTTGACCTTGTCTTCGATGCCGCTCTTCTTAACGAACGGACCGATAAGGTCAGCCACGAACTTGCCTGCCGCCCAGGCGGTCATTACGGAAAGCCCTTCGGTGTCCATTATCAGGAGGTGACTGGGTACCTTGCTGCCTTCTATCTCGCCGGAGACGATGAAGTAGGTTAATGCAAAGTTGGTGGTAACCAGTACCGGGGAGTTCTCGTTTGGATTGTTGATATCGTAGATGCCCTGTTCCGTTGCCAGTGGCCGCTGAGGGTCGGTGAAGATGTTCAGCCGTTCGACGAGTAACGGGAACAGACTCTCTCCATAGAGGTCAGAGAGAACGATGATTCCACCGTATTTAGCGACGAGCATGGCGGAAATCATTCCTTCCTTCATCGGGTTATCCGTCATCTCACAGGGGAAGGCAATCGTGGGGAATCCCAGAGGACGGAACTTGCCGGCAAGTGCCGCGTTTCGGGTGATAACCTGGTCCTCGAAGGTCTGGCGAACGGTCCTGGCCCCGGAGTCAATAACAATATCATTAACACCGGCATCCATCAGCTTCTGGGTGAGCTCGGAAAGCTCTTCGAGTCCGTCAGCCTTGACACCAATCGAGGAGGAGTTCTCCTTGACAAGCTCCGCCATGGCATCGAGGTTATCTTTGGTCGCACCATAGACCAGCGGTTTCTGGTCGGCGCACTCCTTCAGACCGGCAGCAAGAATAGTTGTGTCTTCACTCATAAGGATAAGGTTAGCATCACTGTTCTGGGCCACCTTGCTGACCAGGGCTCCGAACTTTGCGGCGTCCCCTGATTCGCTCTTGATCGCCACCAATTCGGGGCGGAGGTGCAGGCCGACTCTCTCAAACTGGAGTTCCTTGAATCTCTGAAGCCTGCCGTCAACATCCGCATCAGACATAGCATCGCTGACGAGTACGGCTACTGCCGTCGGGTTCTCGAGGCGTTTTTCGTGGCGGAACATAACCGTCTCGCCGCCGACCTTCACCGCCTCGGGACCAGTGCCGATGGTAACTGCCCTGATGGGAGGTGCCGAGGCCTCAGCGAGTTGTTCCGTTGCCTCTTCGGAGACGTGCGGACAGGCAGAGAGCTCCGCCTTGCCCGATGCCAGGTTCATGGCAAAGGCGAGGCAGGTGGGCACTCCACAATCGCCGCAGTTCGTCTTTGGCAGCAGTTTGAATATCTGTATTCCGGTAAGTGCCATAGTCGTGACTCCTTTCTTAGCCCAGTATCGAGTCCATGGTGAGGGCGGGATGTCCCTTCTCCTCGAGGAAGGGTAGAATCTCCTCTTCGGTCTCACCCACGGATTCATCGGCAATCATATCCATCAAGTTGGGTACACCCATCTCCTCAGCCCTGGCATTCAGCCTGTCTGCTATCTCTTCCTTCAGCATCTTGGGCATCCAGACTATACGCAGCAGGCCACCGTCGCCAATGATGAATTTCCTCTGGCAGATATTGTACTTGCCGTGGCCTACAAATCCCGGGCTGCTGATGCCACCGCCGATTGTCCCGGCCAGCGTGGTGAATTTCATTCCACAAGGGGTCATACCGCTGTATTCGCGGTTGACGGTCATGATGCCGTTGCACATCGGCAGGACTGCCGCGATGGCCTCGCAGCAACCGCAGGTGGTCATCGGGTCGTTGATAATGCTGTAGAAGTTGTAGTGGTCAATCTTACCACGCGATGCCTGGAAGACGAAGTCATTGACACCCTTCCACTGGCCGAGCTTGGCATCGATTGTCTCACCCTTCTCCACGGGTTGGTTCGGGCCGGTGGGGTTTATCTCGAAGGATGCCTTGCAGTCCATCCAGTTATATGAACCACAGAGTCCGGTCCTCTCGGGGCTGACCACGCAGACGTGGCTGGGGGCGAAGGACTGGCACAGCGTGCAGGAGTAGTAGGTCTCGGTGGTCTCGTCGGTCATGCCTTCAATTCTGGCGTCACGCTCGGAATAGACCGTACGTGCCTTTTCTACTATCTCCTTCACCTTGTCTTCTTCGGTATAGAGCTTTACCTGGAGTTTATCGAATATCCGGCCGAAGTCCTGGTGGAGCTTGGCGTGGAGTAGCGCACCGATGTGTTCCAGCTTGAAGCCCTTCTCCACGGCACCCTTGCCCACCCTTATCCAGGCGATATCTCGCTGTCCGATGTGCATCGCACCCTGGGCGTAGTTAATCAGGTGGTGGACCTGGCGCTCCAGGATAGGCTCGTAGTCATCTTCGAACTCTCTGCCGGCAACCTCCACTACTATTGCCAGCGGCAGTTTGGAGCCAGCCTCTATGTCCGTGATGTTCGGACCGATTATTTCAACCGCACCGTCCTCGACTTCGTCCATTCTCTTGGAAGTGACCCACTCTACCATGGCAGTACGACCACCACCGCACTCCAGGTAGATGTCCTCGCCACGTACGCGTTCGCCTTCAAAGGCCGGGCCGTAGGCTACGGGAATCGGTACGTCAGCGACGGTAACCTTGAGTCCCCGTACCTCAATTGCTTTGGCCACGATTTCATTGTGGGGTATGTTGGAGACAACGTGCTCATAGGTGCAGATACCAGTGGGTAATACTTCCGGTATCGGGGTATCCGCGATGACGGGGAAGCCCCAGTTGATGACACCAGCGGCATTGGCGTACCACTCATCGGTTACGTAGCCCAGTGGCAGTGCAAAAGCGAAGACGCGATCTTTGTTGTAAATCAGTATCTTGCGGTAGTCCCCGGGTTCAATACCACCGAAGGACATGGCAGCACGGGTGGCAAAACCCATGGCGAATACGGCAGCGCTCGTGTCGGGACCGAAAGAGACCAGCCTTGTTGGCCAGCCAATTTGCACTCCGGCCTCAACGAGTTGCTCGGAAAAACTAACGCCATTGTATTCACCGGCCATGAAGACATACAGGTTCTTCTCCAGGAGTTCCTGGGCAATGTTTGCGGCGATTTCTGTAGTGGGAGCAGCACCGAGTATGGCAGCAAATCCCGGGGCCGTGCCATCCACGAACTCAACACCGCGCTTTCTCAGGATAACGTCATCGGCGGCACCAAGCCAGATGTTGTCATCGTTGACATCCTCACCCTGAACGTAGAAATTGGGATTCTCCAGGTAGCGGATAGCTTCTACCATCTCTTCTGCAAACAGCGTTGACATCCCTGCGTCAAGGGCTGGAGCCAGGTAGGGCAGCGGATGTACTTCTTTGACCATTGGGGGCAGCATGGCCTGACATCGTTTCAGAATCGGCTCCATATCCCCCAGGTTCTCTACTTTTTCACCAAGCATACCGTAGATTATGGGTAAGAAGTAGGCTGTATTTGGGAAACCCACAGGTTCTTTGGCGCTCCACTTGTCCATGGCCTCCTGCCACTTCTTCTCGGCGTTGCCGACAATATTGTGAGCACCCCTGATAGCTGCCGAGGCAATTATCTTGGACATTCTATACCTCCCTTATCTCTCTCAACACAGGCATTTAGGTCAGCTCGCGCCTCATCTCCATGTCATAGAGTACGCGTTCCCTGGCCTTATCAATGCCCAGGGCTTTACGTTTCTTGTCGATGTGGTCAATCATCAGGTGGGCTGCCTTGATTGGGTCCTCTTCAAATCCCCACATCCCACCGTACATGTCTTCCATTTCCTTGAACAGGAAGTCGGTCACTTCTTTGCTTCCCAGAGTGGGCCAGTTAACGCCGAATACGGTATACACTCCCGAAGCGACGAAGTACTGTCCGATGGATATTGCCTTCTCGCTCATCCACTCCGGTGCTGCTCCGGCTACCGGCAGGTCACTGATATCATCACCTAAACCGCCGTCTTTGACCATAGCGGTGGCGGCTATCAGGATACGGCTGTTGTCCACGCAGGAACCCATGTGGAGTACAGGCGGGATACCAACCGTCTCACATACCTCTCTCAGGCCCTCACCGGCGAACTCGGCAGCTGCTTCCGGCACCAGGAGTCCTGCCTCGGCGCAGGCAATAGCGTTGCAGCCGGTGGTAACCACCAGCACATCGTTCTTTATCAGTTCCTTCACCATGGCAATGTGACCCTCATTGTGCTTGACGCGGGCGTTATTGCAGCCAACGACGCCGGCGAGACCCCTTATCCGGCCGTTAATGATGTTATCATTCAGTGGCCGGTAGGAGGCCCGGAACATGCCGCCCAGCAGGTAGTTGATGGTCTCGTGGCTGAATCCGGCAATCTGAGTAGTCTCATTGTCAGGAATGCCAACATTCCCCTTGCGATTGGGGAAGTTCTCAATAGCGGTTTTGACTATCTCCCGGGCCGATGTCAGGGCATCATGCTCGTCAAACTCGATGTGGATGGCTCCAGGTATCTTGGCCTTGGGTGAGGTGGTGATAATCTTGGTATGGTAGCACTCCGCTACCGTGGTTATGGACTGGAAGATGCACTGGACATCCACTACCATAGCATCCACGGCTCCGGTTACTATGGCCAGCTCCTGCTGCAGGAAGTTGCCGGCTATGCCTACTCCGTGGCGCATCAGTATCTCGTTGGCAGTACAGCACATACCGGCCAGATTAATGCCCTTGGCACCTTTCGATTTGGCCAACTCCACCATTTCCGGCTCCTGGGCAACAGCTACAATTATCTCGGAAAGCAGTGGCTCGTGGCCGTGAATAATAATGTTGACCTCGTCTTTTCTGAGTACGCCCAGGTTTGCCTTGCCTAGAATAGGGGCCGGGGTGCCAAAGAGTATGTCCTGGAGCTCGGTAGCAATCATGCTGCCACCCCAGCCATCGCCAATGGCTGCCCTGACCCCCTGCTTGAGCAGGTTCCTGTAGTCCTGGTCAACCCCGATGTGGGTCCGGTGCATTATCTCGACGATTTCCCTGTCAATACCCCGGGGGGCGACGCCCTGGCTTCGCCATAGCTCCTGGCGTTTCAGTGGCGCTTTCCTCAGGGTTATCAGCTCACCCTCCTGCCGGCCGAACTCGGCCAGGGCTTTTTCACCGATATCAACGGCTATTTCACTATTGCTGCGGTCGCCAATATCGATACCCCAGTCCAGAGCTAGCTGCAGCAGTTTCTGCTCATCCTTTATCTCGTATCCGGGGGCTTCTCCCCTGGCGGTTGCCAGGAATAACTCGGCTGTTCCCCGGCCGTGGTCGGAGTGGGCCGATGCTCCTCCGGCTATCATCCGGATGAAATTGCGGGCCGCGATGGTCTCAGCGGTAGCCCCGCATATGCCTCTTCTTTTCAGTTTTTGTTCGGGTGTTTCCTCTTTGCCTTTGGGCAAAGGTACCCGGCAGGGTCCCATAGCACAGTTCTTGCAGCAACTACCGACAGAACCTATGGGACAGGGTTTCATGGCATCAGCTCTATCGAAAGCGGTATTGACTCCGTCGGCGGTTGCCTTCTTTATCAGCTCGATAGTAGCCTGATCGATGCTTTTATTCTCTGCCTCTGACATTGTGCAACTCCTCTCCTCTCCAATATTCCAGGTGGCTGTGAGCTACTTATGTAGCCGTTAATTCAGCTACCATTTCCCGGACCAGCTTGATTGCTTCCGGGTGTCTCATTACTAACAGGTCCCCACCTGCCAGAAGCAGGGTCATGGCGGACATCGCTTCCAGCAGGATACCGCGCTTCCTGGCGTCTCCCATGTTCATCTCGTTATCCGGGAGGTGGACTTCCTTGGACTTCCAGACCTCTTTGGACAGGTTGCAGACGATGGGGAACTGGAGCTTGTCGTCCTGCTGTGTCAGTCCGGCCATCCTCATTCTCTCCATCACCGAATAGGCGTATTCGATACCGTAACCAATACTGCTGACGGTGGGGTCGATGACAATCTGCTTATCAGGCACGCCAAGGTTACCCAGCAGGATATTGAGCTGCTTGGCCAGGTTAATGTCTATCGGGGTGGAGGCCACCACGGTGTGTTTATAGGCTATGGCGGCGGCGCCAATACGCTTGTGGTTCGCTTCCTGTACCGGCCCGATAATCAGGCTCTTGTCCTGGCAGGCCTCGGCCACTGCCCTGAGTACCTCGGTATCCTTGTCAACATTGGCTGTCCCCCAGACGAGGAGAGGAACATCAATGGCATCAGCCACCTTCTTCACCACTGCGGCGGCTTCCTCAGCCCCGCGGTCAAGTCCGTTGGGGTCGGTGCTTTCCAGCGAAAGGGCAATCATCTCTGCCCCGTAGTCATCGATGCACTTCTTCGCCCAGGCAACGGGGTCGTCGGTCACACCGGCGAAGGGTTCCAGCGCAGCCTCAGCCCACTCCTGTGGAGGACAGTCGAGCACCTCCATAGCTATCCTTGGCTGGCGTGGCATCTCACCTTCGAACAGGTAGAACGGGTAGACGGTCTCGCCGCCGACCACTACGGCCTTGTCCCCCTTGCCGAGCGATACTTCTTTTATCTTACCGGTGTAGGATGTTTTCGGAATATCAAAAGCCATCTCTGTTCCCCTCTCTAGGCCGGATTCTTTCTTTTTTCGCTGCCGAACCAGTCATCTGAGTACCAGTACCGCTCACCGGTCTCCAGGTACTTCAGCTTTTCTTCACGGCTGGACAGCTTTTGTCGCCATTTACCGACTTCTTCACCCTCGGGCTGGCCATCTTCATAAGTGGGACCCAGTACCTCTACTGCGTCTCTACCCGGCTTTCACTTTTTCGACCTGGTATTCCATATTCCTGTACCCTCCTTACTAGGCCAGACCGGCAGCCAGCTTTGCTGCTCTGACCGTATTCAGCATTAACATGGTTATCGTCATCGGGCCGACACCACCGGGTACCGGCGTTATGGCGCTGGCCTTTTCCTTGACGGAATCGAAGTCAACGTCTCCGCAGAGGATTCTCTTACCTTCAGCAGTCGTACCGATCTGGTTAACACCGACATCGATGACCACGACGCCTTCCTTGACCATGTCTGCGGTGATTGCCTTCGCTTTACCCGCGGCCACAATCAGTATATCGGCTCGCCTGGTGTGGAAAGCCATGTCTTTGGTCCGGGTGTGGCAT
>Ga0307380_10002527_pt1 | contig 25920 bp, 23 predicted proteins | sample UN3MG_FD_202239 | JGI IMG/M metagenome (GOLD analysis project Ga0307380, IMG submission 202239) | Soil microbial communities from Risofladan, Vaasa, Finland - UN-3 | ecosystem: Environmental > Terrestrial > Soil > Coastal area > Acid sulfate soil | place: Finland: Risofladan, Vaasa | collected... | reverse complement strand
ATCCGAAGTCATATAGCCTTCATCGATAAAAACGAGTCTGAGGGCAGGCGATGGGTTGGTAATTTCGCTCATATTCTTTACGTGCGCGCCGCGTACTCCCTGAGTCCAGGTATGGTTTACGGCGTTCATGGAGAACATGATAGCGTATGTCAGCGCCTGTGGTAGGCCATTGTCGAGGCGCCTCCCAGTCGGGCACTTGTAAATATCGACATTCTTGAGATAAGGCCACAAGGCGCCGTCTTTGATTCCTTGAATCTGAACGTCCGGATCTGTGGTACTAAACGCGTCGATCCAGGCAAGTTCTTTTCTATGGTCGCCCCACGCCATGTTCTGATTGCTGAAGCCTATGGCGCCATTGACGAGCTTCCCGTTGTTTTCATCGGCATACGTAATCCATGCAAGTCCCAACTGCTTGAGATTGCCAAGGCAGACCATGCGCTTGCCCTGTTCCTTGACGCGGTTCAGTGCCGGCAGCAATATCGCCATCAGCACCGCGATAATAGCAATTACAACCAGGAGCTCTATTAATGTAAAACCTGCTCTGCGAAGTACATCATTACGAAGCATGAGTCCTCTTCGCTTACCCATAATTATACTCCTTAACTTACTCTCGGCACCCCGTTGCATGGCCCTGATATGCTTACACCCGGTCCTTTTTCTTTGTCACTTATATCTTACTAAACTATGTATTATACCTTAAATACGATATTTTTGCAAATTATTTTAATCCGATTGTCAATTATTAGACTTACCTATTCTCAACCCTTAATGTTCCTTCCCAACAGTACATAGATAATAAATTGAAATCTCCTCTGCTCATCGACGCGTTAAATTATTGGATTCAACTTTGATGTTAAAATATATCATATATTTAGGCCGAAAAATCAGTCAAAAACGCTCATAACCAAAAACAAAAATAAAAATTTTCAAATATTTTTTTATTCTCTTCTACATAAGCACTTAGCTCGATTCTGTCCTCACAAAATCCCCGAATTTTCGGTTCATTTGTGCACACTCATCCAATTATAGAGGGACTGCTTTTTTTCGTCCCCGGCCAAGACGCAGCCATGCTGATTAACTAATTCTCTAATTCACTACCGAGCGTGCAAAATTAATCTCGTTATTCCCATCCCGGCTGCTATAGAACGCGTACTGGTCCTTGCTGTGCTTGCCTGCCGCCGCCTCTGCTACGGCTACCCTTTCCGCCGCATACTCTTAACAAAAGGTAAGTTTGCAATCGTTGACCCCGAAGATTACGAAAAGCTCAGTAAATACAAATGGCACGTCACTAAGAACGGCAGCACATTTTACGCCAAGCGTAACGCCCCTACCAGAAAAGACACGAGCCCCATTTACATGCACCGCTGCATAATAAAAGTCCCTCCCGGCTGCGTCGTTGACCACATCAACCATAACGGCCTTGACAATCGCCGGGCGAACCTCCGTCCAGCGACCCGCGCCCAGAACAACCGCTACTCCAAAAAAAGAAAAAACACCCGCTCAAAATATAAAGGTGTAAGCTACTACTCCCGCGAAAAGCAGTTCGTTGCAAAAATTACCACCGATGGAAATACCGTGAAACTCGGATACTTCGATGATGAAACCAGGGCCGCAAAAGCCTACGACAAAGCAGCAAAAAAATACCACAAAGAATTCGCTTATCTCAATTTTTGAATCCCCGCTGCCTCGTTTTGCCTGATAAAACGGCGGGGACTGACCCTGCATTGTGCTGGCCTATGCAGGCAGTGGGGGTAATTTATTGCAGGGTTGCTTCTGCTTCAAAACAAAAAAATAAATAACCCTTGCCCTGATACCCGCAAACAGATAAAATTCAAAAAGCATTAAAGACGAGGGACGCAACACCGGCCACAAACGACGAGCCGCGGATCTGATTTGACGGTTCGGGAAATTTCTGGTTGTTTGGTTACAAAGAAGAATCAGACCTTGAAAGGTTAATGGGAAACCGAAATGATATTTGGTAAGCGCGTTCTTTATCAATGAATCAAAATCTAATGTAAGGGAGGACTTATTATGCTAAGAGTACTTGTTCTTGTTTTGACAGGGCTTGTCCCGATGGAAAACGCCGGGCTTTCACCGGACCTGGCGCAACCGGTTAGGCTTGAGGCGGCCGGTAAGCCGATAGATACAAATATAGGCCACGCTGCACCGTTTGTCTGTGACTTTGACGGCGATGGGATAAAAGATTTGCTGGTCGGCCAGTTTGGACAGGGAATTCTCTGGATATACCGCAATGAGGGTACGAATACAAAACCTAAGCTGGCAGCCGGAGTAAAATTCAAGGATGGAAAAGAGGATGGGTGCGTGCCCAGTGGGTGATGCATCGGATTCGGTCCACATGTTGTGGACATTAATAACGATGGATACGTTGACCTTCTCTCAGGTTCCTGGCCCGGCGAGATATTCTTTTTCAAAGGCGGGCCGGACCATTCGTTCGCGGCCCCTGAGATGATTAAGTATAAGGACGGCAAGATAATAAACATCGGTGGAGGGATACGGGAAAGAGGGTTTAACGGTGGGATGAGCATTGCCGGAAGTGCTAAGTTCGAGACCACACCGGAAGGGACGTTCGTTAATTATCAGGGCAAACGATACGAGAGCACACCGGACAGACCCATCGGAATAACCGGCACGGCTTCAGCCGTACATGTGGCCGACTGGGACGGTGACGGTGACTATGACCTGATTATAGGCTATATAAATGGTGGGGTTTATCTCGTTCCCAACGAAGGGACGCCGCAGTCCTTTGCATTCGGTCAGGAACGACAACTCGCCAGTGTCAGAAGCCGCGCCGGGCCGTTTACCGCTGACTGGGATGGCGACGGTGACCTCGACCTGCTTGTTGGCGCCGATGATGGCAGTGTCTCGCTGTACCGCAATACCGGTGACGCCAAATCACCAGAATTGGCTCCGGCCGTCCGGCTCGTGCCGCCCGGTGAGAGAACCTCCGGACGCAATGCCCCCAAAGAGGTTCGTCGCGGAACCCGCTCTAAAATCTGTGTGGCCGATTGGAATGGTGACGGCCTGCTCGACTTGCTCGTCGGTGATGTCGCTGCCCAGAGGCCCGATCTGCCTGAGCCAACACCCGAAGAAAAGGCTGAGCATGACCGACTGCGAGAGGAGCTTCAAAAGGTTGTAAAGAATTACAGAGAATTAATAGATAAGCTGTATGGCCCCTCGCGGCTGCGGGATAAGGGAAAAATAGAGCAGGTACAGAAGGAAATGGAGCCAATTCAAAAACGCATGATTGAGCTTCGTTCGGAATTGCCCCCTGAGTACGAACGTCATGGATGGGTGTGGCTGTTTCTGAGAAAGAAAATTTAACTCGTGAGGGATGCACTACACACAAAATCGCTAACCGCATTTCTACCTGCGGTTCACACTAATTTTAATCACTCCGCCGCTTCGCGTCTGCGTGACGGTATGATGCTCATGCTGGCCTTCGGTAGAAATGCTACATTGCTCGTCCTCGTGAGCTTGCTCCTAAGGATTGATGCAGAGCTTATGTCCGCGAAAGCGGGGGAGCAGGAATCCAAATATTTAGCCCCACAACCTGTCCTGAACAATGTTGAAGGATTTGTTGCGGGATTGCTTCTGCTTCAAAACAAAAAACCGTTGCCCTGATGACCGCAAACAGCTAAAGTTCATAAAGTAAAAAACGCGAGACGCAACACCGGCCACAAACGACGAACCACGAAACGGATTAGACGGTTCATTAAATTTCAAGCAGAGCAGGGGCTGAAATTGGTGTAGGGCAACACATATTACAGGAAAATTTCGATATATAGATAAATATTTCCTATAAAAAGGGCATATTTGCCACAATATCAGTGGAATTATGATAAATATGTAAAATATATAACTTTTATACTTGCAAACTAATCAATTACGTTATATTATCGGCGATAATAATAAATATATGTTAACAATAATCGTAGTTTAGCGTAAAATGATGGAATATATTACTTATATATCTATTTTACTCTTTAGAATTATAAGAAATAGCCCGTATTTTAGGGATATAAGAAAAGTTAGGTAAATTGAATGTTTGGAGGAAATTACAATGGTCCGCTCAAGTAAACAGTCCCTGGTTTTGGCGAATTTGGAAGAGATACAATTTTTGCATAATCAAATTCTGAACTTGCAGGATAAGATTGATGGATGTGTGATTGAAATTATCAAGCAGCAAAGACCGCGAATCAAGCAGGAATTGGAAAGGAACAAAGTGACTCTCCAAAAAAAAGTCGATTCTCTGAAGGAGGAATTGTATGAAAAACAAAAATAACAATACGAATAGTAAGAAAGGAGAATTTAGTAAGGGTGGCAATTGTTTAGGGCTTATATTAAGAGCATGCCGAGAAGAAAGGGAGCTTTCTCAGGGTGACGTTGCAAAAACAATAGGTGTTAAGGGATCGGCAATCAGCAATTTTGAAAACGGGCAACGCTTGCCTTCTTTAACCCAATTAGCACAGCTTTCAGCAGCACTTGAAGTTGATCTTCAGAGTATGATACTTTCTCGTACTTATGACGAGGTATCTTCAGAGGATATATCTAAATGGCCAAAGGATGCTCTATCTCAACGCGATAATTTGCTTGGTGATCTACAAAGATACATACCGGATCCAGGATTCGTAGCTTCTATTAAGTCGAAGGGACATCCTAAGGGGAGGTCATTTCTTGATTTTCCTGGAGCATTCCCAAATATCAAAATTGTTATAGGAGATAGACGAGAAAATCCGCCTAAGACCGCTGGAGATATAGGGGCGTACAGTGCATGTCCTATTGATGACCGATGGATATGTAGCTTGGGATTACCAAAAGATACCGAGAAGGTTTCGGACAAAGAATTTATTGTATCAACCGAAGAGAAACTACAAAAAAAATATGGTAACTCCACACTCTTGGTCATCGGATCACCCGCCGCCAACCATTTAGCAAGAATTATTAATGAGCGTGCAATTTTTAGATTTAACTTACAAAAAGGATACGAAGGAGCGTTAGATAATGTTCTTAAAGACAGAATGGTTGAAAAATCTGAAGGAAGCGCCACCTCTAGAAAAGATGAACACTTAAAAGATCTAAAACGGATGATGATTCAATTCTTTGCATTTGGTATTATTGATCCGATGTACTCAACAACTCTTCGTGGTGTGGCACTATCGGGAGGTGTAGACTTTGGCACCATCACATTCGCTAGCAATCCATTTTATCAGGAAGATGATTTCCGATATGTTGCAATAATGGTGGCAGGTTTTCACCATCCGGGAACTATCTGGGCTTTACGGCGCCTTAGTGAACCACGTAATGTAAATGAAGGATTTGTAAATCGTCCATATGGTGGAGTTGTTGAGGTTAAGATTGATACGGAGGAACCATGGGAAGAGCGGATGAGTAAAGCTATGTGTTCTTGGGACACAGATCCATATAGTCTGGAAGATTTACTAAAAGGATTGGATGGATTAAATGACCGTGGATCGAGTCTTATGCCAGTTGATCCTGAGAAAGTGGATCAATGCAAGAAGCTATTGAATTATTTATAGAAACAGTTTTCCTTCCTGCAGAAACTTCAAAAAATAGGGATAATGGACCTGTTGAAAAAGTCGAAGGGGCCGAAGTCTTCAGTCTTCACGCAATATGACAAACGCAATACGCAATACGCTTCACGCTTCTCGCCCTAATAATATCCGTTATCTTCATTAGCCGCTATACAGGACTTTAAAATTGCCAGTATTTAGCTTGAGGATGTTTTAGTACCGAATACGCAATGCGCGTACGCGCTTTGCGTATATACATTTTTTGATTTTTTGGCCCAATGAAGGTAATATTTAGGTATTTAATACTTGTGTCAATTTCGGACACAGAAAAAAATCTCAATAAAAATGAAGACTCTTTTACAGAATCTATTATAATTTTTGTGCTATGTTCAGTTCAAAACAATGGAACTAAATCCAAAAGGGCTTTCACCTGACACCCCGTCAGACTCAGATCGCAAAGTTGGTCTGCGAAGGTTTGGATAACAACAAAATCGCGAAAACATGTCATATCACCTATAATACGGCCAGAACCCATGTAACCCATATTTGCGCTAAATTAGCTGTTCATGGCCGGGCCGAACTGATACTCCGTCTAATTAAAGTCGCCGAACACGCCAGATAAATCTGCATAATTAATCTATAGACGTGACTCTCTTTTTGTCCTGCTATTTTACCTGTTAGCGTTTATTCGCATGACGCAATATTCAAATTGAGATTGCATAATTGCATTAAATCATTTTTTTCACATTAATATATACGATACGTAAAGCGCGTACGCGCTTTACGTATAATAATTTTCATTACTACTGGTTGTTATTTAAAAATGAACACCAGGATATGTATATCGGGACAAAATAAATAACAGCGCCGTGTTCACGGCGATAAGTTTTTACCCAAGTGAAAGCAAGGGGTGCTTCGCATTTCGGAATTGAGAATACGCATCCCCCCATCTACTCATCACCACATCTACGGCTCACGGGCGACGGATCACGCATCACGCCCTGATAATATCAGTAATCTTCATTAGCCGTGATATATTATCCCGTTCGGCCTCGGCCAATTGGTAATATCCTTATGTTTTCTTAGATCCGGTGCTGAACATAGCTGAAGGCTCCGGCTCCGCTGGCATCGAGTTTATCGATAGAAGCACGATCGAAGAGGTCTGTCCCGAAATCGTGCGTAAGGTGCTTGTGCCCAAGGCGCTTGTCTCTCAGGGGTTTGTGCTCAAGGTGCGCGACGGAAGGGGCTTAGCCGAAGCTGCTTTACAGGAGTTTTAAGATTGTCAATACTTAGCTTAAGGGCATTATAATGCCGAATACGCAAATCGCGTACGCGCTTTGCGTATTCATTGACTCATTATTCGGATGAAAGTAATTTTTCGGTGTGCAATATCTGTGTCGGTTTCAGCCGTATTAAATATCTCAATAAAAATGAAGACTCTTTTGTAGAATCTATTATAATTATTATACTATGTTCAGTTCAAAACAATGGAACTACATACAAAAGGGCTTTCACCTGACATCTCGCCAGACAGAGATCACAAAGTTGGTCTGTCAGGGTCTGAATAACAACCAAATCGCAAAAAAATGTCATATCACCTACAATACAGCCAGAACACATATAGCCCATATTTGTGCTAAAATAGCTGTCCGTGGCCGGGCCGAACTGATACTCCGTCTAATTAAAGTCGCTGAACACGCCAGATAAATCTGCATAATTAATCTATAGACGTGACTCTCTTTTTGTCCTGCTATTTTACCTGTTAGCGTTCGTTCGCTTAACGCAATACTCAACTTGAGATTGCATAGTTGTATTAAATCATTTTTTTCGCATCAATATATACGATACGTAAAGCGCGTACGCGCTTTACGTATTATAATTTTCATAACCGCTGGATGTTACCTAACAATGAACACCAGGAAATGTATATCGGGATGAAAATAAATAACATCGCCGTTTTTAAGACGCCAAGTTTACCCAGGCGAAAGAAAGAGGTGCTTCGCATTTCGGATTTGAGAATACGCATCCCCCCATTGACTCATCCAATCATCACGCCCTGATAATATCCGTTATCTTCATAAGCCGTGATATATTATCGCGTTCGGCCTCGGCCAATTTATCGAAAATGAACCTGATGGTCTCGTGAAGTTCCGGGATAACGACGTGCTCTAATACATTCACCCTCCGGCGGGTCATCTGAAGTTCAACGGCAAGCAGGCGGGCCTGCTTTTCCTTCTCAGCCAATTCAATTAAATTATCTAAGGCTCTCTCTAAAGCTAACAAGGCAACGTCCATCTCTCCGGACGTTGTTGCAAAGCCGTAACAGATAATCTCACCTTCCATCTCCTTGGCTAAATGCGGCACCCGCACATTCATTATATTGGCAAATGAAATAGCAAGGCTGAACTTCTTCGTAGGCACCTCAAGGGCAGCTCTTGTATCTTCCGGCTCCATCGTCGCACGAGCTAACATAAAACGCCGGCACGTCTCTAACAGCTCGGCTTCAACACGCTTACGCAGCGGCTGAATATCTCTGGCTATCTGAATCAACTGGCGGGAAATCTCATCTCTCTTTTCACTGAGCAGACGATGGCCCCGGCTGGCAAGCGCCACCCGCTTACGCAGCCTCAACAATTCCATTCGGGTCGCATTTACATTAGCTAACATAATTTGTCATTTATTTCTGTATTTCGTCATATATTTTTCAATAAGCTTCACATCGATACGCTTAAGCTCGACATTCTCGAACATACTGAGCAGCTCCCAGCCGAGGTCGAGGGTCTGCTGGACGGTTCGATTTTCATAATAGTCCTGCGAAACGTATCTGTCCTCGAAATTGTTGGCAAAGTTCATATATTTCTTGTCTTCTTCCGAAAGTGCCGCCTCGCCCATAATCGTCGCTAATTCCTGGCATTCCTTGCCGCGGGCATATGCAGCGTAAAGCTGGTTATAAAGGTCCGCGTGGTCCTCGCGGGTCTTGCCCTCGCCGATACCTTTATCTTTAAGACGCGACAGGCTCGGCAAAACATCGACAGGCGGCGATATCGCCTTTCTGTGCAGAGGACGGGACAGGATTATCTGTCCTTCTGTAATATAACCCGTCAGGTCCGGCACAGGATGCGTCTTGTCGTCCTCAGGCATCGTCAATACCGGCACCATCGTAATAGAGCCTTTTTTACCCTTGATTCGCCCGGCCCTTTCATAAATAGTTGCAAGGTCGGTGTAAAGATAACCCGGATACCCTCTCCGGCCCGGTACCTCTTTTCTGGCGGCGCTTATTTCACGAAGTGCCTCGCAGTAGTTGGTCATATCGTTCAAGATTACCAGTACGTGCATATCCAGATCGAATGCGAGGTACTCGGCCGCCGTAAGTGCAAATCTTGGCGTCGCTATACGTTCGATAGCCGGGTCGTTCGCAAGGTTAACGAACATAACCGCACGCTCAATCGCACCTGTCTGATGAAGGTCGTCGATAAAGAATTGTGCCGCCTCGAATGTGATTCCCATCGCTGCAAATACCACTGCAAAATCTTCACCCTCTGCGAGAATCGTTGCTTGCCGCGCTATCTGGGCCGTTATCTGATCGTGCGGCAGGCCGGAGCCTGAGAATACCGGCAGCTTCTGACCTCGCACGAGCGGATTAAGACCGTCGATTGTGGATATGCCTGTCTGAATAAATTCGTTCGGATAGTCGCGGGCAAACGGATTAATCGGCTTGCTGTTAATATCCAGCCGCTTCTCAGGAATAATGGCCGGGCCGTCGTCTTTAGGCTCACCAAGACCGCTGAAAACCCTGCCTAAAATATCAGGCGAGACGGCCAGCTCTAACGGCTTGGCCAGAAACCGAACCGTGCTTTTCTTGACGTCGATACCTCGCGTGCCCTCGAAGACCTGGACGAGCACTTTATCGTTCTCGACCTGTAGAATCTGGCCGTGACGTATCGAGCCGTCTCCAAGCTCAATATCGACGATATGTCCGTACTTGGCTTCGTCAACCATCTCGACCATCATTAATGGCCCGGAGATGTCTGTTACTGTTTGATATTCTTTTATAGCCGGCATTTCATACTCCTATTTCGTATCTCAAAACAGAAAGAAGCGATTATCTATCCGTTATACGCCACCTTCAACTGTTGTATGTGTTCACCTGTACTCACCTGCTCATTCACTCATCTACCCATCCACTCATTTACGCATTTACTCTTCTACTCTTCAACTCATTAATGCTATTTAGACACTCCCGATGGGTGCAATTGTTTTATGTGTTCGTCTATCGCATCTCTTATTGCTGCGACCTTTGTTACAAATTCATGCGGGATATACTTTGCTCTTGCGATTTCTTCCCGGACAGCCAATTTGAAGATATCAGCAGTTTCAATTCCGGCCTCAATTGCTCCGAGGGCCTGCCTGTGGAAATGCAAAATAGTTTTCAGCATTTCGTATTGTTTATCCATCGATGTATAGGTATCAACCTCGTGGAATGCGTTCTGGTGAAGAAAATCCTCACGGATGGATCGGGATGTCTCCAGCGCAAGCCGGTCCTGCGGTGAAAGAGCATCTGCACCGACCAGCCGCACAATCTCGATAAGTTCAGCTTCCTGTTCCAGTAAACTCATAGCCTGGACCGACAACTGTTCCATCTCATCGCCCTGTTCCTTATTTTCAAAGCACTCTCTGAGGTATTGCTTATAAAAACTGTACGAAGTTAGCCAGTCTATCGCCGGAAAGTGTCTCTGATAAGCAAGCTCGCCTTTGAGTGACCAGAAGACCTTGACTACGTGCAGTGTCGCCTGCACGACGGAATCGGACAAGTCACCGCCGGGGGGGCTTACGGCGCCTATAATCGACAAAGCTCCTTCTCGTTCGGGGCTTCCGCAGCACTGGACTCGGCCGGCTCTTTCATAAAATGCGGCGATTCTCGCGGCGAGATATGCGGGGTAACCTTCTTCGGCGGGCATTTCTTCCAGGCGGGTCGAAATTTCGCGCATGGCTTCTGCCCATCTGCTTGTGCTGTCTGCCATCAGAGCCACGACATAACCCATATCGCGGAAATACTCAGCTAAGGTAATTCCGGTATAAACGGAGGCTTCTCGTGCGGCAACGGGCATATTCGAGGTGTTTGCAATCAGAACTGAGCGTTTCATTAACGGCTCGCCGCTTCGTGGGTCCTTTAATTCCGGGAACTCAGTTAAAACGTCGGTCATTTCATTGCCTCGTTCGCCGCAGCCGACATAGACCACGATGTCTGCGTCGACCCATTTTGCCAACTGATGCTGAACGACCGTTTTTCCGGTTCCAAAGGGGCCTGGCACACAGGCCGTTCCGCCCTTGGTGATTGGGAAAAAAGTATCGACGACCCGCTGGCCTGTAACAAGAATATTGTTCGGCGCGAGGCGTTTAAGCGTCTGCCTGGGGTTGCGGACAGGCCATTTCTGCATCATTTTCAGCTCGGTTTCGGAGCCGTCGTCGGCAATGACTACTGCTATAGTTTCAACGACCGTGTAATCTCCTTCGTGTATTCTTTGTAAAGTTCCCTTTACGCCGGACGGGACCATAATCTTGTGCTCAACAAGCGTAGTTTCCTGTACCTTACCTATGATATCTCCTGGGCCGACCTTCGTTCCATCTCCTACCGTCGGTACGAAGTGCCATTTCTTTTCCCTGTCCAGGCCGGGCAGGGCACTGCCCCTGCTCATAAACTCACCTTCGAGTTCAACAAGCGAGTCCAGAGGCCTTTGGATACCATCGTAAATACTTTCAATCAGGCCGGGTCCCAGCTCAACACTCAAAGGCGCCTCGGTATCGACAACAGGCTCACCCGGTCCTATTCCCGTGGTTTCTTCATAGACCTGAATCGAGGCCAAATCGCTGTGCAACTCCACAATTTCGCCTATGATGTTCAATTCACCCACATGGACAACATCGTACATTCTCGCACCGGCCATGCCCTCAGCAACAACAACAGGGCCTGCGACTTTGACTATCCTTCCTTCTTTCGTTTCGCTCATTATCAAAAACCTTCTTTAATTGTTTTTCAAAATGTTAATACCCGTAGCCATTTTGAGCACTTCCCTGAGGGCCTGCGTAGCAAAGCCTTTGGATTCGGTGGTAAATGGCACAACCATAATACAGGGGGTCGGTTTGTCCTCGTAAGCGGAGAAAACCTTTTCAGCCTGGCGGGCAATATTTTCAGCGACTACTACGAGCGCATATTTTTCACTGATTATCTTCTTTGCGTTTTCGTCAATATCTCCGGCGCTCAGACCCACCGGATACGTATCTACTCCGAGTGCCGAAAACGGCATCACAAAATCAGTACTACCTAAAACTGCGATTTTACCTTCCATAAATCGTATCTCGATTATTTGGCCTCTGCCAAAAGCTTTTTTATGTCCGCTTCGAACACAGCCTTGCTATTATAACCGACGTACTTTTTACTGATATTGCCTGCCGAGTCGATGAGGAAGGTGGTCGGTATGCTCGTAATTCCGCCGAATGCTTTATCGACCTTACCATCCGTCATCATAATCGGATATTTGATTTGATACTTCTGGACAAAGGCTTTGACAACGCCGACGCCTTCACGGTCTAAAGAAATACCTACCATTGCAAGCCCCTTATCCTTATATTGTTCGTAAAGCTCGATGAAATGCGGAATTTCTTTGACGCATGGCGGGCACCAGGTCGCCCAGAAGTCCAGGACAACCACCTTGCCTTGGAAGTCCGCGAGGCTGACGTTTTTACCATTCAAATCCTGTAGTGTGAAGGCAGGTGCGGGTTTGCCGCCGGTTGTCGATGGGGTACTGTCGGCAATTGGTTGTGTCGGCTTTATTTCAGCCTCAGCCTCAGTTTGCTGTGCCGGCTCGGTTTTATTTTTCTTGCACCCACCGGTGATAAGCATCAGGACTAAAAGTAAATAGAATAATTGTTTTAGTTTCATTTTTTAACCTCGATACATAATGCTTGTGTTTCTTATAAATCCGAAATTCGAGTTCCCGTTTTTACAAGGACAAGGTTTCCACCCGCTCCCTGACGGTCGCGGCTCTGTTATATGTCCAAACTTGATTTCCTGATGTCCCAATAATCCCGGTTTCATTATTCTTTAGCTCCGTGCTTTCGTAAGAGCTCGATTATTTTGGTATCTGCCTGCTCTTTTGCCCATTTCAGAGGTGTTTGGCCGTTGCTGGTTTCTGCATTGACATCAGCACCTCTTTTTATAAGGCTTTCGGCGATTTCCAGGTGGCCATGAGCGGCGGCAAGGTGCAGGGGCGTCTGGCCATACTGGTCCTTTGCGTTTATATCCGCACCTTTATCAATAAGCATCTCAGCGACATTGCTATGGCCATGAACCAATGCAAAGTACAGAGGCTGCCATCCATGCTCGTCTTTTGCATTGACGTCCGAGCCTTTAGCGAGAAGGAATTCGACGATGTCTTTATGGCCCTTCTCTGCGGCGAGGTGTAAAGCTGTCCGGCCCGTCTTGTCCGTTGAGCTGATAGCAGCGCCATTCGCGATAAGCAGCCCTGCCATATCCTTAAGACCTGATGAGATTGCGTAATGCAGGGCGGGCGTGGCGTTCTGGCTCTTTGTATTAACATCGGCTCCCTTGGTGATTAGCAGCTCGGCTACAGACATGTGGCCTGAAACGACAACATTTAGCAGGGGAGTGTGGCCGTATAAATCCTTCGAATCAACGTCGGCGCCATTTGCAATAAGCAGCTCAGCAATATATTTATGGCCTTTTTCTGCTGCGAGGTGCAAAGGTGACCGGCCGTACATATCTTTTGCTTCGACGTCAGCACCTTTTAAGAGGTTTAACTGGACCTCGACAAAATCACCGCTTGTCGCAGCCTGGTGAATTGATTTTGTGGGTTCCGAACGTTTGGCTATACTATCAATGACTGCGAGTCCATCGGGTTGGGCGGGCCGGAGGCCGTCCTGCCGGCACCCAAGGGCGATAAAAACCAAAACCAGAAATATTAATTTTATCGATTTCATTAGCCAATGCGGTCGAGAATAAGTTTCGTATCGAGGAAATTTTTCTTAGCCGTCAAAATGAGCCTGACCGTGCGGATTTCATTTTCTTTCAACAGCAAAAAAGCAATAACCGGCTGAGGGCCAGCGGTAATTACAAAGGATGATTTCAAAAATCCGGTCAAATACTCCTCGCACTGCTGCTCAACTCTTAGAAAAGATTTATTAGAAGCTAAATAGTTCGCACCTATTTCAACAATTCGATTATAGGGCGTAGCAAAAAACAACTGTCCCAGTGCTTCGTATCCGTGTTCCAGGCCGTTTTTGAATCGCTCGGATTCTATGAATCCACCTGTTAGAAAAACTTTACGTTCTTCGGACTCGGTAAATTTGAGACGAAGCATTGTGCGAATGTTGGTCAGGTCAATCTGGATTCTAAAAAGCCCGAGCAGGAAAACACTTTTTAGTCGGCGTGCCTGTTCCAAATTGTATTGTGCCTGGACCCTGTCGATTGCGAAATCAACCTGTCGGATGTCTTTGTTTTGATAATAGCCCAGAACCGCCTGCTCAACGGCCTGCCGGATGTAATCGGGAAATACCGGCCTGGTAAATTCATCTTCCTCAGAAAATATCTGCTCAATCACCTCCGGCAGCACGTTGCCATCATCGCTGTAATCGGTTCCTAAGGGTTTTTCGGTCAGTGTTCGCCTGACCGCCAGCCGAAGGTTCGCAAAATCGTCCCGCGTCCTGAACAGCTTGACGATCGACTCATCCAGCGTTAAATCCGAGAAAAGCTTGCGGACCGCTGCTCTTTGCTGCTGCAGGATTTCCTCAACTTCCGCAAAGTCCTTGCCGCCCCGCGGCATGGCGTATTCGCTTCCACTGAGTAAATCAGCAGCCTGCTCGAAGTTCTGAGCGTTGGTCATATCAAGTAAAACGGCCCTGGTCAGCATCTGGGTTTCGAGTGTGCGCACCTGAGCCGTCTGGAACGTATATCTCCAGTCGTCAGAGCCGATAGGCGGGTACATATAAAAATCGAGAATAGCTTGTTCGGCAAGTTCAGACATTTATTATTTAATTCTCAAACAGTTCTTTTGCTAATTCAATCTCCAGCTCTTTGCGTGTCTGGTTGAGAAGTACCTCAATAGAAACGTTGGTTTTAATTTTACCTCGTGTCAGGATAAAGCCGGCCCCCAGGTTCTGCCTTTGGCCGGACAACCTTAAATTACCTTTGTAGCCGGGGCCTACATCACGGTTTATCTGCTTTATAAACTCATGGTCGATGCGACTTTCGTTCGTATCAACTACCACCTCTTCATCGCCTGTCTCGATAGCATCGAACAGGAGTTTTTTAATCAGAGCGCGATATTCCTCATCCGGCAAGCTCTGCAACTGCTGTCGTGCCTGTTCATAGACCTCATCGAGTATTTTTCTTTTCTCGGCCAGATACTCTTTGGCAATATCCATCCTCGCGGCTGCAAGGATATGTGATTTTTCATCTTCGCCGGCCTTTTTAGCAATAAGCCCTGTTTGCTTTTTGTATTCGGCCAACTGCTCGGAGAGTTTGGCCTGTTCGGCACCTTCTTTGGCCTGAGCTTCTTTTTTTATTTTCTCGGCCTCGGCCTTTGCGTCGGCCAAAATCTTTTCTACTACCTGTTCAGCTTCCATAATCTCGTATCTCGCATTTGGTATTGTGTTTTCGGGGATTAAACCGTCGGCCAACTTATTCCGAACAACAGCATAAACATTGTTACCAGCAGCCCCAGAACCGCATAGACTTCGACCATAACCGCATAGACAACGCCCGCCTTGAATGCCATCTCCGGTCTTTTTGCCGCCATCAGGATACCTCCCGAACAGACCCTGCCCTGGAAGATTGCGCTAACCAGCCCGGCAAAGGCAATTGGCAAACAGGCAATTAATACTTGCAGCCCGAGTGAAAGGCTTAATTCCGGCACCTCTGCTGTTTTGCTGAAGAAATTAAGTTTGAGCATCACAAGAAACGCCGCTAAAAAGCCGTAGAAACCCTGTGTGCCGGGCAGGACGACCATAATAAACATCTGCCCGTATCTTTCCGGCTTTTCGCTCAATACTCCGGTCGCACTTCTGCCGGCTGTGCCGATACCAATTGCCGAACCGATGCCAGCTAACAGGGCCGCCAATCCTGCGCCAACCAAAGCCAATGTCATTCCATAATCCATCTTCTTGACCTGCCTTTCTTACTAAACAAAACACCGTTAGACTTCTTTCTTAATATAGATATGCTTATACTCTTTGCTCAGCGGCTCAAATAATTTGCCGCCTCCGGCAATGAACTTCGGGAAAAATTCCACATATTGCAGCCGTAAGGTATGAACAAACGCCCCCAGTGCATTTATCGCCAGGTTAAATGCGTGCCCGCCTGCAAATACCAATACCATAAGCACGATACCTATGCCATAGGGCACATCGCCGGCGATTTCAGCGATGACGTTTATTGCCATTGCCAGGCCCGCTGTAACCATACCAAGCGCCATTAATCTTAAATAGCTCAGGACGTCGCCAACATAAAATATCGCACTGAACAAATTATATGCCCCCATTCCGATTCGCCCGGCCCAGCTACCCTCTCGTTCACTGAATAGAAGTATCAAAGCTGCGGGCAGAAGTGCCAGATAGCCACAGAACGTTCCAAGTCCAGCGGGAATCAGTCCGGACTTGCTCGCCCCAAAGAGCACAATCGAATTGAGCATAACCAGCCAGGTTAGCTGGTCGCACACCGCAGCGATATAGTTCATTTGCTTTAGGTTATGCCCGAATGCGATACCCAGACCGAACATAATCTGGAAATAGCCGAGAGCTAATGCCAAAATAAAGAACATCATCGGCTTCTCAAGCGGGTCGAACCACATCAGCCCGGCTCTGACCGGGCCAAGGGCTGGTATAAACTTCTGTATCGCATCGCCGAACCAGCCGCCGGTGAGCGCACCGGTCACTACGGTTGCGGCAGCGCAAATGCCTAACATCCACAGCAGTTTTTTGTCACCCTGCATTTTTTTGATTAAAAAAATCATCAAGGCGATAATGACCAGTCCGTAACCGGCATCGGTCAGGCACAATCCGAAGAACAGCGCAAAAAACGGGGCAAGAAATACTGTCGGGTCCACTTCAAAATGCTTTGGCATACCATATAAACGAGTTATTACCTCGAACGGTTTTATCGCGCCTTTGTTTTCAATTTCTACGGGAATCTCTTCATCTTCGGCTGGCTCGATTTTATGTAAACTCGACGCCTCGAAACCAGATACGAGCTTCTCCAGCCTGGCATAATCCTTTTTCTTCACCCAGCCTTCCAGCAGGACAGTATGTTCGGTGGCGGGTGCGGTATCCCTTGTCTGTTCTCTGTTTAGCAGATTCTTATAATGGTCGTACAGAATCTCGAGATTGAGAAGATTTTCCGACAGCTTAGCGGCGTTTTCGGTCTGAGTCTGTAATTGTTTTTGTGACTCCTGCAGTTTTTCATTGTATTCGCCAATCAGTTTGGCGACAGTTCCGGTCATCGGCTCAAAGCTGACGGGCTCGAATTCTGCTGAGCGCAGCAACTTCTGGATTTCTTCGGCGTTTTCCTTTAGAGCAACGATAAGACAGGCGCTCTTGCTGATGCCGGTTCCTATTTGCTGGATGGCTGCGCCGGATTCACTTAGCTTTTCACGGGTCTGCTCGAACTGCTGGTTCGGTATCAATCCGGCCCAGCAGGCGGCTTTGCGAAGGCGGCCGATTTCTTCTACGGGGGTTTTAAGAGATGCCCATGGGCGAAGCATCACCAGGGTGGCCTGGAGGTTTTCGATTTCGCTTTTTGTTTTCTCCATTGAAGCTTCGAGATGCTCGCTTTTGTCGATAATCTTCAAGATTTGGCGGTCTGAAACAACCTTGTTATATGAACGCTCGTCGATAACGGTACGCGGTGAGAGAACGCCGGAGAGACCTTTTTGTGCTGTTGCGTAACTTTTAAGAAACGCGATGCCCTTTTCGAGCCTGTTTACGAGTGTTTCGATGTCTTTGGGGCGTTCTGCTGAGGCGCTAAGCTCGGGGAAGTCCCTGCTGAGAATTGCCTCTTCGGCATTGAGGATATGACAAATACCTCCGCGCTGCAGTTCTTCGAGAAGCTCGGATGCCTGAGTGCGATGACTGGCAATTATGATTTTTGCCATTTTGGCAATGGCCATAGTTAGCCTCTTAAGTAATCCATTACCTTGGCGGCCGCTGTGGCCATTCTACTGCCGGTTTTATCACGCAATTGCTGGCGTTGCTGCTGTGCCTGTGCCTTGAGCTGCTCAACTTCGGCGCTTGCCTGCGAGTGTGCTTCGGCAACGGCAGCGTCGATTGCCTGTTTCCTTTGATGGGCGGCCTCGTTTGTGGCTGCGAGCCGGTCCTCCCGGCCCTTTTCAGCCTGTTTAACCGCCTCAGCTTTGGCCTGTTCGATAATTTCCTGGGCCTTTGTTTCTGATTCCTTTATTTTCTTTATCAATTCCATATCAATACCACCAATTGCTCTGTGCTATAAACAACCCATTTTAGAACCCAATAAAGTATATTATTATTCAGCCAATGACAACAAATAACTCAAAGTTTTTTTATTTGCCCTGCCTCAGCAACTGCCTTTGCCGATGAATCCTTCGGCAAGAGGAGGATTCAAGTAAGTATTAAGCTTTCTTCCTGCAGCTGCGCGGCCGCAATAACGCTGGCAGTAATAAGTTTAAGATTTTTTGTCGGGGTCGTCTATGAATCCTTCTTCCATCAGCATCTTAGTTTCTTCTCTTGCCTTTTTTATGATTGATTCGGCCGTTTTGTAGAGTTCTTCCCAAGTCAGGACTTTTTCGGCTATTCCCTGCTCGATTGCTTTGGTACCTACTGCGGCGGCCTCGCGCGGGAACACTTCCCATTCGTCCATCGAAGGGATTATGTAGTCTTCGCTCAGTCCCTTGTCTTCGGCGGTTTTTGCCAGTTCCATTGCTGCTGCAATACACATTTCGTCGGTTATTGTTTTGGCTTTGACGTCAAGAACTCCTCTGAAGATTCCGGGGAAACCGAGGGAATTATTTACCTGGTTGGGGAAATCACTGCGTCCGGTGGCGACTATCCTCGCGCCGGCTTTTTTTGCCTCCCACGGCCATATTTCGGGTACCGGATTGGCGCATACGAACACAATGGAGTCTTTTGCCATTTTTGAAATCCACTGGCTTTTAACGGAATTCGGCCCGGGTTTTGAAAGCGCAATCAGCACATCGGCGCCCCGGAGTGCTTCGTCGATTGGGCCGTCGAAGCACATTTCGTTGCTAATCCTGCAGATGTTTGCTTTTTCCTTTAGAGATGGGTTGTCGTTTATGTCAGTGCGATTCTTATGAAGGGGGCCTTTGCTGTCGTACATAATACATTTTTTCGCGTCGGCCCCGGCCCGGAAAATGATGTCCGATATCCTTATATTTGATGCACCAGCACCCATAAAAACGATTTTTACGTCCTCGATATTCTTATCGACGACTTTCAAGCCGTTAACGAGGCCGGCAAGGGTGACGGTTGCGGTGCCCTGCTGGTCATCGTGCCATACCGGTATCGGGCTTTCCTTCCTCAATCTGTCGAGGATGTCAAAGCACTTGGGCTGGGCGATATCTTCGAGATTAATCCCTCCGAAAGAAGGATGTAATAACAGTACGGTCTCGATGAATTTGTCGGGGTCTTTTGTGTCGAGGCAAATCGGGAATGCGTCAACGCCGCCGAGATACTTGTAAATCAGGGCCTTTCCTTCCATTACGGGAAGGGCGGCGTGCGGGCCGATGTCACCGAGGCCCAATACCCGGGTGCCGTCACTGATAACGGCAACGGTGTTCCATTTGCAGGTCAGCTCGTAAACCTTTTCGGGATTTTTGACGATGTCTCGGCAGGGGGAAGCGACGCCGGGGCTGTACCATATGTCGAAATCACGCAGGTCTTTCACGCGGCATTTGGGTGTTACGGCTATCTTGCCTTTGTAGTATGAATGGAGCTCTGAAGCTGTTTCCTGTGGTTTGTTTGCTTTTGCCAGGAGTTCTTCTTCATTGTATTCCATAGTTTCAACGCCACTTTCTACTTAAAAGACGGGTATTCTATTGTTATCGTTCGTTTGTGTCAATGCGCCATTCGAGAATGCCGGCGGAAAAGTCCGGCTGCAATTGTGCCTCGAGGCGCAGCGATGTCGTCTGCACGGGTTCGAATTTAACGTTATTGAACTTGTCTTTTTCTAGGCCGTAGCCGGAGGCGTTCGATACCTGTTTCCACTGGGCGGCGTCTTTATACAGTAATCGCCATGATTTGGGGATGCGGCATCCTCCTGAACCTGTGTCGTCGAAGAAGTAAACAGAAGAGCCGGAGATTTTTTTCGCCTCGTCGAAATCGTACTGCACCCATTCGGTTGTGCCTCTGTGGTCCCACCATGTGAAACGCGCTATGCTGTAGTCGTTTGAGCTTTTTGGTGATAATTTGTCGCTGAGCGCTGCAACTGAATCGCTGTCCCAGCAGTGCGAGGCGGAAGCGGGCAGTGATTCGGCGGGTTTTGCGGGGGCGGTCCACTGGAAGGCGTCGGGGCCTGTGCCGATGGTCGGGAATGACGAAATCCGCAGGCGGGCGCAGCCCATCGGGACCAGCGTTACGGTTTCGGCCGGTTCGTCGGATTTTGCTGGGCTCGGCTGGAGCAGGCCGACAAGGCCGAGGTTGTCTTTCTGCCATTGGGGTATTTTTTTGGCTTTGGCACGCAGCTCTATCGGGGCGGCATTAGCTTCAAATGGTTGGTTGTCGCCGAACCAGGCCTTACGCACAAGCTTAAACGAAGAGGCAAGGTCACTGTCGTTCAATATCAGGCCGTAATTCCAGGCGGTTGTTGGGTGTATTTCCCATGCGGGCCATTTTTCGGTGCCGCCGGCTTTGACGTATTTTTCACCAATCTTCAATGAGTAGGTCAGAGGCCCGCGATTGACCGAGACGCTGTTATTGTTTTTCGTCCACTGGGTCAGCGAGATTTTCATTGTAAGGTTAAGATCGACTGTGTCGCCGTCGGACCACTTGCGGTCTATCATAATGTACCGGCGGGGGCCGGCCTTGATAGATGAGGTTTTGCCATTGATTGACAGCCCGGGATTTTCGCACCAGGCGGGCACACGGAGGTAAAGCGGAAAGCGAACCGGCTTAGGTGTTTTTATGGTCAGGCGGATGTTCTCATCGAACGGGTAGGTTGTTTTTTGCGTTATTGTGATTTTAGTGCCGTCGCCGACCTTTGCAGTAACCTTCGAAGGGGCATAGAGCACGGCGGCCAGGCCGTTGCCCGGGGTGGCCATCCAGAGGTGTTCGGCGTAATACGGCCAGCCGTGGCCTGTGTTATGCTGGCAGCAGCGGTGAATGTGCGGATTGAAAAGCAGCATTGGCCCGCCGTTTTGCAGGCCGGGCGATTTGGTGAGCTTATCGCAAAGTATCATGTTCGGCGAGGTAAGATAATGCAGGGCCTTGAGGTCGGGCGTGAATGCCGCGGGCAGGGAGTTGAACGTTACGTCCTCGCAGCGGTCGGCCCATCTGGCGTCGCCTGTGATAGCCAGCAGTATTTCGTGAGAGAGCATCATTTCGACCATGCCGCAGGTCTCGACGGCCTGGCGGGGGTCGGTGAAGCCGGGTCGGCAGTTCTCATCGCCTCCGAACATTCCGCCGGGTACCTGGCCGTACATATCGCGGATTTTTCGCCAGTTGCGTTCGGCGGCCCAGAGGTGGTTCGGGTCCTTTGACTGCGTGTAGAATGTGGCCGGCTCACCGAAGCCCTGCGACATGTTGACGTTGTGCCAGTTGATTACGTCCTTTTCCCATTCGGCGGTGCGGCGGTGGACTTTTTTTGCGAGGTCCAGCAGGAATTGATCGCCTGTACGGTTGTAGAGCCAATATACGCTGTAAAGTAAATCGCCGCCCCGCATCTTCGGCCAATAGCCGACGAGGAACCGCTCTTCGGGCACGGTGGTCAGATACTTCATATATTTGGTCATCAGCTCGATTACCCGTTTATCACTGGTGAACTCGTAGTAGTCTTGCAGGCAGAAAAGCATTATCATATTGGGCCAGAGGTCTTCGCGGCCCTGCAGGCGGGTTGCGGCGCCCTTGCGTCCTTTGTCGGGGCCGAACCAGCCGTCCTCTTGCTGGCTTTTGAGGGCGGCCTCTATCCAGATTTTCGATTCGTCTATCATTCGCCGGTTGCGGAGGATGTAGCCGCAGTTGCTGAAGCCCTTTAGCCAGTAAACAGGTTCCTCCCAGCCATGGTCGCCTTCGCCTGCGGGGCTAAGCCATGCGTTGCCTTCCTTTATTAAGAAGCTGCTGATTTCGGTAAGATTTCCGTGGAAGCCGTCGGCCTGAAGCTCAAGCTGTCTTCGTACCCAGCCCTGCGGCTCAATCGCGCCTATTGGCAGTTTTATAAGGGGGCTGGGCAGCAGGGGCGGGCGGTTGCCGATATAGAAATCGTTTTTCAATTTGGTGTTCGGCTTTTCAACGACCTCGATTCGGCCTCTTGAGAAAAGCGAACCTCCGGAAGGATTATTTTTAGACGGCAGGCAGCCGAGACTAATCAGTAGAACAAGCAATATTAAACTTAACAGGATTTTTTTAGACATTAATAAAACCTTTCAGGACCAAAGTTGTATAAATAAATTCCTCGTCGGACTTTCGACATATTGCCGTCCGACCTGACAATACCAACGGAAAGACTGATTATAGGTAAACCCCGTTAGAAGTCAACGGACTACTTATAACGGGGTAAAGAAGACAATTGCTAACGAAAAATACTAAGCAGATGGAGAACAAACCAATAATTCCTCACAAACAGTTTCGGATTGTTCTTTGCTGTTAATAGTTGTCCGTTGACAATACAACAGGTTGTGCGTATTCTGGACACTAAAATTAGACGCAAAAGACATAAACCTCAGGATGCAAGATAGCTGGTTAATTAATGAGCGGGAAGATTTACTCTTTAGCGGATATGGAGAGGTAAAAAAATGGACGAATCGAAAAACGAAAAACCGAAGGAGGAACGGCGACTTGATCCAGAGCTTCTAAAGAAAGGCTTGCACTGCGATTTAGACCAATACGAGATGCTCAAACGCTGCTCGGACAAAAAAGATATGACCGAATGGAATGAGTGGCGCACAAAGAAAGAGAATCGCCACAAAGATATTGAATTGGAAGGTGCCTCTCTTGGTGAATGTTATCTGAAAGAGGTATACTTGCATCAGAGGGGTGGCTATTTTTTAAATGATGATGGAACAAACGATAATTCGAAAAAAGTGTGCAGCAATGTGCATCTAAAAGGTGCACACTTTAACCATTCCAATATCAAGTACGCGAGGCTGATGAACGCCGATCTACAAGGTGTAAGGTTTCGTTTTGCTCACTTGGAAGGTGCAGACATCAGTGAAGCAAACCTAATCGGAGCAAAATGTCAACGCGCTAAGGTCAACGGGTCAACATCATTTTGGGAATGTAAAGTCAACCGTTATTGTAAGAATAATGAGTTTACAGATTTTAGTGGTGTTGCTTTAGACGATACAAGCATAGATCCAGGAACGAAACAACTTCTGGAATATAATATCCGTCGGAAGAACTGGGAGGAATGGTATAAGAAACATTGTTTTTGGCGATGGCCGATACGATTGTTTTGGTTAATTTCCGATTATGGATTATCAGCGCCACGCGTGATGGGAGTTTTCTTTTTGTTGGCGGTTGTTTTTGCTGCTGTCTATTATGCTTGGGGTTTTATTGATTATTATTTTGTGGGTATTAGGGATTACCCAGGAATTGTAAGCGATCTGTTTGTACTCGAAGACAAACAAGAAACAGTATCATGCTGGTTGGTGCCGTTTCGTGCAGTTTACTTCTCTATAGTTACAATGACAACGCTCGGATTTGGTGATATGTACGCAAATGCTCATAATTTCTTGAGAGGATTATTAGGTCATGTACTGCTGGCGTTTCAGGTCATTTTGGGTTATGTTCTATTAGGTGCTTTAATAACACGGTTTGCAGTATTATTTACGGCTGGCGGGCCGGCGGGTGAGTTTGCGAAAGAAAAGTGATTATTGATAAATGATTATTTTTGGATTTCCATCCCCAAGCTGCGCTTGCGGCTGCCACCTGCTGTGGGCAGTGAGACGATGACGATAATTGTCGTGTCAGTCTTCACCGAGGGCTTCTATGTCAGCAAGGTCATTTTTTCTTCCGAGGGCTTTTCTGTTGGCAAGGAATTCTTTACGGCCAAGAAAATAAACCGGCACATCATTATGAGCGCATAACAACCCGAGCAGTTCTTTGTAGTCCGGCTGTATTTCCATAATAGTACTTTCTTAAGTGCTCAACGGCTGCGATTCTCTCCTGCGGTGTCTTGCTTAGCCAGTAATTCAGAGAATCTTTAACGTTAGACCAGTCCTTCAAACTACACTTTACAGCGACTTTTTCTATCATAACTATATGTTAATAAAATCACCATGCACAGTAAAGAATATTTTAGAAACTTCAAACGATGCTCTGTACCGTATGTTCGTAAAGCAGTGAGATACATACACTCCAAAGCTTCAGTAATAAAGTATTGCTGCGCATCATCTATAACCGGCAATTCGGGGGATATTTCTTGACTGGATTGTGTGATATTGTATAATGATATTTAGTTGTGGGGGCCCCCCGTATTTAGAATATGGGGTAAATCCCAAAGAGACGTATGGGGCATGGAGAAGAAAGGGTATGCATATCCTGAAGTTTTTCGCTTACTCTTAATTATCGTGAAATTTCCGCAAATAAGTATGTATCAGAAGTATTAAATGTTTTTTTAGGACAGTCAATGAGACACACAGGTACGGCTTTGGTATTCATTTTGGTGGTGCTGCTTTTGTGCGGTGGCCTGTGGGGGCGGCCGACGACGGCGGACGAGGCCGGGATGGTGGTGGCGGGATGGCTCAAGGTTAATGCCCGGCCGCTTGGTATGGCACTTGGCCGGGACGTGATGAATGTCGAGACCTTCACGGATGATAATAACCAGCCTGCGTATTACGTAGTCTATCTGGAGCCTGCGGGTTTTGTGGTTGTATCGGCGGACGATTTGGTAGAGCCGATTATCGCTTTTTCCGACGAGGGGGTTTTTGAGCCGTCTGATGAGAATCCGTTAGGGGCCCTGGTGAGGCGCGATATTAAGGGGCGGATTGCGGCGGTCCGCAATACCATCGGTTTAAAGATGGAAAGTACCATCGGAGCCCAGGGCAAGTGGAGGCACTTTATCGATGTTGCGGAGAATTCCGAAAATGGATTTTCTTTAATGGGAGTGAATTCGATTTCGGATGTTCGCGTCGAGCCGTTTGTGAAAAGTAAGTGGGGCCAGACTACCACGTGCGGCAAGATTAATTTCAACTATTATACTCCCGGTAACTATCCCTGCGGGTGTACCGCAACGGCCATGGCGCAGCTTATGCGGTATTATGAGTATCCCAACGGCAGGGCGAGTGTCGGCAGTAAGCAGTTTGAGATTAAGGTCGATGATATTTCGCAGTATGCATATACGCGAGGCGGTGACGGCGACGGCGGACCGTATCAATGGTCACTGATGGATCTGGAACCCGGCTGCGACACGACGTCGGAGCAGCGAGAGGCCATCGGGGCGCTTTGCTATGATGCGAGCGTGGCGGCGAAGACGGAATATTCAGATGGCGCTTCGTCATCCAACCTGAGAGACGCAAGGAATGCGCTGCTTGGCACTTTTATGTACAGTAATGCCGTGCGTGCCTGGACGGACGATGGCACTATCGGCAGCGAGGCGCTGAATGATATGGTCAACGCCAATCTCGATGGGGGTTGTCCTGTAATTTTCGGTATCATTAAGGATGATTCCGAGGTCGGACATGCCGTTGTTGCCGACGGATACGGTTACGACTTCTCGACGCTTTATCACCATCTTAATATGGGCTGGAACGGCAGCCATGATATATGGTACAACCTGCCTGAGATTGATTATTCTGCGTCGGATTACTATAACGTTATCAACGGATGCATCTATAATATTTTCACTTACGGCTCGGGCGAGATAATCAGCGGGCGGATAACCGATTTGTCCCGTGAGCCTGTCAGCGGTGCTACCGTAATAGCACGGGGCTGGGGCGGGCCATATACAGCGGAAACGAATGAGAAGGGCATCTATGCACTTGTGAAGGTCAACGCATATTCGACGTACACTCTCACGGTGATAAAGCCCGGGTACGGTTTTACAGAAAGGGAGGTAACAACGGGCAGGTCAGGCGATATTCAGAATGTCTCGGGGAACAGGTGGGGCGTTGATTTTGTAGGGGGCGATGCATCCGCCGGTGTTACTTCCGAC
>Ga0307380_10002525_pt1 | contig 25963 bp, 25 predicted proteins | sample UN3MG_FD_202239 | JGI IMG/M metagenome (GOLD analysis project Ga0307380, IMG submission 202239) | Soil microbial communities from Risofladan, Vaasa, Finland - UN-3 | ecosystem: Environmental > Terrestrial > Soil > Coastal area > Acid sulfate soil | place: Finland: Risofladan, Vaasa | collected... | reverse complement strand
TTCATTCTACTGCTTCTAAGATGTCCTCTGCTTTTACTGTCTTCCTTCCGGCATGCTTAGCGAGTGCTACGGCTTTTTTCGCTATTTTAGTGCCTTCTGCCTCTAAAAGCTTCGCCAATTCCGCAGTGGCGTCTTCGCTTACTCGCTCTGCTCCTGCGTTCTTAATCAACCTGGTTACAGGTGCTAATGGTAGTTCAGCCATTTTTATCACTATGATTAGATAATGGGGGCGTATATAAGCTTTTTGGATTTTTACTACGTGAACATCGCCAAAGTTGATTGAATGAGTGTATTCTGGCTCACTTCCTCAAGTGAACCTGCCCTTTGCTGCTGAGGATAAGAAGGAGATGAAGAGAGGGGTGGAAGGGAATTTAGAGCTGCGCATATGCGTATAGCGCGAAACTCGTATATACATGTTCTGTCCTAAGTAAATATGTGGGGTGATAAAGCGGATAGAAAATAACAAGGAGTTATAAAATCTAAAATCTGTAAGAAGGTGTAAAATGGGGTATTTTGCACTTCATCAACCTCCAACTTAGTGATGGGGGTCCCTATAGCTCAAAAAACGTTAATATGAAACCTGAAGAAAAAGCAAGAAAATGTATTGACCACCTTTTGGAAGCAGCGGGTTGGGAGATTCAAGACATAAGGGACTTAAATCTTGGAGCTTCTTTAGGGGTGGCTGTTCGCGAATTTCCTCTTAAATCAGGGCATGTGGATTATTTGCTCTTTGTTGATAGAATGGCTGTTGGAGTTGTAGAAGCAAAGCCCGAAGGTACAACATTGAGTGGTGTTGCCGAACAATCTGAAAAGTACATAGCTACAGGTTCTGAAAATCTACCACAAGTAGAGGAACCGCTTCCTTTTGCCTATGAGAGCACAGGCGTAGAGACATTCTTCAGAGATTCGAGAGATCCAGACACTCGTTCTCGAAGAGTATTTGCATTTCATAGGCCTGAAACACTTAAAGACTGGCTTTCTCAGGGAGATACCCTTCGTGTGCGTCTTAAAGGTATGCCGCCATTGATCACAACTGGATTGTGGGGCTGTCAGATTGAAGCTATAAACAATCTTGAGCAGTCTTTCGCGGAATCGAGACCAAGAGCAGTTATACAAATGGCAACAGGCTCTGGGAAGACGTATACTGCTGTCAGTTGCGTTTATCGGTTGATAAAGCTTGCGAACGCCCGGCGGATTTTGTTTTTGGTTGACAGGAACAATCTGGGGCGTCAAGCACGCAGGGAATTTGAGCAGTATGTTACGCCGGATGACGGCAGAAAGTTTTCTGAGCTTTACAATGTTCAGCACCTTACATCTAATACGTTAGACCCAGTTAGTCGAGTATGCATCACAACGATCCAGCGGCTTTATTCTATGCTGAGAGGAGAGACAGAGTTTGAGGAGGAAATTGAAGAGCACTCATTGTTTGATGTAGCACCGAGGGAGGAAAAACCACGAGAGGTTTCTTACAACCCTCAGATCCCAATAGAAACCTTTGATGTTATTATTACCGATGAATGTCATCGTTCTATTTACAATCTCTGGCGACAGGTGCTTGAGTACTTTGATGCATTTATTATCGGGCTCACGGCAACACCTTCCAAACAAACCCTTGGGTTCTTCAATCAGAATCTTGTTATGGAGTACAGTCATGATCGTGCTGTTGCAGATGGCGTGAATGTGGACTATGAGGTGTATCGTATTCAAACCGAAATAACCGAAAGAGGAAGTAAAGTTGAGGCGGGGTATTACGTTGACAAAAGAGATAAGCTTACCCGGAAAGTTCGGTGGGAACAGTTGGATTATGATCTGGAGTATGCTGCAAAACAGTTGGACAGGGATGTGGTAGCACCCGATCAAATACGAACAGTTATAAGAACGTTTAAGGAAAAACTCAGTACCGAACTTTTCCCTGGGAGGACGGAGGTTCCTAAAACACTTATCTTTGCTAAAACGGACTCACACGCGGAGGACATCGTGCATATCGTCAGGGAAGAATTTGGGAAGGGCAATGAGTTCTGTAAGAAGATCACCTACAAGACTACGGGTGAGAAGCCGGAGAATTTAATCGCCAGTTTCCGTAATTCCTACAACCCCCGCATAGCAGTAACCGTAGACATGATTTCCACAGGCACGGATATAAAACCGATCGAATGCATTCTTTTTATGCGCGACGTGAAATCACGGGTGTATTTTGAGCAGATGAAAGGACGTGGCACTCGAACAATTTCGCCAACCGATTTACAAGCGGTTTCGGGTGATGATGCAACGCATAAAACTCATTTTGTCATCGTTGATGCTGTGGGTGTATGTGAGAACGATAAGACTGATTCAAGACCGCTTGAACGTAAGCTTGGCGTATCTTTTGATAAACTCATTATGTCCATTGCGCTCGGCAACAGAGATGAGGACTCGATTACCTCACTGGCTGGAAGACTTGCACGGTTGGATAGGCAATTGAGCGGAGAGGATATAAAACAAATCGAAAAGGTTACCGAAGGCAAACCGTTGAAAGAAATCGTCAACGAGTTACTCAATTCTGTTGATCCCGATAAAAAAATTGAGACTGCAAAGGAGCTGTTTAAAACAGAAGAGCCAACAGAGAAAGAGATTGAGCAAGCTTCTGAAGAGTTGGCAAAGGATGCTTGTAAGATTTTTGATAATTCAACAGTGAGGAACACGCTCATTGAGATAAAGCGTAAAAACGAGCAGATAATAGACACGGTAAGCAAAGATACCGCAATTTTCGCGGGTTTTGACGATAAGGCAAAGGAGAAGGCAAAGACCGTGGTGGATACCTTTAAAACCTTTATAAAAGAGAACAAGGACGAACTCACCGCTTTGCAGATGATCTACAGCAAGCCCTACGGTAAAAGGCATCTTACGTACGAGGCGATAAAAGAGCTTGCGGATGCGATTAAAAAGCCACCGTATCAGCTTACACCCGACCTCGTATGGCAAGCGTATGAACAGTTAGAAAAATCAAAAGTAAGAAGAGCAGGCCCTCAAAAACTATTGACCGACATAATAGCCCTTGTAAAGTTTGCTATTGGAGGCAGCGACGTCCTTGAGCCTTTTGCTGAGACCGTTAACGAGCGATTTGAGCTGTGGTTATCTCTTCAGGAAAAATCCGGGCGTATGTTTACGCCAGAACAACTCGACTGGCTAACGATGATTAAAGACCATATAGCTACCAGTCTGAGCATCGCAATGGACGACTTTGAGCTTGCGCCGTTCTACGAGAAAGGAGGGGCGATCAAAGCATATCAATTATTTGGGCAAGAGCTGGATAAGGTTTTAGAAGAACTCAATGAGGCGCTGGTGGTATGAACGAAAACGAGCTGCAGTTGATTCTTGAAGGAGGCGAAGGCTATAAAATTGAGTTTAAAGAAGCTCTGATGAATATTGATAAGGAGCTTGTCGCTTTTGCCAATTCATCAGGCGGGCGGATATTTCTCGGAATAACTGACGATAAGAAGATAACGGGTGTGAAGATAACAAATAGACTCAAATCACAGATTCAAGATATAGCTAATAATTGTCAACCTCCGGTAAAGATTTTAATCGAGGAGTTGAGGGACATAGGGATTATAAGAGTAAGAGCTGGCGAGGATAAGCCATATAAATGCGCTTCTGGATTTTATACGCGAGTTGGCCCTAATTCTCAAAAGCTTAATCGTGATGAGATTATTGAATTCTTTAAAACAGAAGGCAAGATCCGGTTTGACGAGTTGATAAACGTAAAATTTGATTATGATACTCACTTCGACGCCCAAAAACTTGACAGGTTCTTGAGACTCGCAGGCATTTCGAAGGTTCTGGATACACCCGCCATACTGTTGAATTTAGGCGTTGCGGAGCAGCAGGATGGTAAAATCATTTTTAACAATACCGGGATTCTCTTTTTTACAAGGAATTTGCAGGACTTATATTACCACACTGCGGTGACCTGCGCTCTCTATAAGGGGACAGAGAAGGTAGAAGTTCTGGACAGGCGAGATTTTAACGATGATTTGATCTCCAATATCGAGGGTGCGATGAATTTTCTCAAGCAGTACATCCCGGTAAAGTACGAGATGACCGGCGAACCGAGGCGGAGAGAGGTGCCGGAAGTGCCTTATGATGCTCTGCGAGAAGCCGTTATAAATGCCGTGGCACATCGTGACTATTTTGAGAAGGGCGCAAATGTGATGGTGGAGATGTTCGATGACCGGATCGAGATAACGAATTTCGGCGGGTTGGTGAAGGGTTTGAAGCCTGAAGATTTTGGTAAAAAGAGCGTTCTCAGAAACCCTAATATTGCGAATCTACTGCATAGAGCGGGCTATATCGAGAAGATGGGAACGGGCATCACAAAGATGAGGCGGCTGGTAGCGGAAGCCGGACTGCCGCCGATTGAATTTGAGTTCGGGACATTCTTTACGGCTATTTTCAGGAGACCCGCGAGAATAGAGCACACCGTTTTTAATGAAAGCGGCGGTGTATTTGGCGGTGTATTTGGCGGTGTAAATGAAAAAGTCGCTGAACGGCTGGGTAAAGTCATTACGGCATTATATAGAGAGCAAGTGAATATTTATCAGTTAGCCGTTATGACTGGTATCCCTAAAAGGACACTGGAGCGGGATATTGCTTTGTTGAAAGATAAAGGCTTTACGGAGTTCGAGGGCGCACCGAAAACGGGCAGATATGTCCTGACAGAGAAAGGAAAGAAGATGATAGAGGAGTTGAAAGCATAAATGACAGAGTCTCTTGATCTTCCGCCGTTACCAGAATGTTGGATGTTGACGAAGTTGGAGGAGATTGCTGAAATCAATCCAAGATTTAATGGAAAAGAGATCACAGATGACGTTGAGATCACATTTCTGCCGATGAAATGTGTCAAAGAATTAACCGGACTCATTGATTTATCTTTCACAAGAAGAGTGTCAGAAGTGAAAAAGGGATATACTCCGTTTATAGATGATGATTTGATTTACGCTAAAATAACTCCCTGTATGGAAAATGGAAAAGTCGCGATAGTTAACGGGTTGAAAAATGGTATGGGTTTTGGTTCGACAGAATTCCATGTAATTAGACTCTACGAATCGCTCCCAAGAAAATTATTCTTTTTCTTTTTGATTCGAGAGGAACTGAGAAAAGATGCCCAAAGGAACATGACCGGTTCAGCGGGTCAACTAAGAGTCCCAGTCAATTATATTCGCCAAATTCCCATCCCTTTTCCGCCTCTCCCCGAACAGCACCGCATCGTAGCCAAGCTCGAAGAGCTTTTTACCAAACTGGACGCTGGTCTGGTTGAGCTGAAGAAGGTAAAAGCGCAGTTAAAGCGCTATCGTCAGGCAGTGCTGAAACATGCCTTTGAAGGCAAACTGACAGAGGAATGGCGAGCGAAGCATGAGGGGGAGTTAGAGCCTGCTTCGGTGCTTCTCGAAAGGATTAAAGAGGAACGAAAGAAGAGCACGAAAGGAAAATATAAAGAGCTGCCGCCGGTGGACACAGTGGATTTGCCAGAATTGCCGGAAGGGTGGGTGTGGACGAGGCTGAACGATGTTATCTTAGAAAACCAGATTGGTGTCGTTAGATCGTCCAGTCAACAAAATAAAAACAGTCAAGGTTATGGATACATTAAGATGAATAACGTTACAATGGATGGACAAGTTGTTTTAAATAATCTTGTGTATGTTGATACTTCTGAGGAAGAATTAGAGCGTTATAGTCTTCGGATGGGGGATATTTTATTCAATACCAGAAACAGCTTTGAACTGGTGGGTAAAACGGGGATTGTTCGTTTTAATGGTAAAAAATTCATTTATAATAATAACTTGATGCGAATAAGAACCCCAGGCCAAATATCTCCTTTCCTTCTTGTCTATCAAATGTGTTCCCACGAGTTTAGAAAAAGGATGGAAAAGGTTAAGAGGGCTACAACGAATGTAGCAGCACTTTACGCAAAAGATATGCTTCCTTTGCCAGTTTTATTGATGTGCCAAGCTGAGCAGCACCGAATCGTTGAAGAAATCGAACGTCGTTTTTCAATAGATGATGCCGTTGAAAAGGTTGTCGATCAGAACTTAAAACAAGCGGAACGATTACGCCAGAGCATTTTGAAAAGGGCATTTGAAGGTAAACTCGTGCTGCAGGATCCGACCGATGAGCCTGCAAGTGTCCTGTTGGATCGAATAAAAGCGGAGCTGGAAAAACGTAAAATCGAAGTGAAGCCTAAACTTAACAAGACAAAAAGAAAACGAGATTTAGTACAAGTACAAAAACAAACGAGGTTTAACGATTATGTCTAACGAAGGTGCTACCGTTGTCCAGAGGCTCTGGAACTATTGCAATGTCTTACGAGACGATGGCGTGAGCTACGGCGATTACGTCGAGCAGCTCACGTACCTCTTGTTTCTGAAGATGGCTGATGAGCAGACCAAGCCTCCAATTAACAAGCCGTCAATGATACCGGAAGGACTTGACTGGCAGAGCCTGCTCGAAAAAGATGGCGATGCGTTGGAGGTTCATTACCGCCATATCCTCGAAACGTTGGGTAAAGAAAGGGGTATGCTGGGGATCATCTTCAGGAAATCGCAGAACCGGATTCAGGATCCTGCGAAGCTCAAACGACTCATTATGCTTATTAACGATGAGACCTGGGTCGGTTTGGACATCGACGTAAAAGGCGAGATCTACGAAGGGCTATTACAGAAGAATGCAGAGGATATAAAAAGCGGTGCCGGGCAGTACTTCACGCCGCGACCGCTTATCAAGGCAATGGTGGACGTTATACGTCCTGAACCGAAAATGACCATCTGCGACCCTGCTTGCGGTACGGGCGGATTTCTTCTGGCATCACACGATTACATCTCTAACCACTATCAACTGGACAAAGAGCAGAAGAAGTTTCTCAAATTTGAGACATTTACCGGGAAGGATATTGTTGATAACGTGGTACGACTGTGTGTGATGAACCTTTACCTCCACGGCATCGGCGGTGAGAAAAGCCCTATTGAGGTTGGCGATTCCCTTATTTCAGATCCCGGCGATCGATTTGATACGGTGCTTACGAATCCGCCCTTCGGCAAGAAAAGCAGCATTACCATAACAAACAGTGAGGGTAAAGCGGACAAAGAATCAAGGACTTATGAACGCCCGGATTTCTGGGCAACGACGTCTAACAAGCAACTGAATTTCCTGCAGCATGTAAAGACACTCCTGAAAATAAACGGTAAAGCGGCCATTGTCGTGCCTGATAACGTGCTCTTTGAAGGCGGAGCCGGGGAAACCGTAAGAAGGAAACTACTTCATGAATGTGACGTTCACACCCTTTTGAGGCTTCCTACGGGGGTATTCTATGCACAGGGTGTAAAAGCAAATGTTCTCTTCTTTGATAGGAAACCGGCGAGTGAAAAACCGTGGACAGAGAAACTCTGGATATATGATTTAAGAACCAATGTGCACTTTACACTCAAAGAGAATCCGTTACGGTACGAGGACCTTCAGGATTTTATCCAATGCTATAACCCTGAGAACAGGCACGAACGAGAGGAAACGGAACGGTTTAGAGCGTTTAGCTACGAGAAATTACTACAAAGGGATAAGGTGAGCCTTGACATATTCTGGTTGAAAGACGAAAGCCTTGAAGATGCTGAGAATCTCCCAGATCCTGATGTTCTTGCTCGTGAAATTGCCGACAATCTCGAAGCGGCGTTGGAACAGTTTAGTAGTATTAGTAATGATTTGGAGGGTGAATGAGGAGAGATACAATGCAGGATACAAGACTAATTGCAAATTTGCTAACCAGTCAGGAATTTACTTTTGAAGAATTGAAACCAAGCCACCTTAACCATGTAGCAAATACGTCTGGTGTGTACATGATCTACGTGAAAGATGAATCCATTCCCGAATTGTTAAAAGGGGTCACAGAAGGTTCTATTTTGATGAATTTAGAAGGCGAAAAGTTTGCTCCGCTTTATGTGGGACGTAGTAAAAACCTTCAGCAAAGATTATACCGAAACCATCTTATGGGACAACAAAATTCGGCTCCTGTAAAATATGGTTTATGCAGAGAGAAAAATATGAGCCCCGAAGAGGCAAAAGAATTTATGCGCACTCATTGTCGTTTCAAATTCTGGACTGTAGAAAACGTTTTAACGCGCTGCATTCTCGAAGCCCACTTAATAGGGCTATTCGCACCACCGTTTAATATAACTGAAGAGCATTAACAAATGGGGTGAGACAGTTTTTCTCATATCAAAAGGAGTCTGAGGATAGATGGTCGATTTAGAAAACATGCTCGTAAAGGATTTGATTGTATACTTTTTGAAAAATGAGAGGCCCAGCCATGCTGCTCATAAAAACGAGATTATCGAATATGTCAGGAGCAATCAACCAAAGCATGTCCAACAAGGACTTAGAACGCCATCAGGAATTTCTGGAATCCTGAGCTTTCTTAAAAAAGAAGGAATCGTTTCCAATGAAGGACTTGAAAAAGGTCATTGGGCTTTAAAAAAAGACGGCTCGTCAAGTAGCGAGTATTGGAAAATAGCACCAGGAGAGAACGCTTGGAACTGGAATACATGTTTGCAAGGAAAATATATCGCATTAGGATGGGAAGACTTGGGCGACCTTAGTGGGTTATCTCAAGAGGAGTTCAACCAACGACAAGAGGAAGTAATGAATCGGCATCCCGACTGGACAAAAACCGCCCTCGATCAGGTCTGGAAATTTGCACACATCCCTGAGGGGTCGATCATCGTAGCGAATCGGGGAACCACAGAGGTTTTGGGGTTTGGAACGGTGACCGGGAAATACTATTTCGTTAGTGGCGAGCGACATGGTCATAGGCTTCCGGTCGATTGGTATGATACAAGTGTACGAAGAGTTGATGAGCCCGGGTGGCGGCGAGCTATGGTTGAGCTCAATCGTTCCAAAATAGAAGAATTGGCTAAAGCTCATACCGAGTCTGTACTTGTATCCAATGCGTGGGTATTTCAAGCCAATCCAAAGTTTTACGACTTAAAATCTGCAATCGAGTCCCTTAATGAATTGACCTGGGCAGTCAATCAATCGCAAAAGCAAATACACGCAGGTGACACCGTTTATCTTTGGAAAGCTGGATCAAACGCGGGTATCCTTGCTGTTGGCACTATCCTAACAGATCCCGCTGAGATACTGATGGACAAAAAGGAAGTGATATTTTTGAAAGCTCCTGAGAAGTTTAAAGATACTGATCTAAGAGTTGAAATCAAAATAGAACAAGTGCTCGAAAAGCCAGTATTACGCACTGAATTGCTTAAACATCCCCTCCTCCAAAAAATGGGCGTTATCACGTTCCCGAATGCTACTAATTACCTTCTAAAGCCCGAGGAAGCGAATGAACTGGAGAAGATTATTAAAGGAGGTTTTGTGGCACTCTCGTATACAATTGACGATTTTGCCAAAGAAACAGGCTTTGATTCCGTGGAGATCTTGCGTTGGAAACGTATTCTCAAGCGTAAAAAGCATATTGTGTTTCAAGGACCGCCAGGTACAGGAAAGACCTATGTAGCAGAACGTCTGGCTAAACTGCTTGTTTCAGGAACTGGAGGCTTCGTTGACACGGTACAATTTCACCCTGCATACGCCTATGAAGACTTTGTTCAAGGGATTCGCCCAAAACCCGCTAGAGGGGTTTTCAATTTTCATTTGGAAAAAGGGAGATTCCTTGAATTTTGTGAAAAAGCTGAAAAAACAACGGAAGGAAATCATTGCGTGCTGATTATTGACGAGATCAATCGGGCGCATCTCGCACGAGTTTTCGGTGAATTGATGTACCTGCTGGAGTATCGTGACAAAGCAATACCTCTTTCAGCTGGTGGCGAGCCATTTCAAATTCCAGAAAACGTCTATATCATTGGCACGATGAATACGGCGGACCGCTCAATCGCTCTTGTCGATCATGCGTTAAGGAGGCGTTTTTCCTTCATTAGACTGGAACCCAATTACAATGTCCTGAAAAAGCATCTCGACGTATATGGTTATCCCGTGGATTCCTTAATCATCGTATTGAAAGAGATTAATGCGGCTATAGACGATCGAAATTACGAGCTTGGAATCTCGTTCTTTTTGAAGGACCGCGATAAGCTTAAAGAAATGTTGCCAGAGATTTGGGAAAGCGAAATCGAGCCGTATCTCGAAGAGTTCTTCTACGATCAGCCTGGAAAAGTTAGCCCTTTCCGTTGGAGTAACCTTGTAGAGAACAAGCTTAAGGAGTGGGTTGAATGATGGTTGATAGAGTAATAGAGTTAGAAGAAGAGGAGGATCGATTTTTTCCGAAAACGGAATTTGATGAAAAGATAGCATTATCCCTCTATCGAGATCCATACCTTGATGTCGATTTCCCGAGTCCGAAGAACGATCAGTGCTATGTATTGCGATCAAAAGGCTATATTGGTCAGATTCCCACCTCAGAAGGCATTCTAATACGAATCCGTCCAAAAGTGCCTATTCACAACCTTTTTCGGATGCTGGAGTACGCGTACAATTTGAAATCTTTTCAATTTCTTGATGGTAAAACAGCCGTTGATTCGTTGGATGACCTGTTCGAGAACCTTGCATCGATATTAGCAAAGAGAGTGTTGGATCGTGCACGAAAAGGTCTTTATTGTAGCTACGTGGAGGAAGAGGACTCATTATCTTATCTCCGCGGACAAATAAAAGTCATTCCATCTATACGCGCTTTCATGCGAGGATCCGTACGATTAGAATGTGAATATGAAGAGCACACACCTGATGTAGAGGATAATCACATTCTTGTATGGACACTCCTTCAATTACCCCGATTTCCGCTCAAGAGAAATGAGGTCCGACGCCAGGTTCGTCAGGCCTATCGTGCACTCGCGAGCACCGTATATGTTAGACAGGTGGAACCGTGTGCATGTATAAATCGATTCTATCACCGTCTGAATGACGATTATCGGCCCATGCATGGCTTGTGTCGATTCTTTCTGGAACACACGGGACCGAGTGTTGGGGTAGGTGAACATGAATTCATCCCGTTCGTCCTCAATATGCCAAACCTGTTTGAATCTTTTGTGGCTAAATGGCTCCAAATACATCTTCCAGAAGATTTACGAATGAAAACACAATATACCGTAGAATTAGGAGAAAGTGGCATTGTCCTTCGTATCGATCTTGTTCTCATTGATGTAGCCTCTAATGAGGTAATAGCCGTACTGGACACGAAATATAAAAGAAAAGAAGCTCCTGAAAATGCGGACATTTACCAGATTGCCGCATATGCTGAATGCATGGACACACAGAATGCATTTCTTATTTATCCCTCTCTAGAAACAATATCAGAAAATATCCCACTAGGAAGGGTCACTGTGAGAAGTCTTGTTTTTAATATAGGCATCGACCCGGATGAGGCCGGAAAATTATTCTTAGAGGAATTATTAGAGTTATTATAGCCATAAAACCTTCTTCTGCTTACTTCTTCGCCGTGATCGCCGTCGGAAAGCTGCAGCGGGCTTGCTAGGGCAATTCGATCCTAGACGATATTCCAACGAGCCGCTTGGCCGCCCGCAATCCAGTCCGGACTGCTTCGACTTGATCATCAAAACTACCCAGACGGTTTATCTGGGGCACTTCAAGGCGAATTGCCGCGGATTTGCTTGTCCTCGCAACGATCATATCAGCATTGAGCAATGATGCATTGCGCGCTTGGATCTCCTCCACCTGTTTACCCCGTGAGGGAATATCCAAATCGACACAACCTTGGGCCCACTTGTGAACCACCTTCCTGCCACCTCGCACATTCGCGGCATACAGGTGAGGCCAGTCAGAATTGATCGGTTTTACTTCTGGTTGGGGCATCCATAGTTCGGGAAACTCCCTCTTGACCGTCTCCCAGTAGCGCTGCCAGAACAAATGAACCGCAGGATGATCTTCGGGTTGGTATCCCCTTTGGTTCTGTTCGATCGCCTCTTCCACCAAGCGCTTTCGGTAGAGATACCGCTTGTCTGTCTTGGCCAGGGTACCAAAAAATTCGCACACGTCCTCGTAGGAGATTCTGAACTGGTAGTTTGCCGCATCAGGAGTGGATTCCAGATAGTCCATAGGTGCCACGATGCATGTTTTGAAGTCATTCCAGCGTCCAGCGCTGATGCCCGCTTTACCGCGTTTCAAGTACCTCGTTGCCTGACTGGGTTGGGCTGGAGCACCGATTTTGTTCTCTATGTGGATAGCCAGGACCTGCCCCTGCGGGTCGGCATAGTAAGCAACGAGATCCGATTCGCCCATCCCGTGATCGGTTACCGAGTGAGATGCCGTTTTGAAGCGAAACCCGTGATTTTCGTTTCCCAATACCTTCGTGGTAAACCAGTCCTGAAACTGCTCCGAAACATGGAACTCCTCCAGCAACAGGAGGTCAATGTCCCTTTCGCCAACCGCTTCAATGAACTTCTCGCTCGGTGTCACGATTCCTTCACTTCTCATAACATTTGCGCTCATTATCTTCAAACTACCTTAAAGGTGAGGTTGATAGTCCCGTATCCTCGACGTGGAAAGAAGAAGGTGCAGTGCACCGAAAGTATTATAAAGCGCGAAGTATCTACCGGTAGTTGATGCTATATGGCAAAAAAACGATCGAAGGCAAACTTCTGGAAGACGCGCACATATTGATGCACCCTATCCGGTACAGGATCTTGGAGCTGCTTACGAAGAAGCCGATGCACATCGACAGGATAAGCAGAGCCTTAAATGTAAAGAGTGGTCTCGTCGCGTATCATCTCAATACGTTGCAAGAGCGCGGATTCGTGGAGAGCAATTACGGAATCCTCATTCTGCTAGAGCTAGAGCAGAGGGGAACGGCGCTCAGGGTGTATACGGTGACTGATAAAGTGGCGGATGTGAAGGAGGAGCTGAAGAGGGGCTTTAATTTTAATCACCGTCAATCTTGCCCAGACAATCACTACGCATGAATGGGGGACTTTATATGCCTAGTGACGATAATATTAATAATGCGAGGATATATACGCAGGGATCTAAAATTTAGATAATCTCAGAGAAGTGGGAAGATTAGTCTATGAACGAAATGGGATTAGAACTCTCGATAAGGGGGAATCTTTTGTGTATTCAAATAATAAATATGGGTTATCAATAAAATGCCCAAAAGGATGGGGAATTGATCAAGAATATTTTCACCCGGAAATGCTTGTTCAATTTGTGAATCCAAGAGGTGGAGGCATCAATCTTGTTGCTGGGCCAATTTATGAACCTCAAGAATCTATTGAAGATCTTGAAACCCTTGCAATACGGAATGTACACCGGCTTAATGGTAAACTGGAATCTCTTAAACGTATAAAAGTGGATAATATAGAATCTGTTGAAGCAGTATATACTGCATTGGGTCTTAAAACAAAAAAGGTAGGTTTGGTGAGGGATCGAATTGAATATATCATAACCTGCAGTATACACCCCACTTTATTCAATAAATACAATCCAATATTTGATGAATGCATACATTCATTGAAATTTAAAAAAGAACACGCGGTTAGGGAAAATACGACTGAAAATATTTGGCTTGATCGCATACTTGGAAAAGGTAAAACAGACCTTGACTTTGCTAGGAAAATACAGGAACTTCATAAGCTTGATTCAATATTAGTGCCTAAAGCTCTTATTATTATCCAACATTATCAACAAATGAAGTCGCCTGAATTTCAAAAAATGATGCAGAGATCAAGCATATTATGCGATGAAATCGCAGAGATTATTGCTGAATCAGATGATGATTGTAGTGAAATAGCTCAATGGATTAGTTATAATATCGGTATAATCGCTCATAAACTTGCAAGTCTTTAGGTCATGCGAGAAATAGTCCTAGATGTCATTGGGCCTTATGCTTTTGTGGGGGATTCAAGCAATCCCTCTGACTATTACCTTGGGTGCGTGCGATAGGTTCGATTCTCTGCGTTTAGTTGGCATTTATTTTCCGTTATCTCTGCGTATCTACACCCTGCTGGATCATAAGCCAACTGCAGCTCACTGAGTGTTGAAGCATACGCGAACTTGCGGAGATCTTCTTGATTCATGCACGTTAACGCGGTACGTGCGATAAGCATCGCTTCCTTCAGCGACGCTTCCAACTGCTTTATCCGCTCACCCGCTGCGAATAGAAGCAGATCGTACTGCCGTACCTGCTCTTCCAGCTTCACCAGCGCTTTCGCATCCGTCTTCGCCTGCCATAGCGCTTGCAGATACGTATTCACAAATCGTACAAATTCGTCCGGGTTCTCGAACTGTTCTAAGCGGTCGAACGCTTCGTTGGGGTCAATGCTCGCGGCTTGGAACGCGACAATCATCGCCGACCAGCCGACCTGTGATAGCGCCGATACGAACCAGTCCGTCTGCTGCGTCAGGTGCGTGACCATGTGCGCGTAACTACCATTGAGTGCCCGGAGCGTCTGCTCGTACCATTGTTTCTTCTTCGGCTGGCTGCTGGCATCGGACTCGTAAGTGGGGAGAACTGAGCTGTAATAAGCAGTCTCCTCCGGTTCTTTTGTTTTAGCGCGTTTTTTCGGCTTCTTAGAACCGCCTGATTCAATCAGCCCAGCGTTATGAAGCTCCTCAGCGATAATCTTGCGGTTTAACGCCAGTGTTCCTTCGATCTCGTTCCAGCTACACCCGGCGACTCGTAAAGGCGCGACTTATTTGCGCTTTTCGCCATCGGTCGCTAATGCAATCCCAGCAGGAATAACAACGCCTTTAATGACCATTTCGGTTGCTTCTGGATCCCCCCCGCGCCCGCCGCTTTTGCCATCGCTTTTTGTCCAGGTTGGATTACAAGCCTCATTATATAAGCCAGGAGCGTCACGCCCACCTAGATTGTCCACCTATAAACGCCACCACCGGGTGTTAAATCAGGAAAAAGCGGTTGTAAACAGTGCGAATCAAAACGGTGTGGGATGGTCACAAGACCGCTAGGCGTGAACGGTATTGAACACGCCAAGGGCGAGGCTGGGTATGAAGGGGGGATAGGAGAAGGTTGACTCGTCCAAAAAGAGGGAGTAAAGACACCGAAGGGATCCGCAGAGTCGGTGTATGGCCACTCAAAGATCGCCTTCTTAGATAGTTTTTAATATTTGGGATGCGCCACTATCAAGTTCTCTAGATAGTGCCCGTTATTTTTGTTTAATGCGTAACTATGTTCTTTAGAGTGTACATGTAACCCTTTATGGGTATCCTTGATTATATCTTCCAATTTTTTAATAGATGGATGTCCTGGAGATTTGTAAGACATTACAATAATTGATTCCTTGTGGAGAGATAACAAAGTCGTTAAATCTGTGATAAAAGATCCTCTTTTAAAACTAGCATCTTCTTTTAGGATTGGCCTGGATGTTCTATCATAATTAATCTTAGATTCCCAAGAATTGTAGTTAGATAGACCTTCTAGAAAATGATAGAACTCGTAATAATCTGGAGAAGAACGCTTGTTTTGAGCATAATACGGCGGGTCCAAGTAGACAAGATCTAATCCCTTTTCGACTTTAAGCGCATCTAAGTTAAATACTCTGTGATTTTTTCCGTTGTCGAAAATAGCACGATTTGTTTCTAAACGGTTTCTATCCATGAGTTCTCTAATAGGTGTATCCCACGTTCTTTTATTACCAAAACTTCGTTTCACATCGTTGGTTCGCAGATTCAAATTTGCTCTATGAAATAAATTGAACGGCCGTTTCATAAGAAGCGCTTGAAAAAGGGAATGCAAGGCTATATCTCTTCTGAAGCCTGTTAATCTAGTTTTTTCGTTGAAATTGATTCTATGGATTAGGTTGTCTATTTGTAAGTTTTCTTCGTCGGTAAAAAAAATCCCAGAAAAAACTCTGGTTACAATACCCGGATGGTTGTCTCCCTCGAAAAGAAGATTGAATTCTCGCGGATACAAACAGACACTGTTATTTTGAATTATTGCTCGTGCAGTGATTGAATTGGATGTTAAATAATCATTGAAAGTCACACTTTTACCCATTGTTTTTAGCAAATAACTTACTGAAGCTGTACCCCCAAAAAGATCTAAACAGGTATCGAATTCTAACGTAGAAAATATCTCGAAGAGCCAAGGCAAGAGGCGCCGTTTTGAACCTTGGTATCTTGTGGTGGGCAAGTCTTTATATTGTTTCATGGCAGGAACATAATAGCATCGTAGAGATATTTTAAAAAGTCATGTTTTTTATTTTGTTAGGATATCCTCAAGAGTCGTGTAAACATCTTTTCGCAATAGCTTATCAAGAGTGCTAAGCTGTTTCTGTTCAATGATTTCATTGCATGCAATAGATAATAAAACTACAATTAATTCAAAAGTCTCATCAAAATTCTGTTTTGTATCTCTCTCTGCTTTGGGATTTATTTTCAAATCGTGAGTAATATGTGGTCGTGTCCCTTTCATTTCAATGTGGATATTGCTAGTGTGTACATAATATGACAAATGTCCATAGACCTCATGGATTTTTTTGAAAAGACTTTTTTTTGTGCTCGCAGGTCCTGGAAATTCAAATTTTTTATTTGATTCTTTGAATCTTGGTATTTCAAATACTGCGTCTTCTATTCCGCTAAAATTTACCTGCCCTGGCCCACCTATTTTCGTTTTACTCTCTTTAGGATAGCCAATCTGCCAAATCGTCCAAAATGCGTGTTCAAATGCGCATCTCGCAGAGTGATTAGCAGCAGGCCAAAGGTGACTAGCCTCCATATATACCGCCTGAGTTAGAAATTCCATAATAATTTGGATGCTGCTGGACCTCGGTAAAACTCCATCTTCACCATGAAACCATCTCGCATGGTCTATGGGTAATTCCTCTGCTATTGGTGAGAAGAGTGTTAATGCCGAATTTATTTTTTCAAAGCGAAGCCTGAAATCCTTAGTATCTTCAGTTACCTCCTTTTTTACTGCTTCATCGACAGATTCAATCCAATCATCAATTCCTTCATCAAAAGGATGCCGAGAATCCATGATATCCCCCCCCTTCATCTGATATTTCAAATTTGTTTATATCAGCGTCTTCATTTATATTCAAAATACTGAGTTTTGCTTCCTCGATCTCGGTTTCCTTCTTTTCCTCATCATCTTCAGATGATAACACCACCAGAAGCCTTTTTTCAGTAGAAGCATACGTTATATGATTCAATATATCGGATAAATTAATCTGTCGACTGTTACCTCTACCTTTAAAACAAGAAATGAGCGAGATAAATACAATAGGATTTACCAGAACTTCTTCTCTTCTTTTCACAAGAGTGTCGATGGACTCCCATTTTGAATTTTTGGATATTTCATGATAAGCACTAGGATAGGGCGTGAATAATTTCCATGGTTTGAAGAATGATGTGCTAACGATAACGTGCATATTCTTAAAAGGGATACCTAACTTTTCGTGCGCAAAGAGCAGTTCTTCTCCGTTGTTTACTAACCAAGTTGTAGTCATTTTTAAATTTTCATCTTCATTTTTTAGTGAGTTGCAGAGCTCTTCACACCTAGGAAGGATAAGTTGTTCTAACATTTCCTTGACAGAGGATAACTCGGTCATTGTGACTATACCATCTCTTCCATTATTTGTATATCTGCATGATAATACTGTTAAAAACCTTCAAACCTTCATCTGTTAATCTATTTTGATAATGTAGGAAATACACTATAGAAATAAGTTCTTTTACGGCTTTTATATCTTTTGATGCACTAAAGATGGGGTGGTCATAATTGAACGCTATACTCTCATCATCAATCATTTTTGCTATATAGTTTTCTTCAACTATGCTTTCAACTTCAAATAGTGAATACTCTTGAAATTTTATAATTGGGATATTTTCTTTATTTTCAGCCGAGATATATACCACTTTGTTTTCATGATCAACGGATATGATGTCTTTTTCTAAGGGGGTTTCTTTTATTAAATAGCCGATTTTTTTTAGTGATTTGTTTGCGTTGATGGTCAATTCTTGTTTTGATTTGGCAGAGTAGGCTCTCTTTTTCTTTGTACCAGCCCGAACTGCTTTTTTGGATAGGAAACCGTATTCTGCTGTTTCCGAAGGCACACCGAAAGAGACTGCTAATGCTCCAACTAATGCTTCGGCCTTAGCGAGATCTTCAAGAGAATCTGCTAGTTTTTCCAAACGAGTTCTAAAAAAGTCTGAAAATTCTATCCATTCTGGACAGGTGATAATATTTTCTCTGTCCAAACTTAGCTGGTTTTCAAATCCTTTTAAAATCTCTATTTCCCCTCCGATGTATCTCATTCTTCCATACAGTTTTGGGGACAGTGTATATATGTCGAAGGGGGTAGGGAGACCGATTGCAACTTTTTTCATTCTTATCTGAAGCCCTCGAAGCTCTTCGGGCTCAACATTCTTCTTCGGGGAAACGATTAAATATCTAAAAACGACCTTCCCGTCGGCTAAAGAGACATTTTCTCTTTTCTCAAGTTCTTTTGCTCCTTCAATAGCGTTTCTATATAGCATCTCGCCGTTAAAATACAGTTTAATCGGCTTGTAGTCGGTCGGAGGAGGAAAAAAATCAACGTACGGATTTGCATCTGGATGGTATTCTATAGGAGTATATTGTTGTAAAAACCATTTTATTCTTTCTAAGCCAGAAAATTGCATGTAATCCTTTTTTCTGGACTTTGCTGGTTCTTTTATTATGTTCCATTCGGCTGGAAATAGGTCTTCCAGCAATACTGTGGTTCCGTGTTCTTCACTTAGCCGGTCATCATATTCTGTTCGACCAGGGCATTCGACTGCGAGTTCTTCCCCTGTTGGAGGCTTGCGATGACCTTCACCATCTATCCATTTATTAGAACTTATGGAAATAAAATTCACTTCCTCTGAGCCTTCTACTGTTGTTTGAACGGTGATTTTACTGCAAAATGGGATGGCAGATAATACACCTATCCCATAGTGTCCAATTACTGGTCTTCCTTTAGGTGTTTCTTTCTTCTGGGGTTTATTTGTTATTGCTATGTTCACGTAATTCATTAATTCTTCTTTTGTCATCCCAGATCCATCGTCGATTATCGCTATCTGTCTTTTATCTTCATGAATGAAAATCTGTACATTTTCCGCATCTGCGTCCCATGCATTGCTAACTAATTCTTTCAACGCTATGTGAAGAGTTCGATAAATTCTATTGCTGAGTAAGTCAACAATAGCTTCGCCCACCTTTATTTTTGCAGACCATTCGTCTCCAGTAGCCATTATCAATCACCCTCTGAGTAATTTGTTCATTGTTTCTAAAGATTTCATTTTCTTCTTATTAGAGCTATACCCCCATTTCATATAACGTCAGTATATATGAACTCGTTTCAATATATACATCCCTCTGGTCGAACTTCTCCACATTCAGCTTCAAAAGTAGCAAAAGCCTGCGCCGCCTGAGCTGCAAGAGCCCGTCGATCAACCAAAAACAGGATACGCTTCGCCAGTCCCGACTTCATGAGTCGGTAAATCTGCGATACAATAGTATTCGTTTTTCCTGTTCCTGTTGCCATCGCTAGCATCATTCTCCGTTTGCCAGCGCAGATGGCATCCTCAACTGCATCATTCGCTTCGATTTGGTACGGACGTAAATGTGGTTGCCGATTAGGAGTCCCTTTAAACCACTCGCAGCAAGGTTCAATATTCTTTTCGAGCATTTCTTTTAGTGCCCCTAGCGTATGAACTCCAGACACTTTTCTCGAACGACTATCAGGTTTTCTTACATCCTGAAACCAAAAGATCTCACCGTTTGTAGAATAAATAAAGGGTACCCGAAAACCCTCAAAATTAAATGGAGAATCTGTTACTCCCTTGGAATATCGTTGAGCCTGAACGAGAACATTTTGAGGCCCTACCGCCAACCTTTTCGCTTCAATTACAGCAAGTATCTGCCCGTGTGCTACAAGAGCGTAGTCCGCAGGCCCACTTTCCGTAGGATACTCCTCGAGAGCATGAGATGAATAGAAACTCAAGGGTTTTGATTCATCATATCTTGTAACCTTCCAACCAGCATCCTCAAGTTTGCGGTTAATACGGTTCTTTCGTGTTTCATGTTCCGTTTCATCTGTGGGATTAATCATATCCTAATAAGAAATTAAGGAGTGATCTTTCTCTTTCCTACCTTTGAATATTTTCACTTAAGAGATAGCTCTTATATACCCCTTTCGGTCTCTTTCCGTACGGAAATACAAGCACCTCAACTCCCCATCGGCACCAACACTCTCGATTTACTTTGTTCCTGTGTAAGTTCTATCACACACATAAGCGCATCCGGCATATCTCCGATCTAACAGAGCACCCAGGCCCGGCCCTTAAATATTCGCCCGTGGCTCTCGTTACAAGCGAGATATGTCTCCGTGTCTCCGGAATGTTGTCTCTATTATGGGCGACAATGCTACGGAGCATGTCTCGGCTACACGATCCACGATCCGGCAGCATATAGCAGCGAATATGACTGACAGGGAAAGGGAGATGGCTGTAATTATGAATTGCAACAGCACAGCCGGTAAATTTTATTACCAGATATATTGAAGAAGAAAAAATACGGTTAATTAGGCACGGATAACATAATTGGACGGTTTGTATAACTTATTTAGATCTTGCTTGTAACGCATGGGTGCACTCCTGTTCTCTCCCGCGCATATAAGAATAGAAATGTATAATTTCTTCTTCGACTTGCCCCGAATAGAAAGCATTAATAACCAGCATGCCGGGATTTAAAGCTTTCTATTCGCAGTTTCGGCGTTGAACAATTAACATTGTCCCGACCCGCAAGCATTTCTAATTAGTCCGCAGACCGCATTGAAAAGCCTGCGGGTCGCAGTTGCAAAAAAGGAAAAGTAAATCAGGTTCAGGCAGACAGCGCTTAGGATCTCCCTTTCTTAAGAACTCAATTTCAAGCAAAGGATTCCTCGAAATCGAGTTATGAATTGACTCCCCAAGAGGGAGAATGTAAAACGGGCACATCCACGCTCTTTTCTGTCTGCCCTCACAGCACAGCATTCCATCGCATAACAAAATAAACTTAGATTGAGGGTAAAAAAGGGGTGAAGAAGAAGCGATGATAAAAGCGGAAGAAGGAAATGCTTGTGTGATAGGGTTTGATTCCCTATACCTCAAGGAAATGGAGGAGGTAAAAGAAATGCAGCGAGCAAATCCTCTGTCCCCCTCCGTATTCTCATACGTGCTGGGGGTAAATAAAGGAAGCGGCAAGACCTTGGGCGAGGTTGCCGCACAGGCACGACAATTTGAGAACGAGCTAAACGCCTGGATTGATATGGTAGACGCAAAGGAGGGCCGGGAATAAAATGGCAGGAAACGACGTAGCAACGGAAAGCCAGATCCGGAAATTATACGCAGTGCTTCATTCGCTGGGCATCGAGCCGAAGGAGTTCAAGAAGGAGCGGAATATAGCGAGCTATGAGCGATTAACAAGGCGGGAATGCAGCGATTACATTACCGAACTTGAAGAGCTGGAAGCCAAGCTTAAAGGAAACGTAGAAGAGCAGAAAAGCGAGCCGGAACAGCTAAACAAGCAAGCTGGTCTTAACAACCCAGAACCTGAGACCGCACACATAGAAGCCGAAATGTCCAAACTCGGTGACGTTATGCAATTTGCAGCGCGGGAAGCAGTAAGGATAACAAAAGAGGAAGTCGAGGGTAATATAGATAATCAGGGCTTAGCCGGATTTGTTAAGGACCTGGCCATCTGCATGTTCAGAGAATACAGGAGGCAGGAGGAGCGGGCTTGAGCCTGCTCCTTCAGAGGTGAGCGAGATGGTAAACAAAGTTTACGAGATAGTGACAGACCAGATCCTTAAGCTATTGGAGCGAGGCGTAGCACCCTGGCAGCAAGAATGGAGCCTTTCAGGCATACCCCAGAACTTCGACAGCAAGCGACCATACAGAGGTTTTAACTTGATGTATCTCTGGATGTTGCAGCAACTCAACGGCTGGAAAACTCCCTATTATTTGACGTTCCACGGAGCGCAGCGCAGAGGCTGGCACGTGAAGAAAGGCGAAGCGGGAAGCTTAATAGTATTCTGGAAACTCTACAATAAGACCGAGATAACAGCAGAGGGGCAGGAGAAGGAGAACCAGCGCCGGGTCCTTCGCTACTATTACGTTTTCAATCTCGACCAGGTAGAGGGCTGGACTGAGCACGATTTACCAACGCAGCAGCAAGACAACGCGCCCATCCTTTCGTGTGATGACCTTATCCAGCAGTTCACCCCGAACCTTCCAGAGATATTAACCGGAGCTCCACGATACAGGCCGAGCACTGATAAAATATTCCTGCCACCTATAGCGGACTTTAAAGCACCCGAGCACTATTATAACACGCGATTTCACGAGACGGTGCACAGCACAGGCGCGAAACACAGACTTAACAGGCCGGGGATTGCCCAGGATATTAATTTTGGCTCTGAGACTTACAGTTTCGAAGAACTGATTGCAGAGATAGGCGCGGCGTTCCTAAGCGCGATGGGCGGCATATCCGGCAAGGTCATCACGAACAACGCAGCATACGTTGAGAACTGGCACGGCAAACTTAAAGCCAATCCAACCTGGATCGTAAAGGCAGCAAGCCAAGCACAGAAAGCAGTTGATTATCTCTTACCGCTGGAGGACTGCAAGCAATGATGGACGCAACCATTCAGGAGTTAGAGGACAGAATCGCAGAGCTTGAGGAGGAGAACGCTCTTCTCCTCGCCAGGCTTGAGGATGCAGGGGTCCGGTGGTGATTGAGATGAACAACAACTGGAAAACGATAACGAGAAAAGGTCGGTATAACGGAGGCGGAAATTGGGAGTGTACTGAGAGGGAAAAGGAACTAAGTAGCGATAACGGAAGGAGGACAATCGAAGCAGTTGTATTACGTGATGTGCATGTTGATAGCGGGGGCAATGAAAGCATAGATGCACATAAAGGATACCATTACGTGGCGTTGTTAGAAGGAAAAAACCAGTTATCTTTTGCATTCCAATACAGGAATGGTTGGAGAGTGTTATCCGACGATTGCATTACCTTCGTCAAAGATGTTAAAACGAAGAAGGAAGCCATCTCGTTTTTAGCGGACGCTGCCAAGGAGGCAAATGATTGAGATGGCAACCGAAGCTTTTTCTGCAGGGGAGGGCAAAATCTCCCCCAACATTTTTTATCTCGATAAAATCTTCTCGACTAAGAAGCAGCTTCAGGTGCATGACATCTTAATGCACTTTGGACCAACGCACGAAGAACGGCTTTGGCTTGTCGGGTTCCTCAAATATGCGGGCTATTCTTATGAGCAAGTGGTAGATATCATTGATAAGCATTGCCAGTGGCAGGATTACGATCCGAACATCACGGCTTACCAGGTCGCAACTGTATTTAAACAAAGTCACCGCCCAAGTTCTTCACACAATAATAAAAGAAGAAAAAGAAAGTGGGACCTTTCACCGGTCGAAGTATGGAGGATCAACTTAGCGCGTACATCTGAAATGGATAGGAGACTTACCGCCTGGATGAAGGAAGAGGGCATTCCAGTTTACGAGACGCCGGGAACTGAAGCCACGGAATTCAAGCCAGAGACGCTACTAAGGAGGGGGTTATAAAATGCAAACAACTCTTGGATTTCTTCTTTCAAATAAAATCCCTTGCGCCGATGATTGTAGGTTTAACTGGTCATGTGTTGGTGAAGCAAAAGGTTGTCCAATAGACGGCAGACACGAATACAACTCCACTCAGAAAAGCATCCGGGAGATCGAACTCGAAATCAAAGATAAGCTCGATAAGATAGACGAACTCAAGAAGGAAATCAAAGACGATGAGGAAGCCCTTTTAGAGTGCTTAGAGGACGAACTTGACCTTGAGCCAGAACCCGGTGAAGAAGTCATCTTCGATTGTTCCGGGCCTTCGCTCGAAGAGGATTTATCATGGGCAAGAGCGGAGAACGAGCCGGAAATCAGATTGTTTGAACTGCAGGTTGGAGAACTGAAAGCTAAGCTTGAGCATCTTAAAAAAGGAGGTAAATGAAATGGAACTGAAAACTATTAAGTGCGAGGATTGCGGAACTATCATTCTTATCTGGCCTAAGCAAGACCGGCTTTGCCACAACTGCAAGCAGAAACGGTTTAAAGCCGCTAACGAGAAATCTCAGGAAATTATGCAGAATGCTAAGAAGGCAGTTAAAGCCACCGGGACCACATACGGGCTTGACCAATGGATTTAAAAATATCTCGTGAGCAATTCGGCGGGCTGAAGAAGCATAGAAAACTACCCAAAATCATTCATTCGCATCAAAACTCGCCATTCCCTTGCTCACTTCGTTTGCCCCTAAAAAACCTAACAATGCGTGGATGCCAGTCTGGCTAGCCCGCCCACCCTTTGCGGATAGCTATAATATTGCCTTACTGAAATATCTGCAAGCAGACATTTCCGCCGCTTAATACTATTGCTGCTACTTTTCACATTGTTACCCTCTTTTATTTTGTTTGCCTTGCTTTTCTTTTCTCTGCCGATTCTTCTTCTTAATATTAGCGGGTTATAATGCTCGCAAATACTGCGCCAAAACCGCCTTTTTAGCATAGCTAAAGCTGGAAAAATTCGGTTTTGGCTTGGTTTGCTGTGCGTGTGGCATTCGCAAGCTCAGCCACTCTTTAAATCTCCAGATAGTCATGTATTAGGGCGCTTCCAGACTCAATGGTCAGTCTGGCGGTTAAACTTTTAAAATCAGTCTTCCTGCCTCTCCATTTTAAAACTTTAATCCGCCACCGCGCCTCGAGGATACATCCAAACAACTTTTATGATATATGACTGAGTTCATCATTTTTCCCATACCGGTTTTGTGGTCTCCGCAGAATAATGCAATTATCGGGTTTTTTGATTCAGTACCCTTGTGTCCACAAGATATGCTTGGAGATGTTCCGAATGATGTAGAAATTTTCTAAAGTTACAGTCTGGAGCCTACTGAAAAATGACAAAAACTAAGTAGTATATCGCCAAACCCCCACATACTACGTGGTGTACTACCCATATATCTTATATACTACTGCATTTTAATAATTAAAGTAAAGGACGAAGGAGAGGGTGCGAGAATATACTACATGTACTACTGAAACATGGGTAGTATGTGGCGCAAAAACAGGTAGTATGTGGCTAAGTCGGGCGGTGCTGTGCTCTCCATTAGTATCCGGGTACAATATAAAAACTAGTATGTGACTTCTTTGTCACATGTTATACTAGTCCGAAAAGTCACATATTACATATGTTACTTTCTTCATCTATACTTGCCAACTCGAAACAGTAGTTAGTCAGCCCACTCGAAAATGTCTTCAGATTTTTTTATTGATTCATCAATGCTTCAGCAGTGGGGAGTGTCTTTGTGTCACCCAAACAACTTTTATGATAGATGACTGATTTCATCATTTTTCCCATACCGGTTTTGTGGTCTCAGCAGAATAATGCAATTAACGGTTTTTTTTGATTCAGTACCGTAGTGTATGCAAGAGATGAACGGAGATGTTCTGAATAATGTAGAATTTTTATATTACTTAGAGTATAGAGTAACCTAGAAAATAGCGACTTGATGGTAGTATATTACTAAAACCCCACATACTACGTGATATACTACCCATATACCTTATATACTACCGCATTTTAATAAGTAAAGCAAAGGACAACGGAGAGGGTGGAATAATATACTAAATACACTACAGGTATATGGGTAGTGTACGAGTGATATATATGGTAGTATACATACAGGTCAGGGGGCGTAGAGAGCTCAGTTGAGACAGAGCGGTAATAGTATATGATGAATAATGTATACTAATGTAGGGGTGAGATAAGATGGCAAGAGGGAAGAGGAAGAGTCCAAAGACGAGGTACAATATCCAGTTCTTCTTAAACAAGGATCAGAGGCATAAGGTAGATGTAGTGAGGACGATATTAGAGCGTAGAGGTAAGCTGCCATTAGAGGCGT
>Ga0307380_10002522_pt1 | contig 25982 bp, 20 predicted proteins | sample UN3MG_FD_202239 | JGI IMG/M metagenome (GOLD analysis project Ga0307380, IMG submission 202239) | Soil microbial communities from Risofladan, Vaasa, Finland - UN-3 | ecosystem: Environmental > Terrestrial > Soil > Coastal area > Acid sulfate soil | place: Finland: Risofladan, Vaasa | collected... | reverse complement strand
TCCGTCACGGCTTCACCGACGATGTCGCCTGCTTCGTTCTCGACGATGATGCGCACGCCAGCGACTGGTTCGATGACGGTTTCACCACCTTCTACAACGCGGTCCTGCACTCTCCCCTGGATGGACTGCGCGGCATCCGACGTTTGTGCCTCGGCCGACGACCCAGGAACCAAGCCGCAGGCAACTCCGATCATGAGGAGAAGACCGAACCAAGGTGAGCTTCGACGCAGCCTTCCTCGATGACTTTCGGCAAGCGGTAGCGCCCTTGCAGGTGACATTGGGTCGGTACCCTAGACCCTCGGAACCACCGGCGCCGAAACTTCCTGCTCCCCTTCTGTTTCCGCTTGATGAACCTTGCCTTCAACTGGCCCGCCCGACGTGGGCTCGACCGCCGCCTGGATCAATCGGACCGTCACGACCCACAGTGCGGTGGCGCCGGCGACGTGCGCTGCAACCAGCGCTGCGGGAATGTCATTGAAGTACTGCAGATAGCCGATGCCGCCTTGCACGACAGCGACGAACATCCACGTGGAGATGTGATGCGACATCCGCTGGAACAACTCACGGTCGCGGCGTGTCACGATCACCACGACCAGGAACGCAGCAACCGCCGACCACACGGTGACACTGTGGATCTCAGCCACCGTGGAGATGTCGAAGCCGTACCGGCGAGCTGTTTCGTCGCCGGCGTGCGGTCCGGCACCGGTGACGACCGTTCCCGTTGCGAGGGCGGCCGCAACCAGCGCACCGAGCGCCAGCATGAGCGCGGTGACGAGCGGTGTGACACCGATCGACGAACGCGGCATGACTCGTTCGGGGCGAGCACGATGGATTGCCACGAGACCGAAGCCGATCGACAGCATTGCCAGCAGGAAGTGCGACTGCACCAGGAAGGGGTGCAGATCGCCACGCACGGCGATCCCCCCGACGACGCCGTTTCCGAGAATCGTCGCCAACACGGCGAGTGACGGCACCTTCAGGCCACGACGGACGGGCCGTACCCTGAACGCGCCGATCGCCATCAGCAGCGTCGGGATTCCGACGAGGCCGCTGACCAGGCGGTTGATCTGTTCGATCGCAGCGTGTCCGCTCGACACGTCGATGAACCGCTCGTTGTTGCAGTTCGGCCAGTCATCACAGCCGAGGCCACTGCCGGTCAGACGAACGACGGCGCCGGCGACCGTGAGAAAGCACACGCCGGCCACGGTGATGATCGCGATCTGACGGTATCGGCGCAGTGACATGGTGAATCTCGGGCGGGAGGAGCCCTCGTGTTCCATACGTCTCAGAGGATATGACTAGCGTCGGCCCCGTGCTGAGTTCGTTCGACGACTTTCCCATCCATCAGACGTCGCGTCCGATCGCCCAGACGGCGACGAGCGACATCAACCACTACGACCGCTACTTCTTCAACGGCTACACCAAGGACACCCGACTGTTCTTCGCGACCGCGATGGGGCTGTATCCGAACCGCCACGTCGTCGACGCCGCATTCAGCGTGGTCGCGGATGGCGGCACGCCCGCCGCCCGCCAGATCAGCGTGCATGCATCGGGCCGCGCTCCCACCGATCGGGCCGACGCCAACGAGGTCGGCCCGATCAAGGTCGAGGTGCTCGAACCGCTCAACGCACTTCGCGTGATCGTCGACGCGCCGGAGCAGGGCCTGCGTGCCGACTTGACGTTCGTGCGGCGATCGGCGCCCATCGAGGAGCCGCACTTCTTCCAGCAGGTCGGCCTCCGCGTCACATTCGACTACACCCGCCTGACGCAATTCGGTGGATGGGAGGGCTGGATCGAGATCGACGGCGTCCTACACGACCTGGCGCCCGGTGAAACGCTTGGGAGCCGTGACCGCTCGTGGGGAGTACGCAGCGTGGGCGAACGCGCCCCGACCGGAGCTCCGGTCGCCGACCCGCAGTTCTTCTGGCTCTGGGCGCCGATCAACTTCGACACGTTCTCGACCCACTTCGACGTCAACGAGCTCTTCGACGGCAAGCGCTGGCACGAGACGGGTTTCATCGCCCCGATCGCCGGCCCGGATGCTGCGCCTCCACCCGAAGCGATGCGGTCGATCGACTACGACATTGCATGGCGGCCGGGCACCCGTGCCGCCGCATGGTTCGAGGTGACGATGACGCCCTGGACCGGCGAGCCGACCACCATTCGCCTCGAGCCGCTGTTCGAGTTCCAGATGGCGGGCCTGGGCTATCTCCACCCCGACTGGGGCCACGGCGTGTGGAAGGGAGAGCTGGAGGTGGGCGGCGAACGTTGGGATCTCCCGGTCGACAACCCGACCGCACCAGACCGGCTGCACGTGCAGGCGATCGTGCGCGCGACCACCAGCGGTGGGCTCGGCGAACACGAGGGCATCGGCATCCTCGAACAACTCGCCATCGGTCGCCATGATCCCACCGGCCTGACCGGCCTCTTCGACGGCTGGAAGGCCTAGCCCGTCCCCCACCCTCCCCGACCCCTACCGATGAGCCAAACCGCCGTATCCGGTCGCTCCGCTCATCGCAACTCGGGATCCCACCCCACCGATGAGCCAAACCGCCGTATCCGGTCGCCGCGCTCATCGGACGAACCTGATCCTGCGCGCCGGCGGGGGAAGCGCCAGCGACGAGCCGGAGCGAGACCGACCTCGATCGTCACGGGGAGACGTGCCGTGAGGCCTCGCCAAGTCTTACGTGTGGCGGATCGTCATGCCGCCGTCGACGGGGATCGTGGCGCCGTTGACGAAGCTCGACGCCGGCAGGCACAGGTTCAGCGTCATGTGCGCCACCTCTTCGGGGAGGCCGTAGCGCCGCAGCGGGACTCGTCGGCGGGCGTAGGTCGCCTTGGCCTCGTCAGGGATCGCTGCGGTCATGCCGGTGTCGATCGGACCAGGGCAGATGCAGTTCACGGTGACGCCGTGACGACCGAGTTCGACGGCAAGGCTGCGGGTCATGCCGGCCACGCCGGCCTTGGACGCGGCATAGGCCGCGAATCCACCGGTGGCCACGATCGATTCCGTGGAGGCGATGTTGACGACTCGGCCGGCTCCGGTTGCCATCAGGTGCGGCAGCGCCAACCGGATCAGACGCGCATGGGCGGTGAGGTTGACGTCGAGGGTGCGGGCCCAGTTGTCATCGAACTCGGCTTCGTCGCCGAATGCCGACGTCACCAGTGAGATGCCGGCGTTGTTGATCACGATGTCGAGGCGTCCACCCCACGCGACCGCGTCGTCGACCAGCACGCGCAGCTGCGACTGATCCGCGACGTCGCACTCGGCCCCCAACGCTCGGTCGTCACCATGAACCGCACGGATCTCGTCGACCACTGCGGCGACACGGTCTACGCCGAGGTCGGCGACGACCACTCGAGCGCCTTCATCGGCAAACAGCTGCGCCGTGGCGCGGCCCATCCCGCTTGCCGCCCCGGTCACGATTGCCACCGAACCCTCGACCGAACGCGACAACGCTGTCAGCCGGGCCGAGTCGCCCATCGTCGGCTCCCGACCGCTCAGGCGGTCCAGCGCTGAGCGCCGCCCATGCCGTACTGCTTCAACACGAGTGCCCGCTCGACCGTGATCGCCACGAACGCGGTGCCCGGCGAGTTGTCGGGACCGCCGGGAGCGAACGCGTCGAGGTCAAAGTCGAACACGCCGTTCCACAGTCGGCGCTTCGTCTCGAGATCGTCGAAGGTCTCGGCGGTGCCCCAGATCTCGACACCGTCACCGTTCGCTTCGACCTGCCAGTGCATCGCGACGTTCGGGTTCGCAGCGATGTTGCGAGCCTTGACCGAGTCGGTACCGCCCATGATCCAACAGACATCGCCATCCCAGCACGGGTGAACCGGCACGACATCGGGCTTGCCATCGGCGCCCACGGTCGCAAGATGGGCCCACGGGCTCAGGTTGGTCGCGAACGCTTTCACGTCGTCGAGTTCGATGCGGTCGGTGTCGTCGCTCATGGCCGAACCGTAGTCAGTGACGAACCTCGTAGAACGAGTTGACCGAGTGCTCGACGCCAAGGGTTCGGAACTGAGCGAGGCCGGCGGCGGCGGCCATCTCGCGCGCCTTCGACTCGGGCAGCCCAAGCGTGCCGAGGCCGGCGCCACCGGGCTCGGACAACGCCGATGACATGCACGACAGCACGCTGATGCCGTACATCAGCGATGCCATCGGGTTCTTCTCGACGTTCTCCGCGAACGTGTCGCGGCCCTTGATGTCGACGAGCAGCCATGTCCCGTCGGCCGCGAGCGCCTCGGCGATCGCTCCGATCATCTCCTGCGGGTGGGTCATGTCGTGGATGCAGTCGAACGTGGTGATGAAGTCCACCGTGTGATCAGCGGGCAAGGGCTCGTCGCGCGGGTCGACGAAGCGCACATTGTCGGCACCCTCCTCGCGGCGGCGATGCTCGGCCCGTTCGAGCGCATACTTCGAGATGTCGTAACCGACGAAGCGACTGTTCGGAAAGGCATCAGCCATCAGCAACACCGCTCCCCCGGCACCACAGCCGATGTCAGCGACCGTGATTCCGGATTCGAGCCGTTCGACGATGCCATCGAGCGCCGGAAGGACCGTCGGGATCAGGTGGTGACGATTCCACGGCTCGAAGCTGCGCTCGATGCCGACAGCACCCTCCGGGCCGTGGCTGTCGTAGTCGTGGCCGACGCCGGTCTCGAAGCTCTCGGGCATCGCTTCGAGAGCAGCCATGGTCTGCGGGAACCGATGGAACATGCCCATGCCGAACGCCGGATGGTCGGGCGACGCGAGCACCGCCGTCGCCTCTGCGGTGAGCCAGAAGCGTTCCGCACCCGGCGCCACGTCGGCGTCGACGGCGATCAGCTTTGCGGCCGCCTGGTTGTAGGCCCATTCGCGCACCCACCGCTCGTCGAGGCCCGTGCGCTCGGCCAACCCGATTGTGGTGACCGGCTCGTCGGCGGCAGCGAGCGCTCGGTACAGGCCGAGCTTGTCACCGAGGTGGATCATCCCAGCGGTCACCGCACCGTTGAGCTGGGTGAACACCGAGAACGAATAGAACTTGAGACGGTCGGGATCGGGTGCGTCAGCCATCGCAACGACGGTAGATCGTTGCGGCGTCCTGATCTGCAGCGAGCCTGACCCGACCCGCCGGCTGCCCGCCCGAGCCCGACCCCGACGAACACGTGTGGCGCGCTTCCGTCAGCGAGTTCGTTCGCCGCGGTCGAGGTGCTCGAGGTCGCTGAGTTTCGTGAGCGAGAACGTGTAGCCGTCCTCGAGTGGCAGGGCTTCCACCTTGCTCACCGAGGTGTGACCCAGCACGAAACGGTCCCACTCCCACGGCGTCGGCTCCAAGCCGAGCAGGTGGCCGATCGTGACCGAGTTCGTGCCCGCATGCGCAACGAGCGCAATTCGTGAGCCCGGCTCGGCGATCTGCCACACAGGGAGTTCGGTCTCGGAACGCATCACGCCACGGTCGGCGAGGAACGACGACGCTCCGGCCCGGATGCGCCCCACGAAGTCACGGATCGACTCGCCGCCCTCGAGTCCGTGCCAGCGCTCCTCGGATGGGCGGCCCTTCAGTTCCGCGTATGCCTCGGCGGCCTTCTCGGCGGGGCTGCCGTGCCACATCGGGTCGCGGATCTCCTCCAGCCAGGGATCGATCACCTCGTCGGTCCCCAGCGCGTCGAGCAGTGGCGCGGCCGTTTGGCGGGCTCGGACCAGCGGTGACACCAAGATCTCGTCGAAGTGTTCATCGCGGAGCCACGCAGCGAGCTGCTGAGCCTGGCGGTGGCCGCGTTCGGTCAGGGGCGGATCGACCACGGCCAGACCTTCTCGCACCCACTCGGGTTCTCCGTGACGGATCAGCACGATCTCCATGGCGACGACTGTAGGGGCGACCAGCGCCGGTAGCTTGCGCACCAGTGGCGAACGATGGCGGAGTGCAACCCGGCTGGTATGCCGACCCCCTCGGACGATTCGAGCTTCGCTACTACAACGGGGCCACGTGGACCGCAGACGTCTCCGACAGCGGTCAACGCTTCATCGATCCCCTCGGAGTCGATCTCGACCCGATCCGAGGGTCAGGCGGATCGACCGGGACCGCCGACGATGCATCGAACACCAACTCGGTGGCCACCGCATCGATGGTGCTCGGGATCATCGGTGTCGCGATCGCCTGGATTCCCTTCATCGTGGTGTTCGGGGCAATCGCCGCCGTGCTCGCCGTCGTGTTCGGTCTCGTCGCACTGCGCCGATCGGAACGCTCGGACTCAGGGCGCAGCCGCGCCGTGATCGGCCTCGTCACCGGTGCCAGTGGACTCATCGCCGCCTCACTCGGGGCGATCCTCACGTTCGTCGTGCTGGACGTCTACGAGACCTACGTCGATCCACCGCCTCACGAGGCAACGATCACGTCGTGCGAGATCGTCGGATCGCGGGCGATTGCGTCAGGACGACTCGCGAATCTCAGCGACAACACGTCTGATTTCTCGGTGCTCGTCGGCTTTGTCCGGGCAGGCACGGACAATCCCCATCGCACGAGCCGCGTCGTGCTCGACGACGTCGAGCCGAACGCATCTTCGCCATTCGAAGCCGAACGTCAGGTGGACCTCGACGAGGTCGACTGCATCGTCATCGAAGTGACCGGTCCACTGCCGTTCGGCCTCGCTCTCGACTGAGTCAGACGGTGGTCGCCGACACCCAGGCGTCGTACAGCCGTCGATAGGGGCCGTCCTCGGCGAGCAGTTCGTCGTGGTGACCGTCTTGAACGAGTCGACCGTGGTCGAGCACCAACACGCGATCGGCCCGGGCGGCGGTCGACAAGCGGTGGGCGATGGCGATGGTCGTCCTCGACGCCGCCAGGCGTTCGAGCGCACGAGCGATGCGCACCTCGGTCAGCGCGTCGACCGAGGACGTCGCCTCGTCGAGGATCAAGATGTCGGGATCCGCAAGCCCTGCGCGAAGCAGCGCCACGAGCTGGCGTTCGCCTGCCGACAGCTGGTCGCCACGTTCACCCACGCCCGTCGCCAGACCATTCGGCAGCGACTCGACCCAGTCCCCCACACCGAGATCGCGGACCACACGCTCGACGTCACGCAGTTTCGCACGCTCGTCGGCGAAGCCGACATTCGCCGCAACGGTGTCATCGAACAGGAACGGTTCCTGCGACACGACGATCAGCCGTGAACGCAACTCTGCCCGATCAACCCTGCGCAGCGGCACGCCGCGCAGATCGATTTCACCGATGGTCGGGTCGGCAAATCGCGCAATCAAGCGGCCCAGCGTCGTCTTGCCCGAACCGGTCGAGCCGACCATGGCGACCTGCTGACCCGGCGGGATCGTGACATCGATGTCCTTGAGAACAGCAGCGTCTGCCGTGGTGTCGCTCCGACTCCGATAGGCGAACGTCACCTCGCGGATGTCGATCTGGAGCTCTCCCGGAGGCAGCGGGATCGGGTCGTCGGGTTGCGGTGGCCCGACCGGCATGTCGAGCACCGCCAGGACGCGGCGCAGCCCCGCCACTGCCATCTGGGTCGTGTCGAGCACCTCGGTGAACTCGGCGATCGGCTCGAGGAACCGATAGGTGAGGAAGACGAACCCAACCAGCGCACCGGCGGTCAGGCCGCTCTCGGGGCCGCGCCACACCCCGACTGCGACGACCGCCGACACCGTGAACGCGGAGAAGACTTCTCCCGACGGGAAGAGGAACGCGCCGATCAACGCTGCCCGGATCTGCGCTGCGGCGGTCCTCTCGACGGATTCCTCGACCTTGCCCGCCATCGTGTCGCCTGCGCCGTAGGCACGGATCGTCGGCCCACCCGACACGAGTTCGGCGATCGAGCCGAGCGTCTGGCCGTTGCTGTGGCGCGCGCGGTCGTACGCGACCAGCAGGCGCGACTGGACCGCCCGAAGCACGAACAACAGCGGCACCGCCACGGCGAATGCCACCAACGCAAGCACCCAGTCGTAGGCGAGCATCACCCCAGCAACGATCACCATCAGCGTGCCGTCGACGAGCCAGGCGAGTCCGCCCCACTGGAAGAAGCGCGCCAGCGTCTCGATGTCGCTGGTGACGCGAGCAACCAGGCCACCTCGACGCTCGTCGTTGTGGTCGGCCAGGCTCAACTGGTGGATGTGGCCGATCAGCCGCACCCGCAGATCGTGCAACGCTCGTTCGCTTCGCTCACCGAGTCGGAGCGAGGCCTGCCGGAACGCCAAGCCCGAGACGATCACGGCGAGCGCTCCGAGCAGAGCCATCTGCACGATCACGTCCATCTGCACCTCGCCGGCCTCGATCCCGCGGTCGATCGTCTGCTGGATCAGGATCGGCACGACGACTCGTCCCGCTGCGCCGATCGCCGCGAACATCCAGGTCACGCCGAGCCCCTGGCGGAGAATGGGGGCCGTCTCGAGACCCCGTCCGATCGTCCGAACAGCAGAATCCTGGCTCGGCGGGGTCAGGGTGCCGACCTTCGCAGCAAGCGTCGGGTCCATGCTCACGGTCCCACCGTCCCCGCGTTCGTCTCGACGACGGGCGGTCCCGGTCGGACCTCCCGATCGCGGTCGGCCTCGAACGCTTCGACCAACTCGCGGTACGCGCTCGTCGACTCCAGCAACTCATCGTGTGTGCCGTGTGCGGCGATGCGCCCGCCAGCCACGAAGACGACGTCACCGGCGAGGGCGATCGTCGATGGGCGCGACGCCACCATCAGGATGGTCGAACCGCTCAATCGGCTTCGTAGACGCTCGAGAATGAGCGCCTCGGTGGCCGGGTCGAGCGCCGAGGTCGTGTCATCGAGCACCAGCAGACTCGGTTGGCGCACGAGCGCCCTCGCGAGCGCCAGACGCTGACGCTGACCGCCACTCAGGCTGATCCCTCGTTCCCCGACCACGGTGTCGAGTTGTTGCGGCAGCCGCCTCACGAACTCGGTCGCCGCGGCCTGATCGAGCGCATCCCAGATCTCCTCGTCGGGGTAGCTCGCACCGAGCTCGACATTGTCGCGGACGGTCCCGCTCGACAGGAACGCCTCCTGGAAGACGATCGACCGGGCTCCGGGTGCCAGGCGCACCTCACCGACCCCGGGGCCGATCAGTCCGGCGGCAAGCTGTGCAATGGTCGACTTGCCGGAACCGGTCGGGCCCACCAGCGCCGTGACACTCCCCTGCCGGACTGCCAAGTCGACCGCCTTCACCGTCGGCGGGCCGTGGCCCTCGTGAGCGAACGTCACGCCGGCGAACTCGGCGCCGAATCCGTCGGCTGCACTGCCGATGCGAGCCACCGGGTCGGGCTCGATCGGCTCATCGAGCACCACACGGATCCGCTTCCACGCGGCCATCGATCGCGGGAGTTCCGACAGCGTGTACCCGATGAGCCGCAACGGGAACACGAGCAAGGTGAACAGGAAGATCACACTGGAGAACTCACCGACGGTCACATCGCCCGAGCGCACCCGCAGCGCACCGATCACCACCAACAAGATGTTGGTCAACGACGGAATCACGTCCAGGAGCGCTTCGAACCAGCTCCGGAGTTTGATCGCGTGCACGCGCGAGGCGCGAACGCGGTCGGCGAACCCCGCCAGACGTTCGGTCTCGCGCTCTTCGGCTCCGTAGGACTTGACGAGCTGGACACCCTCGAAGCTCTCGTGGACACCGGCGGAGAACTCGCCGAGCTGGTCCTGGGCGCGCGTGAAGTGTGTCGACACGGACTTTTCGTAGACGACATTGGTGATCAACAGCAGTGGGAACACCACGATCGCCACCAACCCCACTGGCACATCGATCGTCAGCATCCAGATGGTCGACGCGACCAGCATGATCAGGGTTCCTGATGCAAACGGAATCGGAGCGAGCACGCTGACGGTCGCCTCGGAGTCGACCCCAGCGCGTTGCACGAGATCACCGTCCGCACGTCGGTTGTGCCAACTGACCGGCTGTGCCACGTAGCGCTCGACCACCCGATTGGTGAAAGTCTGAGCGACCCGCCACATCGTGATCGAGGCGAAGCTGCGCCGTACCACGATGGCGACAGCCCGCAGCACGCCGATGCCGATCACCACGGCGAGCCCGGCCACCACCGTGGCCGTCGACACCCCGCCCGATTCGAAACTGGGCAGGATCACGTCGTCGATCACGCGTCCGATCGCGACGCTCGACGCAACCGTCAACAGTGCAAACACCGCGGCGCCCACCATCGCGACGATGAAGAGCTTCGGATGGACCATCACGAGCTCGGCGATGAAGCGTGCGTTGCGGCGTGCCCGCTCGATTGCGCCGAGGTCGTCGTCGGGCGCGACGGCGTCATCGGTGATCGGCTCAGCGGAGGGCACGAGACGTTTCTACCAGCCTGGCGCCGTCATATCGTGAGACGTTGTGAGCACTGATGCAGCCGCCGCGCCGAGTTATGTTCCCGGTGGCCAACCCGGCCGGTGGCGTCGCTCGCCGGTCCGGCGGGTGCTGCTGTGGGGCGCGGTGGTCGTGCTGATCGTGTTCTGGGTGTGGGCGCTCCTCTTCGCCTCCAAGGAATCGATCAACAAGATCGACGATCGAGAGTGGGCCGAGCGGGCCGAGGCCATCTGTGTGCGGACCGATGCGCAGCTGCGAGCGCTCGACGCCCAAGCGTCGCCCGAACTGGCCGTACGCGCCGACCTCGTCGACGAGTCGACCGACCTACTCGGCGTGATGCTCGACGACATCGTCGCGGTCGCTCCGTCGGACGACAAGGGCCAGTCGATCGTGCCGGAGTGGGAGGCGGACTACCGAGTCCTGCTCGAGGACAGGTACCGATACGCCGAGCGCCTCCGAGCCGGCGAGAACGTGGCCTTCACCGAAACCGCCGTGAGCGGTGTCCCGATCACCGAACGGATCGAGAAGTTCACCCTCGACAACGAGATGCCGACCTGTGCGCCACCGCGTGGCTCGGTGGTCTGAGCCTCGGCACCGCCGATTGCCCGGCTACTGCGGGTCGATCGTCCTGATCACCCGGGCGGGCACCCCTGCCGCGACGCAGTAGTCGGGGAGATCACCGGTGACGACACTGTTCGCGCCGACCACGACGTGACGTCCGATCCTTGCGCCGGGCAGCACGACCGTGCCGTGGCCGAGCCAGGATCCGTCGCCGATCGACACGGGCCGCTCGGGCATCACCTGTTTCGAGATCGGAAGGTTCGGATCGCTGTATCCATGGTTCTGATCGGTGATGTAGACGTGGTGGCCAGTCCACACGTCGTCGCCGATCACGATCTGCAGGTGCCCGACGATCCCGCTGCCTTTGCCGATCAGGCACCGGTCGCCGACCGAGATCACCCGGTCGCTCACCATCTGTTGGCCCGGCACCATCCCCGCCGACAGCGTGATCTGAGGGCCGAACATCGTGCCGTCGCCGATGTGGATGTACTGCTCGTTGAAGATCGCGTTCGCCGGGAAGCAGATCACGCTGCCGGCACCGATGTGTCCGAAGCGTTTGCCGCGCCGGGTGTCCGGTCCGATGGCTCCCAGTTCGATCGCTGCCTCCCAGGCGCGGATCACGCCCGCTCCCGCCGCCCGCTTGATCCCGATCCGCACGCGCTCGACCAAGCTGTCGTCGGAAGGCGGTCGTTCCAGCACGGCGCCCGACGCTAGTACCGACATCTCTCACTGCGATGAGCGAACCGTCCGTATTCGGTCGCCTCGCTCATCGCTCACTGGCACATACAACGTTCGATGAGCGAACCGTCCGTATTCGGTCGCCTCGCTCATCGCCAGGTTCGTACAGTGGTTCGATGACCACACCGGACCACCTGCTCGAACACGATGCTTCGCTGCCGGTCGGTTCGATCACCGACGTGATGGGGCTCCGCGTCGGCCATCACCAGCGCACGGCGCGCGGCTGGCAGACCGGCACCACCGTCGTCTACGTGCCAGATGGCGCTACGCCGGGCGTGTCGGTACGCGGCGGCGGGCCCGGCACCCGGGAGACCGATGCACTGCGACCGGAGAACCTCGTCCAGACGATCCACGCGATCTGCCTGACCGGTGGGAGCGCATATGGCCTGGCCGCGGCCGACGGTGTCGTGGCGTGGTTGGAGGAACGGTCGCTCGGATTCCCGGTCGGGCCAGCTGAGAACCGGTTGGGTGTCGTCCCTGTTGTCCCCGCCGCGGTGATCTTCGACCTCGCCCGCTCCGGTCGGTTCGACCACCGGCCGTCCCCCGACTTCGGTCGACGAGCGATCGCGTCCGCGCGATCGCTGCAGCGCGCTTGGGGGTCCGTCGGGGCCGGAGCCGGAGCCACAGCAGGTGGGCTCCAGGGCGGCATCGGCACGGCGAGTACCAGCGTCGACCTTCCTGGAGCGACACCCTTGAAGGTCCAGGTGGGCGCCATGGCGGTCGTCAACGCCAACGGCAGCGCCATCGACCCGGACACGGCCCTGCCGTGGAGTCCCAACCGATTCGGACTCCGAGCCCCGAACGCACGCGACCGCAACCGGCTGATCCGTCGGCTCACCGGACAGGCGCCCAACCTCAACACCACGATCGGCGTCGTCGCGACGTCGGCCTCGCTCTCGAAGACCGAGGTCTCGAAGATGGCCGACGTCGCCCATGACGGTCTGGCTCGCGCGGTCCGGCCGGCACACTCGATGTTCGACGGCGACACGGTCTTCGGTCTCGCAACGGGCGAGCACGACATCGGCGCTTCCCCCGCTGCCATGCGCTCGACTCCCTCGCGACAGAGCGCACTGAACCTCATCCTTGGTGCGGGAGCCGACACGTTCGCCGCCGCCTGTGCGCACGCTGTGCTCGCTGCCACCACCATCGGCGACGCTCCGGCGTACCTCGACCTCTGTCCCTCGGCTGTCCGGCGCCCACGGGGACGGCCTGCCTCGGACCAGTAGCGTTGCGCCGTGGCGACTGTGATCGACAAATCGGCCGACATGCGCGCCTGGGCCGACTCGATTCGGACATCGGGAAGCACCATTGCGCTCGTACCCACGATGGGTGCGCTGCATCGCGGACACCTCGAATTGATCGACGCCGGGTCGAAGCTTGCCGACCACGTCGTGGTATCGATCTTCGTCAACCCGCTCCAATTCGGTGAGCAGGCCGATTTCGACCACTACCCACGGCCCCTCGCCGACGACTTGCGGGCCTGCGACGGTGCCGGTGTCGAGGTGGTCTACGCACCGACGGCCGCCTCGATGTACGGCGTCGGATTCTCGACGACGGTCCACGTGACGGGACTGACCGACACCATGGAAGGTGCGTCGAGACCCGGGCATTTCGACGGCGTCTCGACGGTGGTCACGAAGCTATTCTCCGCGGTCCGCCCGCACATCGCGGTGTTCGGTGAGAAGGACTTCCAGCAGTTGGCGATCGTCCGACGGCTGACCGTCGATCTCGACCTGGGCATCGACGTCGTGGGGCACCCGACCCTTCGCGAGCCCGACGGGCTCGCATTGTCCAGCCGGAACCGCCTCCTGAGCAAGTCGCAACGCGCGGCAGCCGTCTGCGTGTCGCAGGCGCTCGCTGCCGGACGCGACGCCGCCTCGGCGGGCGACTCCAGCGTGATCCAGGTGATCGATGCGGCCGCACGGGTCATCGACGCGCAGCCGCTCGCCGAACTCGACTACGTGGCCGTTGTCGACGCACTGACGCTGCACCCGATCGAGGCGTTCGCCGTCGACCAGCACCGACCGGGGCGAGTTCGAATCGCCATCGCCGTCCGATTCGGCGACGTCCGCCTGATCGACAACGCTGATCTCTTCGCGAGCTGACTCCGGCAACCGTCACCGGAGCCGGTCAGCGACTCCGCTCAGCACGATCAGCAACACGGCTCCGTTGAACAGCGCATGAGCGACGATCGACGGGCCGATCCGTCCGAGGAGCGCTACTGCGATGCCGAAGGTGATGCCGACACCAGCAAGCACCACGATCAGCCCCAGGTTGCCGACGCCGCGAACCGGATCGACGTGTGCCACGCCGAAGAGCAGACCCTGCACGATGACCACCAGCACGATCGACATCCGGCTGCGCAGCCCACGCATCACCACCCCGCGGAACACCATCTCCTCGACGATCGGTGCCGCAATCACCGCGGTGATCACCAGTGACACGACATAGGTCCGGTCGGCACTGATCCGCTCGAGTCCGTCGGTGTTGCCCACCAGCGGAAGCCCGAGCGCCACGACGACCGCCGCGGCGGCGGCCTGCGCAGCGATAGCGCAGAGCCAGATCACGGGGCCCCAGCCGAGGTCGGCGAATCGTGGGGCGAGCCCGATGTCGGTGCTGAGACGCCCGGTCGCCCAGCGTCGACTCGCGTATCGGCACCACCAAACGGACGGGCCATATCCGATCGTCGCCAGGATCACCACGTAGACGGCGACCGGCCAGCCGAGTTCGACGACGGCGTCGAGCACGAACTTCGACGCCAACAGTGACGCACTGAGCACGCCGATCGCCCCGATCGCGGCCACCAGCGGCATCGTCGGAGGCCGACGAGTGGAGTCGACGTCGACGACGCGCGCTGCGGTTCCCGGAATCGGTGGGGGAAGGGCAGGGCTCATCGTCGGTCGGTTCTGGTCAAGAAGGTCTCAAGTGCCGCTCATCTCTTCGACAAGACCGCTCAAGAAGGTACTCGGATCGTCCGATGCAGCTGAGAACCCATGTCGGCGGCCGTGTCGACGCAGAGACAGGGACCCTTCCGCATGACGCTCACCTTCTCCACCGCCCTCCGACCGCAACGACGATCTGCACGTCGTTGGATCGGCGCAACACTCGGCCTCGCCGTAGTGTGCACGACGCTGGCCGTGGCCGGCCCGACGAGCAGCGCGAACGCCGCCGGGCCCGCAGCCGACGACTGGCTCGGCATCGTCAACGTCTATCGGGCACAGTCGGGCCTCGCTCCAGTCGCCAACAACTCCGCCTGGTCGACCGGTGCACGAAACCACTCGTGTTGGATGCTGCTCAACGGCATCGCCCACGACGAGACGCCCGGCTCTCCGGGCTACACCACAGCAGGAGACCAGGCAGGCAACAGCGGCAACGTGGCGGTGTCGAGCAATTCCTCGGCGACGGCACGCAACCACATCGATCTGTGGATGTCCGGCCCGTTCCATGCGATCGGGCTCCTGCGGCCGTCGTTGCAGCAGGCGGCCTACGGGATGTGTGCCAGCCCGCCCAACCCGAGCTACACCCAGTGGAAGTCCGGAGCGACGCTCGACGTCGTTCGCGGCAACAACTGGGGGGCACCGAAGCCGGCGAGCCCCATCGTGTTCCCCGGCAACGGCGCAACCACCAGCCTCACCCGCTTCGTCGCAGAGTCTCCTGATCCGCGAAGTTTCTGTGGCTGGGGCGGCCGAAGCGTCGGATTGCCCCTGATCGCGATGATGCCGTCCAACGTCACGTCGGCGACGGCAACCCTGGTCGGGCCCGGAGGACCGATTCCGACCTGTGTGCTCCACAAGTCGAACACCAGCGGCGTCGCGAGTTCGATCCTCGGCGGCGACAACGCTGTTGTCGTCGTGCCCGCCTCGCCACTGACCACCGGCACGTACTCAGTGGCCGTGGCATCCAACGGCGGCGCCGCGAACTGGAGTTTCAACGTCGATCCCTCGGCCACGCTCGGCGTCAGCGAGCCAACTCCCGGCACGTCGAAGAAGCTCGCGCCGGCAGCACCGTTCCAGCCGGTGACACCCTTCCGATTCGCTGATTCACGGCTGAACAAGGGTGTCGGTGCGCTCCCGGCGGGCCGCCAGGTGCGCGTGAAGATCGCTGGCACACCGGGCGTTCCCGCCGACGCCACTGCGATCAGTGCGAACTTCACGATCACCAAGCCCGGCGGGGCGGGCTTCCTGACTGCGTACAACTGTCTCGGCGGTGTCCCTGCGGTGTCGACGCTGAACTACGAGCGCGGACGGAACGTGTCCAACCAGGCAATCGTTGCGCTCGATCGCGGCGACATCTGCCTCTTCTCGATCGCTGCCGCGCACATCGTCATCGACATCAACGGCTACGTGGCCCCGAGCGGCACCCAGACCTTCAACCCGGTCAAACCAGAGCGGGTGCTCGACACGCGCGGCTCCAGAAGGTTGAACGCAGGCGCTCGAATGGTCGTGCCCATGACCGGCGATCAGACTCCCGTTCCCAACCGGGCCCGGGCGGTGGCGATCAACCTGACCGGCGTGCAACCGGTGTCAGACGGTTGGATCCGTGCGTTCCCCTGCGATCAGCCGGAGCCCACGACGTCGTCGGTGAGTGCTCGATCTGCCCGTGTGATCGCCAGCTCGGTCATCGTGCCGCTCGCTGCCGACGGCACGATCTGTCTCACGTCGATGATGGCGACCGACGTGGTGATCGACGTCACGGGGTGGTTCGGACCCTCCTCCGGCCTCGATTTCATCCCGATCGACCCGATCCGGCTCGCTGACACCCGCTCGTTCGGTGCGACGCTCAATCCCTGGACCCGCGGTCAGCGGGCGTCCGCCGGCTCGGTCCTCGAGATCAAGGTCGCGGGAGTTCGTGGCGTTCCCACCGGCATCACCGGGGCCACCATCAACCTGGTCGCGCTCGGCGCATCCAGCCCGGGATGGCTTCGCGCCATCCCCTGCGGTTCGGCATCTGATGTGTCCAGCGTGAACTTCTCGAGCCCGGCCCCGATTGCGAACGGCGCCAACGTCCGCCTCAGCTCCGCCGGCACGATCTGTGTCGTCAGCATGGCGAGCACCCACTTCCTCGTCGACATCACCGGCGTCTGGAAGTGAGCACAGCCGGTCACCGATGCACGGAATGATCTGTGACCGACACGCGGTGTCGGATCGTGTGGACGCTGTCACCTGACAGGATCGCGCCACGGCCGAGCATCCGTCCGAACTGCCAGTTGGACAGCCCGAGCTCCGGCGCCTCCAACGCGTACTGCCCATCGACCCAGCGGGTGAACCCGTTGCCCACGAACGGCGCATCGACTGCGGCATAGAACCGATCGAACTCGGCGGGGTCGTCGGTGACGATCGACGCGACGAATCGCGGGCTGTAACGATTGCACGTCTCGACAGCATCATCGAGCGAGTCCGCGACGACGAGCGTGACCTCTGGCGACCGTTCCCATTCCCACTCAGTTGCGAGGCCGCCCTCGGCCAGCCTGGACGCTGCGGGCTCGTCAGCGATGCCGGTGGCTCGCACGATGGGGACAACTCGATCGAAACGCTCGGCGGGAACGTAGGCCTCGCTCCCGACGATGACGTGCAGCCGACCATGTACTCCCCGATCGGACGCTGCCCGGTCCAGCGAATCGAGCACGACAGGAACCAGTTCGTCCGCTCGATCGCGCAACACAACGATGACATTGAGCGTGTTGCACACCTTGCGGTCGAGCGAGTGACGCACGGCCTGAGCAAGTGTGGCTGGTGCCGCAGCATGCCCGGCGACCATCCAGGCGCCACCCGTTCCATGGAGGCTCACCGATGTACCGGACTGCGAGGCGACCGCTCCGAGTTCGGCGACGGCGGAACCCGAACCGCGAGCCACGGCGAGCGCAAGCCGTTGGTCGGCGAACAGCGCGTGGCCGGCGGCATGTGTGGGCGAGTCGACCAGTCGTACGGTGCCCTCCGGCAACCCGGCACCGCGGATCGCCGGGACCAATGCGTGCTCGACGATGGCCCGGGCAGTGGCGAGCGCGTCGGATCCGATGCGAAACACCACTGCATTGCCGGTTCGCACGACTCCACAGGCGTCGGCAAAGACGTTGGGGCGACCCTCGAAGACGAATCCGACGACCCCGAGCGGCGCCCGGCACGCCTCGACCGACCAGGCCTCGTGGTCGATGCGATCGACGACCCCGTCGCGTCGGCCCGGTGAGTCGCGCCACCCGAGCAGACCGCTGACCATGTCGGAGCGCATCCGGTCGTCGAGGACGAGCCGCGTCGTCGAGCGTCCACGCGCCGCAGCGGAGCTGACGTCCGCGGCGTTCGCATCGGCGATCGGCGCGAACCGCTCGTCGTCGTCGAGCAACGCAGCGAACCGGTCGAAGAAGTCCGTGATCTGGTCGTCAGTGACGCCGGCGAGTTCAGCGAACGACCAGCGTGCATCCGCGACCGCGTCGGCGACCAGCGTCCCCACCGCTGCAGGAATCAACAGCAAAGCACCGGTCGACTGCACGACGATCAAGCGATCGCCGGGAACGAACCGCTCGGCCAGATCAGCGGGCACCACGGCGACGCGATCGCCGCCGAACGGGATCTCCTGGCCTTCGGTGAGGCGGATGAGCGCTCGTATCTCGGGCTGCGACGACACGGCGTTAGCGTAGGCACGTGTCCACGTCTCCGCTCTACTTCCGCCAGCTGCTGTCAGGGCGAGACTTCGCTGTGGGCGATCCGCTCGCCTCGCAGATGGTCAATTTCGTCTACGCGGTGGGTGACCTGCGAACGGGTGAGTGCGTGCTCGTCGATCCGGCCTACGCCGTGCAGGAGTTGGTCGATCTCGTCGGAGCGGACGGCATGACCATCACCGGCGCCCTCGCCACGCATTACCACGCGGATCATGTCGGCGGATCGATGATGGGTCATTCGATCGAGGGCATTGCCGAACTCCTCGACCACGTCGACTGTCCGATTCATGTCCAGCACGACGAGATCGAATGGGTGGCGAAATCGACCGGCGTCACCGCCGATCACCTCGTCGGTCACAGCTCGGGCGACGTGCTCAGCGTGGGCGACATCGAGATCTCGCTCGTGCACACCCCGGGCCACACGCCCGGAAGTCAGTGCTTCTTCGTCGACGACCGACTGATCGCGGGCGACACCCTCTTCCTGGAAGGTTGCGGACGCACCGATCTCCCCGGTTCCGATCCAGTGAAGATGTTCGAGAGTCTGCGCCGACTGGCCGAGGTGCCCGACAGCACGATCCTGTTCCCCGGCCACCGCTACTCGATTGCGAGCAGCGCCACCATGGACGTGGTCAAGGAGACCAACTTCGTCTTCCAGTGACGATGAGCACGATGTGCCAGGCACATCGTGGACCTCAGCAGTCGGACTTGGCGGGAATCGAGATCTCGAGGCCGACGTAGAAGGCGCTGTAGCCCGAGGTGTTGGCGTTGGCGGCATTCAGTGCGTCGACCGTGACGTCGAACTTCGATGCGACCTTGCCGGGATAGTCACCGTCGACGAGCGTGTAGGTGCCTTGCGAGCAATTGTCGCCGGCATCCGGAATCGTCTCGGTCGGGGTGGCTTCGGTGTCCGTCCCGGTTGCGCTGTCAGTGCTCGGTGTGCCTGTCGTGGCAGCGACGACCGACTTGCCACCGGGCGGGATGAGGATGACGGTTCCCGGGAACGGGAACTGACTCGGGCTGGTCCACTCGTTCACACCGAGGAGATCCTCGAGCGTGACACCGAACCGGGTGACCAGGACGTACGGTGCGTCGCCGGACTGCACGGTGTACTCCTGGGTCCCCTCGATGACTCCGTCGGGGTCGCCGGCCAGGGAATCGGCCGGCGGTTCGGTCGTTGCGGGCGGGCGCACGACGAACGCAGTGGACGCGGCACTGAGGTCGATGGTCGACTGGGTCGCGCCGGTCTCGCCACCGCCACACGACGACAACACGACGGCACCGATCAGCGCTGGACCGACCAGCGCGCCGAGGCGGCGCGCTGTGGTCGAAGAACGTGACGATTGCATGCCCGACAGCGTACGCCCTCAGAACTGCCCGGTGTCGTCAGCACCGGTGAGGCCGCTCAGACGAGGGGGCGGTCGGTGGGCTTCACCGGCGATGGCAAGCGGGTTTCGCCCATCAGGTACGCATCGACACCAGCGGCGCACGCGCGCCCCTCCGCGATCGCCCACACGATGAGGCTCTGTCCGCGACCCATGTCGCCAGCGACGAACAGCCCGTGCTGGTTGGTCATGTACCGGCCGTCACGTGCGACGCTGCCGCGTGCGTCGTACTCGACCTCCAGCGACTCGAGCCACGACCCCTTTTCGGGTCCGACGAAACCGAGAGCGAGAAAGACGAAGTCCGCAGGGATCTCGTGATCCGAGTCGTCCACCTTCACGAACGCGCCGTCGATAAGTTCGACCTCGTGGAGCCGCAGCGCCCGCACCCGGCCGTCTCCGTCATCGAGGAACTGTTCGGTGTTGACGCTGAACAGGCGCTCGCCACCCTCCTCGTGGGCGGAGGTGACCTTGTACGTCATCGCGAACTGGGGCCAGGGGTTGTTGGCTCCGCGATGCTCGGGGGGCTTCGGCAGGATCTCGAGCTGCGTCACCGACGCTGCACCCTGACGATGCGCCGTGCCCAAGCAGTCGGCGCCGGTGTCGCCGCCGCCGATGATCACGACGTGTTTGCCCTGGACGTCGATTGGCGACTGCTCGATGTCGCCGAGTTGCACCCTGTTCGCAAACGGCAGGTATTCCATCGCCTGATGGATTCCCGCGAGCTCGCGACCGGGGATGGGCAGATCGCGCCACGCCGTAGCGCCGCATGCCAACACGACAGCGTCGTGCGAAGCGCGGAGCACTTCGATGTCGACGTTCTCGCCGACGACCGCGTTGGTGCGAAACTCGGTTCCCTCCGCTTCCATCTGCGCGATGCGTCGGTCGATGTGGCGCTTCTCCATCTTGAACTCGGGGATGCCGTAGCGGAGCAGGCCGCCGATCCGGTCGGCGCGCTCGAGCACCACGACATCGTGGCCGGCTCGAGTGAGCTGCTGTGCGACAGCCAGGCCGGCGGGGCCCGATCCGATGATGGCGACACGCTTGCCCGTGCGCACCCCGGAAACGTGCGGCGTGACCCATCCCTCGTCCCACGCGCGATCGATGATCTCGACCTCGACCTGCTTGATGGCGACAGGATTCTGGTTGATCCCGAGCACACAGGCCGACTCGCACGGTGCCGGACACAGCCGCCCTGTGAACTCGGGAAAGTTGTTCGTGGCATGCAATCGCTCGATGGCGTCCTGCCAGTGGTTGCGGTAGACGAGGTCGTTCCAGTCGGGGACGAGGTTGCCGAGCGGGCAGCCGTTGTTGCAGAACGGGATCCCACAGTCCATGCAACGGCCCGCCTGGTGCTGGAGGGCGTGCTCGTCGAAGACTTCGTACACTTCGTTCCAGTCGCGCAGACGCACCGGAACGGGGCGCCGCGTCGGCGTCTCCCGATCCCACTTGAGAAATCCGGTCGGCTCACCCACGAGCTGCCTCCATGATCTTGTCGACGGTCTGGGCCTCGTCGAGGCCGGCGGCCTCGGAGTCGGCGATGACGGTGAGGACCCGCTTGTAGTCGCGGGGCATGACCTTGCGGAAGGCGGACTGGGCGGTGCCCCACTCCAGCAGGATCCGTTCGGCGACCGCCGAGCCCGTGAAGTCGCGGTGACGGGTGACGGTGGCCACCAGGAACTCGCGATCGATGTCGTCGAGGTCCTCGAGCGCAACCATCTCGTAGTTCACCTTGTCGGCGAACACCTCGTCGGGGTCGTACACGTAGGCGACGCCCCCGGACATCCCGGCGCCGAAGTTGCGGCCCGTTGGTCCGAGCACGAGTACACGACCACCGGTCATGTACTCGCAGCCATGGTCGCCGACGCCCTCGCTGACGGCTGTGGCTCCGGAGTTGCGGACGCAGAAGCGCTCGCCGACGATGCCCCGAAGGAAGATTTCGCCGCCCGTTGCGCCGTAGCCGATCACATTGCCGGCGACGATCTGCTGCTCGGCGACGAACGTCGAGAACGGGTGGGGGTGCACGATGACCCGGCCACCGGACAAGCCCTTGCCGACGTAGTCGTTGGCGTCGCCGACCAGACGAATCTGGATCCCGGCGGGAACGAATGCGCCGAGGCTCTGGCCTGCTGATCCGGTGAGGGTGATGTCGATCGTGCCGTCGGGGAGGCCGGCGCCCTTCCACTTCTTGGTGACTTCGTGGCCGAGCAGTGTGCCGACGGTGCGGTTCACGTTGCGAACCGGGAGGTCGATCGACACGTGGTGGCCATCGTCGATCGCAGGCTGCGCCAACTGAATCAGCTGCTGGTCAAGTGCCTCGTCGAGCCCGTGGTCCTGGCCAACGCTCTGGATCATCGTTTGGCCGTACGGGTTCTGCGGCACCGCGAGGATCGGGCTGATGTCGAGCCCCGACACCTTCCAGTGGTCGATGGCGCGGCGAGCATCGAGTGCTTCGACGTGTCCGATCATGTCCTCCATCGTCCGGAAGCCGAGCTCGGCCATCAGCTCACGTACCTCCTCGGCGATGTACTCGAAGAACGTCTCCACGAACTCGGGCTTCCCAGAGAATCGGGCGCGCAGCTCCGGATTCTGGGTGGCGATGCCCACCGGGCACGTGTCGAGGTGACAGACCCGCATCATGATGCAACCCGACACGACGAGCGGTGCGGTCGCGAAGCCGTACTCCTCGGCGCCGAGCAGCGCTGCGATGACGACGTCGCGGCCGGTCTTCATCTGGCCGTCGGCCTGCACGACGATGCGGTCGCGTAAACCGTTGAGCAGCAGCGTCTGCTGGGTCTCGGCCAGGCCCAGTTCCCACGGCCCCCCTGCGTGCTTGAGCGACGTGAGTGGGCTGGCTCCAGTGCCGCCATCGTGGCCGGAGATCAGCACGACGTCGGCCTTCGCTTTCGACACGCCGGCGGCGACGGTGCCGACACCGGTCTCCGCGACCAACTTCACGTGCACCCGCGCCGATGGGTTGGCGTTCTTCAGGTCATGGATCAGTTGCTTGAGATCCTCGATCGAGTAGATGTCGTGATGCGGCGGTGGGCTGATCAAGCCGACGCCCGGTGTGGAGTGCCGCGTCGCCGCAATCCACGGGTACACCTTGTGGCCCGGCAGCTGACCGCCTTCGCCGGGTTTCGCCCCCTGCGCCATCTTGATCTGGATGTCGTCGGAGTTCGTGAGGTACTCCGACGTCACACCGAAGCGCCCGGACGCAACCTGCTTGATCGACGAGCGGCGCTCGGGGTCGTACAACCGATCGACGTCTTCGCCGCCCTCGCCGGTGTTCGACTTGGCGCCGATGTGGTTCATCGCAATCGCCAGCGTCTCGTGGGCTTCAGCGGAGATCGAGCCGTAGCTCATCGCCCCCGTCGAGAATCGCTTGACGATCTCCTCGACCGACTCGACCTCGTCGACCGGAACAGAAGGACGGTCGGACGCGAACTCGAACAGCCCACGGAGCGTCATCAGCTTCTCGGACTGATCGTCGACCTTCGAGGTGTACTCCTTGAAGATGTCGTAGCGCTTGGCCCGTGCGGCGTGCTGCAGCTTGAACACCGTCTCCGGATTGAACAGGTGCTGTTCGCCTTCTCGACGCCACTGGTACTCGCCGCCGAGTTCGAGCTTGCGGTGTGCGCGCTCCTCCGGGCGTGTCGGGTTCGCCATGGCGTGCCGGGCTGCCACCTCAGCGGCGATCTCGTCGAGGCCGATGCCACCGAGCTGCGAGATCGTGCCGGTGAAGTAGGCGTCGACAACCGGCTTGCCGAGACCGATCGCTTCGAAGATCTGAGCGCCGGTGTACGACGCCACCGTCGAGACGCCCATCTTCGACATGATCTTCAACACGCCCTTGCCGCAGGCCTTGATGTAGTTCTTGACCGCCTTGATGGGGTCCATGGCGCCGAGGCCGTGCATGTCCTCGGCGATGAGGTCCTCGATCGACTCGAATGCGAGATATGGGTTGATCGCACCGGCGCCGTAGCCGATCAGGAGCGCCATGTGATGCACCTCGCGGGCGTCGCCGGCCTCGACGATCAGTCCGGCCATCGTGCGCTGCTTGGTACGCACGAGATGATGGTGCACCGCTGCGGTGAGCAGTAGCGACGGGATGGGTGCGTCGACGGTGTCGGCGTTGCGATCGGACAGCACGATGATGCGGGCACCATCGTCGATCGCTTCGGAGGCTTGCTGGCACACGCGATCGAGCGCGGTGCGCAGGCCTGGTCCCCCGTCGGCCACGCGGAACAGACCGGACAGCACTCTGGCTTGCAGGCCTGGGCACGTGCCGTCGTCATTGATGTGGATGATCTTCGCCAGCTCGTCGTTGTCGATGATCGGGAACGGCAGCGAGAGCTGACGGCAGCTCTCGGGGCCGGGTTCGAGCAGATTGGCCTCGGGCCCGACCGATGACGACACCGCAGTGACGACCTCTTCGCGAATCGCGTCGAGCGGCGGGTTGGTCACCTGGGCAAAGAGCTGCTTGAAGTAGTCGAACAGCAGACGGGGACGTTCGGACAGCACCGCCAACGGCGTATCGGTGCCCATCGAGCCGAGCGCTTCTCCCCCGCTTGCCGCCATCGGACTGATCAGGATCTTCAGCTCCTCATGGGTGTAGCCGAACATCTGCTGGCGCCGCAGGACGCTGTCGTGGCTGAACACGACGTGTTCGCGTTCGGGCAGATCGGGCAGTGCCACCATCCCGTCGGCAAGCCATTCGCCATACGGATGGAGGGACGCGAGCTCCGACTTGATCTCGTCGTCGGCAACGATGCGACCCTGACGGGTGTCGATCAAGAACATCTTGCCCGGCTGCAACCGCCCCTTGGCGACCACCTTGGCTGGGTCGACATCGATCACCCCGACCTCGGAAGCCATCACCACCAGGTCGTCGTCGGTCACCCAGTATCGACTGGGCCGGAGTCCGTTGCGGTCGAGAACGGCGCCGATCATCTCGCCGTCGGTGAACGCAACGCTGGCCGGACCGTCCCACGGCTCCATCATCGCGGCGTGGAATCGGTAGAAGTCGCGCTGCTCCCGCGACATCGTCTCGTGGTTCTCCCACGCCTCGGGGATCATCATCAACATGGCGTGATGAATCGGATAACCGCCGAGGTGCAGCAGTTCGAGCACTTCGTCGAAGCGGGCCGTGTCGGACGAGCCCGGCGTGCAGATCGGAAACGACTGGTCGATGCCAGGCAGGAGTTCGCTCTGCAGCATGGCTTCGCGGGCGCGCATCCAGTTCTGGTTGCCCTGCACGGTGTTGATCTCGCCGTTGTGCGCGACGAAGCGATACGGGTGCGCCAGTGCCCACGACGGAAAAGTGTTCGTCGAGAACCGTGAGTGGACGAGCAGCAGCGCCGATTCGACGCGTTCGTCGAGGAGGTCGGGGAAGAACTCGCTCAGCTGCGGCGTGGTGAGCATTCCCTTGTAGACGATCGTGCGAGATGACAGCGAGGCGAAATACGTGTCGAGCTCGCCTTCGAGCTCGCGACGACTGCGCTTGCGGGCGACGAACGCCTTGCGGTCGAGATCGATCCCCGTCGCGCCGTTCGGATCGGACACGAAGAGCTGCTTGAACGTTGGCATTGCCGCGCGTGCGGTCTGGCCCAGGCAGTCGGGATTGACCGGGAGATCGCGCCAGCCCAGCACGGTGAGACCGACGTCCTCGACGGTTGCTTCGGTGGCGGCCATTGCCTTCTCGCAAGCGCCCGGATCAGCGGGCAGAAAGGCAACACCGGCCGCATAGGCCCCTGGCGCAGGCAGATCGAAGTCGACCACGGCTCGAAGGAACTCGTCCGGCACCTGGATCAGGATGCCGGCACCATCGCCGGTGTCCGGCTCGGCTCCGGTTGCTCCGCGGTGCTCCATGTTCGTCAACGCCTTGAGCCCGGTGAGCACGAGCTCGTTGGAACGCACGCCTTTGAGGTTGGCGACGAACGACACACCACACGAGTCGTGTTCGTTCCGTGGGTCGTACAGGCCGATTGGGCCGGGGGGCTGCTGCATCATCACATCCGTGTGTCTCGAACTTGCACGGTCCCGTGGTGTCCCGGTCGTCGATGACCGGTGGGAGCGGTCGACGATGACCTGCTCGCACGGGTGCCCGAGACAACGCTGGCTCGAGGCGGGAAGACACAGCATAGGTCCCTGATCGCCGGGTCGGGAAGTTCGTTCGATCGTGATCCCGGTACGGCCACCACCATTCTCGTGAACTCGTTCGGGTTCGGAGCCCTCACGAGTTCACGAGAACGATGGCGAAGGCGTCGTCGTGCGACAATCTCGCCATGACGCACCAGCATGTCGCCGCATCGCCCAACGGGACCTCGATTGCCTGGAGTCG
>Ga0307380_10002519_pt1 | contig 25987 bp, 19 predicted proteins | sample UN3MG_FD_202239 | JGI IMG/M metagenome (GOLD analysis project Ga0307380, IMG submission 202239) | Soil microbial communities from Risofladan, Vaasa, Finland - UN-3 | ecosystem: Environmental > Terrestrial > Soil > Coastal area > Acid sulfate soil | place: Finland: Risofladan, Vaasa | collected... | reverse complement strand
GGGGCAGTAGGCAGCATCATTAACATCGTACAAGATAAGAGATTTAATCATCAAATGGAAGTAGTAAGCGGAGTACTAAAAAAGGAATGCAGTTTAATTTTACAAAAATTCTTTCAGGAAAGACGTTAATTTAAATGGAGAGGTGGCTGAGTTTGGTTGAAAGCGCTCGACTCGAAATCGAGTAGGCAGGTAGTCCCTGTCTCGTGGGTTCAAATCCCACCCTCTCCGCCAGTTGGAAAATGCGGCATTTTGCACCATCACTCGCCAGCATTCACCCGTTGGCTTACGGTTTCTAAAAACTGCCAAAGAACCTAAAAAAATATCGGCTCTAACTTCATTAGTCAGAAGCGGTGTAGTTAATAAGCCAAGCGTTTAAACTATGGCGAAGATTGCCAAGACGCAAGACGTTGGGTGTTAATATTGAAGGGTTAATGAAATAAACTTTATGAAAAATAAATTCGGTATTTCTAAAAATGTTTTTGCTCTAGGGCTGGTAAGTTTTTTTAATGATGTTGCTTCGGAAATGATTTATCCAATCGTACCTATTTTTTTAACCAGCGTCTTAGGTGCGCCAGTCGCTATTGTTGGTTTAATAGAAGGCATTGCGGAATCAACCGCCAGTATCTTAAAAGTTGTCTCTGGCTGGCTCTCTGATAAATTTCAAAGGAGAAAACCTTTTGTTGTTGCCGGTTACTCATTTTCAGCCATTTCTAAAATAATTTTAAGTCTTGCTTTTAGTTGGCCGTTTGTTTTGATTGCTCGATTTGTTGACCGGTTTGGGAAAGGAACGCGAACTTCAGCCAGAGATGCTTTGATTGCTGAAAGCTCGGAAAACTCGGTTCGAGGAAGAGCATTCGGCTTTCATCGGGCACTTGACACCTTGGGAGCAGTGGTCGGGCCAATGATTGCTCTTTTGGCGATTCATTTTTTAGATAATAATTATCGATTAATCTTCTTTCTCGCCTTTATCCCTGCCTTTATCGGAATTCTCTTGCTGCTCTTTTTTGTAAAAGAAAAGAAGAAAGAAGCAAATTCTTCCTCTACCTTTCATTTTAATTGGCATAACCTTGATCCATCTTTTAAGATTTTTTTATTGATCAGTTTCATTTTTGCCCTGGGCAATAGTTCTGACACCTTTTTAATTTTACGAGCGCAAAATTTGGGTTTGTCATTGAGTTTAGTTGTACTGGCCTATGTTCTTTTCAATTTTGCCTATGCCATCTTTTCAATACCTGCCGGAATTATTTCTGATAAGATCGGACCTAGAAAAGTGCTTTTGGCTGGCTTTTTACTTTTTTCCGCTGTGTATCTTTTTTTCGGCCTGGTCCATTCTAGTCTTTTCCTTTGGCTCCTTTTCCCGGTTTACGGATTGTATATGGCCCTCACTGAAGGGGTGGGAAAGGCCTACATTTCTAATTTAGTTCCCCAAGAAAAGACCGGCACGGCCTTTGGTGTTTATCATACCATAATCGGTCTCACCACTTTTTTTGCTTCTCTTTTTGCCGGATTGCTTTGGACTTATATTGGCGTTAGCGCGCCATTTTTCTTTGGAAGTATCATGGCGGTGATTTCCGCCTTTTTGTTTGTTGTTTTGGAAAAAAAGATAAAACTTACTAAAATATAAAAGAATTTGCCGCCAAAGAAAAACTTGAAATCAGTTTGGATATTTTCAAATCGACATCGACAAAAATCGATTTTTTTTAAGTGAATATAATTTAGCATAAACTTTAGTGGTTGTAATTAAGAAGATTTAATTGAAAAATATTTTTGACACTAACGGTTATTAAGGTTATTATTTATTAGAGAGAAGACATAGGGTCAAATCTTTATTCTTGACAAATAATTTAATTAACTGTCAAGAATAAAGATTTGACCCCAAGAACGATTCGATGATATCCACTTTAAAAGGGGGTGAGAGATGGAAAAAAAAGATTTTAAGTTTTTTGATTAAATTGAATATTTTGTGCTGAAAAGAAAGTTATCTAATAAAAGGAGGTTAAAGAGAAATGAAAAGAATTATGATGATATCTGTGTTAACTCTTACATTAGCTGTTTTCTTAGTGGCTATGTCGACTTCTATCTTTGCTGAAAAGGTTTCCATTTCATTTTCCTACAACTCAATAAGAGATGGAAGGGGTTCTCAGTCGGCCGAATGGGTTGAAGATATCGTTATTCCCCAATTTGAAAAGGATATGAAAGATAAAGGCATAGATGTTGAGGTAAAGAATCTGCCAAGTGGAGTTTCGCCGGAAGATTGGAAGATGCAGTTTGTATTGGATGTTAAAGGTGGCATTGGTCCGGACGTAGCTTGGATAGATTTATTCTGGGTACCAGAATTTGCAGAAGCAAAATTAATACTGCCTTTAAATAAGTATGTTGAGGCATGGTCAATTTGGGATGAGTTCTATGATCCTGCAAAGAAAGCGGGGAGTCATAAAGACGATGTCTATGCTATTATGTACGGTTCAGATGTGAGGATGATATACTATAATAAAGAGTTGTTTAAAAAAGCGGATATAGCTATTCCATGGCAACCCTATAGCTGGGATGGTTTACTGACAACTGCTCGAATCATTAAAGAGAAACTGCCCGGTGTTATCCCACTACAGATAAACGCTGGCACGGACATGGGTGAGGCTACCACCATGCAAGGCTTATATATGGTGCTTCTGGGTGCAGGTGGACGCCTTTATGACTGGGATACCAATAAGTGGATAATAGATAGTCCCATGTTAAGGGATACCGTTGACTTCTACAAGAAAGTTTATATCGATGAGAAGCTGGGAGATGCTGAAATGCAAGTAACGGCTCAATCTCGAAACAAAACCTTTGAAGCTTTTCAACAAGAAAAGATGGCTATGTTAGTTGAAGGTACGTGGTTCTATTCATCTGTGATAGCACCTAACGGAAGTGTACCGATACCAGATCGTGATGAACGGATTGGTTGGGCAGCTATGCCAGGAAAAGGCACTTTGGGAACACCTACCTTTGCCTGTATATCTGGTGGGACAGGTTTTGCTGTTAGTCCAAACACTAAAAATGCTGACTTAGCATTTGAGTTAATAAAGACTGCTTTAAGGCCAGATGTTTTGGTAGAGCTATTTAACAAGAAACCATTTTCCCCGATTTACCAAGAATTTGTCGATCTTCCCGAAGTTAAAGAAAATAAGTTTATTGCTGATACCAGCAAAGCTCTAATGCCGTATACTACTATCAGACCTGCTAAACCGGAATATCCAGAAATCTCCTATCAGGCACAATTGCTAACAGAAGAAATTGTCATGGGCGTATCACCCGAAAAAGTATTAGAAAATTATGGTCAAGGGGTAATCTCTATAGTAGGAGAAGAGAACGTTGAGAAATTAAAATAGAACTTGGCTTGCTTGTTAGTTTTAATTAAGTTTTTTGTTACTAGAGGTAATCGGGTTTATTTTTAAACCCGATTACCATTTTTTTAACAAACCCTAAAGAGTCCTAAGGAGGTGCAGGATGGATATATGTTTGAAGGCGGGATAATCCTTTCTAAAAAAAGAGCGTTTTTATTTATATTACCTGCATTAGCTTTTGTTACCGTTTTTCTAATATTCCCAGCTATTTGGGCGATTTATATAGGACTAACCAATGAGGCATTGACTGGTATCTATGGGTTAAATCATCAATTTGTTTGGTTTGATAATTTCACAAAAGCCTTTAAAGATCCGTGGTTTCGTAGCTCGCTTCAGATTAGCTTTAAATTTGTTTTAGGATCATTAGTGGGACAAGCTGGTTTAGGATTATTGCTGGCTCTATTGCTGTACAATAAAACGGGTATCGTAAAAGAACTTGTCAGCAATATTGTTATTATAGCTTGGATTGTACCGGGGGTAGTGGTGGCTTATCTCTGGGTAGCTTTTTTAGACAAAGACTTTGGTTTACTTAATTCTATTTTAGGAATATTGGGTTTTGCAAGGGTGAATTGGTTCCATACATTACCGGTTGGAGTGATTATAATCTTTAATACGTGGCGTGGAACGGCTTTTTCCATGCTTTTGTTTATGGCTGCCCTACAATCGATTCCTCCTTCTTATCTTGAAACTGCAGATGTTATAGGAGCCTCAGGTTGGTCTAAACTTAGAGATATAATTATACCGTTAATTAAACCTCAAATATTAACCGATCTTATATTACTGACTTTGTGGACATTTAATGTTTTTACTCCTTTTATCCTCACCAAAGGTGGACCTGCTCATATGACGGAGATTTTACCTATCTACACTTACAGAGTTGCTTTTATGGGCACAGGTAGAATTGGCCAGGGAGCGGCTATATCTACAATAATACTTTTGATTAACTTAACTTTAGCTCTTATATACCTAAAAATGTTAAAAAGGAAGTGAAGTAATAGGATGTTTAAAAAACGAACAAATTTGTGGAATAATTTTTGGATATATTTGATCTTATTTGCCATTGTATTATTCTTTATCCTCCCTATGATTTGGTTGGTGGTTGCACCATTTAGTTCTAAAGCTAGTTTAGCAGTAAAGATAACCTTACCAAGTTTAAATAATTTCAGAGAGCTCTTTAAAAATAAAATTGCTATGTTAGCTTTTAAAAATAGCTTTATTATATCATTCTCATCCACAATAATCGTTACTATTACTTCTATGTTGGCTGCTTATGCCTTATCTCGGACAAATTTTAAATGGCGTAGTACTTTGTTATATGCTTTGTTGTTATTTTCAACAGTTGTGACTGGGATAGCAGCTATGGTACCTTTATTTGTTTTAAATTTACGACTTGGATTAATTGACTCTTATTTAAGTGTTATATTTGTGTTTATTGGTGGATTTTTACCAGTAAGTATTTTTATCATAAAAGATTTTTTTGATGCAATACCTAAAGATTATGAAGAGGCAGCAATAGTTGCTGGAAGTACCCCTTCACAGGGGTTCTTTCGAATAATTCTTCCGCTTTCTCAACAAGGTATGGTGGTTATAGCCTTATATATTTTTATGAATACGTGGGGAAGTTTTCTGATGCCTTTTATTTTACTGAGGAGTGTTAATAAATATCCTGTATCAGTGGCAATATACACTTTTTTTACCCAAGAGGGCCTTCCCCTATTAGGACTTCTTTCAGCTTATTCATTATTATATTCTATTCCGGTAATTGTACTTTATATTATTATCAATAGAAAGTTTGGCTTTGGATTTCATGGCGGACTAAAAGGATAAAAAGGAGGCATTGTAATGCACGATGTAGCATTTGAAAAAGTTACAAAAAAATTTGGAAAAGTTGTTGCTGTCAATAATATTAGCTTTCAAGTCAACAAAGGTGAATTATTTACCCTATTAGGTCCTTCAGGCTGCGGAAAGACTACAACCTTAAGACTAATAGCCGGATTAGAGATACCCCAATCAGGTAATATTTACATAAAAGGCAAGAATGTAGAGAAATTATTACCAAAAGACCGTAATATAGGTATGGTATTTCAAAATTATGCACTTTTTCCACATATGAACGTTTTTGACAATATAGCCTACCCTTTAAAAATTCGGAAACAGCCCCAAAAGGAAATAATACATAAGGTTACTGAAATAGCAAAAAATCTCCAAACAGAGGAGCTATTAAGCAGAAAACCCAACCAAATCAGTGGTGGGCAGCAACAAAGAGTGGCCCTGGGTAGAGCTATGGTGCAAGAACCAAATGTGTTTCTATTCGATGAACCGCTGAGTAATTTAGATGCAAAACTACGGACAGAGGCGCGAAGTTTCCTAAAACATATACAAAAAGAGATGAAAACAACCGCAATCTATGTTACACATGATCAGAAAGAAGCCATGGCTTTATCCGATAGAATTGCGATATTAGATAAAGGGGTTATAATGCAGGTAGGAACCCCAAAAGAGGTCTATAAGAATCCAGAAAATGTATTTGTAGCTGGATTTATCGGGGACCCTCCAATGAACCTTCTCGATTGCTCTATAAAATATAACCAAAATAAAACAGTGTTAGATTTTCTACAGATTAAATTAGACATATCTCCCATAAGAGATTTAGTAAGGGAAAAAGTAAATAATGAAGAGGTTATAATTTTTGGAATCAGACCGGAAGACATTAAGATAGAATATAAGGATGTATCGCCAAATAATATAAAAGGTGAAGTCTTTGTTGTAGAAAGATTAGGCCCCGAAACTATAATACACGTAAAAATAGGAAATTTAATACTCATAGTAAGAGATTTTAGCGAACCAAATATAAATATGGGAGATACGATTTGGCTCAAGATAGACTTAAATAGTGTTCATATCTACAAGAAAGAAGACGGAAAAATTGTCATATAGGAAGGGAATAGGAATTAATCCTGACCAGGAGCCCGTTAAAGATGAAATGTTTAAAAATATCAACCTGGATCAGGAGCATAGTGTGAAAAAATATTATTTGGAGAAATCGAGAAATGCCCGTTTACACCAAGACATTTACACCGATTGAAAACAAAACCTTTACTGAATTTATTGTACCGATAATTAAAGGGACTAAAGAGATATTGATAAAAGGTGACTATCACCCGAAGATAGTGAATGATATCAAAGTAACTAATAACTTAATAGGTCAGGCTGTATACGAATACCTAAGGTTTGATGGGAAAGATTCTGTTTTCTTTGGACCTAATTGGGACGATTACAAGAATAATTATAAAAAAAATGCTATTAAATTGTTCTCTCCGATTCGTAACCTCTTTAATTATACTTTGATTGATTCGAATGGCATTGTCCGTGCCAGGGGGAACAACAATTTTTTTGAGACAATGCAAATTAATAAAGAAAAAGCCAGTATCGGATGTGTATCCGGCGCCTTACCGGCAGGAGAATGGAGGTTGATAGTTGAGGCTCATGCCATCATATCTGAATTAGTGATATTAAGCATTGAGGTGAATCTGAACAAAGAATTAACACAAGGGGTTAAAACCACAGAAAAGTACCGGGCAGAACTCCGAGATCTTCATAAGAAAGAACCTCTTTTTAGAGAAGAACAAGAAGGTCCTGGATGGTTTGGAGGAGATTTTCATATACACTCTCACCACAGCGATGGTAATCAATCAGTTTATGAATTAATGACCTATTTAAACGGAAAAGGTCTGGACTTTTTCGTTCTGACCGATCATAATACCACTTTGGGATGGAAAGAGAAGTATTTATTAAAGACTATGGTTATTCCAGGTATAGAAATTTCTACTTTTTTTGGACATTTTGTGCTTGTCAACTGGATTGGTGATATCAATTGGTTTTCGCTTGAACGAAAAAGTACCTTTGAGGATATTGCAGCAGAGATAAAAAGGAAGGGAGCTCTTCTTTCTGTAGCACATCCGGAATGTATTGGTGACCCAATATGCACGGGATGCAGATGGAATTATCCCAATTTTTACTGGAGAGCAGCAGATATAATTGAAATTTGGGCCGGTTCTTGGTCTGAAAGAAGGGCTGAAAATATAAAAACTTTAAAGAGATGGGAAAATCTGCTTAACCAGGGGTTGAAAGTAGTCGCTGTCAGTGGTTCAGACATTCATAAACTGGAACCCTATAAGAAAGACTACGGCCGGACTTATGTATGGGCTAAGTCAAAAACCAGAGAAGGGATTATGGAGGGATTAAAGAAAGGAAAGGTTTATATTACAAGTGGTCCTAAAATAAATTTCCAACTGATGACGGATAAAGGTGTTTTTGTTTCGTTGGGAGAAGAATTAGAAGTTGATTGCAATACGAGTATTAAGCTATTAATTAATATTGAAAACAAAAAAACCAAGAAAAAACTTCATATTGAATTAATTAAAAATGGGTTGGTTTACAATTCTTATGACTCTTTTTTGGAACATATAGAACTTGATTGGTCAGACAAAGTAACTAAAAATTGCTGGTATTACTTGAGATTGCTTGACGAGAGAAAGTGTATTGTAGGTTTAACAAATCCAATTTTTGTAATTTGTCGTTGAGGCATGGAGGAAATCAAGATTTTTTGCTTTAACAGGAGGTCTACATCTGTAAAGGTGTGGGTATTGTTGGATTTTCTATTTTTCAGTACAATAACACTGTGATGATTGTAATGTAATATATTTTATTGAAGATTTTATAAATATTACTTATAAAAAGAAGAAAAAAGGGGAAATTGTAGTGGCTAATATTAATAAAAAGCCATATAAGGCATTCATTGTACCTCATACTCATTGGGATAGAGAATGGTATCAAACATTTCAACAATTTAGGATTAGATTAATTGATCTCATAAATAATTTAATTAATATTTTAGAAAAGGATAAGACATTTAGTGATTTTACTCTGGATGGTCAGACTATTGTACTGGAGGATTATTTAGAAGTCCATCTCGAAAGAAGGGAAATTCTAAAAAAATATATCACTGAAGGCAGAATTCATGTTGGTCCCTGGTATATCCTTCCTGATGAATTTCTGGTGAGCGCAGAATCAATTATAAGAAATTTACTCTTAGGCCATAAAATTGCCTCTGAGTTTGGCAGAGTAATGAAGGTTGGTTATATACCAGATCCTTTTGGTCATATATCCCAGATGCCTCAGATCTTAAGAGGTTTTGGAATTGATAATATTATTTTTTGGCGAGGCATAGAATATGACCAGAGTCAAGGGAATGAATTTATCTGGCAAGGCCCTGATGGAACAGAACTTTTTGCCGTTCATCTACCTAAAGTGGGTTATTGTAATGCTCAGAGTTTATCTGAAGACGTAGATCAGGCTTATAAAGTAATAAAGGGAGCAATTGATGATTTATTAAGTAGAGAAACTTCAAAGTCACTGTTATTATTAAATGGAACTGATCATTTACAAGCTCAACCCCATATCCCTCATTTAGCAAAAGAGCTGAATAAATGTTTTAAGGATATTGAGATAAAACAAGGAAACTTAGAAGAGTATATAGATTATGCTAAAAAGACTGTAAAGCCTAATCTTAATAAAGTTACAGGTGAATTTAGGTCGGCTAAAGGTGCTCCGATTTTACAGAGCGTATATTCGTCCCGTATATATATCAAACAAGCTAATGAAAGATGTGAAACCCTTTTAGAAAATTGGGTTGAACCAACTGCCTCCCTGGCCTGGCTGTTGGGCAAGGATTATCCCCGGAGCTTAATCTGGATCAGCTGGAAATGGTTATTAAAGAACCACCCTCATGATAGTATCTGTGGCTGTAGTATTGATCAGGTACATCGGGAGATGATCACCCGCTTTGATTGGTCCAGGCAGATTGCTCAAGAGGTGATTAATAAGAATTTAGATTATATTTCTGAAAAGATTAAGATTGATTATTTGAAGAAAGATGAATTGGTACTTGTGGTCTTTAACCCTCTGCCTTATTCTATAGATGAGAATGTAGAGGCAAGGGTTAAATTTCCTAAAGAGATTAATTTAAATCGCGCGAAGGTTTTAACTATAGAAGGAGGGGTAATTCCTTATCAATTAAAAGGCTATGGCTTAGATTATAAAATTATTTTTAATCCTTTTAGACCTCCCCAGTCTCTGGAAGTTAATTATGCTGATATATCTTTTACTGCCAAAGATATTCCTGCTTGTGGTTATAAAATCTTTATCATTAAAGCAATTAACGATATAAAGACCTCTAAAGAATATGAGACTGATGTAAAATCTGGCAGAGATTACATTGAAAATAAATATTATAAAATAATTTCCGAAGAAACTAATGGCGCGGTAACAATTGTAGATAAGTTAAATAATAAAACTTTTAAGAATTGCAATAGGTTTATCGATGGAGGGGATGCGGGTGATGAATATACTTATTCTCCTCCTTTGAATGACCAGATAGTAATTAGTCAATTAAATAATATCAGCACCAAAGATGTCGGTCCAGCTGAAGCTATTTTAAATATATCAGGAAAAATACTGTTGCCAGTCGGATTAAAATCTGATAGGAAATCTCGAGAAGATAAGAAGGTAGAGTGTTCTATTGAATCTGAAATAAAATTATACAGTGAGATTCAGAGAATAGAATTTAAAACAAAATTTGATAATAAAGCCTGTGATCATCGATTGCGGGTTGAGTTTCCTACTACCATTAAAACAGATCAGGTTTACGCTGATGGAAATTTTGATGTAGTAAAGCGTTCCATTAATGTACCTGATAGTGAAGGCTGGCAGGAAAGGGCTTATAAAACTGCTCATAATTCGGGATTCATCGATATTAATGATGAAGAATATGGAATTGCTTTGCTAAATCAGGGACTGCCTGAATATGAGGTCATTCCTGAAAATAACACCATTGCTTTAACTTTACTTCGTTGTATAGGATGGTTATCGCGAGATGATCTGGACTATAGAAAGAAAGACGCTGGTCCTTCATTACCAACACCTGAAGCTCAGTGTTTAGGCGAACACACTTTTTTTTATGCCCTTATCTCACATCTGCGTAGTTGGGCTGAAGCCGGCATTTCCCAAAAGACAAGACAATACAAAACAAAAGTATTAACTAAACAATTAAAGAATCAACCAGGAAATCTTTCAGATAAATATAGTTTTATAGAATTAGAAGGCGAGTACTTAGCGATTAGTGCCCTTAAAAAGCATGAATTTGAAGATAAATTGGTAGTCCGAGTTTACAATCCTGCTGATAGAGAGGCCACTGGAAAGATTAAATTAGGATTTGATATCCATAAGGTCTATCTGGGTAGGTTGGATGAAAGTTATGGAGAGAAATTACCATATGATGATGGAGTTAAAATAACACTTAGACCGAAAGAGATAAAGACAATTATTTTTGAAGTGTTATTTAAATAATAGGGACAAATAGGGACAGGTTCTTTGTTCCTATTTACCCCCTTTAAAAACCTTTATTTACAAGGCTTTCCTACTTACTGTTTTCTCATAACCTTTACTCATTTAACTTATTTATAAGTAAGCATTGTTAGTAATGGTCGTATTGCAATACGACCATTACATTTGTCATTCCCGTCCCAACTTCTGTCGTTGCGCGGGGAAAAGACTAGTTCTTTTGACTATTGGGGTCGATTTAATACAGTAAATATAAACTCTTGAACTGTAACAAAGAACTGTTATCTGACAAGCAATAGACAGAAACAACTTCTCCTCTTTTTGTTATTTGATAAGTTGACATTTATAAAAAAATGTTATAGTATAAGTTAGTAATTTTAATTAAGTAAGTTATAATTCACCGTAAGAAGAGATCCTGCACTTATCCTCAAAGGAAGCAAGAATATTTATTAGTTTAAAATAAAGAATAATACACCTCTACTCGTTGATAAATGAAGGGAACAGGCATAGGTTAAAGGGAATAACAGAAAACTACTACGAGTATGTCAAAGGCTTTCCAAAAAATACATATAGATAAAGTTAATTATATGGAGGAATTTTAATGTCAGGTATAAAACTAAGTATTATAGGAGCAGGAAGTGCCATTTTTTCTTTAAGATTAGTAGGAGATCTTTGTAAAACAAAAGGTTTATCTGGAAGTTCTGTTTCGCTTATGGACATCGATGAAAAGCGTCTAAATTCAGTACATATTTTAGCAACGAGGTATGCTGCTGCATTGGGAGTTAATTTAAAGTTCGAAAAAACAACCGATATGAAACGCTCAATCGAGGGCGCAGATTTTGTAATTAACACTGCTCTTGTAGGTGGTCATGAACAACTGGATGCCAGTAGAAAAGCAGGAGAAAAGCATGGGTACAAAAGAGGCATAGATAGCCAAGAATTCAATATGGTTTCTGATTACCACACCTTAAGTAATTACAATCAGCTTAAATATTTTTTAGAGGTAGCTCATAGCATGGAAGAGATATGTCCTAACGCTTGGCTACTTCAGACAGCCAATCCAGTGTTTGAAGGTACAACCTTGATATCCAGATATTCTGACATTAAGGTTATAGGTTTTTGCCATGGACATTATGGCGTTGAAATCGTGGCAAAAAGTTTGGGATTGGATATGAAAGAAGTGAACTGGCAGGTTGCAGGATTTAACCATAATATATGGCTTACTCGTTTTCTTTATAAAGGCAAGGATGCATATCCGTTTATAGGTCAATGGATAGAAGAAGAAGCGAGGAAATGGAAACCCAAAGATCCTTTTGATGACCAAATGAGCCCTGCAGCGATAGATATGTACAAATTTTATGGAAGAATGCCCATAGGAGATAGCATTAGAAATGGAAGCTGGAAATATCATTACAATCTGAAGGCGAAGAAAAAATGGTATGGAGAGCCATGGGGAGGAGCAGATTCTGACTTAGGCTGGACCTGGTATCGGGAAAATCATTTGAAGGCCTCAACAGATAAGAGTTTTAAGCTTGCCTCAGATAAATCTGTTAATCTTTTGAAAGAATTTCCCCCTGATGTTAAGAGCGGAGAACAACACATTCAATTTATTGATTCATTAATTAATGGGAATCAAGAAAGATTTGTACTAAACATTCCAAATAAAGGGCCAATAATCCCGGGTATTCCCGAGGATGTAGTAGTAGAAGTACCGGTAATTGTAGACCAGAAAGGCATCCATCCGGAGGAGATAAATCCTCTAATACCTGAGCGAATAATGGATATGTATCTTGCTCCGAGGACGTTAAGGATGGAGTGGGCACTGGAAGCATTCATATCTGGCGATAAAAGGATACTTCAAGAAATACTGATAAGAGATCCCAGGACCAAATCTTTTGAGCAGGCAGAAGCAGTTATAGATGAAATACTTGCACTACCATTTAATAAAGAGATGAAGAAACATTATGAAAACAAAAAATAATGCCTGAAAACTGGATTTGGTATGTTGGTATAAAGGAGGTGAGAAAGTAGAAAAATTTAGTTTAGTATGTTTTTAAAATCTTTTTTTATTATGTTAAGGAGGATAATAATATGAGATTTAAGAGTTTTGTATTAGTGGTTGTACTGTTAGTATTATCTTTTTCGATATTTGCTACTGTTTATGCGGATGTTGAATTGAACACTATTGAAGGCCCCGGAAACGTTCCATTCTACCTTTCTAGGTTTATAGAATTTGCAGATGAAACTGGAATAAAAGTTAATCTTAACGTAATACCTTATGGTAGAGATGCTGGAATAAAACTGATATCGTCGTTTATGGCTGGAGGAGAACAATACGATGTATTTCTTATTGACTGTATAGAAGTTCCCCAATATGCAGAGGCAGATTGGGTAATGTCTGTAGATGAGTGGATAACGCCTGATTTAGAAAAAGATATTGTTCCATTTGCCAAAGATGGAATGATGTTCAAAGGACATTGGTATGGATTACCTTACGCTTCTGAGTGGAAATCCTTCGTTTATAATGACAAAATGTTGAAAAATGCAGGTTTGGTAGAATTTCCAAAGACCTGGAATGACGTGGTTGAATACGGTCAGGAATTACAGAATAGTGGTGTTGTAAAATATTCCACAGCTTTTTCCTGGGCACAAAAAGAATGCCTAATTTGTGATTTCGCTGCCATATCTGCCTCGTTTGATGGTGTATTTTTTAATGAAGATTTGGAGCCCCTCTTTAATAAAGGAGGTGCTGTAGAGGCATTGCAATGGATGATAGATAGTATCAACAAGTATAAAGTTGTTGACCCAGCCTCTATTATGTGGACAGAAGAGGAGGTAGATGCTGCAATGCAAAATGGAGATATTGCCTATCAACTCAGTTGGGGTTATCCTTTAGTAAGATTAAATGACCCTGATAGATCAAATATCTTAGATCAAGCTAAAATAGGATTGATGCCTTCTGTTGATGGTGAGCACCCCTATACAGTTTCAGGTCCTATGGGATGGGCGATAAGTAAAGGCACAAAAAATCCCGCAGAAGCATGGGAGTTCATCAAGTTTATAGCTGGCCCAAAGGGTTCGAAGGTGGCTGCTATTAGTGCAGGCATGTTCTCAGGATGGAGATCAGTTTTGAACGATCCTGAAGTTCAAGCAGGTGTTCCTGGCCTTGAAGATATGGCAAAACAAGCAGAATACATCGTGAATAGACCGATTGTACCATGGTATCACGAATTTAGTGTAAAACTTGCCGAAAAGTTACATGAAGCCTTAACGTTACAAAAGAGTCCACAAGAAGCACTAAATGAAGCAGTAGAAGAGACACTTAAGATAAAAGCGGAATACGAAAAAACTGCTAGATAATAATAATTTGCATAAAGCCCCTAATTAGGGGCTTTATGCAAATAAAAGGAGATATATGCATATATCTTCAACATTGAAAGCAAAGGATAGAAGATTAGGCTATATTCTGATTGCACCTACTTTGATTATCTTGTTTCTCGTTGTAATATATCCTTTATTATATTCTTTTTACATAAGTTTTCATAATATGAATGTTGCTATTCCCTGGAAGGGTAAAATTTTTGTGGGTTTCGATAATTATATAAATGTTATCCAGGATATTACTTGGTGGAAAGCTATACTAAGAACATTCTATTTCGTTATCGCAGATATACTTGTTGGTATTATTTTGGGTTTAATGATTGCTTTATTGCTAAACAAAAAATTAATTATAAAATCTCTTATATTTGCTATAGTTCTCTTCCCCTATGTACTTCCCCCTATCGTAAATGCCTTAATGTGGAAGTTGATCTATGATTCTAATTACGGATTATTAAATGGAATGTTGTATCAATTTGGTTTTATAAATGATTATGTAGCATGGCTTTCTAAGACAAATTTAGCAATTATTATGCTTATAATTGCTAACCTATGGCAAGGAACTCCGTTCGCGGTAATATTATTTTTATCCGGATTAAAGTCCATTCCATTAGAATTATACGAGGCTGCCAGAATAGACGGTTCTTCGAGTTGGCAATCTTTTAAGTGTATTACATTACCTCTTTTAAAGCCAATAATTTACATATTGGTCGTTATGAAAACTATCTTGACTTTTAAGATTTTTGATCTCATATATGCTCTTACGGGTGGGGGACCTGCTAATACTACCCAGGTCGTCAGTATGAAAATTTATAATGAATCCTTTAATTTCTTGAAATTTGGTCGTGCTTCTGCTATGTCGTACATATTACTTGGAGTAGTAACATTTTTTGTGATTATATATATGAAGTTGTTCGAGGAAAAAAAGGAGACGGAAAATTGAGAAGGCCTGAGATCATAAAAAAAAGAATAATAAGTATTATAATGATCTTCTTGATATTAATTGTGCTATTTGCTGTATTGATCCCCTTTTTTTGGACATTTATCACCAGCGTTGCACCCACTGTTGATCTTCACCAACGACCTCCAAAATGGCTCCCGAGCAAAATATCGTTTAGATATTATATAGATATATTTACATCTTCTAAAATAGCATACGGAGTATCTTATGAATTTAAAAGAGGAATTTTAAACAGTATGATAGTAAGCATATCTGTAACTGTTATATCACTATTTTTAGGTTCTTTGGCAGCTTATTCAGTGATTAGGTTGAAAGTTCCGTTTGGAAAATTCATAACCTTATTTATATTGTTAACTCAAATGATGCCTCCCGTTATTCTGATTATTCCTTTATATTTTATTGCCTCGAAAGTAGGCATGCTTGATAGAAAAATCTCTTTAATTTTGATTTATTTAGCATTTAACTTACCTCTGGCTGTTTGGATATTAGAAGGGTATTTCAAGAGTATACCTGTTTCCATAGAAGAATCTGCTTTAATTGATGGTTGCAGTAGATTGCAATCACTTTTCAGAGTACTTTTACCTTTGTCTGGACCTGCTTTATTTACCACGGGTATATTTGTTTTTATAACATCTTGGAATGAATTTCTTATGGCTTTAGTATTTACCTCCAGTTTAACAACAAAAACAATGCCGGTTAGCATAGCGCAATTTATGGGGAGATTTACCACAAATTATGGTCTTATGGCAACAGCAGGAATATTAGGAAGTATGCCACCTTTAATATTTGCGGCGGTCTTCCAAAGATATTTGATAAGTGGGATAACTGCTGGTTCTGTAAAAGGGTGAAATATTTTAATTAGTTTATGATTTTAATAATAGTAAATTGCTAAAAAAATAAGAGATATTCCAAGACCTTAAATTTAAAATAATATAGAAAGAGAAGTAAGTAACTAATGGAAATAAGAAGTATAAATGCAGGATTAGTTTTAAGAACTATTGAGAAAAATGATTCTATTTCAAGAGCAGATGTTGGTAAGATAGTAGGATTAACCCCTCCCACTATCTCTACTATTGTTAAGGATTTAATTGAAAGAGATATAGTTCAGGAAATTGGAAAGGGAGCTTCTTCGGGTGGGAAAAAACCAATTATGCTAAAAATAAATTCGAAAGCAGCTTATATGATTGCAGTGGACTTAGGAGGAGAAAATGGAATAAGAGTGGCTTTGATGGATTTATCTTACCATATTATTAAAGAGAAGTGTGGGCCGAAGATAGAGTCTTTAAATGGTAAGAAATTTAAGAATGCTTTAAGCGTTATATTGACAGATTTTATAAGAGAGATAGATATTCCCAGCGAAAAGATATTGAGTATATGTATTGGCGTACCGGGAATTGTAGATTTTAAATCAAAAAAAATAATTGCTGCTCCTTGTTTAAACTGGGAAATATCCTTGGAGGATTTAGACTTAAGAGAAATTGGAATATCAATTACTATTGAGAACGATGTCAATCTTATGGCTTTAGGTGAAAAAACTAAAGGAATAGCTCAAAAAATTAAGAATTTTGTATTTGTGGGAGAAAGAACTGGAATAGGCGCAGGTATTATAATTAATAGAAAGCTTTATAAAGGCGCGAATAACGCTGCCGGTGAGGTAGGATATTTATTAATTGATCCTAAATATGCTCCTAAAAGCACCAGAGATCATGGTTGTTTGGAAAAATTAGCCAGCTATAAAGTTATTGTAGAGAAAGCCAGAGAAAAGATGGGCAAGAACATCAGAGTTATGGATGTCTATAAAACAGCTGCCGAAGGCGATAGTGTTGCTCTGGGAATTGTCAAAGAAGCATTAAAATTTCTTGCTTACGGTATTGGGAATATTTCCTGCGTACTTGATCCGGAATTAGTGATTATCGGAGGGGGAATTTCCATTTTACCACCAAGATTTTTAGAGGAAATAAAGATAAATATTAAGGGAATAATTCCTTTTGTTCCTAAGATAGAATTTTCTAAATTAGGAGAGGATGGAGTTTTAATTGGTGCAGCAGTAAAGGTATTTGAGCCTTTAAAAAGAAAAGGGCTTATGGATGTTAAGTAGTAAACACCTTTATGATGAGTTAAATATAAATTTATTTTAATCTATCGGAGCTACTTATGAAAGGAAATGCGATTATAGGGCAATTTGGCGGACCTACCTCGGTGATCAATTCAAGTCTTTGTGGTCTTATTCAGGAAGGTCTTAAATCAAAAAAAATTAAAAACATTCTTGGTATGAGGGATGGGATTATAGGATTGATGAAAGACGAGATCGTTGATTTGGGGAAAGAAGGCCATCGGATCATTCATGCATTGCGGCAAACACCTTCATCCGCCCTGGGCTCATGCAGATATATCTTAAAACAGGAAGAATTTCCCCTTATCATGAGACAACTTAAGAAATACAACATCCGTTATTTTTTTCTTATTGGCGGCAATGGTTCAATGGCAACCATTCGACAGATAGAGGAATACTGTAAAAAAAATAATTATCAACTCAGCGGAATTGGCATTCCCAAGACAGTAGATAATGACCTTTGCGGGACTGACCATGCTCCGGGCTTTGCCTCTGCAGCGAGGTATGTGTGTCTTTCAGTTCAACAAGCAGGCAGACTTGCCCGGGATATGCAAAGCGTAGATAAATATGTTATTTTACAAACGGTCGGCAGAGATACGGGATGGCTGGCAGCATCAGCGGTACTGGCTAAAAAAAACGAATCCGATGCCCCCCATCTTATTTATATACCGGAAAGGCCTTTGTCCAGAAAAAGATTTATTTCAGAGGTAAAAGAATGTATCAAAAAATACGGTTGGATTTCCATTGTCTGTGGCGAAGGTATCCTCTGGGAAGATAAAAGTTTGGTAGCCAGCCTTCGGGCACAGGATGATTTTTTCGATATAGAATTTGGTGCAATGGGTGGCGGGAGTGCAGCACTTAATTTACATCAGCTGATTCATCAGGAAACGAATTACCGGGGGGAATTCCAAATCACCGAGTCTCTCTCTATGTGTGCCATAGACCGGGCGAGTAAGGTTGACCTGGAAGAAGCCTATGCTTGTGGAGTCAAAGCCATAAAATTAGCCGAAGAAGGTGCTTCGGGGGTGATGGTTTCCATCCATCGGGTTAGTTCCTCCCCTTATAAAATTGAATTAAGCACTGTTTCTCTTGACCAGGTGGCGGTAAAGATAAAACCAATGGATGATAAATATATAAATGCTGAAGGAAATTTTGTGACTGATGAATATATCAAATACATCAAACCGCTTGTGGGTAAACTCCCCTCCTACAGTGAGTTAAATTTTATAAAATATCCCTAATCGTTACTTAGTAACAGGAGACCAGAGATGAATTTACAGGATACTAAATATAATCAGTTTTTTTTAATCAGAGAAATGCTGGAGACGGGTGAAATAGTCAAGCATCTTGATATAAAAAAAATATTATCTTATGAGAAAGAAGTAAAGAAAGAAAGAATATTTTTTACCGGTGAAGGGTCATCCCGTATTTTTCCGGCAAAAAAGACGATGTATGAAGCTAGAAAAAAAGGCTATAAAGAAGATTTTTATACCGATTGTGCCACGCAAGCGCTTGAATATAATCTTCTGGATAGTACAGTATTTGTAGCCTCTAATTCGGGAAAAACAAAAGAAGATTTAGAATTAATTCGGAAATTAAAAAGGCAAAATCATGATAATATTATTAGCATCGTAGCCAATGCCGGGACTCCTATCATGAATGAAGCTCATGTATCCTATCTGCTAACCTGTGGCAAAGAGAAGGCAGTTCCCGCCACAAAATCAGTGGTAGAACAGGCACTTTTTTACGATTTATTATTTAGGAAATTAAATAATACTGACCTGCCCGATTTTAATCAACTGGGAAATTTGATCATTCAAGTTTTACAGATGCCTATTCCGGATGAGATGACAGAAACTTTAATGAACTCGAAAATGATTTACTTTGCGGGTAGAAATAATGGCGTGGCAGAAGAATTAGCCCTTAAGGCAAACGAAATAGCCCGCAAGAAATCGGATTTTTTAGAAGGTACCTATGTTTTTCACGGCGTAGAAGAAGTGATGAATACAGATGAAGTGGTTGTCATTGTCGATCCATTTAAAGAGGAAGAGGGAAAATATAAAAATGTACTTGTGAAAGGAATCGGCTTAAAAGTAGTAGCAATTTCTACCAGAAACACCATCTTCCCCACCATGATCATTCCGGAATACGGTGATTTTACCAATTACCTTGAAATTGCCGCAGGTTGGAATCTTCTGGTAGAAGTCGGCATAAAAATGGGTATCAACATGGATAAAACAGTGCGAGCCCGAAAAGTAGGTCATGAATTTTAACTCCAAAAAAGAAGGATTTCTAGAATAAGTGTAGTATATATAATATATAAACTAAATATCGTAACCTGTATGAAGGTAACAGGAGAGACTTTTTCTTTTATATAAAAAGAGAAAAAGAGCCGAAGAGGCAAGATGCCACAAGCATCTAAACTTTCAGGCAAAAGGACTGTTATCGGACAGAACTCTGGAGAGCTTTATACAAAAAAGCACCGACGGGGCAATTCCTAATCTTTAGGAAAACCCATACAGAGTTTACTGAAAAGAACTATCTCCTAATTTCTTAGGAAGAATCTTTCAGGTAAAAGGACAGAGCAAGAGAACAATATCATTATTTTCTTATTCTGTCCTTTTTTGTTTTTAGTTAAAATATTTTAGAAAAGCATAGAAAATAATGATTTGATCTTTGGGATTAGAAATGTCAAATGTCGAGACTTGACACTTTTATTTGTTCTTATAAGGTAAAAATCTTGGTTAGGCGAGTTATATTAAAGAAATTAAAAATAAAAAGTACGAGGGGAGGTGATGAAATTAAGTAGATTGGTTTATCTTTAAAATAAAGGGAAGCTTTTTAAAGAAAAGAGAAGACCGTGAAAGGATTAACTTTTCTGTATAGCATCTTTTTGTAGAAAAATGGGTTAAACCAAAAAATAAAGGAGTGAAAAATAAAAATGAGTAAAAAGATGGTAATGTTGGTAATATGTTTATCAGTAGTTATGTTATTTGTAAGTGGAATTTCAGTGCAAGCAGAGACAACATTGAATTTTATTGGCATGGAACAGGCTGCTTTGTCTACGGAGGAAATGGATGCAATAGCTAGGGAATATGAAGCTTTAAATCCAGACGTCAAGATAATTACAACTTATGTAAATTATGATTCTTTACACGATAAACAAGTGACAGTTTTAGCGGCTAAAAGTAATGCTCTTGACCTTATTTGTATGGATTGTGTCTGGGTTCCGGAATTTATTGAAGCAGGCTGGGTTACAGATGTTAGCGATAAAATTACTGCTGATCCTGAATTGATAGAGGATACTCTTGAAGCATCTTGGAATATGGTTCGACACAAAGGTAAATACTGGGGAATGCCTTGGTTAATTGATGCAAAATACTTCTTCTATAATGACGATATACTTAATAAAGCAGGAATCAGTGATCCCCCAAAAACATGGCAAGAATTTAGCGAGCAATGTCAAACAATTAAAGATAAAGGCTTAGTTGAATATCCAACGATATGGTGCTGGTCACAAAATGAGTGTGCTATTTGTGATTTTGCCCTTATCCTGGCCGGATTTGATGGCAAATTCGTTGATGAGGAAATGAACCCTGCATTCAATGACAAAAATGGCGTTGAGGCACTAACCTGGATGGTAGATACCATGAAAAAGAACCTCTCGAATCCTGCATCTGTAGTTTCTACTGAGATGGAGGTGTTAAATACCTTTAATCAGGGTGAAGCTGCATTTGCCATAAATTGGCTATTTATGCAGGATGTGGCTAATGATCCTGCAGAATCAAAAGTAGCAGGTCACGCCAAGATGGCATTGGTGCCTGCCGGAGCTGGTAAAGGGGTTAGAAGTGCTACAGTGGATGGTTCAATGGCCTATGCAGTTTCAGCATTTTCTGAGAATAAGGATGCCGCTTGGGATTACCTACAATATTTTTGCGGGAAAGAAGTACAACTGAGATACTCAGCACGCCAGTTGCCCACACGGAAATCCTTGCTTTCAGATCCAGCGTTAATAGCGCTCCAACCTGTTACTGTTCCTATGTTTAAAGAGCAATATCCGTATGTAATAGCCAGACCTGTAGTTCCCTATTACGCAGAGTTTTCTAAAATTTTACAGGTAGCTCTTCAGAATGCGCTTACAGGGAAAAATTCACCGCAAGAGGCACTAGACGATGCTGCCGAGGCAATAAAGGGAATTCAATAGTAGAGGGAATAAAGAGAGCTAGATGATATTAGACTTCAACGAGTTTCTCTCAGTAGATAAAGGGCTAAAAGGATGGCAGTAAAATTCTTATCACTGCCATCCTTTTAAATAAAATAGAATTTAACTTGATAAAACAAATAGTAATATAAAACAGAGTTTAAGAAAAGGAAAGATTTTGATGTTATTACTTTTTTGTAAAAAACTACGATTCCGAGAGATAAGTGAATCACGGTTTGCCTATTTGATAATTCTTCCTAGCGTAGTTATACTACTTGGTGTTATCTTTTACCCGATAATTTATACATTTTATTTGAGTTTTCATAAAATGTTTCTGACCCAACCGGGTATAGTCCCATTTATTGGGCTGAAGAACTATATAGATTTTTTTCGTAGTTCTTCTTTTTGGAATGCTATTCTGCGAACAGCTTATTTTGCTTTTTTATCTGTGGGGATGGAGTTAATATTGGGGTTAGGTATAGCTCTTCTTTTGAATCAGGGTCTTGCTGGAAGTAAATTCCTCAGGATAGCCATTATGATACCTTGGGCCATACCGACTGTAGTGATTGGAATTATGTGGAAGTGGATATATGATGCAAATTATGGTGCACTTAATGGACTTTTGTTTTCTCTGGGGATAATATCCAAGTACCAAGCCTGGTTAGCGCGTCCATTTACCGCTATGAATTTGGTTATTATAGCTGATGTATGGCATATGACCCCTTTTGTTGTTTTAATTTTTCTGGCCTCAATCGCAGGACTACCCAAGAGTGTTTACGAAGCAGCGAGAGTAGATGGAGCAAGCGGATGGGAATGTTTTAAAAATATAACATTACCTTTGTTAACGCCTGCCATATTGGTTGTGCTTATCTTTAGGACAGTTGAGACCTTCAAAGTTTTCGATATTATATATGTAATGACCGGTGGTGGACCCGCAAATGCTACGCAAGTAATTAATTATTATACATACTTAGAGACCTTTAGTTATCTTCATTTTGGTCGTGGATCTGCTTTGTCCTTCATCATATCGGCAATTGTTCTGGTTACTGCACTAATATATATTAAGTTTTTAAAAAAAGAGATCGAATATATTTAGGAGGAAAATATTGTTTAATCAGAGAAAATTTATAAGAGTTCTTTTATATTTAGCCATGATACTTGTTGCAATTGCAATATTTGCTCCCTTCTATTGGTTAATAATATCAAGTATATCACCAACGAGTGAATTGCTTTCCAGACCCCCTAGTTGGTTTCCAAAGCACGTTACTTTTGATAATTACATTAATATATTTTTTCCGAAAACAGGCGTAGCCGGGGCTGCAAGAATATTTATGTACACCATACGAAATAGCGTTATTATTGCCGGGTTCGGCACGATGATAAGCTTAGCTTTAGGTTCCTTAGCAGCATATGCTCTTGCCAGGTTAGTTTTTCCTATGAGAAAGCAAATTATTATTTCTATTTTAGCCACAAGAATGCTTCCTGCAATATCTACTCTGATTCCACTTTATATCATAATGACAAAATTAAATCTGATAGATACGAAAATTGGCTTGATAATCTTATACTTTACTTTCAGTATACCTTATGTCATTTGGATAATGATGGGTTTCTTCGGGACTATTCCTTCAGAATTGGAAGATGCAGCAAGAATAGATGGTTGTAGTAGGATGGGTAGTTTTTTTAAAATTATTATACCCCTTTCTGTACCCGGATTGATTGCTACAGGAGTCATTGCATTTATGTTGGCCTGGGATGAGTTTTTTTTCGCTCTTATATTAACAAATACTCCTAATGCTAAAACGGTTCCAGTGGCTATAACTGAATTTGCTGGTCGACACTTAATTGATTATGGTAGTATGTGTACCGGTGGTGTTCTTGCAAGTATTCCACCAGTACTGCTTGCTCTTATATTTTATAGATTTATAGTTCGGGGGCTAACAGAAGGAGCTGTCAAGGGGTAAGGCAAAGGAAATAGCCCGCAAGAAATCGGATTTTTTAGAAGGCACCTATCTCTTCAAGACCATCCTCTATTTCCATAAGAAAAACTTTTCAAAAAAAGCAGGATTTTTAAAACTAACGTCGTATTTATAAAAAAGTATCACATTCTAAGTTAAGGAAAAGGAATTCAATGAATAAAATAATCAATGAAATCAAACAAATATGCCCACAGGAATATTATGAAGTTGGGTATGCTTCACTCTCGGGATTATTAAAACCGGAATACTCAAAATATAAATACGGCATATCGTTAGCAAGAAAGTTAGATGATAAAATTATTGATCAAATTTCAAATGGCCCTACTGATTTATATTATGCTCTTTATTGTAACATCAATGATGAGTTAAACATGAAAACCGAACAAATATCCAACTTATTGAAAACCTATCATATCGAGGCATATCCAATCAAAGCAACTGTAGAAGATAGTGAGATTGATGATACCTACCAAAAAACATTACGGTATCCTTTTTCTCATAAATTGGCCGCTACCAGATCAGGGATAGGATGGATTGGGAAAACAGATTTACTGGTAACCTTAAGATTCGGCCCGAGAGTTAGGCTTGCCAGCATATTAACGACAGTAAATATTTCTCACATCGGGGTTCCCCTAGATGAAAGTCAATGCGGGAGTTGTAATATTTGTGTTAATCATTGTCCTGCTCAAGCTGCCACCGGACAATTATGGACAACTTCAATTGATAGGGATGTATTTTATGATCCTTTTAAATGCAGAGAATATTGCCGAAAAATATCAGCAGAAAGAATCAAAAAGGGAATAACTATATGTGGCATATGTGTATCTGTTTGTCCGAAAGGAAAAAAGTAGATTGCCGAAAATAGGGTCTATAATTAAAAAACATTCTGTAACTATAGAATAATCTAAAAATATCAGGATAGTCAAATAACTTTCTTTATGCCAGAATAAACTATATGGCCAGAGGAACATTTGTGGCTTCCGGGGTCTGTCAAAAGACTAGGTCTTTGTGACTCGACTTGAACTGCCGGATGTTCCTCTGACCTCTATCCATAGTCTAATGGGAAGATGCCTATAAAAAGTGGCTATTATAGACGGGATATGAGATAGAGGCAAGGCCATAAACCCCATAAGGAGGTAAGTAAGATGAAAAGACTATCCGGAGGAGGAATCGATGTGGGAAGTGAATCCCACCACATTACCATCTTGGACGAAGAAGACCATATCCTGTACAACCAGAAGGTAGCTCACAAACTAAATGAATTTACCGAAAGTATAAAACAATTTAAAAAGATAGAGAAAAAAGAAAAAGGGGTAATCTCCTTCGCCCTGGAGGGAAAGAACGGCTATAGTGCTCCGTTTGATCAGCTTCTCATCAATCAAGGGTTTACCCTCTATAATGTTGATAATTTCAAATTAAAAAGATTTAGACAAGCCTTTGCCGGAGAATGGAGAGATGATCAGAGAGATGCTCTCATGCTCTCCAAGATGTTAAAATTAAAAGACCATATAGATAGTGAAAGAGAGAAGATATTCATTAAAATAGAGAAACCCTCTCCTTTAACCGAAAGCCTGAAACTCCTCTCCCGCCACCAGCAGACTCTAATTGATGAGAAGGTAAGGCTTGTTAACCGGTTAAGCAAGAAATTACTGGAAGTATGTCCTGAAATATTAAAATTGGCTAAGCCAAAGAATAAGAAGCTTATCGCTATTTTAGCCAGATACCCTGATTTTTCTAAACACAAAAGGATCACTCTTAAATCTCTGTTAAAGATAAAGGGAATAGGGAAAAGACCAGCTCCCTTTTTACTTAAAAGGTTAAATCATATAGAGTATATGCCTGGCTTAACTGATATATACAAGACGATCATCTTCTCTTATGCCAAACGTATTTCAGAGTTACAAGAAGAGATTAAGGATATAGATAAAAGCCTGGATGAAATAGGAGAAAAGAATAAAGAGGTTAATCATTTAAAGACTATCCCGGGAGTTGCTACTAAACTGGCCAGCAGGTTAATCGGAGAAATCGGAGATATTAATCGTTTCCCTTCTGAGAAACAGTTGGCTATCTACTGTGGGGTAGCCTGTGTCAATAATAATTCAGGGAAGGTAACTAAAGCCAAAGCGGTATATAAGGCCAATAAAATATGTAAGCAGACTTTAATTACCATGGCCGGAGGTAGTATCCGTCTTAGTCTTCAATGCAAGGCTTACTATCAAAAAAAACGGGCAGAAGGAAAAAGTCATAATCACGCCCTTCGCTGCCTGGCCCGACAATTAATTAAAGTCATCTATAAAATGTTAACCGAAGATAGGGATTATATTATCAAAAAAGAATTAAAGAAAGTGGCATAAAAAAGTTTAAAACTATCTTGATTTTTCAGATGGGAAGTTCAGGTCTTGCAATAGCACATTTTTACTTCCTTTCACGCACTATTTCTTCATCTTGTGAAATAAAAAATTCTAACCTCAGAAAATAGTTGTATTACTCCAAAGTGAAGAAAATCAACGGGGTCATGATACAGGGGACGGTTTTTGTTTGACGTGAATTCGAAATTATCCTTGTGGT